>OFGZ01001442.1_pt1 | contig 12648 bp, 8 predicted proteins | sample 1521871 | NCBI WGS metagenome assembly OFGZ01 (sample SAMEA3504091, study PRJEB24116) | mouse gut metagenome | biome: mouse gut; feature: mouse-associated habitat; material: faeces | place: Denmark | collected 2011
TTCTTTATTGAGCAGCTGGAAGAACGCTACACCAATCTGTTGCGCCGCACACTCTACAAAGTCTACGGCCCGACAATGAAACTATACTACCACTTTAACCAAGTGGGCAACGAACCGACCTCCGGAGTCACCATCGGCAGCTCAAAGCCGAGTCCGGCCGTCGCACCCAAACCGGGAGCTTCATCCAACCCGTTCCGTCAGACACAGCTTCAGGAAATCGACGCACAGCTCAACCCCAGTTATACGTTTGAGAACTATTGTGACAGCATGAGCAATAGAGTTGCGCGTTCGATCGGCGAAGCCATTGCCAACGATCCGAAATGCAAGACCTTCAACCCACTCTTTGTGTTCGGAGCACCGGGTGTAGGCAAAACCCACCTCATCCAGGCCATTGGCATCAGAATCAAGGAAACCATCCCATCATCAAGGGTGCTCTATATCACAGCCCGATTATTTGAAAGCCAGTTCACCACTGCCGTGCGTTCAGGTAAGATCAACGATTTCATCAACTTCTACCAGAGCATCGACACGCTGATAATTGACGACATTCAGGATCTCATAGGCAAGCAAAGCACTCAAAACACATTCTTCCACATCTTCAACCATCTTATCCTCAACCACAAGCAGATCATCCTTGCCAGTGACTGCTGTCCGTCGAAAATGGAAGGAATGGAACGTCGACTCATCTCACGTTTCACGATGGGCATGACCGCCGAACTCGAAAGCCCCGACTACAACCTGCGCAAAGAGGTGCTTCGCCAGAAAGCCGAGCAGGATGGTTTGGAATTGCCGGAGGAAGTCGTGGACTACATAGCCTCAAACGTGACGGATTCCATCCGCGAACTTGAGGGAATCGTTGTGTCGATCACCGCACATGCCGCAATCCTCAATGTAGACATCAACCTTGACCTGGCTCGCAAGGTGCTGGCCAACGCCGTGAAGGTGAACCATCGACCGATCAACTTCGAGATCATCACTCAGGAAGTGGCAACCCACTTCGGCATCGACGTGGAGCAGATATTCACCAAATCACGCAAGCGCGAGATTTCCGACGCGCGTCAGATGGTGATGTATCTCGCCAAGAAACACGCCAAAATGCCACTGACCGCAATCGGGACACGGCTGTCGCGCACACACGCCACCGTCCTCTATGCATGCAAGAACATAGAAGAGCGTCTGCCGCTCGAAAAACAACTGCAAACCGATGTTAACCAAATCGAAAGTTGCCTGATAAAATAAACAAATCTGTAACAACATGAAAACATGAAGAAGCAACGGCCAAAGCCGTTGCTTCTCTTTTATCTTCGTTTGTCAGACGGATTTTGACGGTGCAGCGACAGAATATTTCCGCGAGGATCGCGAGGACAGCCATGCCCGAACAGGCTCATCATAGTATTTCAGAGCGACGAATGCCACAAGGACACTCAGCGACACAACCCCCAGAGCCACATGCCAGCATTGGGCGAACGCCAATCCTTCAGCCCATACCCAGGCATAAAACAGATACATCAAGGGATAGTGGACAATATAGACCGGATAGGACAGGCGGCCGAGCCAATCATAGAATCCGCCGGGACGTTCCCTACCGGTATCGCCGGAAGCTCCGACGAAAAGAATAGCCGGAAAGGCCAGAAGAACGCACACGGTGTCGTAGAGTCCGTTAAACCATCCGGTGCCCGACTCCGCATCGCCGACAAACGGCATAGAAAGCAGCAGTACGATACCGGCCGTGCAAATCCAGAAGGCACCGCGGATATGGCGATCCACATACACACGTGCCATCAGCAATCCGGCCGAGAATCCAAAACCCAGACGGAGCATTCCGCCGATAAAATTGTAATCGCCAAGCGACCACCCCACACCTAAATGATATGTGCCGGAGCCATTGCCAATAGCAAAAACGCCCAGTCCGATACCCGACAATGCGGTCACAGCAAACAGAGCCTTTGTCGACAGCCGCCGGAGGATCAGAGCATAAGCCATATTGCCTATATACTCGAAAAACAATGACCAAGCCGGGCCATTCAGGGGAAACAGTTCGCCATTGCCTCGGACCTCATACGGCGATCCCGGATAAGCAGGAATGAAAAACATGGTCAGCACAAGTGCTATAAGTGACCAATGGATATCGACCGGCGTGCCGTTCCACTGGACAAATCCCTGAAGCGCAAAGGCCACCAGTCCGAGAACAGCACCAAGTATCAGCATAGGATGCAGCCTGACCAGACGACGTCGGAAAAAATCGCCTATAGTAAGTCTGTTCGATGACCAGCGCCCATCGTAAGCCTTTCCGATAACAAAGCCGGAGAGCATGAAGAAAAAGTCGACGGCCAGATAACCATGGTTGATCACCTGATCCATGGACGATGTAGCAAAGCCCTCCCCTACATGATAGCAGATCACCACCAAGGCCGCAATGCCTCGCAAGCCGTCAAGGAGCATATATCGCTGCGGAGCTGTAAGATTTCGTTGAACAGATTCCATTTCTTTTTTTGAGTGCAAAATTAAGCCATGCCGATACTTCAGGATTTGTCGCAGGACAAAAAATTCACTTTTTCGCTCTCAGCCGACTCAATGTCGGAAGCGTAAGGCCGAGATAAGAAGCGATATCGCCAAGCCGTGCCCGACGGCACACTTCCGGGAACTGAGTGCGGAAAGCCTCATAGCGTTCGGCGGCAGCCAAAGTCAGGCGTTCTTTGTGGGAACGATGTAGACGCCGGTATTCATCCTGATGGATCAGCAACGCCCATCTTGCAAAAGCGGCATCTTCAGTCCAAAGCTTCCGCAGATCAGCCACAGCAATTGCATAAGCCTCAACAGCCTCGACAGCTTCCACATATTCCTCCGATTCCTTGCCATAATACATTTCATCCATGCTGAACACGACGCTCCCCTCAAGGGAGAAAGATGTGGTTATCTCCTGACCGTCGACAAGCCAGTAGGAACGCGTGATCCCTTTTTCAATGAAATATGCGTATCCGCCACGCGCCCCGGCCTCGACCATCTTCTGCCGCCGGGTAAAACAACGCCGTGACACGCATTGCATCAGCCTATTGACAGATTCAGCAGGAAGATCGACCCCCATAGAGCGGATTTTCGCAATGACGGTCTCCATTGTCAAAAGCCTTGTTCTCCGATAAAATCGCGATAGAGTTTGGAGAAATATTCGTTGTCGGATTTTTTATAACGCACATCGGTGAACACCTGAGCCAGTGTTTCCTTGCCATTTTCCGACACAAAATTCTTATTTTCAGGCAATGACTCCTTATATGAATAGATATCCCGGATATCATCGTCGGAATAATCCTTATACTTTTCAATGTGAACAATCGAATCCACTGGAAGTCGATCGCACTTCGGAGCCTCCCCGTCGGGCCAGCCCAAGGCGATTGTGACAACAGGCACAACACGATTAGGCAAATCCAGGATCCCGGCAATCTGCGGTGCATTATAAGTGGTGGTGCCGAGGTAGCAGCATCCAAGTCCGGACTGCTCGGCGATTGTGCAGAACTGCTGGGCGAATATCGTGGCATCAATCACAGCCCATATAAAAGCCTGGAAATTGTCATAGCCGGGAGCCGCGTCGCTGACACGGCACCAATGCTCGAACCGATTGAAATCGGCACAGAACGTCACCATCGCAGCGCATCCAACCGATGCCGGCTGGTTGAAATGAGCCGGAGCCAGAGCCTTGATGGTTTCAGGCGACACAGTCACTACGGCGGAATACATGTTGCCGGTATTCGGTGCCTGTGCAGCAGCCCCAAGCATCTCAGTGATCATGGACATGTCGACAGCTCGATCAGAGAATCGGCGCACCGTGCGCCTGTCAAGAAAATATTGCGGTATTGGCATGATTCTATAAATTAATTGTTTTCCAAAATTACAAAACAGAAAACAAATCCGCAATAGAGCAAAAAAACTTATTGACAACAACATATAGATCCAAAATCAATCAAAGCACTAATAACCAACAAACTAACGAGTGAAAACGGACAACTTTTCAACATTTTGAAAACATCGCTTTGTTTTTTGAAAAATAATCGCAAATTTTGCATTCACAAAAATCAATCATACACACTTGCAAATCCGTGGAAACGAAAACCTACACCTACGACGAGGCATACGAAGCCTCACTGGCCTATTTCGACGGCGATGAGCTGGCCGCACGAGTATGGGTCAGCAAATATGCCTTGAAGGATTCCTTCGGGAATATATACGAACAATCCCCCTCCGACATGCACCGACGCATAGCCGATGAGATTGCACGCATCGAAGCTACATATCCCAATGGCATGAGCTCTGAAGAAGTATTCTCACTGCTTGATCATTTCCGCTACATAGTGCCCCAGGGTAGCCCCATGACCGGCATAGGAAACAATCATCAGGTGGCATCGCTGAGCAACTGCTTTGTAATCGGCATCGACGGCAAACCTGACTCATACGGCGGTGTGATCAAGATCGACGAAGAACAGGTGCAACTTATGAAACGCCGTGGCGGTGTAGGACACGACTTGTCACATATACGTCCAAAAGGCACACCGGTGAAAAATTCAGCACTGACATCCACCGGACTTGTTCCATTTATGGAACGCTATTCCAACTCCACCCGTGAGGTGGCTCAGGATGGACGCCGCGGAGCATTGATGCTCACGGTGAGCATCCAGCACCCCGATTCGGAAGCTTTCATCGATGCCAAGATGACTGAAGGCAAAGTGACCGGAGCCAACGTATCAGTACGGATAACCGACGACTTCATGCAGGCAGCCGTTGACGGCACTCCGTTCAAGCAGCAATTCCCGACCAATGATCCCAACCCGTGGATCACACATGAAACCGACGCCACCCGTCTGTGGAAGAAAATAGTACACAACGCATGGAAATCGGCCGAACCGGGAGTGCTGTTCTGGGACACCATAACACGCGAATCCCTCCCCGACTGCTATGCCGATCTCGGGTTCCAGACCATCTCGACCAATCCGTGCGGCGAGATCCCACTCTGTCCCTACGACAGTTGCCGACTTCTGGCCATCAACCTCTACTCCTACGTCAAAGATCCATTCACCGATAAGGCTCGATTCGACTTCGATCTGTTCCGCAAACACGTTGGCAAAGCGCAACGTATCATGGACGACATCATCGACCTTGAACGTGAGAAGATCGAAATGATCCTCAAGAAAATCGACTCAGATCCCGAGACCGATGAGGTTAAGCAGACCGAGCGTCATCTTTGGACCAAAATTCTCAACAAGACCCTCAAAGGCCGCCGCACAGGCGTAGGCACAACCGGCGAAGGCGATATGCTCGCAGCCCTCGGACTCCGTTATGGTACCCCGGAAGCTACAGCATTCTCCACTCAGGTTCACCGCGAACTCGCACTGGCAGCCTACCGTTCGAGCATCAACCTCGCCCAGGAACGAGGCGCATTTGAAGTGTTCGACTTCGAACGTGAGAAAAACAACCCCTATCTCAATCGTCTGCGCGAGGCCGATCCAGAGCTTTACGAGCTGATGAAAAAACATGGCCGCAGAAATATTGCGTGTCTGACCATTGCTCCTACCGGCACAGTCAGCCTCATGACCCAGACATCAAGCGGCATCGAGCCGGTGTTCATGCCCGTCTACAAACGCCGTCGCAAGGTCAACCCCAACGACACTGAAGTGCGCGTGGATTTCGTCGACGAGTCCGGCGACGCGTTTGAGGAATATGTAGTCTACCACCCCAAGTTCATCACCTGGATGAACATTAACGGCATTGAGGTCAAATCCGACTACACACAGGAAGAACTTGACGAACTCGTTGCACGCTCACCCTATTACAAAGCCACAGCCAACGACGTTGACTGGCTTGAGAAAGTGCGCATGCAGGGCAGCGTACAGAAATGGGTCGACCACTCGATTTCCGTCACCATCAACCTTCCGTCAGATGTCACGGAAGAACTTGTGGGCGACCTGTACGTCGAAGCATGGCGCTCCGGCTGCAAAGGATGTACCGTTTACCGCGACGGATCCCGTTCAGGCGTCCTGATCTCCGTTGACAAAAAGAAGAAAAAAGAAGACTCCAACGAAACGTCGCCCCTCATCAACCACAAACGCCCCAACGAGCTTGAAGCCGATGTGGTTCGCTTCCAGAACAACAAAGAGAAATGGATTGCATTCGTAGGTCTGGTCGATGGTCGCCCATACGAGATCTTCACCGGTCTTGCTGACGACGATGACGGCATCTTCTGCCCAAAATCAGTGACCCACGGCAAGATTATCAAGGCAATCGACGACAAAGGCAACAAACGCTACGACTTCCAGTTCATCAACAAGCGCGGATACAAGACCACCATTGAAGGTCTTTCCGACAAGTTCAACCCCGAATACTGGAACTATGCCAAACTGATCTCCGGAGTCCTCCGCTATGGCATGCCTATCGATCAGGTTCTGAAACTCGTTGGCGGACTTGAACTCGACTCTCAGAGCATCAACACATGGAAAATGGGTGTAGAACGCGCCCTGAAAAAATATCTCCCCAACGGCACCAAAGCAAAAGGGCAAGTCTGCCCCAACTGCGGACAGGAGACCCTCGTCTATCAGGAAGGCTGCCTGATCTGCACCTCCTGCGGCACCTCCCGTTGCGGCTAACATTTGAGACACCACAACAACCCCATCAAAAAAATGTGTGCAACCCCATTTGCACACATTTTTTTTGAAGCCTCACCATTGCCGTCACAGTGGCCAATCAAAAAATTTGAACGGCGAGATATTGATTGATACCAGCAGCCGCAGCTGTTCCCAGCCATTGCGGTAGCTATCCTATGTTGTCGAGATTGCAGACATTTTTCAGCGTTTTTACTTGTTTATTAATTAATTATTTTATATATTAGCAGAAAATAATACAAAAGGTACAAGCACTATGATACTCGCCGATACATCTCGCAGCCTTTTTGAAATCCTTGGCAGTCTATATGCTCGGGATCCCTTATTCACAATTTTTCTAATTTTAGGCCAATTGTTTATAGTTGCAGTTTGTATAATTGCTATTATTCAGTTATTTAGCCCCAAAAAGGATGAAGGTGGATGGGGACCGTGGATGGGTCCAGGCGGATATTAGCACTCATCGCTCTGCGAGATGCTCGAAGCGTGCTTTTGCCTCTTCCTTGGAAACTTCTTTAACGTCGGCCTGCGGTCGGCGTTTCGTTTTGTCCCATGGTAACGGCAACAGCTTCTGCGGCGTGGGCGGTCGCTTGACATGGGGCGAGATATTGATGGATGCCAGCAACCGCAGCTGTTCCCAGCCATTGCGGTAGGTTGCCAATCTTGGTGATCATGCGAGTGTAGGTTTGGCGGTTTGGCAAATAATTGCTACTTTTGAAGCATTGCAATGGCAAGAAGCATCATAGCAGAGGCCACGATAAGCCAACGCAAGGATTGAATGAACCATTGCAAGGATAAAAGCATATTAATATCACACCATATCATACTTACACACCACCTCAGATCATGAGAATTACCTTCAACATCGACTACCACACCAACTTCGGTGAACAGGTCTTTATCTCCGGCAATATACCGGAACTTGGTGACAACGACCCACACAAAGCACTTCCACTCGATCATCTATCGGGAGAGCGCAACAGCGTGAGCATCGATCTGTCACCAGCCATATCCGGAATCAGCTACCGCTATTTCATCAGACGGGAAGATGGCACAGACCGTCAGGAGTGGGGAGAGAACCGAACACTCCGCTTCGATCCTCATGTTCCGGAAGCTGAAGTCTTTGACCACTGGCAGGATCAAGCCATTCTATTCACAGGCATTCACACGATGCATCTGCCGTCGCCGCCATCCCGACACACCCCGAGAGATCGCCCCCGGCACCCTCACCATAAGCGTCAGCGCACCGACCCTACTGCCGGGCGAACGCCTGGCCATCAGCGGCTCTGCCGACATTCTCGGTAACTGGGATCCTGCAAAAGCTGTGGAGATGAACGACTCTGCGTTTCCCGTATGGAGCGTTGAGTTGCCATTGAAAGAATTTTCCGGGGAAACGACCGAATACAAATTCCTCGTGATCCGCGAATCTGACCATCATGCCTTAGGCTGGGACACCTGCAACAACCGCGTGCTGACACTTCCGGATATCACAGGAAACGAAGCGATCGTTGTGGCCGGACTGCGTTTCTGCAATCCGTTGCCCCACTGGCGCGGAGCCGGAGTTGCCATTCCGGTGTTCTCGCTGCGCAGCGAGAGAGATTTCGGTGTAGGCGACTTCGCCGACCTCAAGCCGATGGCCGACTGGGCAGCCTCCACAGGACAAAAAATGATCCAGCTGCTGCCGATCAACGACACCACCATGACCCACACATGGACCGACTCATACCCCTACAACGCCATATCCTGTTTTGCGCTCCACCCCATGTACCTCCGGCTTCAGGATATGGGTCAGCTCAACGACCGCCAAGCGCAATCACGCTTCGACGCGCTGGCCCGAGAGCTCAACAACAGCGAAACCGTGGACTACGAACAAGTGAACCGCGCCAAAGAAGAATTCACCCGTCTGCTGTTCGCCCAGCAGGGTGAGGCTGAGATGACATCGCCCGACTTCAAGCGATTCCTGAACGCCAATATCGGGTGGCTCAAGCCATACGCGGCATTCTGTGTTCTTCGCGATCTCTACAAAACCGCCGACATGAGCGCATGGGAGGAATACGCGACCTACACCCCCGAGCAGACCGACCGCTTCATCAGCAGTCACCAACGGGAGATAGACTATATCTACTACATCCAATACCATCTTGACCGGCAGCTGCGTGAAGCACGCGAATATGCCCACTCACTCGGCGTTGCGATCAAGGGAGACATCCCGATCGGCATCTCGCGCAACAGCGTAGACGCATGGACCAATCCCGAACTCTTCAACCTCGACTGCTCAGCCGGCGCTCCACCGGACGACTTCTCCATCATGGGACAGAACTGGGGCTTCCCGACCTACAACTGGGACATGATGGCACGCGACGGATATGCCTGGTGGAAAGCCCGTTTCAGAAAAATGGCGGAATATTTCGATGCCTACCGCATTGACCACGTGCTCGGCTTCTTCCGCATCTGGCAAATACCCCTGGATGCCCTTCACGGGCTGCTCGGCGTGTTCAATCCGGCCATGCCGCTTACACCCGACGAGATGCGCTACAGCTTCGACTTCTATTTCCAAGGCGAGGTCTTCACCCAGCCCTACATCGTTGACTATCAGCTCAACGAAATATTCGGCGAATATGCCGACGAGGTACGGGCAACCTATATCGAGCCGATAGAAAACGGACGCTACCGACTGAAAAGCCAATTTTCAACACAGCGTCGCGTCGCCGACCATTTCGCATCCAAGGCAAAAGACGAGCGCAACGAACGCATCTGCGAAGGGCTAATGCAGCTGATAGACAACGTGCTGTTTATCGAAGACCCCTACCAGAAAGGGAAATACCACCCACGTATCGCAGCACAGAGCACCTACATATACCGATCGCTCAACGACTACGATAAATGGGCATTCAACCGCCTATATGACGACTTCTTCTATCATCGCCACAACGGATTCTGGCATGAGAAAGCCATGGCCAAACTTCCGCCACTGATCGAAGCCACCGACATGCTCTGCTGCGCCGAAGACCTCGGCATGATACCGGCATGCGTTCCCGACGTGATGAGACGACTCGAGATCCTGTCACTCGAGATCCAGCGCATGCCGAAAGATCCGGCAGTTGAATTTGCCGACACATGGCATTACCCCTACCTGTCGGTATGCACTACCTCCACCCACGATATGGGCGGCATCCGCCAATGGTGGGAATCCGATCCGGCAGCCACACAGAGATTCTACAACCACGTACTTGGCCATCAAGGCAAAGCGCCATACTTCGCCGAGCCGTGGATCTGCCATCAGATTGTAGACCAGCACCTGAAATCGCCCTCCATGCTGTGCGTGCTTCCACTTCAGGACTGGCTGTCGACCGACGGACTGGTGCGCCGTCAAGATCCTCGCGAGGAGCTCATAAATATCCCGGCAAATCCACGACATTACTGGCGATACCGCATGCATCTCACTCTCGAACAACTCAACGCCGAGAAAGAGTTAAACAACCGTATCCGTGACATGATCCATTCTTCAGGAAGATAACAACTCCAATAGCAGCTAAAAAGACAAGAGAACCATAGCGCACATAAGATATCGCGCTATGGTTCTCCTGTTTTTAATCACTTACCGGTCAATAGTTCTGCTGTAATGACGGATTGAGCGAAATAACATTCTGGGGGAATGGGAAGATCCACATATCTGATTCAGGCGAAAGTGTAAAAGTCTTATCGCCCACAGTACGCGTAAGTGTCTCTTTGAAATCATCCATGCGGTTCCAACGCTTGCGTGTTACAAAGTTGAAGTAAGTATAGATATTCTCTCCGTGCGAGGTCTGTTTCAGATGTCTGACAGCCTCTTCACGAGAAGTCACAGTCCCCTTGAGCGACACATACTTCTCCGGTATTATACGGTTGATGCGTATCATGTCGAGCTGCTCCATGGCATTGTCGATATTACCTTTCAGAAGTTCGCACTCCGCAAGTATCAGACGCATCTGAGAGGTCTTGAGTCCGAATGTATTCCATTTTGAATCATTATCATAGGAGAAATTTATATCCATCCCGAAATATGCTTCTCCGAGCTTACGCCCCGGTATCAGCATATCACCGCTGAAAAGTCGGTCACGACAGATGTGACCGTCTTCAAAACGAGCCCATGCCTCATCCGAAATACCCATCTGCCCCAGAATATCACGAGTGACAAAAATATCCTCCTCGCAATCCATAAACGGACGATGTATAGCCTGATTCACAAAACTTGGCATAACCGGGCTCGGGGTGTCCCTCACATAATCATTGTAATTGCTGATAGTTGACTTAAGAGCGAGAGAGGCATTGGCGGCATCAGCAGCATCATCATAACGCTGCATTGACATCAGTGCCATAGCCTTTACCGCATAGGCGAAAGGAAGCCCCACTCTCATCTGATTGACAGGCTCCTCAGTGAGACCTCCCAGGCTGATAGCCTCATAAATATCGGTAAGGATATTGGTATATACCTGCTCAAGAGTAAGCTGAGGTATGGTCGCCAAAAGATCCTGGGTCTCTTTGAGATAAGGTATTGCCATAGTGGTGGATGCATAGGCAGGATCATAAGCCTTGGCAAACTTCTGTACCACCAGATAATGAAAATATGCCCGCAACACAAGAGCCTCACATTTGACCTGTTGACGCAAGGCATCGTCACCATCGGCTTTATCTATATTGAGCAGTACTGGATTAGCTATCTTGCCTATCACCTCATAGAACTTGGTGTAGTGAGCGTCGCTGGCTGTCAGATCCAACTGCTCCTTGGCATGGGCTGACTCATCCCATGTGGTGAATATCTTGGTAAGAGTCATATTGGGACGGTTGATCACCGTAGGTATCATCTCCTGTGGGTAAAGGTCTCCGCATAGGAGCTGTTGCTGAGTGGCCTTTATACCCTGAAATTCGTAATTGAGAAGCATCTCAAGATCAGTGACGCTTTGCAGAAGATTGGACCCCTTGGGCTTGATGTCGGTAAAATCGGAACATGAGGTCAGCCCGAGTGTACCGATGAAGAGAGAATATATAATCTTTTTCATATGTAATATAGCCTGTATTTTTAAAGGTTGATATTAAGACCGAACACGTAGGACGTACGGTTACGCACACCGAGTGTCTCCGGGTCCACACCGATATTATTGCGTGTCCACAGTGCGCCCGGATTGTCGACCTGGAATCGGAGAGCAAGATGATTGACACCGAGACGGCGCACTAACGAAACCGGGAAATCATAACCCAACACCACATTACGTATCTTGATGAAATCGGCGTGATGCACTGATATATCAGAATCAGCCGCCTCGCTTGCGGGACTCTCAGCAGCATATTGTCCGAAGCCGGGATGAGAGGTAGGGTTCTCCGGAGTCCAGGCATCAAGGAAATAGGACCTTACCGGCGCATAGCCCATCAGGAGTGAATAGGTCTGTTCATACTCAGGAAGAGCCCTCATCATATGTCCTCCGCAATAAGTCATAAGCACGTTAAGACTCAGACCGTTCCATCGCAATGAGTTGTTGAGACCTATGATGGTCTTAGGATCGGTCTGACCGGAGAATTCAAGCACATCAGTTGAACGGCTGCTGACACTGCGCTGGGCCTCGCCATTCTCATCATACCACATTGTGTAGCCCTCCTGCCCTTCCTGGTCACTGATACCGGCAAACCTATATGACCAAAGAGCATTCACCGGATACCCTTCACGATATGGTGTAGACAATAATGCCGATGCCGTAGCAGCCGGATTGTGAACCTTCATCACCTCGTTCTGATTGTAGGAGAATGTCATTTCAGTTGTCCAGGAGAAATTATTGCGTTTACCGGGCACAAACCAGTCATAGGCAAGGCTTAGCTCGACACCACGGTTGCGTATGGATGCCACATTTGCTACCATTGATGTAAATCCTGTAGTCGGATCAAGCACACGGTTGTTGAATATGTTTTTTCCATCCTTATTATAGAAATCAAGCGATCCGCGCATACGATAGTTCAGGAAACTGTAGTCAAGACC
>OFGZ01001449.1_pt1 | contig 12613 bp, 6 predicted proteins | sample 1521871 | NCBI WGS metagenome assembly OFGZ01 (sample SAMEA3504091, study PRJEB24116) | mouse gut metagenome | biome: mouse gut; feature: mouse-associated habitat; material: faeces | place: Denmark | collected 2011
GAGAGCGGTTACTCAGGCACAGTGTCGCTGTCGGATGTATCGGTGAGCGACCTCACCGGGCGCATCATAAAGCTCAGTGTGCTTGAGGCGCGTATGCTCAAGAGCAATGTGGTGGATACGATCCATCTGATTCTCGCTATATTTCACAACTCCGATGCTCAGAACTCCTCATTTATGGAGCCGTTCCGTCGCGCAGGGGTTACTTATGAATCCCTTTACCGGCTTCTCGCAGCGGATTCCGACAAGCCCATGAGCCTTCAGCGTGACGGTGATGACGACGATGAGGAGGATGACGATGACGGTGGTGGTAACAGTAATGATGATGATGATGATAGTAATAATAAAGAGTGCAGTGGGTCCTCTAAAGAGGGAATTTGAACCATGGTAGAACTGGAGCTCGATAAATACGGCTATGACATGACACAGGCAGCCGAGGAGAACCGTCTGGACCCTGTGGTCGGCAGAGATGTGGAGATAGAGCGTCTTGCACAGATCCTCAGCCGCCGCAAGAAGAACAACCCTGTGCTCATCGGTGAGCCCGGTGTCGGAAAATCTGCCATTGTCGAAGGGCTTGCGTTGCGAATAGTGAAACGCAAGGTGTCGCGTATACTTTTCGACAAACGCGTTGTGTCGCTTGATATGGCATCGCTCGGTACCAAATATCGCGGACAGTTCGAGGAGCGTGTCAAGGGGATTCTTGATGAGCTTGCAAAGAATAAGGACATAATTTTGTTCATTGATGAGCTGCACACCATTGTCGGAGCAGGGAATGCTGCCGGCTCGATGGATGCAGCCAATCTTCTGAAGCCTGCGCTTGCCCGAGGGGAGATCCAGTGTATCGGAGCTACAACACTCGATGAGTATCGCAAGAATATAGAGAACGACGGTGCTCTCGAACGCCGTTTCCAGAAAGTGATGGTGAATGAGCCTGATGAGGCGGCTGCTATCGCTATCCTGCGCGGACTTAAGGAGCGTTACGAGAACCACCACAAGGTACGTATCCGTGACGAGGCTATCATAGCAGCGGTCACTCTGTCGGAACGTTACATCACCGATCGTTTCCTCCCTGACAAGGCTATCGATCTTGTTGACGAGGCTGCATCCAAGCTGCGTCTTGAAATCGATTCGGTACCTCAGGCTCTTGACGAGATATCCCGTCTTATAGCTCAGAAAGAGATAGAGAGGGAGGCTATCAAGCGCGAGGGTGACAAGCCTAAGGTGAAGGAGATTGAAAAGGAACTTGCCGATCTGCGTGACCGTGAGAAGGATTTCACAGCCAAATGGAAGGCTGAGAAGGATCTGATCAACAGAATTCAGCAGAATAAGATCGAGATCGAACAGCTGAATTTCGATGCCGAGCGTGCCGAGCGTGAGGGTGATTATGCCCGTGTAGCCGAAATCCGTTACTCCAGGATTCAGCAGAAGGAGAAGGAGAATGCCGACATCCAGGAGCAACTGAAGATGATGCAGGGCGAGAAGGCTCTCATAAAGGAGGAGGTCGACTCGGAGGACATCGCCGACGTGGTGTCACGCTGGACCGGGATTCCTGTCAATAAGATGGTGCAGACCGAGAAGGAGAAACTGCTCCATCTTGAGACTGAGCTTCATCATAGGGTTGTGGGTCAGAACGATGCCATCCGTGCTATTGCCGATGCCGTACGCCGCTCTCGTGCAGGGCTCAATGACCCCCGGCGTCCTATCGGCTCATTCATCTTCCTCGGTACCACAGGTGTAGGTAAGACCGAGCTTGCAAAGGCTCTTGCCGAATACCTGTTCGATGACGAGAATATGATGACCCGTATCGATATGAGCGAGTATCAGGAGAAGCATTCGGTGTCAAGGCTTGTAGGCGCGCCTCCGGGATATGTCGGTTATGAAGAGGGTGGGCAGCTCACTGAAAAGGTGCGTCGGCGCCCGTATTCGGTGGTGTTGCTCGACGAAATCGAAAAGGCCCATCCCGATGTGTTCAACCTGTTGTTACAGGTGATGGACGAGGGGCGTCTGACCGACAGCCTCGGGCGGCGCATCGATTTCAAGAACACCTTGATTATCATGACCTCCAACATCGGGACACGTCAGCTTAAGGACTTCGGCGCAGGAGTGGGGTTCAATACCCGCAGCGACGATAAGGACTATTCGCAATCGGTGCTGCAAAAGGCGCTCAACAAGGCATTCGCTCCTGAATTCCTTAACAGAATCGACGATATAGTGATGTTTGATTCCCTTGACAAGGACGCGATATTCAAGATTATTGAAATTGAGTTGCGCGGATTCCTGGGGCGTATGTCGAAGCTGGGTTATAGCTTCGAAATCACCACCGAGGCTAAGAGCTATATCGCTGAGAAGGGGTATGACCACCAGTATGGGGCCCGCCCGCTGAAGCGTTCTATTCAGAAATATCTCGAAGACCCCCTGGCAGAGCTTATAATCAATTCTGCGCTTAATCCGGGCGACACCATCAAGGTGGATTATGAGAAGGATGGTGACAAGATTACCACGGAGGTTATCCATCCCGATACCGATAACGACCTGAAAATGGATGCTTCAACGGATTCGCATGAGAATGCCTGATTAAACCGTTGCCGGTGGAAATAACATAAACCGCCGTCTCCATGTGGCCTGCATCCAGTGCGGCATGTGGAGACGGCGGTTTATTTTGGAATTGACTGTGTTATCCAGGTTTGGCCGGTCAGTTTACGGTTATCTCGTCAAGGAAGAACCAGCATGGGTTACCCACACCGTAGTGCCAGTGCGGACACTGTTTCGTCCCGGTTATGTCGACCTTTATATACCGGGCTTTGACCGGGGTTTCCGACTGATGGCGTATGCCTGTGAATTTTACTTTTACGTCGTTATCTTCCGGCACGTCGTAGCTGCCGAGCAGGGCGAACGATTTCCCGTCGGTACCTGCGGAGTAGGTAACGTTTTTAGGTAGCAGAATCCATGCGCCGAGTTGGTGTAGGAAATCGGTTTCGACAGATGTGAATTGTTTCTCTTCACCTAAGTCAAGCACAATCGATGCATCGATACCTTCCCATCCGATCCAGCTGTCTTTGAAAGTGGCGCCCCCGAAAAGTCCGTCGGTCAATGCCGTGGAAGCAATGCTGTCGAAAGGGGCCGGTACCGGGGTGCTGAACGATACTTTGGCATCGCGGGCAAGGTTCGTGTTTGCTTTTGGCAGGAAGCGGTCGCGGTATAGGCGGCAGTATTCTGCCGGGGAGTTGGTGCGTTCGTTAAGGGCTGTCAGTCCGAGCCGCAGGCTGCGTGTCTCGAAGGTGTCGAGTTTCGCTTTTAAATCGGCAACATCCTTGTCAGGGTTTGTGCGGGCTATTTCCAATTCGCTGTATTGCAACGGGAGGCGCGACCTTTGCACGCGTGTGAGCATTTCAGGATTGTCGGCGACAGCTTTTTCCGCCCTGTCGAACAGTCGGTTGTATTCGCGCCGGAGTATGGGGTTGAGCATCCCGTCGCTATGTGTCACAGGTGAATCATAGAGCCAAAGCGGTGTGCCGCTTCCCAGCAGGGCGCCTTCGAGCAGGGTGATGTATTTCCTGATGTAGGGTGCGGCTTTGCCATAATAACCGTCGATAAATGCCGTCTGCAAAGAATCCATATCAAGATCCGGGTTCCACATGAGTTTCGACACGAGGTAGGTGCGCATTTCCGACATGTCGCCTCCGCGATAACCTGCAATCTGTGAGTGGTGCATCGTTGTATGATTGTCGCGGAATGTGCGGATGTTGGGCTGGAGGATATGGAAGTTCGGGAAGGGGGTGGATGTGCCGTCGAAGTTGATTCCATAGTCCCATACGAAAATATTGTCGGTAATTTCCGCCCATCCGTGCAGGGCTTTGAGGAAATCGCGCCCTGAGGCATTGTCGTCGAGCGGAACCTCACGGAAACAGTCGATGCTGCATAGCATTATGTTTACATTAGGCAGCGGTTTTACATGTTTCGGCGGGTGCATGGTGTAAAGGTAGGCCAGTGTTGAGAACTGCTTGTCGGGGAAACGGGCACCCAGTTTGTTGAGAAAATGAATCAGGCTGCCGGAGTGTGCACCCTCGATGCTGTCGGTGCGTGCACATTCGGGGCATGTGCAATATGTGTGGTTGCCATCGTTCTGGCTTATCGAAATCATGTTACGGCCCGGGTCGGAACGGAAAATGGAGTCGACTTTGGAGGCTACGATTTCTAACACGTCGGGGTTGGAAAGACACCATTGCGAGGCTTTCCCGGGATGGCGTCGGCCTCCGAAAAAGGCATAATATTCCGGATGAGATTCACCGTAAACCGCCGAAGGCAGCAATCGGTTGAATGTATGCACCCAATAGCCTCCGGCAAATTCATCGGCAGGCTCTTCAAGGCGCAGCCAAAGGCGGTAGGCCGGGTTGGCTGCCATGCCGTAGTTCTGCGATTGCCGATAGCGGAAAGCCGGGTTTTCTGTCAGTTCTATTTCAGGGAGCATTATATCCGGGCTTTCGGTAATATCCAATGCGTCGGCAGCCCAGTAGTTGCATCCCAGCCATCGTTCGAGCAAGGTTATAACGCCGTAGGTACTGCCTTTGTCGGGCCCCCCTTCAATCAGCAGGTGGCCGGGGGAAGTTGTGATGTGGAACCCGTCTTCTTTCACCGACGGGTTTTGCGCACTTCGTATGATAACGTCGTGCGTATCCGCTTTCGGCTTGGAGGATAATGTGACGGGGATTTTGGCCCCGCTTATACGTTCTGCAAACTCGCTCAGAAGGTTTGCCGCCTCAAGGTGTGTGGAATCGGCAGCGAAAATACTGCCTTTGGCTCGTGCATCCTTTACAAGGGTGACATGGCTGTGTGCCGAGATGGCAATACATGTTGCCACGGCTGTTGTTATAAATAATCGTAGTCCCATTGCAATGATAAATTACCTGCTACAGAGATTTTGGTTTGAGAAAATCGTTGTAGCTGAAATGATGTCGCTATTTCGCTAAATTAGCAAATTTAGCTAGATTAGCAGTTCCTTTGCTGCCGTGTTTGGAATATATTATGGTTAATTAAGGATTTAGGGGCTGTTCCAGGGCTTGAATTGCAAAAGGATGTCAGAAGGTCACGTGCAGTGCTATGCGAAGCCCTGAACGGTCGATGCCTGGTGTGTCGCGGTAGTTCAGCCTCCACACATAGTCTATGCGAAGTACTTTGAGGAAGTTGTCGATTCCCGCGCTGATTTCCATATACGGGAGTTTGTGCATCGGAGTGGCGGCTGCTTCCTGAGGAAACATCAGGAGCGGGTTTTGCCGGTCGGTGTCAAAGCGGGGATTGTTTTTGTCGCTGAGATGCCCGAGCCATCCACGGAAGGCCACTACTTCGCGAAGTTTCAGTTTCTTAAGCAGGGGGATATAGTTAAATAGCGCACCGTTGGCCCAATAGGTCAAATCCCATGAGACATAGGAATCGCCGATGAATTCCATCGGGTTAAGCAATGCGAAACTTTCGTCCTGTATGGTGTATGAAAGGTTGGCATTAGGTGTTGCGAGTGCCATATAGGGGGAGCGGCTCCATATATGCCCTCCCTTTAAGATTATATCGGCGAACCCGAATGCCGAGAACCATACTCGTTTTTGTGCGCTGAGTTCGGTTTTGTTGATGGTGTAACGGCTGCCGAGAAAGCCTTTTGGGGCAAAAGTATGGCTTAGAATAAAAACTGGCGGGTCGTGGTTTATAGGGATTCGCGATGTTTTGCCCTGGTAGAATTTCTCACCCGGTGCATAACGCAGTTGCACTGTGAACGTGGCTTCATTGATATGGTCAAGGTGTGTGCCGTCGGTCAATACGAACGGGACGAACGGCCCTGGTTCCTGCCTTTCAACCCCGGCTGATGCTTCCACCGAGAAGTTGTTGGCCAGCTCGAGCTGGTATGTAAGCCTTGTGTCGCGGCGATATGTTATCAGCTTGTTCGAACCTCGTTTAAGGGCGAGGAACATGTTGTCGGGGTTGGTGAACAGATAGTGCTGGCCAAGTTGGTCGATGTCGTATTTCTCGCAGAATTTTATGGAATGGATGGGAAATTCGCGTGAATGATAGCGTTTCTCGTTGAACGAGTGTTCGAGTTCGGCGCTGTATTTCCATTTGTGGTCGCGTGTGCCGTAGGCAATATAGCCGCGTGCAAACCACCGGTTGCTGAGATTGGCGGTTGTGATGCCTCCGGCACGGAGCCTTACACCTTCCACTGAGTTCCCGCTGATGAAGGTGTTAAGGGGGCCTATGTCGAATTTCGAAGGTTTGCCGGTAGGCACATATCCCACTACCATAAGTTTGAGGAATTTTTCACCGTATTTGTAGATGGGTACGTTACGCAGCCGGTTAAGAAGCTGTGGGATGCGCGTCTCGTTGCTGCTTGCTGCTACGAGCCTGTGTTCACCCCACCATTTTTCGTCGAGAGTGCCTGCATCAGGGGCGGTGAATGTAGAGCCGAGCCTGTCGAGCAGTTCGGCTTGCGGCGATGGGGCAAAGTTATGGTTGTCGTAGGCGGTGGTGCGCCGTGCGTAGAGTGGCGGGGAGCCGGGTAGAACTGTCATCTCCACGTTAAGGTCGTCGGTAAGTTTCAGCCGTGACCCGTCGGGCGCCTTTGCAAATTCCTGTAGAATCTGCATGCGGTCCACAAAATTCAGGTTGATGGTAGGGGAGACCCCCATGCTCACGCGTCGGACGAACATGGTGCTGTCCCCCTCCGCCACATATAGCCGCCCTAGGAATCCGAATGTGGCCGGGTTGCGGGGAGCGAAACTGAGCACGATGCATCGTGTGCCGTCCTCGATGGTAACGGTGTCGGTGAGATAGAATTTGTAGAAATCGGGGGCGATGTGTGAAAGGGGGCTGACAAACCTGTTGCGCAGGATAGTTATATCGTCGTCATAGAGGTCGACCTCGCGGAACACATCCTCGATCATGGTCTGCACGTTCTGGAAATCGGCAATATCGTCGATTCCTGATGACCTTTGGCCTCGCACATATTGTTTTTCGGAATGCGGTGAGCGACGGTAAATCACGTCGGTCACTTTTTCTTTGACCGACAACGGAAGCACCGGCACGCCCGATATGTCGGATGTGTCGACATGTTCTTTGAGGAATGCGAATTTGCCAGGTTTCTTTCCTGCCGGTAGAGAGTCGGCCATTTTGAAGTTGTTAAGGCCGAACGACATCCGTTCGTATTTCCTATAGTTGTAGAAATCGTTTCGGCGCGGGTCGGATGCCTCTTTTGCCGTGCGGATCCGGTTCATGAACTCTACCGCCGGGTTATTGCGTTTGCTGTAGTGTTCCTTTGTGCGGCGCACCGTGATTTCCTGGAGTGTGACCCCGCGCAATGTGTCGGGGGCGGCCGATATGTGGGTCTGCGCATATATGCCGACCGGGGTGAGGAGGATTGCTGAGTACACGACGGCCAGGGTAATCAGGCGTATTTTGATATGTCGGAATATATGATATCGCATTTTTCTGTATAACTTTGCAAAGTTACGCAATGAACGCGACTTATCTAGGTTCTGTATTATGGCAAAAGAAATAGAACGCAAATTTTTAGTGGAAAATACCAATTTCAAGGTGTCGGCCACACATAGTTATGAAATAACACAGGGGTATCTGAGCCGCCGGATTGATTCGACGGTCAGGGTGCGTATAAAGGATGACAAGGCGTTCCTGACGGTTAAGGGGCGCAACAATGGAGCCGTGCGCGACGAATGGGAATATGAAATCCCTGTAGCCGATGCACGCGACATGCTGGAAAGGTGTGCCGACGGGGCTGTTATCACCAAAACCCGCTATATCGTACCCTTTGAGGGGTGGATATGGGAAGTCGATGAGTTCCACGGGCATAACGAGGGGCTTGTTGTCGCCGAAATCGAACTGCCTTCGGCTGATTCGCCTTTCCGGGTTCCGCTTTTTGTAGGGAAGGAGGTTACAGGTAATCCGGCATATTACAATTCCAATATGTAGATTTCACATCAGTCGCGTAGTTCGAGACGCACCACGTTTTCCACATGATGGGTGTGGGGGAACATGTCGACTGGTTGCACTGCCGTTACGCGGTATTTACCGTCAAGCATGGCGATGTCTCTGGCCTGTGTTGCCGGATTGCAGCTTACGTAGACTATGCGCGAGGGGGCGGCGTTGAGGATGACCTTGATTACATCGTCGTGCATTCCTGCGCGTGGAGGGTCGACAATCATCACATCCGGGCGGCCGTGGATGGCTATGAATTCGTCGGTGAGCACATCTTTCATGTCGCCGGCATAGAATTCGGTGTTGCTGATTCCGTTTACCTCTGAATTTATTTTCGCATCTTCGATGGCGTCGGCCACGTATTCGATGCCGATTACGTGGCGGGCATTCCGTGCCACGAAGTTGGCAATGGTGCCTGTGCCGGTGTAAAGGTCATATACTAGCTCCCCGCCGGTAAGGCCGGCCATTTCACGGGTAACCGAATACAGGCGGTAGGCTTGCCGGGAATTGGTCTGATAAAATGATTTGGGTCCGATTCGGAATTTCAATCCCTCCATATCCTCGATGATGTATTCACGGCCTGAATGCAGCATTACCGGGAGGTCGCCTATGGTGTCGTTTGCTTTTGTGTTCACAACATACATCAGCGATGTTATCTCTGGGAATGCTTCGCGCAGGTTGTCGAGGGTGGCTTGGATCTGGGCCTGGTTGTCTTCTCCGAAAGATATTACAACCATTATTTCACCGGTGGTAAGCACCCGTATCATAAGCGTGCGGAAGAAACCTTGTTGTGCGCGGAGGTCGTAGAATGGAATGCTGTTGGCAATCCCGTATGACTTGAGGTGAAGGCGTATGCGGTCGCCTATGGAATCCTGGAGGTGGCAACGGTTGATGTCAAGCACTTTGTCGAATGCCCCGGGAATATGGAATCCTGCACCTGAACGGTCGCCCACATCCTCGCCCGAACGCAATTGTTCCCATGTGATCCACCGCTTGTTGGAAAAGGTGTATTCCATCTTGTTGCGGTATTCGCGGATTGTCTCGGAGCCGAGAATCAGGGATATTTCCGGCAATTCCACTTTCGCTATTCGCTGCAAGGCATCGGTAACCTGCTGCTGCTTGTTTTGAAGCTGGTATTCGTAGGGGAGGTGTTGCCAGCGGCACCCGCCGCATGTGCCGAAATGTTCGCAAAACGGCTCGATGCGTATGTCGGACGGTTTTGTCAGGCGTTCGATATGCCCCTCGGCATAAGAGCGTTTTTTACGGTCGATTTTTATGTCGGCTATGTCGCCAGGCGCGCCATAAGGGATAAAAACCACCATGTCGTTGACGCGTGCTATGGCATTGCCTTCGGCTGCTACGCCTGTTATCTCGATATTCTCCAAAAGCGGGAGTTCCTTCTTCTTGCGTGACATATGTTGTTTCCTTGATTCTTGACGGGGATGGGGAGAGGCAGCAGGTTGCCGGGAGCCGGGAGTTTTTCCCACATTGCGATATCCGCGATTGAGGCTGTGACGGCACTGAAAATCCATGCGTTGGTGTAACCGCGTTATCACGAACCGGAATTACCTTCGGATGCCCCGTGAAGCTGTTGGTTTGATTTGGTGTAATCAGTCGCAAAGTTAGTTATTTAAAGGGGAAATATAACGCACTTTAACAAGAAATGAAAATTTTAATTGAAAAAACTGTTTTTTGCCTCGGTAATGAATGTTTTTTCGGCGCAAAATCGTATCTTTGCAGAATAGAAAACGGGGATTCGCGCCGTTGCAACGCATCGGGGCGGCTTCGAGATATGAAACAGCCATAAAAACACAGTGGTGTCTGACCAAGCGCCGCATAGACATTTGATAAAACAGGAAATATACAAATCATAACTTTAATCAAAACTTACAGACCCAAATGAAAAAAATCTTTACATTCGGCGACGGCAAGGCTGAAGGGGATGCTTCGATGCGTAACATCCTCGGCGGTAAAGGTGCCAACCTCGCTGAAATGAATAAGTTGGGCATGCCTGTGCCTCCCGGTTTCACTATCACTACCGATGTCTGCACAGAATATACCCAGTATGGCAAGGATGAAGTTGTCAAAGACATAAAGGCCGACGTTGAAAAGGCTATCGCCCATGTGGAAAGCCTTACAGGCACAAAATTCAACGACCCCCAGAACCCCCTTCTCGTTTCCGTTCGTTCAGGTGCCCGCGCTTCGATGCCCGGCATGATGGATACCGTGCTCAACCTCGGTATGAACGATGCCACTGTAAGCGCTTTGGCTGAAAAGAGCGGCAACCCCCGTTTCGCATGGGACAGCTACCGCCGTTTCGTGCAGATGTATGGCGACGTGGTGCTCGGCATGAAGCCCAAATCAAAAACCGAGACCGACCCCTTCGAAGCCATCATCGACCAGGTGAAGGAGGAAAAGGGTGTGAAATTCGATACCGATCTCGAAGTCGAAGATCTCAAGAACCTTGTAAGCCTCTTCAAAGCCGCCGTTAAGGAACACACCGGCAAGGACTTCCCCGAAAGCGCATGGGATCAGTTGTGGGGTGGTATCTGCGCCGTGTTCGACAGCTGGATGAACGAGCGTGCAATCCTCTACCGCCGCATGAACCAGATTCCCGAAGAATGGGGAACCGCTGTCAACGTGCAGGCTATGGTTTACGGTAACATGGGTAACAACTCCGCTACCGGCGTGGCGTTCTCGCGTGATGCCGCCACCGGTGAAAACATATTCAACGGCGAATACCTCATCAACGCCCAGGGCGAGGATGTGGTTGCCGGTATCCGTACACCCCAGCAGATTACCATCGAGGGTTCTCGCCGTTGGGCTGCCCTCCAGGGTATCTCGGAAGAGGATCGTGCTGCAAAATATCCCTCGCTTGAGGAAGCTATGCCCGTATGTGCCGCAGAGCTTATCAGCATCGCCCACAAGCTTGAGGACCACTACAAGGATATGCAGGACATGGAGTTTACCATCCAGGATGGCAAACTCTGGATGCTCCAGACCCGTAACGGCAAGCGTACAGGTGCCGCTATGGTGAAAATCGCCATGGATCTTCTCCGCGCAGGTGAAATCGACGAAAAGACCACCCTTCTGCGTATGGAGCCCCAGAAACTCGACGAGCTTCTCCACCCGGTGTTCGACAAGGCCGCCCTTAAGCGTGCGCTCGTAATGGCCAAGGGTCTTCCCGCATCGCCTGGCGCCGCTACCGGCCAGATCGTATTCTTTGCCGACGATGCGGAAGCATGGGCAGAGAAGAAAAAGAAAGTCGTTCTCGTGCGTATCGAGACCTCTCCCGAAGACCTTCGCGGTATGGCCGTTGCACAGGGCATCCTTACCATGCGTGGCGGTATGACAAGCCATGCGGCAGTAGTTGCCCGTGGTATGGGTAAATGCTGCGTTTCAGGTGCAGGCGAAATTAAGGTCGATTACGAAAAACGCACCGTTGAAATGGGTGGCAAAACCTATAACGAAGGTGATTGGATTTCGCTAAACGGCTCGACCGGTGACGTTTACGACGGCCAGGTTCCCACCGTCCAGCCGGAACTCGACGGCGACTTCGGTGCTATCATGAACCTCGCTGCCAAATATACACATACACTCGTGCGTACCAATGCCGACACCCCCCGCGACGCCCGTCAGGCACGCGCTTTCGGTGCGCAGGGTATCGGTCTTTGCCGCACAGAACACATGTTCTTCGAAGGCGACCGCATCAAGGCCGTTCGCGAAATGATTCTTGCCTCCGACCTTGAAGGCCGCAAGGCCGCGCTTGCCAAACTGCTTCCCATGCAGCGTGGCGACTTCGAAGGTATCTTCGAGGCAATGGACGGCTACGGAGTGACCATCCGTCTGCTCGATCCCCCGTTGCACGAATTTGTGCCTCATCAGACTGCTACACAGAAGGAACTTGCTGATGAGATGGGAATCACCCTTGCAGAAGTGAAAGCTAAGGTCGACGCCCTTGAGGAATTCAACCCCATGCTCGGTCACCGTGGCTGCCGTCTCGGCATCACATATCCCGAAATAACCGAGATGCAGACTCGTGCAATCATCGAGGCTGCCCTCGCAGTGAAAGCCCGCGGTATCGACGTTCACCCCGAAATCATGATACCCCTTGTCGGTTCGTTGAAGGAAATCCAGAACCAGGCAGATGTAATCAATATCACCGCAGCCAAGGTGTTCGAAGAACAAGGCCGTTCGGTTCCCTACCTCGTAGGTACGATGATCGAGGTGCCTCGTGCAGCCCTCACCGCTGACCAGATTGCCACTGTTGCCGATTTCTTCTCGTTCGGTACCAATGACCTTACTCAGATGACCTTCGGTTTCTCGCGCGACGATGCCCCCAAATTCCTCAAATTCTACAAGGAACATGGCGTTATCAAGACAGACCCGTTCGAAGTGCTCGACCAGGAAGGCGTAGGTCAGCTCGTGGAAATGGGCGTGCGCAAAGGCCGTGGCACCAAGCCCGAACTCAAAGTGGGTATCTGCGGCGAACATGGCGGCGAACCCTCTTCGGTTAAGTTCTGCGCCAAACTCGGCATGAACTACGTAAGCTGCTCCCCCTTCCGTGTGCCCATCGCCCGCGTAGCTGCGGCCCAGGCTGCCATCGAAGACTAAGAGATAGATACTTAAAATAAGCCACTTAGGC
>OFGZ01001460.1_pt1 | contig 12517 bp, 12 predicted proteins | sample 1521871 | NCBI WGS metagenome assembly OFGZ01 (sample SAMEA3504091, study PRJEB24116) | mouse gut metagenome | biome: mouse gut; feature: mouse-associated habitat; material: faeces | place: Denmark | collected 2011
TTCATGGCTTCCACGCAATCTTCGTGTTTTCCAAAGGCCGTCAGCCGGATATATCCTTCACCACTGGGGCCGAAACCTACGCCCGGCGTGCCCACTACATTGGCCTCATACAGCATTTGTTCAAAGAACCGCCAGGAGCCCGTTCCGTCAGGTGTTTTCAGCCAGATGTAAGGAGCGTTCACACCGCCGTAGACTTTCAGTCCGGCCGCTTCAAGGCCCTGCTTCATAGTGTGGGCATTGTCCATATAGTAATCTATCGTTTCCTTTATCTGCCGTTGTCCTTCCGGTGTATAGATGGCTTCCGCCGCCCGTTGGGTGATGTAGCTGGTGCCGTTGAACTTGGTGCATTGGCGGCGGTTCCAGAGCTTGTTCAACGGGATGCTTTCGCCTTCCAGCGTGGCGGCAGTGAGTTCTTTCGGCACAACGGTGTAGCCGCAGCGTACTCCCGTGAATCCGGCAGTTTTCGAGAAGCTGCGGAACTCGATGGCGCAGGTCTTGGCCCCCGGCACCTCGTAAATGCTGTGGGGAATCTCTTTATCTTCTATGAATATTTCGTATGCCGCGTCAAAGAGGATAACCGCGCCGATCTCGTTTGCGAAGTCCACCCAGGCCTGCAGCCCGCTGCGGCTGAATGCGGCGCCGGTGGGATTGTTGGGGCTGACCAGCAGAATCGCCTTGGTTTTCTCGGTGATGACCCGCTCAATATTCTCTGCCCGGACCTGAAAACCATCCTCGGCATAGGTGGGGCAGGACACCATTTTGCCGCCGGCCAGGGTAATGCAGGTATCGTAAGGCGTATACCTGGGCTCCGGCACAATCACTTCGTCCCCAGGGTTCAAAATGCTCTGCATCGTCAGGAAAATCGCCTCTTGCGCGCCCACTGTAATCAGGATATCCGTATTGGGATCGCAAGCAATCCCATCCGCCTGGAACTTCTTCGCCACGGCCCGCCGCAGCTCCGGCAGGCCCGCCCACGCCGTATAGTGGGTCATGTGCTTGTCCAGGCCCTCTTTCGCGGCCTCCATAATATACCCAGGCGTCTCCAGGTCGGGATCACCGCGGCCCAGATTGATCACGTCGTCCACTGTGGCCGCCAGCGCCAGCATTTTCCGGCGGTCATCCGTCGCCCCGTGATGCTTCAGCCTGTCCGCCAAAAATCTTTCCGCTCCCATATCTCAGCCTCCGCGTTTCTCAATAGCGCTCGGGGAAGTCCCGCTTCTTGATCTCCACCTGAATGGGCTTAATGCCCTTGATGAACTCGGCGAACAGGGATGTCATCCTCTCATAGATTTTTTCCGCCTTCTCCGGGCTCGCCAAGAGGGGATTGCCCGCAATCCCGCTGTTGTCATACTCCTGCTGATCCATGGCCACCCGGACAGGGAAGCCCTTATACTCAAAGCCGAAGCCGCTTCCCGAACCCTTTGTGCTGCCCTCCGGCATCCAGTCGGGGGTATGGGGCAGCTCCTTCACAAAGCGCTCCTTATGCACGGAATCCGGGCACACCAGCATGGCCAAGCTGGCCTCAATTTCACCGGCGTGCCAGCCGGGCAGCTGGTCGGCGCCGTCGATCAGATCCGCGCACATGCTGGAGAACACCTCGGTATCCGCCGCCCATCCGAAGCACAGCGCGCCGGTCTCATAGCGCAGGGCCCGGATCACGCGGTCGATGGTAGCGGAATTGGAGGTATGGCCGGTGCTGAAAATGATCTTTTTGAAGCCGTGGAACACCAGACTGCGGCCAATGTCATACAGCACATTGAACAGTGTCTCGTCCCGAATGGTAATCGTGCCCGGCTCGTTGGGCCGCATGTGGAAGCAGCTGTACCCATAGGGCATCAGCGGGGCCACGGGAACATCCGCTTTGACGGCCGCCTCCAGGCACACATAATAGCCGGCATAGGAGTCCACGCCGCAGGGCAGAGCGGGACCGTGCTGTTCAATGCTGCCAACCGGGACAATCACGGTGTCGGTTTTTTCCAGCCACTCCTTGACCTCCACCCATGACATATCAAACATACGGTACTTCAGGTACTTCTCCTCGTTGCAGCACTGGGCATTTACATTGTTCATTGCCATGTTCCTCCTTGTAATTTTATAAACAGCCATTCTACCGCACAATGGCGGAAAATCCCTCGTCAGTCAGGGCGGGCTGCTGCCGTGTGGCCTGGGCCTTTACCTCGTCCAGGTAAAGCGGCAGCTTTTCCTCGTCCAGCGCCAGTCCCAGCTCCCGGGCTTTCCATTGCAGATTTGCCTTGCCCGATTTTTTGCCCAGAAGGACATCGTGCCTGCGGCCAAACAGCTCCGGCAGGATCGGCTCCACGGTAAAAGGATTCTTCATCAGCGCCGCAGTGGGAATTCCCGCTTCCCAGGTGAACAGCTTTTTCCCCACCACCGGGCTGTTTGGCGGAAAGCTCCAGCCGCTCCACTCCCGGACGATCTGGGACACATCGTACAGCTTCGCCACGTCAATGCCGGTATTGACCCCATATAAACAAGTCAGCGCCATCACCAGCTCCTCCAAGCAGGTATTGCCCGCCCGCTGCCCCAGTGCGCTCAGCGTTGTGGACACGCTGCCCGCCCCGTTCTTTACGCTGCTGATGGAATTGGCCACGCCCAGGCCGAAATCGTTATGGCAGTGGACCTCCACGGGAACATCTACCCAGCTCCTGACCTTTCTCACCAGATAGCCCATCCCCTCCGGGGAAGCGCAGCCGTTGGTGTCCACCACGGACAACCGGTCTACACATCCGGCCGCCGTCACGGTTTTGGTCAGCTCCTCCAGGAATTCTTCATGGGCGCGGGTGGAGTCGATCATAAACAGATAAACCGCAAGCCCTTTCTGCTTCGCATATTCGGTAACGCGAAGCGCCTTTTCGATCACAGCCCGTTCTTCCCACCCAAACTGGTATTTCAGGCGCGGGTAGCTAACCGGCAGTTCAATAATTGCGCCGTGAACCCCACAGTTTTTCGCGATGTCAATGTCTTTCTCCATGGCGCGGCACAGGCATGTGATTTTTGCCCGGAGGCCGGCCTCGGAAATCGCCCGCAGGCTGCGCTGCTCCGCCTCGGAAATCGCAGGGAAGCCTGCCTCGATGTACTGCACACCGGCGTCGGACAGGCGCTTCGCAATCTCCATTTTCTGCTCAGCGCTGAAAACAATTCCCGGCGCCTGTTCCCCGTCACGCAGGGTAGAATCGTGAAAAAGCACCTTTCTATCCCGCAGGTCTGCCTGCGGGAGAACCTGCTCGCCAAAGTTGAATTGGCTTACCCACCACTTTGCCCCTTTCCACGGCCCTTGATCCAAATTTTTTCTTGTCATTTTTAAGTAGATGCCCCTTCCTGCAAAGCTGCGAGTCAATCGCACAGCCGCCTCGCTTGCGATGATTATAGCATTCTTTTTGCCTTTGTGTCAACACTTTTTTAGTTATATCTAAAATTTTTTGAATTCTGCTCCTCACAGCCCATTCGCCCAGCGTGGCATTTTCGCCCGAAATATCCCTAGCTCATTTAAGCTTTCTTGAATATTTCTCCAAAAATATACCCATTTCCCCTTCATTTTGCGGCATTTTTTGGCAAACTCCGTCGCAACTCTTTCAGCCTATATTTTCTTAAAAATTAGCTTTATCTAAAATTTTTATCTCATATCTTTATTGCAAGGGCCTAGCTCCCCCTTCACAAAATTCTGCAAAATTTTGAGTTTGAAATGATTTTCTTGCCAAGCGGATTTATTTTGGTATAATTAGTATTAAATTTCTTCCCCCGCGCTTCTCGGGGTTCTTCGAAAGGTGGAACATTATGATCAGCCAAACAAATTTAAGCCGCCGCCAGCTCCAAACACTTCGCGCGCTGTTCCAAGTCTGCGACACCGACGACATCAAGATATTGTCCGGGGTTCGCAGCTCCGGCAAAGCAACACTCTTTCAAAAAATGGAAGAATTTCTCGTAACCAACGGCATTTCATCAGATCAGATCATTGATTTGAACCTGGAACACATCTTATGGGACACCAGCAGCGACAGCCAGCAATTTCAATCGATCCTCCGGCAGCGCCTGGTCTCCCACGGCACCCGGTATTACGTATTCCTGAAGCAGGTCAATTTTATCAACGGCTGGGAATCCGCAATTCACACCCTGCAAAAGCAGTACAGCATCAGCTTCTTTTTGTCCGCCTCCTGTGCCGACTGGCACACCGACGCCTTCCAGGCCCTGTTCGGGGACAGGTATGTGGAGTTCCCCATCTACCCCCTCTCCTTCTCGGAGTATATGGAGGCCTGCGGCCCCCGCGGCTTCCACTCCGTCGAAGCCCTGTTCACCCAGTACCTTCACTACGGCTCCCTGCTGCCCGTCAATTTAGCCTTGGTTGACGACCGCGTCGCACGCTCCGTCTCCTCCGGCATTTACTACACCATTCTCGTCAATGACCTGATGCGCCACAATGTCATTAAGGATATGCCTATGTTCGAGCGCCTCACCCAGTACATGATGAGAAATATCGGTGTCCTCGGCTCTCCAAAAAGCATCAGCGACCACTTCGCCTCCATCGGACACAAGATTGCCAGCGACACCATCGCAAACTATCTGGCCGCGTTGGAAAACTCTTATATTTTCTACAAAATACCCCGGTACGATATTTTTGCCCAGCGAGAGCTCAAAAGCCGCAGCAAGCATTACATCGTAGACACCGGGCTGCGCCACGGCCTGACCAACAATTATGACGATGTGGGCTACGAGCTGGAGAACACCATCCTATTTGAATTGCTAAGCCGTGGTTATCAGGTTCAAATCGGCAAAATCGGCAAGGGTGAGCTCGACTTCATCGCCACGATAGGCGACCGCACCGAATTTTACCAGGTGTGCCGAACCATTTCCTCCAAAGATGACTTTTTTGAGCGGGAATATAAGCCGCTGCTCCAGGTCAAATTCCCCCATTCCCGAAAGGTAATCCTGTCTATGGACAAGGTTCTTCCAGACCCCCACGACGGCATAGAATATAAAAATCTCCTGTCATTTCTCTGCGAAAAGTGAACCAAACAGTCATTTAGGCCAAGCACCTGCGCAGGACGGCTTTGCCCTAAAATCACCAACCCCCGCCCCGGACAGTCTGCAACTGTCCGGGGCGGGGGTTATTGAGATCATGATTTACACTACACAAGATCGGGTTTTATGCTGCGCGGCGGTATTTCCGCCATCGCCCAAAGCCGGCCGCCCCGTCTACTCGCACATGGGACACATTTTTTCAGACCTCCCCGCCTTCTCCAGCCGTTCTGCGCGAACCCGAATCATCTCCGCCGCAACACTTACCGCAATTTCCTGCGGTGTTACAGCTCCAATATCCAGGCCAATGGGCGCATGCACGCTTCGGATCACATGCTCCGATATGCCGCGGTCCCGCAGCCTCGCGTTGATGGACGCCGTTTTGGTGCGGCTTCCAATCACACCCACATATGCCGGCCCCGCCCTCAGCGCACGCTCCTCCACCTCAAAGTCGCAGGCATGCCCGCTGGTCATCACCACCACGTAGTCCTCCGATGTCAGTCCGATCCCCTCGCAAAGCTCCTTGTAGCTTCCGAGTACCACGCGCTCCGCCTTTGGAAACAGCCCCGGGTCCGCATAATCCGGGCGGTCATCGCACACCGTAACACAAAATCCCACGCTGGCCAAAATCGGGACCAGCGCCTGGCCGCAGTGCCCGCCTCCAAAGATCACGGCCCGTTCTCCGGCGAACACTTTCATAAAAAAGCGATCCCTTTCACCCCGGTATCCGCCATCTCCTTCCTCCGTAAGCGCAGGCGCCCCTCCGCCCAGATCCAGTACCAGTCCCGCCCTCCGATGGTCAGCAATTTTTTCCAGCGCCTGGGCGGAAACGCGGCTCCACGCCGCGTCATCCCATGCGATAAACCAGAAGCAGACCGTCACATCACCGCCGCAAACAGTGTCCAGCCCATCGGACAAATCCGGGTACAGGCAGTACTCTTTTTGACCGCAGCGGCCCTCCAACAGCAGGCTTTTCGCGTAGTTCACCGTGTCCTGCTCCACCGCGCCCCCACCGACACTGCCCGCCTCCCGGCCCGCGGCGCTTACCAGCATCCAAGCGCCGGCGCCCTGGGCGCCGATCCCTGTTTCGCCACAACCACGGCCAGCACCGCGTCCCGCCGCTCCCCCATCATCCGAAGCAGTTCAGCAAAAAATGTATTCACAGCCTATGTCCCCCCTCATTCATACAGCAGCAGCACATCATCCGGCTCCACACCCAGACCATCCGGGAACCCACAAACCCTGCAATCTTTCGGCTCCCGCCACCACAGCGCCGCAGAATGAGCCGGCTGGGCCTCCCAGCGAAACTCCACAATCCGCCCAAACGGCTCCTCCATCTCCCGCAGGCATTTGACTGCGGCACGATTCCGTTTTGCCCCGGCATTGAAGCGGCGAGCGCGGATACCCACAGCCCGCAGCCCTTCCCGTACCGGCTGGGCAGTTTGCAGGCGAATCCCCCAGTCCGGCACCTCCACTTCGTATTCGCCGCTCTTGTGCGCCGAAGCAATGTTTTTACAGCCGGTAAGCCGCGCCGCGCAGACACTTTCAGGGTCCGCAAACAGTGCCTTGGTGTCTTTGACCGTCAACAGACGGCCCTTGTCCATTACCGCCGCGCGGCGGCACAGATGATATACCTCATCCCGGCTGTGGGTAACCACCAGCACCGTGCGCCCAAAATCCTCTAAAATCTCCTTCACCCGGAATTGCAGCTTCTCCCGAAGGTGGCTGTCCAAGGCGCTGAAGGGCTCGTCCAGCATAAGCAGCCGGGGCCTGTTCACCAGAATGCGCGCCAGCGCAACCCGCTGCGCCTGACCGCCGGAAAGCTGGCGGGGACGGCGGCCTCCCAGCCCCTCCAGCTGCATCGCAGAGAGAACCCGCCCCAATTCCGCTCTTCTCGCCCCCAGGTTCTTTTCTCCCACCATTCCGCAGAGGATATTTTGTTCTACCGTCATATCAGGAAACAGCCCATAGCTTTGGAAGAGATACCCAACCCTTCTCTTTTGCGGCGGCAGGTCGATCTTTTTCTCCGAGTCGAACAGCGTCACGCCGTCCAGCACAATATATCCCCAGTCCGGCCTTTCAATTCCGGCAATACACTTCAGGGTACAGCTTTTCCCGCAGCCCGAGGCCCCCAGCAGCCCCATCACTTCAGGCCGCATCCCATCTGTTTCAAAAGCTGTGTCAAGAAGGAAATCCCCCAGCTTTTTACGAATACGCACTTGCAGTCCCACTGCTTCACCGCCTTTTTTGGCGATCTTCCAGCATATTAACCGCCACCAGCGTCAACGCGCTGACCGCCATATTTACCAACACCCAGAGCAGCGCGCCCGCCTCGTCGCCAGTTCTCCAAAGCTGATAAACCGTAGTGGAGATAGTCGCGGTCTTACCAGGGGTATAGCCAACGAGCATACTGGTCGCCCCGTATTCCCCCAAAGCACGCGCAAAAGCCAGCACCGCACCGGCCAAAATCCCCTGCCGGCAGGCCGGCATACGGATGCGCCAGAAAATGAAGGCGTTGGACAGTCCCAGCGTTTGCGCGGAGTACGCCAGCGTCTCGTCGAAGCTCTCAAACGCCCCGCGGGCAGTACGGTACATCAACGGAAACGCCACCGCCGAAGCGGCCAGCACTCCGCCATACCACGTCATGACAAACCGCACACCGAATCGGGCCAAAAAGGCCCCCAGCGGCCGCTTCACCCCAAACAGCAGCAGCAAAAAGTACCCGCACACCGTAGGCGGAAGCACCATCGGCAGGGTGAGTATCGTATCCAGCACACCCTTTGCCGCACGGGGAAGGCCAGCGGCATACCAGGCGCACAGAATGCCAAGAAAAAACACAACGGCACAGCTCACCGCCGCGATGCGCAGGGAATTGAGCAGTGGATACCAGTCCATACCGCACTCCTTATCCGGCGGGGATAAACCCGGCCCTCTCAAATACGTCCATGGCATCCTTTGCCGCAAGATAATCCAGAAACGCCTGGGCCGCCTCCCTGTTTTCGCCATCCTTCAGCACACCGGCAGGGTAAACCGCCCGGCCGCACATCTCCACTGTTGCGGTGTCCACCACCGTGAGCTTCGCGGCAAGGGCATCGGTACGGTAAACAACGCCGCAGTCCGCACTGCCCTCTCGAACCTGGGCCGCAACCTCCTTCACATTGGACCCATAGGTCACACAGCCTGCGGCGGCAAGGGCCTCCTCATCCAAACCGCAGTATGTCAGAATTCTCCGGGTATACTGCCCCACAGGCACGTCGCCGCTGCCCTTCGCCAGCAGCACACCCCCCTCGCCCAGCGCCTGCGCCAACGTCTCAAAACCGTCAATCCCCTTCGGGTTTCCATCGGGCACGCACAGCACCACTTGGTTTTCCAAAAGGTCAATGCGGCTGCCCTCGGCCAGAGCACCCGCCTCCTCCAGTGCATTCATCGGACCGGGCGCGGCAGAGATAAACAGATCGCACGCCGCCCCCTCCCGGATTTGGGCAAGCAGGGTGCCGGAGGAGTCAAAATTGAACCGCAGGGTTACGCCCGGACAGCCCGCCTCATAGGCCGTCTTGATCTCGGCGAGGGTTTCCGTCATGGAGGCGGCGGCAAATACGGTCAGCTCCAGCTCTCCGGCGCCCTCCCCACCGCAGGCGGCAAGCCCCAGCAGCACCGCCGCCAGCAAACAGGTACTCATAATTTTTTTCATCTTTATTTATCTCACATAGTTCGGAATTCGATTCCACCCGTCTGCACAACCCCCCCGTCAGGCGCGGGCACAGTCGGACACCTCTCCCCGCAAAAGCTCCAATCCGTGGGGAACGACATCCAGGAACACATCCATGCTCTCCATACATGCCTTCGGACTGCCCGGCAAATTGATAATCAGCGTTTTACCCCGAATTACCGCCGCTCCGCGGGAAAGCATCGCCCGCGAGGTGACAGCCAACGACGCCGCCCGTACAGCTTCGGCAATTCCAGGGGCGCTGCGCTCCCCCACCGCCAGGGTGGCCTCCGGCGTAACGTCCCGGGGCGAGAACCCAGTACCCCCGGTGGTCAGGACCAGATCCAGCTGTCTTTGGTCAGCCAAGCGGCAAAGCTGCTTTTTCAGCATTTCCGCGTCATCGGCAATCAGAAGCTGTTCTACCACCTCATAGCCGGCAGCCTTCAGCCGCCCGGCGATAGCCGGGCCGCTTTCGTCCATCCGCTCCCCCCTCGCCCCCTTGTCGCTCAGGGTAATCACCGCCGCCTGCCAGGGCCGCACCCCTTGCCGGGCCTCCACCGCCATTTCATCGCCAACCCGGATAACCCCCTCGCACAGCACACGGGCAAACACCCCCTCCCGGGGCATGATGCAGTCGCCCATTCTTCGATATATCTCGCAGTGGTTGTGGCACTCCTTCCCAATCTGCGTGATTTCCAGCAAAACCCCACCGCAGCGCAGGAGCGTCCCCACGGGCAGCGCACGGAATTCAAAACCCTCCACCACCAGATTTTCGCCAAACGCGCCCGGCTCCACTCCCGCGCCGCGCGCGTTGAACGCCGCGATCTGATCCAATCCCAACATACTCACCTGGCGGTGCCAGCGCCCTGCGTGGGCGTCGCCTTCAATCCCCCAACCCACGACAAAGCGGCCGCTTCCCACATTCTGTTTTTGCGTCCCCCGCTCAGAGCTGACGCATACCGCGACGACTTTTCCCATGCTATCCTCCAATCCCGCTCATCATATTTCTCTCCGTAACCCCCGCCGCTTCTTGAAAGCAATGGGCCCGCGGTTTATCCCAGACCGCCCGGCGCATTGCACCGGACAGCATCTCCGGGGAGCGGCGCAGTACGGCGCGCAGATCAACCCCCTCCCCGTAACACAGGCAGGGCTTCAGCCACCCGGTACTGGTCAGCCGCACCCGATTACATGTCCGGCAAAACGAATGGCTCACCGCGTCGATCATGCCGATGCGCCCCGAAAAACGGGCGCTGGCATAATACCGTGCCGGACCGTTCCCACGTTTTTCCCCCGTCAGGCACAGGTCGGGCCACTCGCTTCGCAGTATTTCCAGCGCCGTCTCCGAGCTCACGCCCCGGCTGTCCACCCCCGCGCCAATGGGCATCACCTCAATAAAGCGCACATCTGCGGCAACCCCGGCAGCAAAGCGGGCCAGCGGCAAAATCTGCTCCTCGCAGCCCTCCAGCAGCACACAATTCAGCTTGGTCCTGATTCCGCTGTCCGCGCTGGCTTCAACAGCGCGCAGCACAGTGCCCAGGCTGTCGGAGCCGGTTATGGACGCGTAAACGGCCGGATCGGCAGCATCCACGCTGACGTTTACGCCGTCAAGTCCCATGGCCGCCAGCTGGGGCAGCAGCGGCTCCCCAGCCGCAGGCCATTGGTGGTCAGCGTGACCTGCTCCACCCCGGGCAGCATTTTCATTTGCCGCAGGAACTCCACGCAGCCGCGGCGCACCAGCGGTTCGCCGCCCGTCACCTTGAACCTTGTGATCCCCAGCCCCACCGCCGCCTCCGCCACCCGCAAAAGCTCTTCATAGGTGAGCAGCTCCCCGCGGCGGCACAGTGCCGTGCCATCCGGCATACAGTAGCGGCCGCGCAGGTTACAGCGATCCGTGATGGAAAGGCGCATATAGTTGATCTCACGCCCAAAGCGGTCAATCATCGGTTTCGACCTCAAAATGGAACCCGCCGCTCTTCCCGCCCCATTTTTCCAGCAGGTGAATCCCCGAAATCACCATCCGCCTGTCCACCGCTTTACACATATCATAGATCGTGAGCAGCGCCGCTGCCGCGCCGGTGAGCGCCTCCATCTCCACGCCGGTCCTCCCCTCGCACTCCACCGTGCAGCGGACCTCAACGCAGCACTCCTCCGGCCTCAGTGTGAACTCCACCGCGCTTTTCGTCAAGTACAGCGGGTGGCACAGCGGAATCAGTTCACTGGCACGTTTGCTTGCCATAATGCCCGCCACCTGGGCCACGCCCAGCACATCGCCCTTTTTCGACCGCCCCTCCGCCACCATGGCAAAACACGCCGCGCTCATGGAAATCAAGCCCGACGCCACCGCACCACGCGGGGAGGGACTTTTTCCCCCGACATCCACCATCCGGGCATTTCCATTCTCGTCTATATGCGTAAACCCGCCGTCCATTCCTTACCCCCCTTTTCCAAAACCGCAGTTTGGGAAATGGCACTCGGGACACTCCAGGCACAGCCCGCCGTTTCCAAGCCCCGCCAGCCACTCTGCCGTCACGGGCACGCCGGCCAGCAGCCGGGGCAGCGCCAAATCAAAAATTGTGCGCCGGGCGTACATGACACAGCCCGGCAGGCCGCAGACAGGCCGTCCATCCTCCGTATACGCAACCAAAAACATGGCGCCCGGCAGCACAGGCGCACCATAACCCACAATGGACGCGCCGGTATTCTTAATCGCCAGCGGGGTTCGGTCATCCGGGTCAACGCTCATGCCTCCCGTGCACAGCACCATCTCACAGCCGCTGGCCAGCATTCGCCGAATGGCGGCTGTAATCGCTTCACCGTCGTCCCCCACAACTTCGTGAGCGGCCAGCTCACAGCCAAATTCACCCAATTTCTCCCGCAAAACGGGGGTAAATTGGTCTGCAATGCGTCCATGCAGCACCTCGTTTCCCGTTGTCACCACGCCATACCTTAGGGCCCGCATGGGGGCAAGGCACAGCAGCGGCCGGCGGCCCGCCGCCGCACGGGCCCGTTCCATTTTCTCCTTCTCTATCACCAGCGGAATCACGCGCATCCCGCAAAGCCTGTCCCCCTTTTTCACCACAAAGCCGGATGGACGGGTGGCAATCACCATCTCCCCCAGCGCATTTATCGCTCTCAGGTGCTCCAAGTCCACAACAAACAGCCCGTCGCATCCGGCAACCAGCTCGATCTTACCCTCCTTCAGCTCGGTCGCGCACATATTGTCCCCTTGGCAGATCTCCCTCAGGATATTTGCGGCATCATTTTCGTGGAGCATTGTCTCATCATTTTCCCAGACGTACAGATGATCCTTGCCCACGCTGAGCAGCACAGGGATATCCTCTTCTCGGACAATATGCCCTTTCCGAAACACCGCATCTTTGGTTACGCCCGGAATAATCTGGGTGATGTCATGGCAGAGGATCTGTCCGACGGCATCCCCGGTTCGGATTAGCTTCATCTCTTATTCTCCCTATTTTCATCAAAATACTTGTGAAATGCCGCTTCACCTGCGGCTTGAAGATCCGCCTGCACCGCCTGCCCTCTGGCCAGCAATTCATCCCCCGCCACGGTCAGTTCCGACCCCCCGCCCCCGCTGCCGCCTTGGCAGCGCTGCAAAAGGGGATAACCCAGCTGGCGTTCTGCCTCGTTAATCATGGTCCAGCCCTTGGAATAGGAGATATGCATACATTGGCAGGCGGAGAGCATCGCCCCCGTTGTGGCAATCAACTCCAAAAACTGCGCGGTGGCAGCCGTCCAGAAAACCGTCTCGGCCCGCAG
>OFGZ01001463.1_pt1 | contig 12509 bp, 9 predicted proteins | sample 1521871 | NCBI WGS metagenome assembly OFGZ01 (sample SAMEA3504091, study PRJEB24116) | mouse gut metagenome | biome: mouse gut; feature: mouse-associated habitat; material: faeces | place: Denmark | collected 2011
TCCATCATGGCCGCCAGAGCCCTGCGCGCCCATCTGGAATAAACATTTACCCGTTAACAGCGACAATCGCCGCGCCGTGAGAAAACCTCCGGCGCGGCTATTTCGTTATAGCTATACAAATCAGACACCATACAAAAACATAACATCTATGTCCGATTCCCATACAGTCCCGATACCGTACGTAGACCGCGACGTGAGCTGGGTATATTTCAACCACCGCATCCTCAAGGAAGCCGAACGCGAAGATATTCCGCTGCTCGAACGCGTGGCATTCCTCGGAATTTATTCCAACAATCTCGACGAGTTCTTCCGCGTCCGCATGGCCACACTCTCCCGGATAGCCGGACTGAAGGGAACCGGCATGAGGGAGGAGAGCCAGCACGCGCGCGACCTCTTCAACCGGATTTCCGCCATGGACGCCGGTCTCGCCGAAGAATATGCCGCGACCGTAGCCAAAGTCACCGCCGAACTCGACAACAAAGGAATCTCGATTGTCGACGAAGAGCGCCTCGACGAAGAGCAGCGTCATTTCGTGAAATGCTACTTCAGGTCGAAGATCTCCGGTTTCATCTCTCCCTTATGGCTTTCCAAGCTTCAGGAACTGTCCTCGGAAAGTGACTCTCACATCCACCTCGCCGTTGAATTAAGCGCACCGGGACTACCCACCGACTATGCGGTGATCGAACTCCCCACCTCGGTATGCGGGCGCTTCGTCACCCTGCCCGAACGCGAGGGGCGCAGCTTCGTGATGTATCTCGACGACATTGTGCGCTTCTGTCTCCCCATGATTTTCCCGGGCATGGGCTACACATCTTTCAAGGCGTATTCTTTCAAGTTCACCAAGGATGCCGAAATGGAGATCGACAACGACCTCCACGTGGGGCCGGCCGAAAAGATAGCAAAAGCCGTGCGCAACCGCAAGAAAGGTGCCGCGTTGCGAGTACTGTACGATGCCATGATGCCCGAAGCCTTGCTGCAGCGTCTTGTCAGGAAACTCAGGCTCGACAAGCTCGACACCATCCAGCCCTCAGGCAGATATCAGAACCACAAGGACTTCATGTCGTTTCCTTCCTCCTGCCGCAAAGACCTCAAGTACCCGGCATGGCCGGCCGCAGTTCCTCCCGAACTGAAAGAGACGGGATCGCTCATGAAGGGGATCACCGACAGAGACAGGTTCGTGCATGTACCTTACCAGACATTCGACTACGTGGTGCGTCTCCTCCAGGAAGCGGCTGTGTCGAAGGGGGTGAAATCGATAAAGATAACGCTTTACCGTCTGGCCCGGCATTCAAAGATAGTGGAGGCGCTTATATGCGCCGCCCGCAACGGCAAGAAAGTCACTGCCGTGGTGGAACTGCTCGCCCGCTTCGACGAATCGAGCAACATATCATATTCCAAGCAGATGCAGGATGCAGGCGTGAACGTGGTGTTCGGACCGGAAGGTCTGAAGATCCATTCCAAGATAATCGACATCACCCTCAGGAACGGAACCGATATCTGCGTGACAGGGACCGGAAATTTTCATGAAGGAAACGCCCGTGTGTACACCGATTATTTCATGATGACCGCCGACCCGAAGATCGAAAAAGAAGTCGACAAGGTGTTCGACATAATCCGGCGACCCTTCCGCCAGCAGACATTCAGCCATCTGCTTGTCTCTCCGTTCAATATGCGCGAACGCTTTATTGGACTCATCGATGACGAGATCCGGGCTGCCCGCAAGGGAAAAGAGGCCTGGATCAAGATAAAGATAAACCATGTCACCGACGAACAGATGGTGGAAAAACTCTACGAGGCCTCCGCGGCCGGCGTACGGATAGACATGCTCGTCCGCGGCAACTGCTCGCTTGTGACAACAGTGCCCGGCATAGCTGACAACATACAGATAGCCGGGATCATCGACCGCTATCTTGAGCATTCGCGCATCTTCATTTTTCACGCCGGCGGGGAGAACAAGACATTCATCGGCTCGGCCGACTGGATGCCGCGAAATCTCGACCGCCGCATAGAGGTGGTCGCTCCGGTCTACGACCCGGACATCAAGGCCGATCTGATGCGGACCGTGGACTATGGACTGCGCGACAACATCAACGCATCGGTGGTGGACGGTTCAGGCCGCAACGAACTGAGAGTGACAGCGGGAGAGAAAATGCCCTTCCGCTCCCAGGAGGAATTATATAAGGCATACAAAGGAACAACGATACTTAATCCTGTGGAATAAGATAAAACCGACAGAGGTTTCTATTGGTTCTCATAAGAAAGTGATATGGAGATGTAAAAAAGGTCACGAGTGGGAAGCTGTCGGCCGCGACGGCGAAGCGCGCGGTCTTAAAAAGGAACTGCTGGTGAGGGTACCGCTCCGTCTCGGCTTCGACGTATTTGCCAAAGGAGAGGTGTCGGACAAGAAACGGGAGGATCTCGTGCGGCTTATGAAGGCATACCGGCATCTGATCCGCATCTACGATGTGGACCGCCTGCGGGCATGCGCCACCTCGGCCATGCGCGACGCCCGCAACGGCCCGGATATCATCCGCGAAATCAGGAAGGAGACCGGCATCGACATCGAGATAATAGCGGGAAGCGAAGAGGCACGGATCGTCTACAACAATCATATAGAGAGCCGCAACGGCACATCGGGACGGTACCTCTATGTGGACGTGGGAGGAGGAAGCACCGAACTCAATTATCTTGACAACGGGATGCTCGTTGCCTCTGGATCGTTCAACATCGGTACGGTCCGAATTCTCACCGGCAAAGTGAGGCCCGAAGAATGGGATGCGCTCCACAGATTTATCGAAGAGAATGTCGTACACGGTGAAGATCTCGCCATAATAGGTTCGGGCGGCAACATCAACAAACTTTACAAGATGGCGGCGGACAAGGATCGTGAGAGGGAGTCGTTCACGGTGGAGGAACTGTCGCGGATGTACCACTCGATGGCGCCACTCGGCGTAAAAGAGCGTATGCGACACTACGGTCTGCGCGAGGACCGTGCCGACGTGATTATCCCGGCGGCGGAGATTTTTCTCAACATAGCCTCTGTGACAGGAGCCCGACGCATCATAGTGCCCACTATCGGCGTGGCCGACGGCATTATCGACGGGCTGTATCTCTCAGACCTGAAGGAACAGGAGGAAAAATAATCTCGAATGAAGTCAGGCACGTCACCGGATCTGTCGCGAGCTTAAAGCATGCGCCATGACGGCGCAACACCTCTGCCGCAAGTGTGAGACCCACGCCGCAACCCGATGGCCTGGTTGTAAAGAAAGGAGTAAACAGCTCTTTCGCCACATCCTCGCTTATACCTGGTCCGTCATCAGCCACAGTCAGCATGGCCGACTCTCCCACGCACGATACCGACACCGACACTTCCCCAATCGCCTCTCCTACACTCTGGACGGCGTTTTTCACTATATTTACCATCACCTGCTGCAATTGGGCTGAGTCCGCCATGGCTATGACCGGAGTGTCGGGAATATCCAGTTTCAGAGATACGCTTTCGCCCGCCAAAGCCCGGGCGAACGGTGCCAGCATACGCGTCTCCTCACATAAATCGACGGGCGCGAGACGCGGTTCCGGGATTCTCACCACATCGGCATAGGCGCCGATAAACCGCGCGAGATTACCACAGCGGTCATGGCAGCTCTCAGCCAGTTCGGCTACCGCAGGGTTGTTATCGGCATGTACATCGGCAAGCGTCTCAAGAAAAGACATCAGGCCTCCGAGCGTGTTGTTCACCTCGTGAGATATCGTCCGTATCACCTTGCCGTAAGCATCCCTCTCAGCCTTACGCAGTTCCTCGCCAAGCGGCTCAACCATGACGAACCTCCGGCGCAGTCCTGACTCCATGAAGGACAACTGGTGGCAGCTGTAGATATGGGTAGCATCGATACGAACCGTCTTTTTACTGTCTAAAGACAACGCCGCAAGCTCCGAAGGCATTCTGCCGGGAACCGACTTCAACTGCTTTCCGAGCAAAACGGATTCGTCTGTACCGCAAATCTCGACAAACGCCCCGTTGACATGTGAAATGCGGCCTTCGAGGTCAAGAATCGCAATTCCAACCGGGGAGGCCTGGATAATAAGGTCGAGAAAATGGTCCTGCTCGCGCACCCGCAGACGTTCATCCTTGAGGTGAACTATCATTTCGTTGAAAAGGCTGGCGATGCGGTCGCTCACCGGCTCGCCGGTGGCACGCAGACGGTTGTTGAAGTCCTGCGACACCAGTATGTCGAATCCGTTGCATACCGTGCGTGAGGGCATCACTACGCCGCGGTAAAGCAGCACAAGAGCCACCACCGATAGGGCCAGCATCGACACCAGCAGCCATGAGAATCTCCCATACGCCACGATTCCGACCGTCTCACACGAAATTACGGAGATCGTAACCGCCCAGAACAGTACTTTCGGCCTCATCATATCCCTTTTCTTCCTTCTTCCGGGACATTGAAGTCCTTCCCGGAGATATTGTATTTTTCCATGCGGCGATAGAGCGTCTGACGCGTTATACCCAATGACAGTGCCGCTTTCGACATATTGCCGCCACTGGCCCTGATAGCCTGCCGCACAGCGTGTGATTCTATATCTTCAAGCGAAGAGAGCGGCACCTGCGGTGCCTCATCATGCATGTTTTCGCACTGACGGTCGATATCCTCAACTCCAATTACCGCCGTCTGCGCCGTAATCATGACACGCTCCACCACATTGCGCAGTTCTCGGATATTGCCCGGATAAGGGAGCCGCACAAGACGCCGCATGGCTTCGGCCGAGAATTCGGGGACTGTCATGCCGCTCTCCCTGCAATAGTTTGTGGCGAAATGACGCACCAGCGCCGGAATGTCATCGCGACGCTCGCGCAGCGGCGGAAGCCGGAGCGTGACAAGATTTATACGGTAATAGAGATCCTCGCGGAATGTGCGCTCACGGACCATGCCTGGAATGTCGGCGTTGGTGGCGCACACCACCCTGATGTCGACCTTTCTGCTGCGGGACTCTCCCACCGGCTCGAAAGTATGCTGCTGCAACACGCGCAGTAGCTTCACCTGACTCGCCTGATCAAGATCCCCTATTTCATCAAGAAACACGGTTCCTCTGTCGGCAAGCTCGAACCGTCCCTTTCTGGCGGCCACGGCGCCTGTGAAAGCCCCCTTGACATGCCCGAACATCTCGCTCTCGAAGAGCGACGACGATATGCCTCCTAAATTCACCTTCACCATGCCCTTGGCGCGCCGCAGAGAGTTGCGGTGTATAGTCTCGGCAATGAGCTCCTTGCCGGTGCCGTTCTCGCCCATTATAAGCACGGGAGCGTCGGTGGCGGCTATGCGCTTGACAGTGTCGAGAACATTGAGCAGGGCAGGGGAGCGCCCGATGATGAGCGAGCGGTCGAAAGGCTCTGAATCCGAGGCCTCTACGGCGTCGGAATTAAGCTCAAGAGCCACCTTTATGCGGCCGAGCAACATTTGGTTGTCCCACGGCTTGGTGATAAAATCGAAAGCTCCTGCATGAATACCTTCCACAGCCAAGGGAATACTGCCCCATGCCGTCATGAGTATCACCTGCGCCTCAGGGCGGAAGATTTTGATCTGACGCAACAATATCAGCCCCTCCTCGCCGCTCGTCTTGCGCGAATAGTTCATATCGAGCAGCACGAGGTCTACCGCCGTAGAGCGCACAAGAGCCACAGCCTCCTCAGGCGATGAAGCCTCACAGGTCTCATAGCCTTGACGCCGCAGCAATATACGCAGCGAAAGCCTCACAGCCGAATCATCGTCTACTATCAGAATCATACTACAAAGATAAGCCTAATTTTTGAATTTTCAGCAAAGGAAATAAAAAACATACACCTCACAATTATTGTTATTGTAATACATTTATATTAACTTTGCATTATAAAATATTACAACTATGGATATAGCATTAAAAAGAAATCAGAGTTTTCGCCTGCCGGTCGATCTTATCGAAAGGCTCAAGCAATTGGCAAAAAGAGAAACCCGCAGCCTCAACAACTATGTAGAGACACTTCTTCTCGACGCCGCCGCCCATCAGCCCAATGCCGAGACTATGGCAGCAATGCAGGAAGCCGAAAGCGGTATTCTCAGAAATTCCACGCCACTTGACCTAACTTCCATTGAATCAATGGAAAAATCAATGGGCCTATGAAAAAGCTCATACCAACAACCAAATTTAAGAAAGATTATAAAAGATATAGAAACAATCCTAAAAAGGTTGAGAAACTTTTTGAAATTCTTCGAAAACTTGAGCAGGAAGAACCTCTTCCACCTGAAAACAAGCCACACCCTCTAACCGGAAACTATAGCGGTCACATGGAGTGCCATATAGAATCTGACTATCTACTGATATGGTTCGACCCGGCTACCGATGAGATTGAGTTGGTAAGACTTGGCTCGCACTCCGAATTATTCGGATAATAGTCATTAAGGTCATTAAAGACTTTAAAGACCTTAATGACCCTAAATGACCTTAAAACCTTACTCTCACTTCCTCATTATCTCGTCGATGTCGGCGTCTATGCCGGTGTTTGTCACGAAATCCCAAAGCGCTATGCTGCGCAGTTGGTAATAATAATTCCAATAGAGGAAGAGCTGATTGATATACTGCTGTCGGCTCTCGTCTTTGCTCACCTGCGAGTCGTTGAGGTCGAGAGTGGATATCTTGCCGATCATGAAAGTCTCCACATTGGTGTCGTAGCGCCGCTGCGCTATGGTGTCGGCCCGCAGAGAGATGTCGAGCTGCTGCTGCTGGTTGTTGAAGCGCTCGCAGAGTATGAAGATATTCTGGTCAAACTCCATCTGCTCCTTGCGCAGGCGGCTCTGCACCACATCGCGGTTGCTCTCGCTCACCTTCACTTTGCCGCGGCGCTTGCCCCAGTCGAGTATCGGTATCTTGAATCCTATTTCCACTATCTGATTGTCTTTCAGTGGGTCGTAGGCATTGCCTATGCGGTCGGATGTGCCCGTATAGCCCACCTGAGCGAAGAGCGTTACCTCGCGCTGCTCTCCCTTGGCCTTGGCCACGGCATAGTCGGCCTCAAGCTGGCGGCGGCGGATATTCTTGGAGAAACTGTTGTTGGCATGCGCCTTTTCGAGCACATCGGCATAGCTCACAGCCACATTGGGAATCGCCTCGGGAATCATCGGGTCGAGCACCACATCCTCTTCCATATCGAGAAAAGACTGAAGCTGGAACATCGACGAGCGATAGTTGCTCTCACAGTCGGTGTGCTCCGAGCGGGCGTTGAGCAGGTTGAGTTCGAGCTGCAGAAGGTCGTTCTTGCTTATCTGTCCCATCTCGCGCTTGGCCTTTGCCACCTCATAGAGTTTGCCGGCATTGGCAAGATTCTGCGCCGCTATGCTCAGATTCTCCTTAGCGAGTAGAAGATTGAAAAAATACTGTATGGCAGCAAGAGCCACATTCTCAGTCGCACTGATAAAAGCCGCCTTGGCCTCGGCATACCTCACCGGCTCTATGCGCCGGTTCCACTTTATGGTATTGGCCGCAAAAATAGGCTGCGAGAGCGTCAAGGCCACCGGCACCGACATAAAACGGTTATATCGCGGAGCCTGAAGTTCTTTGAGATAATCGAGCGAGGTGGTCAGCGACAGCTTGCCGCCGGTAAACCATATATTCTGGTCTATCGATATCTCGCCGTTCATCTCCATCACATTGTTGCGCACGAATGAGTATGAGCCGTCTTCATGCTGATAGGTGCTGTAGCTCTTACGGTAAGATGGCACCGTGGCATTGAAATTAACCTCCGGCAAGAGGTCGGCGCGATAAGTGCGGTAGCTCCAATAGGCCTGCCGCAGCTCATTGAGGGCCACAACAGCGTCAACACTCCGCGCTCTTGCCGTGATGATAGTCTCGGCCAAACTTATAGGCCGCACGTTTTCGGCCGACGCCCATAGCGCCGAGACTATCATGACCGCTGTAATTATTTTCCTTACCATTTTTAATAATCTTTTGTTTAACAATTAGTTGCTTTGCAACTTAATTGTTTTGTTTGTGGGTGGTGGGCTGTGGGTGGTAGATTAGTTCTACTAACTCGCTGCCCACAAACCACACACCACCAACCTTAAATTTATTCCTCCTTCAGCGCCACTGCCGGCTGGAGCTTCATGGCTCTGTAGGCCGGGATGGCTGTGCCGAGGATGATCATCACCGACATCATCACAAAAGTGAGTATCACACAGAATGAGAACCGCCAAGCCCCGAAATAGCCGTCATACCACGGATTGAACTCATAGTACGTCAGGCCCCAGTCTATGAGAGCTGCGAATGGCGTAATCAGCAACAGCAGCATGATACCCTCGCCTACTACACGGCGGAAAATATCCGCGCTCGAAGCTCCGTTGGCCTTGCGGATGGCGATTTCCGACACTCTCGCACGGGTGCGGAACCAGAATGTGCCCAGCAGGCCGAGGAAGATATTCACTGCAAGGAAAATCATCACCACATACATGTTGCGCTTCTTATTGTCCTGACTCTGCTGGTGGAAGTTGCGGATATCGTCGAACGACTGTACGTTGGCAATATACCAGTTGCCCACGCGGAGATTAGTCTGGGCGTCCTTCATGATGTTTTCGATGAAATCATGATCCATATTCTCTTTCACACGCACAAACATCTCATTGAAATAACTGTAATTCCTGCATGCTGTAGTATATAACATTGACCATGAAGCTTTCTCCTTCGCCGATATATAATCATTGTAGCGGATAGGCTTATAGGTGGCCAAGAGTCTTACAGTGTCGCCATTGGCCCAGTTGCCGAACTCCTTGCCTATATAGTCGCTCGCGCTCTCTATGCCGTATGCCGCAAGAAAATTGTCGGAGGCCAGCAGGGCATGGGGTTCATCACGCAAAATGCGGCTCAGCTCTTCCGGAGTCTCGCCGTTGGCGCCTTCCACCCTGAATACAAGCGGATATTCAGGCGATACCCAGCGACGGATTACTTCAGCGTCTAATGAATCGTAGGTGAGATGTGTGTTGCTGTTGGAATTATTGTAGATAAAGGCATTCTGCCCCAAGCCGGCAGCCTCTATTTCGGGGCGCGAGGCGATAAGTTCGAAGAATTTGAGGAAATCGTCGTTCATCTCCTTGCGGCTCTCCCACTCCTTATAGTCGGCCGAACGCTCCGAAAGATCATTATAGCGTATAAAATAGCAATGGTCTGTATTGAATCCGCGAGGTTCATTGAGAATGGAATAACTCACAAAGAGCGAATCGGTCACATACCACATCACCACGCTGACAATGAGCAATTCGAGTGCCAGCCATATATTGCTGCGCCATTCATTGATTATCTGGCGCATGAGTTTGCGTTTCATAGTTTATTTCTTTCCTGATAAAGCGTTTACAATATTTACTCTCGAGGCATTGATCGAAGGCAAGGCCGCACTGAGCACATTGAGGATAAAGCAGAAGAGCATGGCCCATGCGAATGTCGACCAGTGGAAAAGATGACGGATTGATATCGATGTCACCTTATAGTTGGCGCTGAATATCGACGGAGTGAATATCTTGTCGGCGAAGAGCAATCCGCCAATCAGACTCAGCAGCAGACCTATCAATCCGGCTATAATGGTGATTATCAGACACTCTATGAAAAGGTCGCGCACTATCTCTGAGCGGTGTGCGCCAAAAGCGCGCCTCACACCTATCTCTTCACGGCGCCGGGCAAGGCGGCTGTGGGTCATTGAGCTCAGATTGACAGCCGGCACTATGAGCAAGATAAGGAAGATAATGAATTTCTCGCGGTATACCGCCGGCATATCCGGGGGCAGGTTGGCCCAAGGAGTATTGGCTGCAACCTCCTGAGTATAGGGCCGGTCCATGAGCTTGAAATTCCATCCGCGCTCGCCGGCCTCTCTGTTGAGGTCATCAAAGAGGCGCTCGTATTCCGCACGGATCTCTCCGAAATCTTTCTTATCCTTGGCAAGCATGACCATTGAAAGCGAACCCATATATTCGCACCATGAGAAATCGCCTACATTGGTTGAGGTGAAAGGCACCCAAAGGTCAGCGTAGCAATACGATACCACATTCGACACATCCTCTACCACGCCGCTGACAGTGTAGTCGGAATGGTCGATGGAAAAATGACGCCCTACCACATCGGTGCTCTTGAACAGTTTGCGGGCGAGGCTCTCGCTGATAACAGCCTTGGTGATTCCCGACTCAAATTCTTCTTGTGTATAGGGATTGCCATTTATAAAGGTGAAATCGAACACATTCCAGAATCCGGCGTCGGTATTGAGCAGCATAGCTCCGAAAGCCGACTCATTGGGAACAGCCACCGACGCTGTCGACGGATTTGTCTCAAAGGCGCTAACAGCCTCGGGCGTTTCCATACGGTAGAGCACCTGCTTGACAGTGTTATAGCCGTAAGGACCGTTGGAGCTGTTGTCATTACCCCATTTATCATTTGTGATGGTACCGAACTTTGACACAAGCCAGCGGTCGCGGTTACTCTCGGGAGCGAATGGCGCTGTCTCGAGCTGACCGATCATCACCACTATCATTATCAGGAAGATAGCCAAGGCAGTGCCTATAATGCTCACACTGCTCAGCATAGGCTGCTGACGAAGCGACGCCCATGCTTGTTTTATATAATTAGTCTTCATTTATCTTGCCTTTATTGCCTTTAAATTTGCCTTAAACCTTTAAATAACCTGTCGTCCGTCGAAGAATCGGATGATACGGTCGGTCTGCTTGGCCTGCTGCTCATTGTGCGTCACCATCACTATGGTGCGGCCGTCTTCCTTGTTGAGAGCATGGAGCAAATCCATTACCTCTGCACCCATCTTGGAGTCAAGGTTACCGGTCGGTTCGTCGGCAAGGATGATATCAGGCTGGCCTACAATAGCCCTCGCTATGGCCACGCGTTGGCACTGACCGCCTGAAAGCTGCGACGGTTTATGGTGCATACGATGGCCAAGCCCTACGCGCTCGAGCACCTCGCGCACACGTTTCTCGCGGTAAGAGGACGACATCGAGCGGTAGATAAGGGGCAGCTCTACATTATCCATCACATTGAGCGACGGAATCAGGTGGAAGCTCTGGAATACGAAGCCCAGTTTCTTGTTACGGAAGCTTGCGAGGGCGCTGTCGCTCATCTTGTCTGTGTTTGTACCGTCAATGATAACTTTGCCAGAGGTAGGAGTGTCGAGAAGACCCATGATACTGAGCATCGTAGACTTGCCGCAACCCGACGGCCCCATAATACTCACAAATTCACCGGGTTCTACGCTCAGGTTAACATTCTCAAGGGCTATAGTCTCGATTTCGTCAGTGCGATAGATCTTATTTATAGAGTCAAGTTGTATGATTGCCATAATTATTTGAGTTTTACTGATTTATAGTTTGCATATTTTTTCATGTCGGATGTCACCACGCGGTCGCCGGCTTTCAGACCGTCTTCTACCTCTACATAGTCGTAGTTGTTACCGCCGAGTTTCACGCTGCGGCGTGTGAGTTCGTCGTCGGCTGTCACCACGAAGAGCTCATATTTGCCCGGGCCGGTATAATAAGACCCATTCTTTATTCTTACGGCGTCTTCTATCAGGTCGCAGAGTATATATACCTCGGTCTTCAGACCTGAGCGGAGGCGTGGCGAGGCGTCATCATCGAGGCGCACTGAGAAGGCTATCACACCGTTGCGCGAGAGCGGTGTCACATTGCTCACCACGCCATTCATGCGCTCACGTCCTACTTTCACCACAGCCTTGGTGCCTACATGTATGCGGTCGCCGTAGGCGTCGGCTATCTCACCGTCTACCTTGAAGTGCGACAGGTCTGATATTATGGCGATTTTCTCTCCCTCGCTCACCTTCTGGCCTATCTGGTCGCAGATATAGGTCAGGGTAGCCTTGCGTGGAGCAAGCACGCGGGCGTCGGCGAGGGTGCGGCTCATCTCATCGAGGGTCTTGCCGGCTATATTGATGTCGAGATTCTTCACCTTGAGGCCGGCGTCGGTTACGCGCTGCTCGTTGGCGAGCTGCTGGCGGAGTTGCTCAAGCTCAAGACGCCCGGTATCGAAAGCAAGTTCGGCCTGACGCACACGGTCGCCCGTCCCCGACCCAAGGCTGTCGAGATAGCGCTCGTTGGCAAGCTCTACCTCGAGGCGGTTGACAGTCATTTCCTTTACCTGCACCTGCATTTCGAGGTCGCTTATGCGCGTGGAGTTGTTTACCCGCTGCTGCTCAAGCTCATAGTGCTTCATCTCGATTTCATCTTTGATTTTGTTGAGCTGTGTCTCGGTGCTCTGCAGGTCGAGGCGGAGCAGGGGAGTGTCTACATCCACGCTGTCGCCGGCCTTGCAATAAACCTCTACTATGCGCGTATTGATAGGCGAGTTGATAATCTCCTCGAACGCAGGCACCACACTGCCCGAACCCGACACCGAGGTCTCTATCGTGCCTGTGTCGGCCGTACATATATTAAGATCGGTAGCCTTGACCGACGGACGCATGAGTGCGCCGGCCACAACTA
>OFGZ01001471.1_pt1 | contig 12437 bp, 12 predicted proteins | sample 1521871 | NCBI WGS metagenome assembly OFGZ01 (sample SAMEA3504091, study PRJEB24116) | mouse gut metagenome | biome: mouse gut; feature: mouse-associated habitat; material: faeces | place: Denmark | collected 2011
TGTCTGTAATATCCTGAGGCAGAAGTCCGAATTGGTAATTTGCATCGGTGTGACCTCATTGCCGAACACATCTTCCAGAGTCTGCAATCCAAGGTCGATACCCCCTGAGAATCCTATTGAAACGGCATGAGGTGGTCTGACATTGATTTCTATTACTTTGCCGATATTGTCCCTCCTGTCAATCATAATGTCAATGCCTACAATCCCTCTTAGATCCATATTCCTGACCAATCTTCGGCAGGACTCGATGATGTCGGGTCTGTCAACTATGCTGTTCAGCGTGCTTGTTCCTCCGTTCTCAGGATAGAGATGGTTGCACACATACAGGAATTCACTTTTTATATTGCCGTTGTTGTCAATAAAAAGAGTTGCGGCTCCCACATCACTCCCTGACGGAATGAACTCCTGGACCACATAATCCGCCAATCTGATTTTTTTTTGCATGATGTGGTCATTCAGGGCATTCCTGGTTTCGAATATATGGAATCCTCTGGCTCCATACATCCTTTTGGGCTTTATGATTACGGGGAATTCAATCTCCCGGTTGTCCAGCTCCTTCTGGGATTCGATGTCGAAGTAAGTCCTGGGGCACGGTATGCCGTTGTCCATACATACTTTCATCACGGTTTCCTTGTCGCTCGCCGCGTCATATATGTCGGCGTTGTTCGCGACTATATGTGCGTGCTGTGACAGCTCCTCCTTATTATGGGCCAATATCTTGGAAGAGAAGTCGAAAGGGGAGAATACCATGTCGTACCGGCCTGTCTTGATCAGGTCTGCGATATATCGTTCGGACTCTTGGGGACGGTGGATATCGCAGATTCCGAGAATCCTGTGGTCGGGAAGTCTTGACAGCCAGCTGCAGTCGAGCCGCGACCCGCATAGCACCGTCACCTCGCATCCCGCATTCTTGAAAGAGCGTAAAAAAGGAAGACACTGCTTGCAATATCCTTCAAGGACAAGCACATGTATGCCCTTAAAATCAGAATGACTCATAATGTATGTTGGATATTAGTGACCACATCGGGGTGGTTCCCGGGGAGAGGTTCAGCGCCCGGACTTCGTTCCGAAAAGCGCGCGGACTCTGTCATGGACGAATACAAAAGGGAAATGGAATAAATCAGGCCAAAGTCTTGACCAGGTGCCTTCCCTGACAAATCGGTAAATGGATCTGAGGTTATATTTGTCAATCCATTCCGGATAATAGATTATATTTTCGCACGACTGATGGAGGAAACCTCCGCAGGTGAAGACTGTCCCCCTGTATCCCGCTTTGAAAAGGTCTATGCCATAATAATCCTGGGTCGGTTTGCCGAGTCCGATTATAGTATAGGCAGGATTAAGCCTTACAATTTCCCGGATTGATTCCGCGCGTTCTTCATCATCCCTGAAATATCCGTTTCGGAATCCGATGACCTTCATATCGGGATAATTCTTTACGAACTGTCCGACAGAAGCCTTCACCTGATCTTGCCTGGAACCGATGAAGTAGACCGTCTCATTGTTATCTTTGTCATTCAGTCTTTCGAACAGATCACGCGCGATACTCGTCATGTCGAAACTTCTCCGTTTTATCTTCTTGTTCCAGAAGATGCGGAGGAAGATGCACATCCAGATTCCGTCGATAAAGATACCGTCGAACTTCTCGTAAGAGCCATAATCCTTACGCAGAAGGAGATAGCCTGCGGAATTGACGCAGGTACACAGTTTATGGTTGTCACCGAAAATAGATTCCGGATACGCCTTGTCGGAAGCCGAGATAATGTCGACAATCTTTTTGATGCCCATCATAAGCGGATTAAGGATAAAAGATAAAGGAGAGAAGAATGCGAATCATCAGGACAGATGGCGGATGAGGTGCCTGTAGAAGACGTGACCTTTGCGATAGGGGTCGCCTACGCTGTCGGAGCCGGCAAACTCCGGTATGTAGATATTGCTTGCGAGAGGTAGTTTTAATGTGGAAAACATCACCTTGTGCTCGAACGGCAGCGCATCGAAAGCCTTGATGTCATTTTCAGTGCAAAGATTCTGCTGCATGCCGATGATGAAGAGGTTGTCGAAATTCACCCTTGCCGCACGTCGGTACCACTTCTCGGACGCCTCCTTCTCGGAATAATAGTGCAGGAAATGAATCTCTACCTTGCCGTTGAGTAGGCCAATCGGATACCAGTGGCTCCATGCCGCCGCTCGTCACCGACAGGGTACTTGGAATGCTCCACGAACTCAATCTTCGCTTTCGTGAGATAGTGATGCAGGTTGCCAAGGAATTCAATGTAATCCGGATACATGAAATAAAGCCCGAGAGTCGGGGAGTTGTATTCCATATTCAGGTCTTGCATTATTCTTCCCGCAAAGCAATTCGAGCTTATTATTGATAACTGATTGATATCGTGAATTTTATTTTTATCGATGCAAAAATCTAAGATGCTGTCAGCCAACGGCTTGACGAGAGGTTTCCGCTTGCTGTCGCAAGCGAAGTGAACTGCCGCCAGATATGTCCGCTTGGCAAACTTGTACAACAGTGTATTTTTGATATCCGTTTTCATTCTGATTTTCCAATATTTTGTGGATCATTCAGATAATTGTGATTTCGGTCCATTTTATTAATGGATAAGCTTAAGCTGATTAATGTACATGAGGATTAACAGTTTCGGTTTCGGTAGCAACCAAGCAACTTTATTGCCTCTTGATGTATGTCGTAACCGGAATCTTTGATTTTGATTATGGCTGCTTGCGAGGCCATGACTCTGTCCTGTGGATTGTTGAGGATGGCAGTGATTGTCTTTACCCATTTCTCCATAGGGTCAGCGAGAGACAGATATGTGAGGTTGCCTGTAAGGTTTGCGTTGCGGGTTATGGTGTCGGAGACAACGCCTCGCAGACCGTTTGCCTGCTCCTCTACCAATGTCAGCGGCATTCCCTCGTAGTGCGACGGCATAAGTACCATATCCATGGCAGACATATATGGTGCCGAGTCGGACACCGAACCGGTGAAGATGACAGAGTCCTCAATCCCGAGGCCACAGGCCATGGTCTGGAACCTCGGCATATCCTCGCCTCCGCCCACCAGCATTAGTGTCGCGTCAGGTATTGTTTTTTTCATCTCGGCAAATACCTGCATGATAAACGTGTGGTTTTTGGCATAATCGAAGTTGCCGACATGTCCGACGATCGGGCCTGTAACTTCTATCATCTCCCTGATGTCCTTTCTATTTCCCGCATTGAATGAAAATCGGGCGGTATCGATGCCATTATTGATCACCGTAAAATCTCTTTTACCGAAAAGCCATCTTCCGGCCTTGTCGCTGCAACTCAGTCTGCTGTTGCACAAAGTCTGGAACAGAGGCCATACAGTTCGGTGAATCAGATGCATGGAGCAGTTGCTGTTGTGCGAATGCGCTATTCGAAGAGGAACCCCTGCCATCTTTGCCGCCATCATTTCAAGAACGAGTGTTGCGCTGTTGCCATGGACATGGATTGCGTCATACCCGCGCGTCACATTCGCAAGATTCCTGACATACCTCAGCGGATGCATGATTTCTCTCGGCACCACATACAGACGTGCGCCGACAATTCCCAATTTTATCCTGAAAACCTCGTCAGGTTCATTGATAGCCACATAACCCAATTCAACAACTCCTTTCGGGAACGACTCTATAAAGTTGAATATAACCCCTGTGATACCGTTCCGCTCAGTAGGAACAGTGTTGACCATCAATATTTTCATAGTGTGTTAGAGAGAAGTGTAAAGAATTGATAAGTCCCCATTCGGTCCTTGCGGGTTTGCAACCACGACAATTGTGGCGGAATACCGTGTCACAAGATGCGCGGGCTATGCCCAGCTCAGAGTTTCTTCCAATAGTTTCAGTGAGTCTGCTCTCAGACTGGAAAGCTTCTTGTCGACTGCGTTCCAGTCTATTTTCTTGTTTGCGGTGTCGAGGATTTTCCCGATGGTGTTTTCTCCGGTGAGGATTCGTTCGGACAGTCCAAGTTGGTCGAGTAGCGACACAATACGTGTTATTCTGTTCGGACTTCCTATATATACCACGAACGGCCGGTGATAGAGCAGCGAGATTACCGTTCCATGAAACGAGTCGGTCAGCACGAGCGAAGCGCCAGCAATCCTGCGGATCCATCCCTCCACAGATTCGGGATAGGATGCGCGATAACCTTTGGGTTTTCTTACACTGCCGATAGAGCGGACAGGAAGATGCATGGTGTCTGCGACCGCCCTTGCCTTATCATAAAAGCCCTCGTCATTAATCAGCTTATAGGTGATGACTTCTCCCGAAGGCCGAATCTTTCCGGTGAGTTCCGGATAGGAGTGGAACAGTAGCACGGGGTCCACCACCTGCCTGGCCTCCACGCCGAATGTCTCTCTTGCAATCCTGATGCCGGAATCCTCCCGCAGAAGAATTCGATGAAACCGCCCCAGAGATTTCTTTATTTCCGAATCGGAGATATATGGAGATTTCTCCCATTGGTTCAGACCTATACTTGTGGCGTATGTTACCCTTCTGACCGAATCATCGCCGAAAGTCAGAAAGAAAGCCGGAAGCAGTTTCTTGCCGATCTGAGGATTCCAGGTCTGGTCGCTGCCCACAAGATAGCAGTCCGAGGCGGGAGGATTCCGGCGCAGTTCCTCGACGCTCCGATAAGTCTTGTCGGTCAGATTCCTGAAATGTTTCTTCCGGAAACTGTTGAACCGATACCGTTTAAGTCCGAACACCAGTCTTGACTTCAACGAGGGCGCGTAAGGGAGCCGAAGGTCTATAAACTCCGGGGTGTGGCCTGATTCCTTCACGGCGCGATAAGTGGCGTAAGCCTGCATTGTCGCCCCGTAATTATCTTCCCAATGATAAGTCAGGATGGAAACTTTCATAGTGAACTTCAATGGAATTTTGAGAATGATTCGACCGGGTTGCGATGGGACATGGCGACTTCGAACTTTTCCTGATAATTGCCAACAGCAACCAGAACAACTGGAATTTCATTCGCAGGGATATCAAAATCCCGTTTCATCTTATCCAATGTATGCTGATCGATCCCCAATGTCAGTGGGATAGAGCCCACCCCAAGATATGTAAACGCATAAATCAGCGACATGGTGAAAAGACTCGCGTCCACATATCCCAATCGAGGTTCACGCGTATAATATCTGTTGGCATCCGCACATATCATCAGCACTTTATCGGCAGTCGCGTAAAAGCTGTTTGCTCCTCCCTGCATTTTTAGGAGAGCATTTTTTAATGCCCCTTTGAAGACATGTACCCGATATGCCTGTCTGTTACAGGCTGAAGGAGATTTTTTTGCAATATCAAGAGCCTTATATACGATTTCATCACTGACCGCTGCTGACGAGAAGTTCCTGATTGAATATCGGTTGGAAGCCAGTTCCTCAAAATTTCCATGGCCATGCTCTGTCAGATCTTTTCCAGACACACTGATCGCACCTCCTGAATTAAATGTGTCCGAATGCATGGCTGACGAGACAATCTTATCCAGATGTCTTTCAAGAGTCGTTATTTCAGACGATTTCGCACTGCTCCTTTCGTGATAAGAAATATATTCTTTCAGAACTGACACCGGAACCGTCATGCTGTCATTCCATCCGAATTTTGCAATATATCTTTCTGTCTTGTCCAATAATGAAATAGCCTTTTGTAAGCCGAAAGATTTTCGCGGGTTGGGAAGAGAGAAAGCCTTTTCCAGTGCGTGCGTAAGCATCAGGATGTCGGTCAGAGATTTGCTTTCAGACTTGCTGTTGTTGCATCTGGCATTGTTCTTTGCAAACTGCCAGGCTGTTTTTATATTGTCAGGAAGCATTTTAAGAAATACCGCCAGTGCATTTTCCGCTATTATATTTCTGATATTCATTCTTTCAAAACCTTATCAAGCATTTCAATATATTTGGCACACACGGAGGCAGTGGTTAGATTTTGCCTGACATATTCGTATTGTGACGCTTTGATTCGATTATGTTGTGAAGGATGGTCTGAGATTGCCCTCCTCATGACCTCAACCAGAGACTCTACATTTTCCGATTTAAAAAGCACCCCGGTTACATTCTCTTCCACGCTTTCCTTAAACCCCTCGAGATCAGATGCAATTACCGGAATATCATAACCGTATGCGATGCGAAGTGGGCCGCTCTGTGTCACCGCCTTGTATGGGAAAACGATATAATGACTTGTTGCGAACAGGTTCGGTATCTCTTCATCAGGAATTCGTCTTATATCCAGCTCAAAGGCTTCCGGATGACGGATAAGATATTTGCAGGTATTCCATAGCCTTCCTTTCCCCGCTATCCTTATCACGAATTTTTCCGGATATTCTTCCCACAATCTGTTTCCTGCTTCTATCAGGAGTGGAATATTTTTGGATTCTATGATATTGCCAAAAGCTGTAAATACCACCTTCTCAGTGTCTGGCATGGCATCCGGACTGCCGAAATCATTCAGTGCAAGAGGTATGATATATTTTTTACTGTTGTCTTTACCTCGGAACGCATCCGCCTGCAATTTTGAGAAATATTGGAGGAAAAATGGTTGCCGGTTCAAATATTTAAGGAACGGTCGGTAAATCGGTTTGAATCTCATTCCCGAGTGAATCTTCCCGTGATGCATGGCGAGGATCACCTTGTTGGCCGGCAAATATTTCCTGATTGCATATAACAACCATGGAAATGTGGATATATCAAGATAATATGCATCATATCCATTCATTTTCAAAGTCCTCAAGATCTTGCAACAGAAAATCAAGGACATCGGATTATAGAAAGAATATGGACTTTCGATAAACCTTAAAGGGATATCGTTTTTCTCAGCGTATGTTTTGGCCAGTCCTGCATTATCCGAGACTGAACTTCCCCACACGAACCAGTCTATGCCATAATTTTTTGATAAAGTGGATAGGATCGGCAGATCGACTTGAAGCATATACGGAGCCGTAATCCAGCAAATCCGTTTGTTTTTCATATTCTTCATATCAGCTGAGATATTTGGACATCAGAACATATAACTCGCAGGCAAGCGCATGAGCTGAGAACCCCACGCGTTTCCGATAGTGTTTGGTGAATTCGTGTATCTCCTTAAGTGTGAATAGATCGCGGTTTCTGAGAATTTCACCGAATGGAAATTTGACAAAGCGGAATTCTGTTTCAACCCCGTCATAGTGTTTAGGGTATTGTTTCAATAGTGCTCTGATATAAGCAGCATTTCCAATCAATGACTCAATCTTTCTTTTTTCTATCGCGTATGTCTTGTCCGGAGAAATATTCTCTGCGCTCATACGCCAGTTTACCATAGCTTTTTCTGTCGGTTTAACTGTCATTATACCGCGTTCAGACTCCGTGGCCATCCGGAGCCATGTCATAAAGTCACTGCCCCATGCCAGATCGAAATTGACAAAACCTCCGATATGGTCATATATGGCACGTGGGAAGATGAATTCAACTACATAGCTGATGATTTTCCCGTTCAGTTTAAGATACAGATATTCTTCTGCGGATATTTGCGCAGGGTATTCCGCTGGCCTTTTGATTACCGTGGATTTATCATTGATGATATTGATGTTAAAATGAATGACAGCATTCTTCCGTACATCTTCAGGCACTTCGTAGAACTCCCGGACGCACTCCGGACCCATCACATCGTCATCGGAGAAGAGCCATATCCAGGGCTCTCCTTGAGTGAGGGCTATGCATCGCTCCCATTGCGCCACCAGGTCGGTTCCGCCGAGATTGGTGTCGAACCTATGGTAAGTCATCGGAATCCGGCCCTCGAAATCCTTTACAATTTCCTTCAGTCCATGCGGCGAGCAGTCATCGCCGATGTATAGATGAAACCTCCTGTCGGTCTGCCTGGCGACCGACTCCAGAGTCTCCTGCAGAAACGTTCCCTTATATGCCGGTATAACTATCGCCAGATCCGCTTGCGCCATATTCATATTTTGCCTTGTGTGAGCACTAAAAAATTTGTCTTGTACTTGTATGGGATATGACCGCTTGTTATTTTTCCATCAGTGTCACGAATTTTGAGGGCCTACTGAAGATAATTTATCATATCATCGTTTTTATCCCTGAATACTCCCTCTTTTCGGACAGTTGCCGTAGATTCGGTTACTATCAGGGAATACGGGCTGCAGTCAATAGATCCGCGAATTATTGTGTCTGAGCTAATTACACAGTAAGAGGGAATATTGGTGTTTTTATATAATTTGCATCCGTTTGCAATCCAGGTGTCGTTCTGAATAATTATATTGCCATATCCTTTTGAATATCCGCCGTCAATATATTTCAATTTATGGAAATCAGTATCCGTTATCATGCAGTTCCATCCAATAAGGACGTTATCCTGTATCGAAACACAATGGTAGCATACGAGTTTCAGACACGTAGTGACCGTAACACTGTTTCCAAATTCCAGGGTGCCTTCACGACCTACTGAAATTGCTGAAGCATTTCCAATTGTCAATCTGCCATTGAATATTATGGTTCCTCGGTTTTCTATTGAAATCCCGCTGTCAGGATAGATGGAAACACAATTCTTTCCTAATTTTACAAGACCGAATCTCACCGGACATTTAAATACAAAGTTACCGGAACATTCACCCAATCGCGGCTTGTATAACAGGATCGGGAGAAAACGAGCCTGCTTGAAAGGCAAGTGCCTGAAGTTGAAGATTATTGAAGGTACAATAGCCCGCAGGATCCACCGGTGACGCCACAGCTTTTTTATTTTCATATTTTGTGATGATAAGTACAGCGGGATAATTTATGTATGGGAAGAGTCGGCAGAAAGGCTTGGTATGTGAATCCGCTTTCGTGGCTTGCCTCCGGGTCTGACCCGGTAATACCAGTAGAGATAATAGAACAAGCAGAACCAGATATCTCTTATCGGCGTGTCAAAGTAACTTATTGTTGCTCCACAGATAGTTATATGGAGGGCTATATATTTTATATACAGCGGTATGCCGCGAGCTTTGACGAACCCTCTGATCAGGCAGTATATGAAAATGCCTATGGGCAGGATTCCGAACTGATGCCAGAACCCAATGAAGCCTAAGTCGCTGTAATGTATGTGCATTGCCTGAAGATTGCTAACGTAGTCTGAGGTTTGGAAGCTTATTGCTCCCGTGCCGAAAATTATCTCTGGAATTCCTTTATTTTTTAAATCGAAGAAATAATCCAGAGCTACTACTCGAGGATTATAGCTTGTAGACAGTTCTCTTTGTGTGTCGGCAAGGAGTTTGGCGATCATGTCGCCTAATCCAAATATCAAGACAGAGAGAGAGAGGATAGCCACAAATGATTTGATATACACGTTGATTCCACGTGAATTGATAATTGTGAATCCTAAAATCAGCATCGCCGGGAATAAGTTGCTCCTGCTTTGAAATACCGCCAGTATCAGGAATAGCGCCATTGCTTTCAGCATGTCGCGATTATTAAAGTTCTTATATAGTCTGCCGCAATAATAATACAAGAGGATTACAAGAAATTCAAGACCTTCAGTCGGATAGAGAAAATCCGAAGTCATTCCGTGCCTGATTTTCCACATTATTTCCGTTATACGTACATCTTCAAAGAAGAGTTCCGGCGCGATGTAGGTATGTAATATTGTGATGACAGCTATCAATATGACTATCCAGGTACATGCCTTGATTACGTCTTTCTCCGAGGGGACTACGTGAAAAAACGCCGGAATCGCGAGGAACAGAGAAAAAGTGCGGTAAGTTATCAGATTCTGAGTCCAGGTTTGGTTAAAAAGGCTTGTAGCCATTATCATGGACGGTATGAGAAAGAGGTACAGCAAACCGACAAACTTGTATTTAGGAGCCTTCTGCAATGGATTGTGAGTGTCTGCTTTATAGTAGGTGACACCGATAAAAAGCCACAATAGTTCCATTGCGAGAAATACTATTCCCCGTCCTATAAGTATAAGCGTGCCGATAGGCTTGATATAGAAAAAATTCAATATCATCAGAAGCAATATGAAGAGCCACACTGACTTTTTCATAAATCTCGAAGTTATTGTAATCCTTGTTTCCTGAAGAGTTTACGGGCAAAACCATTGATGGCAGATACAGCTGCCGAGTTTTGCAATATGTAAGTATTATCTGTGGATTAAATTAGTTGTAATGAATATGCGGTCTTGTCTACTAAGAGAAAGTAAAGATGCAATCAGGTAGATGAGGATGAATATTATTCCCTTATATAATAAGTCTATCCATGAGTTGCCGGCTTCAGGTAACAGCTGAATTATAAAATAGCAGCCACTGCCTATGACAAGGTATGGAAGTACGGATTTGATAAATAAGACTTTTGAATCTATGCCCATATATTTTGGCCAATAATAAAAATAATAGAAAGATAATTGAACAGATGTATACAAAACCAAGCCATAAATTACACCACCTATGCCATAATGTGTAATAAGAAGCCATGATGCCGACAATCCTGTAACGGAAGATATTGCACTGATCCATGCTACGGCCTTAACTTTGGAACCGGCAAGAATAAGACTTGAAATGGCTTGATTGTGCGCGCTAAGCATGCAAAGAAGCCATAAGTTCAGCCAGGGTACTAATTTGAGATAACTTTGGTTCTTATAGGCGTGGCCGACATAAAGGTCAAGTAGTTCGGGCGAAACTGACATAATTCCAAAACACATCATGGCTGTGACAATGGTTATATATTTTGTTCCTGAGTATGCTACATCATAAAATGCTCGTTTATTATCAGTGGCAATTATCTTGGACGTTGAAGGTAGCAATACTGACAAAAACATTCCTGAAAATAATGAAACGATTCCGATAACGCCACTTATTACCCTATAATCCGATACGTCAGATAATGAGCCTTCAATTCCTAAAAATACGGGTCTGAGATTATTAAAGGAAAACTGAAAAAAACCAAATGAGAAAATTCCTATGCTATAGGGGAGTATTTCCTTTAATATGGAAATATCCAATTGGGGTTTGAAGGAGATAAATGGCAAAAGGGATTTAATTTTTTTGATAGTTAATGGAATTATTATTAAAAAAGAAAAAGTGGTAAATGCGAAAAACAAAGTGATGGATAAATTGAATTTCAGGGTAACAAATAAAATTATTATCTGAAATAGTTTAGGTATAATTGAACGCCTTTGAATCCAATCGATGTTTTCAGTTGATTTTATCAGTTGATCAAAACATGAAGAATACCAGTTTATAAAGGCACTGACAGTCAGGACTGCAATCAGTTTCTTAAGAATAATTGTGTGGGTAGCGTCTATAGCAAAAATGTCTTTTGCGAAGATGAGTATTATTAAAAGAATAGAAGAATTTAAGAAACCGATCAATCCGTAGAAAGCCAGACTTGATTTAAATCCTCTAACCAATTTGGTTTTATCATTTTTGTTTAGCCATATTGAATAGAATCTAATATTTGTGTTATTAAATCCTAAATCCATTAATTGCATGAATACATTTATCGAAAGCGCAAGCCCTATTAGGCCGTATTCATCTTTCCCATAGTGTGATATAAGCAGCGGTACCGATATAAACCCATATAGAGCGCTGATTATATTGTATGCAACCGTCCAGATTAGTCCTTTCCCGATTTTTTTAGAAGAACTTCCCATGTCGATGTCTTAAAAAACTCGGCGTGTCGAACCAATTAATGTTTTAAATGCAGAAATCAGATCCGCCTTAAATCCGAGTCTAATGATATTTAAATTTTTGAAACGCAATAAAAAACGTGTCTTAATCTGGAGCGGAATCAATCGCCATAATGTAAGTTTTCTCCTTTGGGCTTGATATGGTTGGGATTTTGCAATTGAATCCAAGGCAAGAGGCTGTTCTTCTATGTAATTGTCCGATGAGGCCATTTTGATAAGATCTTTCCCCTTCTCTGTTCTTGCAATCACAAAGCAGCGGCCTTCCTGTTCGCTAAAATCAGGGAATCCGTCTTTTGTAGACCACGAATCTCCTATGGATATATCTGCAAGCATACCGATTCCATCCGGACACATTTTGCATCTAAGCCCAAGTTCTCGCCCAAGGATCTTTCCCCAACTTTCATTGTAGTTTAAAGTAAAACTTCTGCCATCTTTCCATTCGGCTTTAAACAATCCCGGCCATCCGTCTCCGCGATATTTCAGTTTAACTGGAGCATCATTATAATCAGATTGTCTCCATGCCTTGATCGTGGCGTTATAACTTGGCATCCCCGCACAGAATATTGATATGCAATATTTGATTTTATGTTGATATTCCGGATATTTGGTTGTGATATTTTTTATTGCCGCGATATCGCAGGGCTTTCCAATAAATGCGTATGTTTTGTTGTTTGATTCAAGAATCTCTAATATATTTTTAAACAGAGCTGCCGGGGCATATCTTGATTGTGCATTTTGTATTATGTCATCTCGGGAAGATGACTGTTTCAATTCGTT
>OFGZ01001494.1_pt1 | contig 12315 bp, 7 predicted proteins | sample 1521871 | NCBI WGS metagenome assembly OFGZ01 (sample SAMEA3504091, study PRJEB24116) | mouse gut metagenome | biome: mouse gut; feature: mouse-associated habitat; material: faeces | place: Denmark | collected 2011
AATTATGAGATCTCTTGTATTTTTTTTTAATTTTCTGCCTTAAAAATAAAGAAATATTATTTCGACACTTCCATTTACGAACACCGCGTATACCGCGGCGCGGGGAACCCTCAGCGCGGGGAAGAGCTTGTATACGGCAACAATATCGCCGATTGGCCAGCTCAGTTGCCGCTTGCAAACAATCTGCTTATTGAAGTCGTTTCCGTTCTCAATGACGAAGTTACCACCACGGACGAGCTGATTCCCAGCGGCGAAACCTCGTCGTACCGCTCCAACCCTTTAAGGCTTGCCGAATTTGCCCTGTCGAGGAAAGACCCTCTGTACGTGGGCAGAGCCAAGGAAGTTAAGGCGGCGGAAGAGGAGAGAAGGGTAAGCGGCGCGTTAAGCGCGGAAATTTTGCAAAAGGTTGATGTTGAAATTGCGGCGGATGCAATGCTCGGCAGCGCAGTAGTCGCAAGAAAGCCGGGCGACGGCTCCGCGCGCGAACAGGCGGCTTCCTGCCAGCGCGTTTTAGGCGGCGTAGCCAACATTGCTTTGGAGTATGCAACAAAGCGTTACCGCTCCAATCTTATAAATTGGGGAATGCTTCCGCTTTTGTGCAAGCAATTCGACTATAAAGTGGGCGACTACGTATATATTGAAAACGTTACCGACTTTGTTAAAAAGGGCGATACGGCGATTCCCGCAAAACATATTTCGGGCGGCAAGGTTAAGGAAATTTATCTGCAAATCGGCTCGCTTACCGAAGAAGAGAAAAAAATAATTTTAAGCGGCTGTTTAATAAATTATAATAAAAAATAAATGCGTTCACGCCCCCGCGCAACAAATGCGCGGGGGTGTTTTTTATGTTTTTATGAAAATATTTTACAATTTTTGATATAATATTACTCTTCTATTGACATTTTTTTTAAATATGATAGAATATAAGTATATTATATTGACTGAAAAGCTTTTATCCTACGGACAAAAGGGCGGCGCAATGCTTCTGCATTGCGCAAATATCCTTATTCGTATTATTTTCTTTTCAGGTTGGGGGACATTATGAATAAATTGACCAAGGTGCTGTCCGTGTTTATAATCGCGGGCGTAATCGGAACGGGAGCTGCGGGTATTGCCGGTTGTAAGAAGGACAAAGGGCATACCCACAGCTATTCTTATACGGACAATGCCGACGGAACTCACAACGGAACGTGCGATTGCGGTAAGGCTCCGATAACTAACGAAGCGCACGTAGACGCCGACGGCAACAAAGTTTGCGATAAGTGCGACGCTGCTATTACTTCGGGAGAACAGCACACTCATAAATATACTTATACGGACAACGGCGACGGCACGCATAAGGGCGAGTGCGCGTGCGGCGAAGGCACGATTGCAAGCGCGCCCCACCGTTACGGCACCGACGCCGAGTGCGACGATTGCGGATACACCAAGACGGACGTTACTATGCTTGACGACGACGACAGGGTAGACCCCATCGAAGTGGAAAAGTATGAGGACGTAAACGGCGAGCCTTCTCAGGTCGCTCCTCCCATAATCGTTGAAAAGACAAGCGACGGAGCGGCTCTCGAAGAGGGAAAGGTCGACGCGGTTTACGAATTCGACCCCGCAACTCTTTCTACCACCAAGTATGAAAGCGGCTGGACGAACGGCACTTTCAGCATAGGTAAAGGCACGGAAGTGCGCGGAAGGGTTAAGTCCGTGCTTTACGAAGGCGACACTATCGTAGACGCTTCGTACGTTACCGTCAATTCCGTTAAACTCGGCGGGGCTAACGATTATATCAGTATAAACGTTCCCGCCGCGGGCACTTTGGTTTTTAACATTCAAAACGGTTCCAGCGGCACAACGGGCACCCAGACGGTTATACTTACAAAACCCGACGGCACCACGCAGGACATAAATTATCCCGCTAACGGCAGCGGCAGTACTATTCAGCGCATAACATTACAGCTCGACGCGGAAGGCGAGTATAAAATTTCGAGAAAAGCGGGTACTTCTGACATTTATTATGCCAAATTTACCACGCAGGTAAATAACTCTGCGGTTGAAAGTATTTCCATAGCGAATACGGGCAAAACAGAATTCCTTGTCGGTCAGCAACTTGACTGCACGTCGATAGCGGTGGTGCGCAAGCATAAGAACGGCGTTACCATACCCGTACCCGCAAACAACGTTACGGTTGACGCAAGCGCATACAACCCCAACGTTGCCGGCACTTACGAAATTAAGGTAAGCTATACTTTGGAAGGCAACCTTGACAGCCAGAATAAAACTTTCGAAACTTCGTACAACGTAGAAGTATACGATTACGGCGATTTGAGCGTAAGCGTAAACAAAATCAAGCAGGGTTCCAATACGGCGGCAGGCAACGGCGCTTACATAAACGAAGCGTTTAAGCAGTTCTATTTTGTCGGCGACGAATTCTCTACCGACGGCATTTCTTTCGGTATCGTGGGCAAACTCGGCGATAAGACCAAAAATTTCAAGCTTGACGCAAGCGCGGCTGAAATTACCGGTTACGATATGTCCAAAGCCGGCGTTCAGACGGTTAAAGTTGCATACACTTTAAACGGCGTTACCAAGGCTAAGGGCTTGCATATAACCGTTAAGCCTTTGCCCGACGATATAGCTTCGCAAACGGAAATCGTTCTTGCGGTAAACGAGAAGTTTGCGCAGGCGAACGTAGGCACCCAAAACGTATTGGGCGCGTACAGGTTCAGGACTATACAGCAAGCTTTGGAGTTCTTGTCTGCGGCGGGAATCGAGGATAATATTCCCAAGACTATGTATCTTGCCGAGGGAACATATTGGGAAAAGGTTGAAGTAACCGTACCCAATCTCACGATAATCGGCAAGGGCGCGGAAAAAACCAAAATCGAATACGACGCTCTGTACGGCGTGGAGGACGCGGGCGGTTTTGTTCATACGACGGATTCCACCGCTACGTTCAACGTCCGCGATAAAGCTATCGGCTTTACGATTAAGGGAGTAACCATTTCCAACTACTATAATAATGCGGACGCGTACACGGGCGCTCCCAGCAACGACTGCCGCGCGCTTGCTATGCTCATTCAGGCTGATAAAGTCGTAATGGAAGACTGCACGCTCCTCGGCTATCAGGATACGCTGGAACTGTTTACGGGCAGACAGCTTATTAAAAATTGCCTTATTGTCGGCGTTACGGACTACATTTTCGGCACCAACAATACAACTTACTTTGTAGGTTGCGAACTTAGAAACCTCAACCACATCAAAGCTTCCCAGCCCGGTTACGTAACGGCATTTAAGGGCAACAACAAGGGCACGGGCGTTGATAAGGTAACTTACGGCGCAATTTTCGACGATTGCGATTTCACCGCGGAAGAGGGCGTGCCCGAAGGACTGTGCGCGCTTGGCAGAGCCTGGGGCGTTGACGCCGCCGTTATGATTATGAATTCCAGAATCGGCGCGCATATCTCCAAGACGGCAAGCACCACTCAGGGCGGCAGATATATAAGTATGGGCAACGGCGACCCCACGGGCGCGCAATTCACCGAGTATAACAATACGGGCGACGGCGCAATAACCGAAAGCCTTGCAACCGTTAAAGTGCTTACCGAAGCTCAGGCGGCAAATTACTCTGATTTTGAAGTTATATTCGGCAAGGTCAACAATCTTGTTAAATATTCCGACGCGTGGGACGGCTCGTACGGTTCGATAGTTACCGAAAAGGTGTTTAACTTCGACGACATTGCAAGCGGACAGCAGATTTCCACGGAAGAGTTTAAAGATTTGTACGAGGGATTGTCCTTCAAGGGTACCTGCAACGTACAGGCAGACAAATCTCAGGCGCAGTTCTATGCCGGTACGGACATTAAAGTCGGCATAAAGGGTAAAGTAACCGTAACTTTCTACGGCGGAGATTACGGCAACGACTCCAACGGCAGAATTGTTTATAAGGACGGTTACGCAACTATCCATATCATAGGCAATCACAACAATATCTATATCACGAAGATAGTTGTAGATAAATCCGAAATTCCCGCGGATACGGTAGAGCGTACGGTTACCGTATACGACGGCGAAAACGTATTGGGAACGATTGTTGTAAACGACGGCTCGAAAGTTGCTCTTTCCGACGTGAAAGCTATGCTAAGCGGCGAAGCTTACGAAGGTAAGGAGTTGGATAAAGTGCTTACCGCGGTCGGCGGCGAGGAGTACGATTTCAATACGGCGATAGCCGCGGACACTTCGCTGTATATAACCGTTAAAGATAAAACCGTAATAACCCAAAAGACGATTACGACGAATACGACCTATACTTTTGACAAGGAATGCGATGCTATTGAAGATACCGAGTACTTCAAGTTTACCAATTGTAAAAAGAACGGCGATTGGTTCCTGTTCGGCGGCGAGGGTAGCTCGATTAAATTTACGGTAGCGGCAGGCGCGGTTGTAATCTGGGAACGTTCTCCTTACGATAACGGTACAATTTCAATAAACGGCAACGAGCTTGAAACGCCTAAGGGCAGCACTGTTGTGTACTCAGTCGGCGAGGCAGGCGAAGTTGTAATTACTGCGTCGGGCGCTTCGTATTTTAAGACTTTGAACGTATCTTTTGTAAGCGTATACGAAGTAACTTTCAACTATAACGACGACGGCGTAACCGCCAATAAAGTTGAAAAAGTTGTAAGCGGTTCCACGGTACAAAAGCCCGCAGACCCCGCTCGTGATAATTATACTTTCCTGTATTGGTATGCGGGAGAAGACGATAGCGTCGAGTACGATTTCAGTACTCCCATAACGGGAGCTGTCGAGTTAAAGGCTAAGTGGCAGGCAGGCGCGGAAGCTACCGAATATACTTTGGGCTCCGTAATTGACACAACTGCGATTACCAACGTTTATAAGGCGGGAACCGACAGAACGACTGGTTTGGAGCAGGGCGTATTGCTTGATGCGACGAGCGGTTTAATTCAGAAGAACGGCGATAATACGTATCTGACCGACGGCGCAACAATTAAAGTAAAAGTTGCCGCAGGGCTTACGGTATTGCCCGTATGGCACAATGCTACTCAAAAAACGGGCTTCACCGTATCCGAAAGAGATGCCGACGGCTATATAACGATAGCGGCAAATGCGGGTGCAACAAATTATATTATGAAAATATTGGTTGTAAACGCTTACGACGTTGCGGGCGGTACTTTCGATTTTTCGCAGAATAATTTAGGCGCAGGCGTAACTATTCAAAATCATTATGCGTCTAACGGAATAATAGAAATCGACGCAACCGCAAGCGATGCAAAGGTTACTACCAATACTACTTATTCGCAGGTCAATGCTGGTACGGTAATTAAATTCAAGGCTCCGGAAGGTGTTACCGATATATCTGCCGTAACCGCTACCGTAACCGCTTATAACGACGCGGATTTGACTTCGAGCTATACGATAGCTATGGAAAACGGTTATATAACTTTGACGGCTACCGCATCGGGATATCCCAAGTCAATCCAAATAAGTATAACTGCGGCATAACGGCGACTAATCAAACAAAGTAAATTTAAGGGGTGCGGAAACGCGCCCCTTAAACTCTGTTTTTCGCACTTTTGTCCGCATAAACGGCATATAAATTTTGTTTCAAATATTGCTTTTTTTGCGCGGATATATTATAATTGAATTAAGTATTGCGGTTTTGCCGCAAGGAATAATTTTAAGGGGAAATAAATGAAAAATGTAATCGTAGGGCAGTCGGGCGGTCCCACTTCGGTAATCAACGCAAGTCTTTTGGGTGTGTTTAAAACGGCTAAGGACAGGGGCGCAGACGTTGTTTACGGAATGGTGCACGGCATTAAAGGGCTTTTGGACAGGGACGTTGTGGACCTTTCCACGCACATCAAAAACGACTTGGATATGGACCTTTTGAAGCGCACGCCTTCGTCCTTCCTCGGCTCCTGCCGCTATAAACTGCCTGCAATAGAGGGCAACGAAAAGACTTACGAACATATCTTCGAAACGCTTAAAGAACTGGATATTTACGCCTTTTTCTATATCGGCGGCAACGATTCTATGGACACCATAGACAAGCTTTCCAAGTACGGCAAAAAAATCGGCAGTCCCATACGCTTTATGGGGTGCCCCAAGACGATAGATAACGACCTTGCCATTACCGACCACACTCCCGGTTACGGCTCGGCGGCAAAGTACATTGCGGCAACCACCAAGGAGATTATACGCGACGGTCTTGTATACGACTATCCCGTAGTGTCCGTAATCGAGGTTATGGGCAGAAACGCGGGTTGGCTTACCGCGGCGGCGGCGCTTGCGCGCGGCGAGGACTGCGAGGGCGTGGATATGATTTATCTGCCCGAGCGCGTGTTCGACCTTGACGCATTTATAAAAAAGACGGGCGAAATGTTGCAGCACAACCGCTCGATAGTCATAGCCGTTTCCGAGGGGGTTAAAGTGGCGGACGGCAGATACGTATGCGAATTAGCCGAGCACGTCGATTATGTTGACGCGTTCGGGCATAAACAGCTTGCGGGTACGGCAAGGTATCTGGCGGGTAAGGTTGCCGAAAAGTTCGGCGTAAAGACCCGCGCGATTGAGCTGTCATCCTTACAGCGCTGTGCGGCGCACATCACTTCGCGCATAGACGTAACCGAAGCTTTCAACTCCGCTGGCGCGGCGGTAAAGGCGGCGTTCGAGGGCAAGACGGGTATGGTCGCCTGCTTGAAGCGCGTTTCAGAGGACCCCTATATGTGCATAACCGAGCTGGCTAACGTTTCCGAAATAGCCAACGTTGAAAAGAAAGTGCCTACCGAGTGGATAACCCCCGACGGCACGTACGTTACGCCCGAACTTATACACTATATACGCCCGCTGATACAGTCTGAAATTACGCCCCTTTGGGTGGACGGTCTGCCCAGACATTTAAGGCTTGTCAAATAAACGCGCAATTTACAGCCGATTAGCTTTTTTTAGTTTGCACGTTTAAAAAATTAAATGTTATTTTGCCTGCCCGCGCCGTAGTGCGCGGGCGGTTTCTATTTCCTTACCCGCATAGAAATTCGTTCGTGCCGCTCTATTACGTCCGCCATAACGTTGTGTTTGGGCGGGCTCTCCTGTTGGGGAGGCGCGGCGTTCCGCCGTTCGGAAGTCTGTCGCTGTTCCGAAGCGTCGAATTGCGGGGGCGCAGTCGTCTGACCTTCCTTATTCTGCACGCCGCCCTGCTGCGCCGAAATTCCTCCGAGTAGTTTCAATAGTTCGAATAAAGCAAAATTTTCCGTGAAATATGTTCTCCTTTACTATAAATTTTATATAAAATCAGCCGTTTTTTATTGCGTAAACGGCGTTATTGTTGTATAATTACAAGGTATAAGAAGCAGTGCCGTCTTTTCGGCGCGCCCGCAAACACCGTTTGCGGCTGTTACGGAGACATTATGAGTAAACGGTTTACTAAAATTATATGCACGTCGGTTGCGGCAATTTCACTTGCAACCCTTGCTTTTGCACCCGCTTGCCAAACAAAATGGACGGGAGTGTCGGTTAAGGATACCTCGCAATACGTTGCGGGCACCAACGGCGGCTTTGTTACCGAAACAAACGACTACGTCTATTTTATCAACGGCAAGGCTAACAATACCGACCAGAACAAGTTCGGCTCGGTTTTGAAGGGCTCGGTACAGAGAATTAAGAAGGACGACCTCAACGGCGGAAATTATTCCAACACGCAGACGGTAGTTCCCTCGGTAATTTATTCGGGCAGTTACAAAGCCGGACTGTATATCTACGACGGCTACATTTATTACACCACGCCTTCCACGCAGAAGAATACGGACGGCGAGGTGCTTAACTCCAACCTCGATTTCAAGCGCACCAAGCTTGACGGCACGGGCACTACCGACGGCTACATCTGGCAGAGTTCTGATAACGCGGTTGACTACCGCTACGTAAACGTGGACGGAACGGTTTATATTCTCTACGCGCTCAGCGAGAATCTGTACGGTACTTCGGTTACCAACATTCACTCGGTCAACTGCAATACGGGCAAAAACACCATTCTTGCCTACAACGTGGCGGGATATGCGTTCGACACGGTCGACGCCGAAAACCCCTACGCTTATTATACTATGAGCGTTCCGCAGTTTTTGGACGGAAGCGGCACCACGTACGCCTACAACCAGCTATACAGGGTAAGGGCGGACGTTACCGAAAGCCCCCGCGAGTACGATTTTTCCGACATAGAGGACTACGACGCTTCCAAGGACCCCGTATATATCAACCTCGGCGATTACGTTTTCGACGGCATAGGCAAGGTTGACTACGAGTCGGGCAGAGTTGGTCAGCTCAATTATTCCTATCACTATCAGAAAGATAAGCAGTATCAGCTTATAAACGACCCCTACACCTACGAAATAAAGTGGTATAAGGACGGCGTGCTTTACTATAACCGCAAGGATTCGAGAAGCACCAACAGTTTGTTTACGCTTTCCAACGAAGCGCTCGGCACGACGGACGGAAAGATTGACGCAAGCTGGGACGCGGTGGATAAAAACAAGGACCAAGCCGCGTTTATCAGCAAGGAAGTAAGCTCCGATTACACCTATTGCGAAATAGACGGCACGCTTTACGCAATAGACGCAAGCTCTTCGGGCATTACGAGAAGCCCTATCGAAAAAGGAAAGATGGGCGAAGCGCTTACGGTTTCCGACGCGGCGAGCGCAACGGTGCTTGCGGTAAGGGAAGAGCTTGGGCATACCTATCTTTACTACTCGGTAACGGGCGGCAACGGCTACACGGTAAACAGGCTTGCGGTTGACGGCAGCGAGGACGACTATCTCAAATATCCCGTAACCGTCGACGAGGAGCTGACCTATAAGAGCGTTAAAATTCTCGATTTAGACGCGTGCAGCGGCTGGTATATGCCCGAGTTTGTAGGCAACAAGTTGCTGTATGCAAGCGAAGCCGAGGGTATGACCTCCTTCAACTACGTTATGGTTTGCGACTTGCAGGGCGCGAACGGCATAATGACCAACAAAGAAATAGACGAACTCAACGACAAATTCGAGGGCGTTACTGAGAAAATCGAGGAGTACGACAAGGAAGAGAACGCCGACGGTTCCAAGGCGTACGACGGACTTTCCAACGCGCTTAAATACCTTTGGTTCAGCGGCGACGTAAATTATATCGACGAACTGGTTAAGGCGTATACGGACGTTTTGGGGAAGGACAAGGAATATGCGTATTCCGAAGCTTCCGTACAAATTTACAAGGACTATGCCGCCGTTACCGGCGATTGGGAAGAATACGCCGACGACTTTAAGACGATTAACGGCGAAAAGGTTTACGCAAACTCCCGCGATTATTATTACTCCGTATTGGGCAAAATGACCGACGGCGACGCCAAGGCTATGCGCGGCAATTTCAGAACGGAGTATATGAAGAGTTATCCCGTAGACGACAGCACCTGGTGGCAGGGGCTTTCCGCGGGCGCTAAGGCGGGCTTTATCATAGGTATGGTTGCGTTGGGTCTGCTTGTAATAGGCGGAGCGACTGTGCTTACAATCTTCCTTATAAGGCGCAAGCGCGGTAAGGGCGAAGTCGTTGAAAGCAAGAAGATAAAAATCGACATAACGGACGATAAGGATATAGACGTTTACGGCGCGGAAGAGGGCGAAAAAGCCGAAGAAGAAGTGCAGGACAACGAGTAATACAAATTAAAGATTGAGCGGACGGGCTGAAAAATTCGGCTTGTCCGTTTTTTTTGCTTGCAAAGTAAATATTTTTGCAAAAATAGCTAAAATATTTTATTAAAACAGTTTACAAACTTTTTAAATACTAATATAATGTTACAGCAAAGAAAGAACGGAAAAACACGCATAACCGTTCTTGCAAGGGGATTTTATTATGGCGAAATATATTAAATGTCCGAGGTGCGAACTCAACTTTATAATCGAAGGCAAGCAGGACTATTGCGACGTGTGCGTAGCCGAAATGAAGGGTAGCAGGCTGCAATTTGCCGATTTGGAGGACGAGGAGCTGGAAGCCGAGCTCGAAAGCGAAGCGGCGGAGCTCTGCCCCGTATGCGGCGTAAATAATATGCGCTTTGGCGAAACGATGTGCGAAGCGTGCAAAAAACAGTCGGAATACGAGGACGAAATGGCTGACGACGACGAGCAGGACGAGGAATGGAAGAGTTACCTCAACGACGATACCGAGGACCTTTCGCTGGACGAGGAAGAGCTTGCGGAGGAGCTCGACGAGGTTGGCGAAGAGGAAGAAGAGTACGGCGAGGAAGAGGACGATTTCTTCGACGACGATTTGGAATCGCTCGACGATATAGAGGACGACGAAGAAGACGACGAGGACGATGACGACGACGATTTGTTCTGATTGAAAAAATTTTTTCAAGGGAGGTTAATGCCTCCCTTTTTTAATGCCCTAAACCTTGCGCGGGTTGCCTGCGCGGCTGCCAACAGTGAATAAAATTAGTAATTTTTGGGAAAAACAATAGTATGATTAAACCGGAAATTACTATTAGCACCATTAAGCGCAACATACAGGACTGCTACAAAAAGGCGGTTACGGTAAAACTCAATCTCGGCAGAAACAAATTTGTAACCTTTCCCGCAACGCTGTCGGGCATATATTCCTCCATATTTACGGTGGAGCCCTGCGATAAAAATTTTTTGGGCAAAACGGCGTATTCCTATTCGGAAATACTGTGCGGCAAGGTATTTATAACTTTGGCTGAAAAACGGGCATAAATGATTTTGCGGCAACATATTATACTTTGTAAACAAAAAGGAGCTATGATATGTTGAAACCATTGCAGAACCAAGAGGGCTTGAATAAGCTTTCCGCGCAGATTAAAAGCCAGAGCGTTGTCGAGTGCCGTTTTCCGCAGTCGAGCGAGATAACCGAAGTTATCGCCGTATACCCGCAGGTATCGGCGGTTTCGTGCGAGGTTTCATCGGGCAGGGTCAATTACAGCGGCAAGCTCGTTTTAACCATAGTATATTGCGACGAGGAGGGCAAACTGTGCCGTATGCAGAAGGGCGCGGAGTTTTCGCACTTTGCCGACGACGACACGCTTGCGCCCGCCCAGAGCGGCGTTTGCGCGCTCACCTGCGATAAAACTACGGTCAAGAGGGAGGGCTCTTCCTTTGTAATCGCCGCAATCATTTCCGCGGATATAAACGTGTACGCCAGAGCCGAGCGCTCCTATATAAGCGGCGCGGAGGGCGCGTACGTAAGGACGGAGAGCGTCAGCCTTGCCTCCGCGGTATGTTTCTCGGGCGAGAGCGAGGTGGAGGACGACTTCGACGCCGACAGCGTAGTCGACGTGCTTATTCCCTGCGCGAAAGCCGTGGTGCTGTCCTGCGTGTGCGGCACGGGCGAGGTGGAAGCCGGCGGCGAAATTTACCTGTCGCTGTTCGCTATGCGCCAGCAAAGTCCCATTTGTCTTGAAAGAATTATACCGTTTAAGTGCGTTATTCCCTGCGACGACGCGTCGGCGGGCAGAAGAGCGGCGGCGCGGGCTGAAATTTGCGATTTGAACGTTACTGCAAACGTAAACGAGGACAGGGGCAAGTGCCAGATAAATTTTGTGTGCAATTTAAGCCTTAGCGGCTGGTTTGCCGACGAACACTCCGCGGAGGTGGCGGTAGACGCGTTTTCCGATACCAACGAGGTGGTCTTAACCCGCTCAGAAGAATTGCTCCCCCGTTGCGTGGACGTTAAAGTGTATTCCGAACGCGTAAGCGGGCTTGCCGCAACCAAGAGCAAGCTTACTTACGACTGTAAATTCCTTGCGGCGGCTTTGCCCCGCGCGGAGTGCGCTTTCAACGAGCAGAGCGGCTGTGTCGAGGGCGCGGTGAATACCGTGCTCATTTACGAGCAGAACGGCGAAATTAAGAGTACGGACGTAAATCTGCCCTTTACCGTCGCGCTAAGCGGCGTTGCGGAGCAGGGGCAGAGAGTGTTCGAGGACGTGGCGGTTTGCGGCGTGAGCGTGCGCCTTAAAGCCGAGGGGGAGGCGGAAGCCGAAGCCACATTGAAGATTTGCGCGACCGTCTGCGACGAAAAGAGCGTAAACTACATAACGGCTATGGAGGAAGGCGAAGAGGTTGAAGTAAACGACTGCGCGGTGTCCGTGTTCCTGCCCGCGGCGGGCGACGGGCTGTGGGATATAGCCAAAAAGCTTAAAAAGTCGCCCGAAGAGGTTAAGGCTTGCAATGCGGAGCTGGAATTCCCCCTGACGGGCAAGGAAAGAATACTCGTTTACAGGGGCAAAAAGGCGCAATAAGGCAAACGGGTTAAAGGTATGGGCGCGCGGCG
>OFGZ01001524.1_pt1 | contig 12070 bp, 12 predicted proteins | sample 1521871 | NCBI WGS metagenome assembly OFGZ01 (sample SAMEA3504091, study PRJEB24116) | mouse gut metagenome | biome: mouse gut; feature: mouse-associated habitat; material: faeces | place: Denmark | collected 2011
ATCTCTACAACCGCTCCCCGGCATTTATGGACTTCTTTGACGACTACAAATACACCAACGGCAACTTCGCCGCCTTCGGCTCCAGCGGCGCGGGCAAATCCACCATGCTCCAGTGCATCGCCAAGCGCCTGCGGGAACAGGGACGGAAGATTATCTGCGTCGTGCCGGAAAAAGGCCACGAGTACCGCCCGCTCTGCGAGGCGGTAGGCGGCCAGTTTATCAAGCTGGGGCCCTCCTCCCCGGACTGCATCGGCCTGATGGAGATCCGGCGGCTGGGCGCCAACGCCTACAGCGCACACACCGGAGAAGTACGCCGGGAATCCCTGCTGGCGGAAAAGGTGTCCTGGCTCTCGGTCTGGTACTCCCTGCAAAAGCGGGGCCTTACCGAGGAGGACCGGAGCTATATTGACGCCTCCCTGATCGAATGCTACGGGCGTTTTGGGATTACCTTTGACAACGCCAGCCTGTTTTTGGAGGACGGCGTTACGCTGAAGGAGACCCCGGTCATCAAGGACTGGTATGACGTGCTGATGGAAAAGCCGGAGACAAAGCACTTGGCGGTGGTGCTCACCCGCTATGTGTCCGGCTCCGCCGCATCCATGGGCGGGCGGACCAACGTGGATACCGACAATCCCTATATCGTCATTGACCTGACCGGCCTTTCCGACGATCTACAGCTGGCCGCCGTCTACGCCGCCACCGGCTTTGCCACCGACGTCATCGTGCAGAACGGCGATGTGGGTACGGCGCTGCTCTCCGATGAGCTGTGGAAGCTGCTGGGGGCCAACTCCAATCCCCTGGCGGCCGACTACACCATGCAGATGGTCAAGCTGATCCGCTCCCAGGGCGGCATCGCCGGCGTCACCTCTCAGGGCATGGCCGATATGATGGCGCTGGACGGCGGCAAGTATGGCAAAGGCATTTTGGACAGCTGCCGGGTCAAGTTCATCATGCAGATGGAGGAACAGGAGGCCCGCCTGGTCCAAGAAAAGCTGAATCTCACAGAGGAGGAGACCCGGATGATTACCCGGTTCCGCCGGGGCGAGGGGCTACTGTGCATTGGGCACAACCATGTGCCTATCGCAATCCACGTCTCCCCCAGGGAGTACGAGGCCATTACCACCTCTCCCACCGATCTGCGGGCAAGGCTGAAACAGGAGGAGGCATAAAAACAAAGGACGGGATCGCTCCCGTCCTCTCGTTAGCCTTTTATCGTTAATAAGATAGCCTCTGCTGACTTCAAAAAATCAGGAAGGATTTCAAAAATGACGGTGCAGATCAAACTCCAATTCGTGTTTTCATAATCATGCACCAGCCTGTGCCGCAGCCCGGAAATCTTTGCCCAGGGGATGTCTGGATGCGCGGTTGTGAACGTATCAGATAAGTGATAAGCCTGTTCTCCTATATTATACAAAGGCGTTGTGACGGCCCAGCGGACAGGTTCCTGTTCCATAACGATCGCAGGAGTGATTTCCTCCTGCGATAAATAGTCTAAGAGCTTTTTCGTTGTGGTACATATTTTTTCCAGACGCTGTGCATCGCTATACTTCACGCAATCTGCACCCCCTCTGAAAATACCGCATTGTAAAACTCCGTTCCGGCATTGATCTCCCGCTGTTCGTATACATCCACCTGTTTTCCCGTCAGGCGGTGCAAATCGTCTGCCAGACTAAAGACGTCTGTGGGATCGAACCGGGAACCGCCAATCACGACCAAATCAATATCGGATTGTGCGTTGGCCTCTTGCCGGGCATAGGAACCGAACAATATGGCGCCCTCCGCCCGATACTTTTTCAAAAGGGGGAGGATCACGCCGATGATCTCATCTCTGGTATAAACCTGCTCCGACACCCTGTACCCCTCCATTCCGTATATTATCGTTATCCATATTGTAAACGATTTTCCCGAAAAACACAAGCGAAGGAGAGAAAATAATGCAAAACCCAAAAGAAGCAATCAAGCAGATCCAAGCCCTGACCTACGGGGCCTATCAAGCCAGCGGCCAAGTGGCCGCGCTGATCGGAGCTTCCCGCCCCGAAAACATGGCGGAAGCTCTGGAGCAGACCGCCGCCCGCATGGAGCAGGGCACAGTGCATCTGCGCGCCCTATGCGAAAGCTGTCTGCCGCCGGTTCCCGCTGTCGGCCAAAAGCCGGCGCTGTCCCCGCTGGACGCTGCCGGGAAAGTGGAAGTAAACGAGTTTGGCTGGCTCCATATCCAGCTGAACACCCTGCTGCCCCACTGCCGGTTTGCTCCGCCCCTGTGGCTGACCGACACCATCTCCCGGCTGCTGGACCGGCATGAGCGCCGGCATGGAAAACTCCCGCTGCTGGAACAGGCGCTGCTGGTGATAGACGAATACTGCGATGTGGATTCCCGGCAGGTGTACGATGCGGACAACAAGGGGTGGAAGGCGGTCTCCAACGCCATCAAGGGGCGGCTGGTGGCCGACGACGATCAGTTCAGCCTGAGCCTGTGCCTGCTCTCCCAACGCTCACCGGAAGCGCAGTGCCATATCTATGTGCTGCCCATGGCGGACGCGGGGGATTTCTTTTTTATGCGCTCGGACCATTTCACCTTTTCCCGCTGACCTTCGGTTACATCCGGGCTGTAAATCCCGGTATGACCTCCGGTTACATTCTCCCCGCAAAACCCCCGATATTCGGTTACATTGGCGGAACAATTCCACCCCTGACCATCGGTTACATCCGCACCCTGTTGTAACCGATGGTCAGCGTGGTTTTTCCCTTGCGCCACAAGGCTTTTTTTCTTCAAACCTTCGGTTACATGGGAAAAATGTAACCGTCCTATGTCACCTTCGGTTACATTGACGCCCACATTTGAAAGGAGGAGTCCGCGATGCTGTACGACCGCAGGGATTTTGGCCTGCTGCGTCTGGCGGGGGCCTACCAATGGCTGCCCCTCGCCCCGCTGCGGGCGCTGTCCCCGCTGAAGCAGCTTTTCCATGAGGCGGAACTGCTGGCCTCGTTAGGGCTGCTGGCCTTTTCCCGGAGCGGCGAATACCTGACGCTTACCCCGGAGGGCTACCGCCTTTTATCCTCGTTTGACCTGCACTATCAGCCGCCCTCCAAGCGGCCCTACTCCCAGAGCCCGGCCCTTCGCCGCCGCTTAGAAGTTGGCGCCATTCTGCTTACCTGCCTCGGCGCAGGAATTGAACCCGCCTTAGACAAGGTGGAACGCCTCAAACGCCAGCCGGTATTCCTCCCCGCCTTCGCCCTCCGCGCCGGTGATGGGAACCTGATGAACGCCGCGGGCTGCGCCGGCTTCGGCCACTGGGGCGGCGCAGCGTACATGGTCCAGTATGTGTGCGAGGAACACTCCGGCTTTTTTATGAACAATGAACTGGCCCACCTGCACAACCTTGCCTCGGTATTCAGCGAGCGGCTGGATACGCCCCAGGTCATCCTGTTCGCGGGAGACAGCTACCGCGCTGTCTACGAGGTGCTGACCCAAAAAACACGATCCGACCGAAACGGGAAAAAGGGCTTTGTGGATTACAGCCAGGCATACCCCCAGCTTGGTATCCCCGCCTGTCTGCTTTCCTGTGACGACACCGGCGCGTTGCAGTTGTCCATTATGCGTCAGGCGAGCTACCATGCCCGGATCGCCCAGGCCGCCTTCGGCGCCCGCTGGAAGGCGGAGGACGGCCGGCTCCCGGAGGCGGACGGCCAAGTGGATGGGAACCCGCTGGTGATTGCGGTGGATATGGATCTGCGGAGATTGGACAGAGTGTGCCGGGACGCCCGGCAGCAGAACCGGAAGGAAATTCTCGTGGCGGCGCTGGAGGGGCAGATGTCCGGTCTCCTGCTGGACTTCTTTCCCAAGGACGCCTCTATCCGGCCCCTGCGCGTCAATTCCAAGGTCCTCTCGGTGGCCTTTGGCGGCGAATGCGCTTTAGGCGACCCATGGCCGGACGCCCCCTTGCAGATGAAGGGAGGGCTGGCCCATGTTTAAGCTCTCTACCTATATCGCCAAGCTGGAGGACCGCTGGGGGAAGAAGCTGGGGCGGCTCTGGGAAAAGCATAAGGGAAAATGGAAGCTCTACCTTCCACTGGGGCTCTCCGGCTGGTACTTTTACGGGATGCTCATCAACTCCATCCGGCTGGGTACCCAGGCCACCTTCAATCAGACCGGTGAGCCGGTGGGCTCCATCTGGGTGGTAAATCCCTTCCGCAATTTCATCGCCGTCTTTACCCCCACGGGTATCGCGGTGACGCTGGTGGGGGCGCTGCTGGTGTGCCTCATCACGAAAAAGGGCTACGTCTGGTTCTCCGGCTACAAGTTCACCCGGGACAATCGGGGCTTTGACATCCTGCCAGACGGCACCCATGGCACATCCGGCTTCATGACGAAAAAGGAACAGGAGAAGATCGTCCTAACCGGGTCCATCAAGGACTTGGGCCGAACCCTTCTGGGCAAGCGGAAGGACCGCCCGGAGGAGGACGACAAATACGCCGAGTATATCACCCTGAAGCCGGGGAGCGGCCTCACCGAGCACACCATGATCTACGGCGCCACCGGCTCCGGCAAGACCCGGGGCTTCGTGAAGCCATTTATCCTCCAGACCGCCCGCAGGAAGGAGAGCATGGTCCTGGTCGATCCAAAGGGAGAAATTTACGAGAGTATGTCCGCCTTCCTGAAGGAGGAAGGCTACGAGGTACGGATGTTCAACCTCCTCGACATGGAGAACAGCGACGCGTGGAACTGCCTCAGCGAGATCGAGCATGACAAGGACCTGGTGCAGTCCATTGCGGAGGTCATCATCAAGAACACCTCCAACGCCAATGAGCGGCAGGATTTCTGGGAAAAAGCGGAGCTGAACCTGCTCATGGCGCTGATGCACTATGTCGCCTCCCAGACCGTCCCCGGCACAAAGGAGCTGCTGCCCATCCAGCAGCGGTCCTTGGGAGCCATCTACCGGATGCTCTCCAACGAATCCTTTGCCGACCTAGAGCGGCGGTTTGAGGCCCTTCCTAAAGGCCACCCGGCTCTGCCGCCCTACGGTATCTTTAAGCTGGCCAACCGCCAGATCTGGGGAAACATCGCCATTGGCCTGGGCAACCGGCTTTCGGTGTTTCAAAATCCGCTGGTGGATAAGATCACATCCTACAACGAAATTGATCTGACGTTGCCGGGGAAAAAGAGCAATACCCAGAGGGCATTGATGCTCCCGGATGAGATCCTCCGCATGGACAACCGGGAGTGCCTGGTGCTGCTGCGTGGGGAAAAGCCCCTGCGCCTCTACAAGATCATCCCGGACGAACATCCCAGCTTTGGACGGCTGCGGGATGTGCGGGTAGCCGAGTACATTCCCCATTGGCGGCAGGAAGAGGCCAAGCCCTCCGCCCCCGTACAGCCGGCGGCACCGCCGGAAGAGAATGCGCCGCCGGAACCGGCCCCCGAACAGTCGGAACCGGTACCCCGGCACGACCTGCCCGCCGCGGAGCAGGCTGGAAGGGTGGCCCAGTACGACTACGGACTTTTGGACCCGGAGATAAGCGGCTTTGATTCCCCGGCTCAGGAACCGGGCCAGGACGCCCCCTACGGCGCTCTTGACCTGATAGAAACCCTGCCCCAAGATGTGGGCGGCGAACGGAAAGAGGAGGGGCAGCTCTGAATGCGCTGTCCCTCCCCGGCTTTGCAGGCAAAGTGTCAGACCGGATTTCAAAACCGATTCCTATGCAAAAAGAATATGCGGCCCATCATGCTTTGTGTCCTTGGATACGCCCTCTCGCCCGGCTGAATACTTCCTGCGCGGAATAGCGCACAGCAGTCAGCACCGCCGCTCGATCAGCCTCATCCAAGGCCAGTTCCACCCCGGCATTGCGCTCTATGCCAAAAGTCGCCGCAAGGCCGCATTCGCTTTTTTCAGGACCAGCCGCTCCGCAGCCTCTGGAATCGGAATGAGCGGCCTTGGAAGATCGTTCTTCCCAATCGGGGATAAGACGGATATGACGCATGGTGAACCTCACTGCTTTCCCTGTAAATCATGTTTGGCGATTCGATGATGCGCGATCTCATAAACCGCGTCGTCCTCGCGGACACCGATCACAACCAAGACCATGCGGTTGGCGTTCCGGACAAGCTGATAGACGATCCTGAGTCCTGCGCCCCGCAGCTTGATTTTCAGAAAGCCGGACAGCTTAGAAGCGCCTTTGTTGCCCAGCCATTTGCCGTATCCGCCTTCGGTTTCCGGCAAAGGATTTTTCCGCACCTTTTCAATCGCTTTGCGTACCAATATCCGCTGGCTTCCATCCAACGCCCGAAAGTCCTCTAACACTTCGGGCAAATACCTGATTTCCCAGCTCATTCAAACTCCACCTCGGATGTGTCGGCATAATCCGCCGGCGTAAAGCCCAGCGCTTCATCCACCTGCTGCTGGGAAAGCAGGGCGGCGGGGTCAAAGTGCGCCATGCGCGTGGCAGCCTCCGCCGTTAAGCGGGCGTCGTTCACCTCGTCCATCAGGCGCACATACTCCGCAGGCGACATCAAAACACACTCCGCCATGTTGTTTTTCATGACGACCTTGGCCCCGCAGCGTTTGACTTCCTCAAACACCCTGCCGGCAAGCCCTTTATTAAACTGTGAAATCGAAACGGTATTTTCGATTGCCCCTCGAATGGTATCCATATTACTCACGCTCCTCTACCCTAATATTATACCCATCATCAGTAAATATGTCAATCAATTTACAGATATGACTACCGTTAAAAGGAGAGACCGATCATGAAGGCAGCCCCTATGACGCAAAAGCCCTCGTTCCCTTTGATGAAACAGGGAGACGTTCAGAATATCTACCATTTGCAGATGCCCCGCTGGCTGTTCACAGACCCCAAATACATGGAACTGGCGCTGGAGACGAAGGTGGCCTACACTTTCCTTCTGAACCGCTTCCAGCTCTCCCGGCTCAATGGCTGGGTGAACGAGGACGGGGCGGTGTTTATCATCTATACCCGCCGCTCTCTGGCGGAGGAGATGCAGGTCAGCTACCGTAAGATCATCGAGGCCATGAAGGAGCTGACCGCCGCCGGGCTGATCTGGGAGAAGCGCTGCGGTCGAGGGGACGCCAATCAGATCTATCTTGCGCTGATAGAGCATCCCGAACCCAAAAGCGGCAGCGCTCCCTTTGTGCCGCCGGAGCATGAGGCGGCTGGCGGGGAGCCGGAGGCAGGACCGGAGGAGGCCGGTGGGGACGGCGGACTGAGAAGTGCCGAATCCGCACCTCTTGACCTGTCCATCAGCCAAGCAGGGGCGCACGCGCCCGCTTTAGAAGTGCCGATACAGCACCTCCAGAAGTGCGGAACCGGCATCTCTAAAAGTGCGGGACCGGCACTTCCAGAAGTACCGGAACGGCACCCCAATTATAAAGAAAAAAGAAATACTGAACAAAGTCATACAGAAATCAGTCTGTCCGTCGGTGAAGGGGGCGGACTGGCGGAGACGGGGCCGGGAAGGGAGTATTTCACCGCCGCCCGGGGTATGAGCGAGCAGGAACAGCTGGCGCAGATATTGGAGAACTGCGAGCTTTGGATCTTCGACCCGGATACGGCAAAGGTATTTGCCAACGCCATTGAGCGGCTGTTTTACTCCGACAGCTTTCGGATTGGGAAGGCTGTGCTGCCCCGGACCAACGTGCGTTCCCGGCTGTGGGACTTGGACGGCATCATCCTCCAGAGCGTGCAAAGCAAGCTGGCGGCCAACCAGCGTGATGTGAAGAACTCGACCGCTTACACAATGGCGGTCATTTTTAATACCATTTGCGAGACCCACAGCGACCTTCTGGTGGACCCGTACCTGAACAGCTTAGGCGGGCCGCCTGCGCCGCCGGCGGGCAGGTAAAGGAGGTGGGGCCTTTATGAATCTGACAGAGGATCAGCGGTACTTCCTGTCCATTCTGCGGGAGACCGGCTTCATCCGCCTGGATCAGGTGCTGCCGCTGCTGCGGATCAATGAGCCGCAAAAGGAAATCATTCATGCCGGGGCCTTGCTGCGCCGTCTGCGATACATGGGCCTGCTGGCCCGCTCCGGGGACGGCTGCATCTGCCTGCCGGACCTGCTGCGCGACAGGCCGGACAGTGAAATCCTTTTGTCGCTGGATGTGCTTCTCGCGCTCAGGCCGGAGCGATTGCTTCAGGTATCCGCGCGGCAGCCGTATAAGCTCTGCTTCCTCCTCCAACGTTCCGATGGATGGATCGACTACTTCGCAGTGATGCCGGTGCAGCCCGGACACGAGGGGCGTATCAGCCAGCTTTTGCAGGCGGAGCAGAAGAACTATGTTTTCCTGCTGCCGCTGGAAAATATGGAACAGCACCGGCAGATCACATTGTCCCGGAGCCACTTTTTCGTTTTACGGCAGGGAGAGCGGCTGCGGTTCTATAAAGGGGGTGAGGCCGGAAAATAGTTGAAATTGGCCGCAGTCATAACAGAAAATCGAAAGGAGCAGTACACAATGACAATGGAATCTATGGAATATGGAATCCCAACGGAGGAGCAAATGACGCAGCAGCCCGATGGCCTGCCGGAAACAACGGAGCCGGGCCTTGCGCCGGAATCCCCGGATCATCTGCCGCGGGAGGATGCGGAAGCCAGCGGCACACCGGAGCCTGTATCAAATGAGGGAGAGGCCCCGGAAGCGGCGCCCAAAAAGAAACGCACAGCCAAAAAGAAGGCCGAAAAAGCGGAGGGCGCAGTCCCGGAGGCGAACGACGCATTGGAGGCCGATGGCCGGACGCCTTTGGAGATGCCGGAGACGGTCCCGCCCGATGGAGAGCTGCTGGAAGCGGACCGGCTTGACCCGGAGGCCGGGAGCGCGGGTTCCGGCGATATGGTCGTGGTGGGGCTGGCTGACCAAGGGGGCGATGACCCGCCCGATGGAGAATTTCCCGCAGGAGAGGAGGCTCTGCTTCCAAGGGAAGCCGCTTTACCGCCGGAGCAGCCTTCCCCGCCGGAAGAGACGCCTCGGACTGCGGCCCCCCGCCCCCGGGCCGGGAGGCCGGCGGAGGGCCACAGCCCCCTGCTGTCTCTGAAACTGAATGAGCTGGACCGGAACCTGACCGAGCAGGAGCGTCAGGAGTGGAACGATATTTACGCCTCCTTCCGCTCTAAATCGGTACTCACTGGGAAGATCATCGGTGTGGACGCCCACGCCTTTCACGTCCGAAACCGGGAGACCGGGCAGGTGGAGCGGAAAAGGATGTACTGCGCCGCTGTCATCTCCCTGCGCGTCAAGGTGCTGATCCCGGAAACCGAGATGTGGATGCCCGGCGAGGAGCGGCCTACCCACGTCCTGCGGAATATGTCCGGCGCGGAGATCGACTATGTAATCCTGGATGTGGACCGCGAGAACAATATGGCGATTGCCTCCCGCCGCATGGGGACCATGATCCGGCAGCGGGCCTTTGACACCGCGAGGGGCGGGCATGAAGCCGGGGAACGGCTGACCTGCCGCATCCTGACCGTTGGACCCAGCCGCTGCCTTGTGGAGTGCGGCGGCAGGGACCTTACTTTGCGCTATCAGGACATCAGCTACTCCAGCTATTCCGATCTGCGGGAGAAATATCATCCTGGAGAAAAGCTGGACTGCGTGCTCAAGAGCTTTGACCGCGCCTCCGGCCGTCTGACAATCTCCGTCAAGGAGGCGGCGCCCAATCCCTTTGAGGGCGCTGCGGCCCACCACCCTCTGGGTTGCCGCCGGCAGGCGGTCATCAGCGGCAAATACGGCGGTGGTGTGTTCTGCACCATGCCGGACGGCACCACCTGTCTGTGCCTTTACACCGCCCAGCATACCGATCGGGACTTCCGCAAAGGCGATACGGTGATCCTGGCAATCGTCAAGTACGATTTCGAGCGCAGCTTGATCTATGGCCGCATTTTGTCCAAGTGGTAAGCAGGACGGTCCATACCGCCAGAACCACCAGAAAAGGCCCCGCTCCGGCGGGGCCTTTTCTTTATAGGATATGAGAATCATAGCTTCCACCTTATATCCGTTTTGGGTGTAGAAGAAACCTCAACTGTTCAAGCGGAGAAAAACATGGTATGCTCAAGGTGTATTTAGGTAAGATTTTTTCAGGTCAGATATTCGCTCCTGGGGGCAGTATGCCCTTGGGAGACCTGTCAGCATCCTAAATACCAACACGAGTCCGTACAAAAACCGCAGTCTGCTCTTTCGGGAGAGGACTGCGGTTTTTTGCGTCCTCAGTCCAAAACAGAAAGGAGCAATTCTATGCATGAACAAGCAAAAACTCATGAAAGTCACCTACTACGACGAGAAGAACAGCATCCGGCTGACCGGATACGCGGACACAGTGGTATGGGACGAAAAAGGAAAGGCGACCTTGGCGGCCCTGCGATTCGGGGGATACCCGGAGGAAGTGCGCGGTCTCGCAGACGCGATCTATGGCGGAATTACCATCGAGATCGAGAGTGAAGACGGCGCCATGACCCTCAGCACGCTTGCCAAGCAGTACCGGCGCGTCCTCAGCTACGATGGGGTATACGCCGAGGCGACCCTGATCGCGGAGGACGACGGCCAAACAGCAAAAAATGGCGAGAAAAAAACGGAGGATGACGCAAACGCGGCGCTGGCAGAGCCTCAGACCGAGTTGGATCTGCCGCCGCGCAATACCTACATCTTCTGCACGCCCGGCGACAAGGCGGATCTGTTCCGGGCAGTCGATCAGAAAACCGCAGTTCCTTTGATCCCGGAGTTTCAGGACTATGTTCTTTCCGAACTGACACGGCGGAAGATCCTCCGCCCCCTGCGGGTCAAATCCATTTCCCGCAAGATGGAGGCGTGGCTGCTGCGCTGCGAGGAGAAGGACAAAAACATCGTGGCCGTTCTGGAAAGCGGCCTGAAAAGCGGAGCCATCGCCATACCTGGCGCGGTCCCCGGCCCCTCCCCGCTGGACAAATTGGAGTCTGTAACGGACTATCTGAACACCTTCGGCGTTACGGTGGCCGAGCGGATCAAAAATCTTTTTGTTCCGCTGTTCGATCCCTCCAAGGAGCCGCTTTCCCCGGAAGTGCTGGCAGTCAATCAGTACATCCATGACCACGCGGGCTATTCCCTCTACGATGCCCAGCTCGCGGTGGCGGAGTCTGTCAAGCGGCAACTCCAGCGCAACAAAGTGGGGCTGATCGTGGCGGAATGCGGCGCGGGCAAGACCAAGATCGGCGCGGCGGCCATCGCGTCCACAGCGGCTGGACTTTACGCCCAGCATAAAAACGCCGGACTTTTTAAGACCTTCAATGTCGTTCTCTGCCCCTCCCATGTAACGAAAAAATGGGTGCGGGAAGTGGAGGAGACTGTGCCAAACACCTTTGCCGCCGTAGTCCACAGCATCCAGGAGTTCGACCATCTGTATCAGATGTACGAGCGGGGCACAAAAAGCTGCTTTGCGATTCTCTCCAAGGAAAAGGCGCGGGACGGTTACATGCGCGCTCCGGCAGTGCTCTACCGGCAATGGAACCGGGAGGGCCTTCAGATAGACCGGAAAACACCGCTGCCAGACTGCGGCGCTGCGAATGAGCGGCCTGATACGCCTGTGTTCTGCTGCCCGGAGTGCGGGACGGCTGTCATGGCGAATATCAGCCGGGATGGAACGGTATACCGCATTCCCGCCAACTCGCTCTTTTTCCGGCGGGAGCACCGCGAAAACCACAAGTGCGAAGCCTGCGGCGCGAGCCTTTGGACCGCGCTCAACCCCAGCGCGTGGGGCAGGCAAAAGGCCTGGGCCAAAATCGGAGATTATGGCTTTGTTTACCGTCCTTTGATTGATGAGCACATCAGGAAAGCCAAAAGCGAAGCCCTGAAAGAGAAATTGGGCGATCTTTCCATGACTCCGGGTGCGGTTTCTGCCGCCAGAGGCGCGAACCGGGCCTTCCCCTTGAGCAGCTATATCAAGCGCAAGTACAAGGGCCGTATCTACGGCCTGATCGTGGATGAACTGCACCAGTACAACAACAAGTCCGGTCAGGGCGACGCCATGGCGGAACTGTACGATACGGCAAAGAAGGTGGTCGGTATGACGGCAACGCTGATTAACGGCTAAA
>OFGZ01001534.1_pt1 | contig 12012 bp, 9 predicted proteins | sample 1521871 | NCBI WGS metagenome assembly OFGZ01 (sample SAMEA3504091, study PRJEB24116) | mouse gut metagenome | biome: mouse gut; feature: mouse-associated habitat; material: faeces | place: Denmark | collected 2011
TTTCAAGCTGCCGATTCATCTTTCTTAAGCCTTTCTTATCCCGAATTCGCGTTATGAGTGGAAATATGTCTGCACCGGTGTCGGGTGGCAATGTGACTCAGGCCGGTCCGCAAGGAGGAGGATATTATGTCTTCCTTATCGTTTTTCTTGTGTTGCTGAGTGCGTTCGGGTCGTTTGTCAACGATATGTACGTGCCTACGTTGCCTGATATGGTGCGGTCGTTCCATACCACGACATCTACCGTTCAGCTTGGACTGACGTTCGGTATGATCGGTCTGGGCGTGGGGGAGATGATACTCGGGCCGCTGAGCGACCGTTTCGGCCGTAAACCGGTGCTGATATGCGCGCTGTTGGTGTTTTGCGTGGGAGCGATGTGCAGCGTATGGTCGCGCAGTATCCATGAATTCATCTGGTGGCGACTGGTGCAGGGGCTCGGTGCCTCAGGCGGATATTTCCTGGCGCGCACGATACCTGCCGACCTCTATAAGGGGAAGGCGCTTGCCAAGGTGATGGCGCTTGTGGGTGCAATCAACGGTTTCGCGCCGGCGAGCGCGCCGGTAATCGGCGGGGCCGTGGCGCGGTCAATCGGATGGCAGGGCATATTCTGGATACTGTTCGGTTTCAGCGTGCTGTTGTTGTTGCTGACTCCGGCATTCAGGGAGTCGCTTCCGAAGTCGCGGCGTGTTGGGGGTAGGTTCGGGTCCGGTTTCCGGAATTATGCTGTACTTTGGCGCAATAAGTATTTCGTAATACATACGATGATGAAAGGCGCGGCGCTCGGAGTGCTTTTCGCTTATATAGCGTCGGCACCGTTCATCATTCAGGACCATTACGGATACACACAGCTGCAGTTCGGTCTGTTCATGGGATTCAATGCGCTTTTCGTAGCTGCCGGGTCGATGACGGCACTGCGTTTCAAGCCGTTGAAACGCAGTGCGGTTGTAGCGGGACGCTGTCTGGCCGCGGTGGCTGTGGTGCAGTTGATATGCCTGTTTTCGGTCGACAGTGTGTGGGTGTACGAGGGTCTTAACCTGCCGATGCTGTTTTGTCTGGGCATGCTGTTTACGGTCGGCAACACGCTGGCCATGAACGAAGGGCGCCGGTTTGCCGGGGATGCATCGGCGCTTATAGGCCTTGTCGGTTATGTCTTCGGAGCGATTGCAAGCCCGTTGGTGGGACTCGGCAACATACTCCATTCAACGGCAATAGTCCTCCTCGTGCTTTCGCTCATCACGCTTGTGTTTACGCATAGGAGCCGCGAGCTGCCTGCCGACCTTAACGCGAATGCCGGTCAATGACTTGCAGGATGCGTGGAATCAGAATCGGCAGGAGTGATTACGGCAGCAAAGCCGCCGTTGCGGGCGAGCCGGACGTCAAGTACGGTGCTATTGCTGACCGGCATAGTCTTTTTCCGATAGTCCATGGCCTGACGGTGGGCATTCGGGCCGTCGCAGAATGCGGTAATGGTGTAGTCGCCTTCTGACAGGAAGTCGAGAGGAATGGAGAAATCGCGATGCCGTCCGCTGCCGTTGGCAATACCTCCGATATACCATTTGTCGCCTTTGCGCTTTGCTACGAATACATATTCCCCGGTCTTTACATTGAGAGCCCGCGTTTCGTCCCATGTGACGGGTACGGAGGTTATATATTCGGTGCAGTCGGGATTTTTATAGTAGAGGGTAGGGTTGTCGGCAATCATCTGCAGGCCGCTTTCGAAAAGTACGAAAAGGGCCATCTGGTAGGCGCGTGTGCCGACTGCGGCGGCATTTGGCCTTTCCGAGCGATAATATTCGGGCTGCATGGAAAGCATTGCCCCGGGAGTGTAGTCCATCGGGCCTACCGCATTGCGTATCAGCGGCAGGTATACGGAGTTATCGGGGGTGCAGCCGCCCATCTGTTCCATGCCGCGTACGCCCTCGTAGGAGATTAGGTTGGGGTATTTGTGCTCGAGTCCCGCGGGTTTGAACGAACCATGCATGTCGACAAGCAGATGACAGCGCGCCGCCTCTTTGCATACTCTTTCGTAGAAGTTTACCATCCACTGGTCGCTGCGTTCCATGAAATCTATTTTAAGTCCGGCCACACCCCAGTCGCTGAGTTTTTCAAAAAGTTCGAAATTGTTTTCGACAGTCAGCCATGTAAGCCACAGGAAGACGCCGACTCCTTTTTCTTTGCCGTAGCGCACAATCTCGTGCACATTGACTTCGGGATTCGGGATGTAGGGGTTGCGGGTGTCCATAGCCCAGCCTTCGTCCATGACGATATACGGGATATTGTACCGCGCCGCGAAATCTATGAAGTATTTGTAGGTGGCCATATTCAGTCCTGCTTCGAAATCCACGTCGGCACCGTAGGGGGTTGCGCCGTTCCACCATTCCCAGCTTGCGGTGCCGGGTTTAATCCATGATGTGTCGCCGATGGCGGGTGGCTGTGCGAGCTGGCATGTGAGGGTCTGTCCGATTATATCGGCCGGAGAACCTATCGCCACATAGCGCCATGGGTAGCTGCGGTCTCCATCCGTGGTGGCGATATAGTCGGATTCTTTGAGTATCTTCATGTTGCGGTCACTGTCGGAGCCGAACTCTACGGGGCATTTCGGGAATGTTGCCGAGAAACTGTTGTTGCCCTGTCCTTTGAGGAACATGCACGGATAGTCAGATACGTCGGATTCGGAAAACAGCATCAATGTGCCGTCGGGCATTTCCAGCAAAGCGGGGAGTGTGGCCATACGTGCGGAGCTGTCCCATCTGTCGAGAGGCAAGTGTGAATAGGGTTCTTCGTAGGCGGTTCTAAAACCCTCTGGCAGCTGCAGATGTGCTGTGGCATTGCCGGCTACTGATACGTTGTAGCCCTCGGAGATGACGTTGGCGGAACCGTGGCGCCCGGTAATGAAACGATGTGCCACTCCGCAGTCGAACACACGGAATTCCACCGAGTATCCTCCTTCAAATCGCATTACAATGGCATTGTAGTCGTTGTTGATTTCGGAGCGCTTCAATGGAACTGTCGGCCTTATCACTTCGTCTGAACTATATTTTTTTATGCTTTTGAGGCGTGGGTGTTGTCCGAAAACCGGAGCCTCGGCTATTGACAGGTAAATCCGGATGCTGTCAATCAGGGGAGCATCGTTGCGAGATACTGAGTAAGAAATGCAATCATCGGTATTTACTGTCATTTTGAGGTTCCCGTCGGGAGAACAGATGATTGCCGGGGATGCGGCATTTGCAACGGTGCATCCTGTAATAAGCATCAGAAAAATGGCTATGTAGCGTTTCATGTTATTGAATGGTTTATCAGGAGAAGGAGTGTAAATATAATCAGAAATTCCGGGGTAAATAAATCCTGCTACATAAATGATATTTTTTGGAATATGCATATAGGTTTAGACAATACTATAGAATGACGCACCGCATTATCTGTCAGGGATGATGCGGTGCGTCAGTTGTGGTGCCTGTAATGAGGCTTTATTTCTTGTCTTTTTTGCCGGCGTGTTGGAACAGGCGGTTCATCATGCGGCGCTCGATGCGGTAGACGCGTTCGATTTGTTTGGGAGTGAGGAATGTGCGGTATTCAGCGTAATATTTTTTACGGATGTCGAGGAGCTTCTGGCTGTGGTCGAAGCGTGCCTGTAGGAGGCTGTCGGTTTGCTCTTCGGTAAGCTGGCCTTTGCGGCGGAAATTGTCAGGACGCCCGGTAGACCATGTCTCTTTCTGGCAGGCCATGTAGGTGGTGACGAATTTTTCGCTTAATTCGGGTGAGAGGCTGAGTTTTTCGGCGATGTGCTTTGCCTGTTTTTCGGCAAGCTGTTCGCGGCGGACGCGTCGCTGAGAGCCTTTGTCGTTTTGTGCGTCGGCGTTGGGGGTGAATGCCAGAAGTGCAGTCACGAGGAGCATGAGTCGGAATAAGTTTTTCATTTTTGTATGGTTTTTATTGGTTAATGAATATGTCGTCCTGATAGGTGTCGAGCAGGCAGGTGCGGTCGGCTTCGGAGAGGTCGTCGAATGCCTGCGCTATTTCGGCGTAGCCGGTGGCGGGGCTGAATGCGGCGGGTCGGACTGCAAGCAGCAGAATCGCTATCGCGGCTGCGGCACCGAGGGGTAGAAGGAGCTTTTTTATCCAGTGGCGGGTTGAGCGGCGTCGATGACCGGCGATAATCCTGTTTTCAAAATCGTCGAAAAAGGAGTCTGGAACGCGGTAGGGCATCTGTCGGCCTATTTTGTCTAAGCGGTTATTGTCCATATTTCAGTCGTGGGAGTTGAGGTGACGGATTATTTTTTCTTTTGCGGCGTGGTAGTTGGCTTTTATGGCCGCGGTGGTGGAGTCGGTAATCTGCGCGATGGTGTCGTAGTCGAAATCGTTGTAGTACCGCAGATTGAATGCAAGCTGCTGGCGCGGGGGCAATGAGAGGATTGCCTGCTGGAGCCGGACGGCTTCGAGGTTGGAATAGTCGAAGTATTCGTCGGCGGGGTAGCTGTCGGCAGTCGTGGCGTCGTCGAGAGGGAGATGCGGAGTCTTGTTCTTTTCGCGCTGACGGAGGGCTTCGTTGGTGGCGATGCGGAAAATCCATGCGGCGAGCGGCATGTCGCGGTTGAATTTTCCGATGTTGCGGAACACGCGCAGGAATGTTTCCTGCATGGCGTCTTCGGCGTCGTGGTGCAATACGGTGATGCGCCGTATGTGCCAGTAGACCGGTTCACGGTAGCAGCGCACGAGCATGCGGAATCCCGTTTCGGAGTCGCGACGGATGGTGTCGAGTATGGTGTTGTCGTTGGAGGCAGGCATGCTGTGGGTGCAATATTATGTGAAAAATCGGTCGGCAGGCCGTCGTTTGCGTCGGCCTACACCAATAATACCCGCCAAAAGTGAAAAAGTCAAATCACAGGTGTGAATTTTTTTTGAGCCGTAAGTAGTTATTCACAGACTGAAATAGCCACCTGTCTTTTTAGAACCGCGATATTCTATGATATTTAGGTCTACCAAGTGCTTCAATACTCTCATTATAGTACGCACACTCTTGCCAAATTCATCCGCTAAAGTAACAGCGCTTATTCCCGGTAATGAAACGATACGATTATATATCAATCTTTCATTTTCATTTATCGTGTCATTTATCGTGTCATTTATCATGCCATTTATCGTGCCATTTTTGTGACCCGATAAATTCGGACGCATAAATATCACCTTTACCACGCCTCTTTCATCGGTAACAATCGGCTGTGGAAGCCTTGCACGTTTGCACTCCTCGAATATCATTGACAGGCCTCTGCCCCAATGCTCGATTACGCCACTGTAATACATGACACGGGCAATGGTTTCGTTGGGCGGCTCTGATGTATGGGAGTCAAGGAGATGGGAACCGTAGGTAAGTTGGGCGGATGTTTTGTCGCCGATTTCCTGCCCGACAATCTTGCCTGAATTTTTAATGCCAAAAAATACAATACCGCCGGAGTCATTGAGCATACCGCACAATGTTTCCATCCCTCGGTCAAGTTGACCTGTCGTTTCTTCGAACTCAACGTCAACACCTTCATGGTTTTCGGCCAAATGGCTAAATCAATCATCATAAAATCAGTGGTATTATAGATGCAAAGTTACTGAATTTAATTGATATTCAGGTAATTTAAGACGATAAGATTTCACACTGCGGAAACGAAGTGAAGCGTGGCGGGTAGTGTTGTGGGCGACTGTGTAAAATATTGTATTGGTGAACATCACACACTCGCCCCTACCCGGGGCTCGCACTGCACATTCTCTTTTGCCCCGCCCTCCGCTGACGCGTAGGACGGGGATAGTAACACCACCGAGCCTTCGGCTCTCCGAGTATGCATTCTGAAAATGTTTTTATTCGTGTCGATTTTTAACATTTCAACCGAGTATTGCATCTGACCCATATTGGATCAATGCAAAAACTCAGTTGTTAAAATTCCGATAGTGGAGAGCCGGAGGCTCGAGGGTGTGCTTAACCGGGGTTCGGAGTACCGGGACGGTACGCAGACCCCGGCCGCAACTGTATCTTATAGATAAGCCCGGGACGGGCGAACTGTGGTATAAGCACCGATTGAACCACAAACCGCCCGTCCCGGGCTTATACTCTGTTTGTATTGCATTGTGCCCCGGTCTGCGCCCGCTCCGCGTTCTCCGAGCCGGGGTTAATAACAATCCACGAGCCTCCGGCTCTCCGATTATGCTCCTGAAAATGATTTGGGAGGTTGGGCATTTCGGGTGATGATTTTTTATTCGTATTGCTTTTTAACATTTCAACCGGGTTTTGCAGCTGACCCCAGTAAAGTCGGGCGATGTACTGCAATCCCGTAATGAGGCTGTTAATTCAATTTAATTTGCCAATAAATACAAAAAAGCGATGGAATTTTCCATCGCTTTTTTGTGATCCATACTGGATTCGAACCAGTGACCTCCTCCCTGTCAAGGAGGCGCTCTAAACCAACTGAGCTAATGAATCCTGATTATGTCGTGATCCGGATGCGACTCGAACGCATGACCGTCTGCTTAGAAGGCAGATGCTCTATCCAGCTGAGCTACCGGACCTACCTTGGTTTATTGTTTTGCAAAGGTACGCTTTTAATCGGTATTGTGCAAATATTTTTTGATTGTAAGCGCTATTTTAAGTTACTTATGCCCGTTTTATTCTATTGCGGCAGGAAACGGGCTTGGTCGGGACGGCCGAGCGGATGGCGCGACAGATAGTCATTGCGCTGGTCGTCGCCAATCTTTCCGAGGATAAAGTAGCGCGATTTCGGATTGAGGATTATCAGTCCGGCGGTCGAGGCGGGGGGATTCAACGCTCCGCTCTCGGTCGGTACAAGTTCGATTCTCTTTAAATCGAGTATCCGGTCGATTATGAATATAAGCGACTGGTCGGGCAGCGACGGATAGCCGACAGCCGGGCGTATCGACTGCATCTCGATTTCGAGGTCGGAGAGATTGACATCGCCGTCGGTATACCCCCAGTCATGGAGTGCCTGCCGGTGTGTGGACTCGGTGGCGGCTTCGGCGAGACGGTCGGCGACAGTGCGGTACACAAGCCCCATGTATTCATCTGTAGCGGCGACATCGTCAATCAGCTGTTGTATTTTCGCACAGGTAGAAACGGCGAAAATACCCGTAAAATCGTCAGGCGAGCCGTCGGGCGCCGCAGGATTTATGAAATCGGAGAGCGCCACGCGGGGCTGTCCGTTGTCGTCGAGCTGCTGTCTCAGCGTCGGGATAGCGAATCGGCCGCTTTCAGCCGAAATCAGTATCTCGTCGTCGTGAGTGGAGCAGGCCGGTCGGCAGTCTACTATTGCCTTTACCCCGAGGCCTTTTGCGGCAATGGAGGCGAGTACGTCGTCGGCGTCTTTGAGCAGGCGGCGCGCCTCTATCGCTTTGGCCTGTTTCTGCGACGACGGAGCCTTTGATATGTTGTGACTTTGGACTGCGTTGCCGGCGTCGGGGGCAAGTGACGCGAGCGAAGCGTCGAGCTTCCATGCGGCAAGGAATGCGCGCCAGTTGATTAGCGGGCGGAGCGTGTCGATATCCCATTCGTAAGAGAGGGGTTTCGGCGTGATGCGTTCCGTTACCGTGTGTCCCGGAGCTGCATGCGGTCTGAGGGCACGCGCTTCGGCGAGCGACAGCATGCGCACCGGAGCATCGGAAGCATTACGCAACCGTTCCTGTTCGTCAAGCAACTGCCGTCCTGCTTCGGCTGCCGTGGCAGGGTCGATGAATTCTTTTACACGTCCCGGCATCTGCGCCGCGTCGCGTGTGTGAACCACCGACGACGAATAGAGCGGAGCTATCTTTATGGCCGTGTGGAGGTCGGATGTCGTGGCGCCCCCGATAAAGAGGGGCATTGTCAGGCCGGTGCGCTCCATAAGCCGCGCCACATTGCACATCTCCTCGAGCGAGGGTGTAATCAGACCCGACAGACCGACTATGTCGGCGTTTTCGCTTCGCGCACGTTCCACGATTGTCTCAGCCGGGACCATTACACCGAGGTCGATGACATCGTATCCGTTGCAGCGCATTATGACCGATACGATATTTTTACCGATGTCGTGGACGTCGCCTTTCACTGTCGCAATTACCATCTTCGGGCGCGATGCGGAGGCGTCTGATTTTCCCACGGCCTTCTCCGCTTCAATCACCGGAGTGAGTATGTCGACGGCCGCTTTCATGGCCGATGCGCTCTTCACTACCTGAGGCAGGAATATCTTCCCTTCGCCGAAACGCCTGCCCACAAGGTTCATCGCCGCCATAAGCGGGCCGTTGATTACCTCGACCGCCGAGCCGGCCTGTTGCAGCGCGGCTTCCACCAGTGCGTCAAGATTGGCCGTGAGGCCTCGGGCCACCGCTGTGGTAAGCGCTTCGTCGGGCGCGAGCGACGTCGGTTCGAGCGCCTGACGGTGTGTATCGGCCGAGGCGCCCTCTTTCTGTTGCAGCAGGAGCTGGGCTTCCTCTACAAGACGGTCGGCCGCATCATCATCTTTGTCGAGTATCACATCCTCGACGAGCTGAGCAAGCCGAGGCGGAATCTCGTCGGGAGAGGGGAGGGAGGCCGCATTGACGATAGCCATGTCCATGCCGGCCGGAATGGCATGCGACAGGAATATGGCATGCATCGCCTCGCGCACCTGATTGTTGCCGCGGAATGAAAATGACAGGTTGGACAATCCGCCGCTTATCTTCGCTCCGGGCAGATTCTTCTTAATCCACTTTGTGGCCTCGATGAAATCGACGGCATACCGGTTGTGCTCGGGCATTCCCGTGGCGATGGAGAGTATGTTAGGGTCGAAGATTATATCCTGGGGCGGTACGCCGGCACGGGTAGTGAGCAGTCGGTAGCTGCGGGCGCATATCTCCGTTTTACGTTCAAACGATGTGGCCTGTCCCTCCTCGTCGAATGCCATTACCACCATTGCGGCGCCGAAGCGGCGTATCGTCCTGGCGTGCTCTATGAAAGCCTCTTCGCCCACCTTGAGCGATATAGAGTTGACTACCGGTTTGCCCTGAATGGTCTTGAGTCCGGCGAGGATTACGTTCCAGTCCGATGAGTCGACCATTACGGGGACAGCGGCGATGTCGGGGTCGACCTGAGCCAGACGTATGAACCGGCTGATGCACCGGCTGGCGTCGAGAAGCGCGTCGTCCATGTTGACATCGACAATCTGCGCTCCCTTTTCCACCTGCGTGCGGGCTATCTCGAGCGCTTCGTCGTAGTTGTTTTCCTTTATAAGGCGAAGGAACTTGCGGCTGCCGGCCACATTGCATCGTTCGCCTACGTTCACGAAATTTGTCTCGGGTGATATTGCGAGCGTGTCGAGTCCGGCAAGAATGAGCGTACCGCCCGGCTTACGGTACGGACGCGGCGAATAGGCGGCCGCCTCCCTGGCTATGGCGCGTATATGGTCGGGAGTGGTGCCGCAGCATCCGCCTACGATATTCAGCTGCCCGGCTTCCAGAATCGGGCGCAGGGCGTCGGCCATCATCTGCGGTGTCTCGTTGTAGCGGCCCAGTTTGTCGGGAAGGCCTGCATTGGCATAGACCGATACGCGCGGCACAAGCGGCTGCAGCGTGGCGATATGCGTGGCCATCCCCTCGATGCCGAATCCGCAGTTGAGACCTACGGCAAACGGATTGGCGTGAGCCACCGTGGCCGCAAACGCTTCGAGCGACTGCCCCGAGAGGGTGCGTCCGCTTTCGGTCAGCGTCACCGACAGGATTACCGGGAGTGTGGTTCCGGTCGTCTCAAAAGCCGTCTTGGCGGCATAGATAGCCGCTTTGGCGTTGAGCGTGTCGAAGATTGTCTCTATTATGAGCAGGTCCGCGCCACCTTTTATGAGTGCGGTCATCTGGGTGGTGTAGGCGGCGACCATGGTGTCCCAGTCTATGTCATCGTCGAGCGTTACTGCCATGGTCAGTGATTTGTTTGTTGGTCCGACGCTTCCGGCCACGTATGCGCGGCGCCCCGTTGCCTTGAAGTATTCGTCGGCCTCTGCGCGGGCTATTTCAGCCGCCGCAAGGTTGATTTCAGCCGCGTACTCCGACAGGGCGTAGTCGGCAAGCGATATGGCATTGGCATTGAACGAGTTGGTCTCGATTATGTCGGCACCCGCCTCGAGATATTGCCGGTGAATGCCGGCTACGGCCTGCGGGCAGGTAAGACACAGCACGTCGTTGCATCCGCGCAGGTTGGTGCCGTGTGATTTGAAACGCGAACCCCGGAAATCATCTTCCGTAAGATTAAGACTCTGCAGCATGGTGCCGAACGCACCGTCAAGTATTATGATACGCTCGTCGGCAAGGTCGACAAGCTGTTGTGAACGTGTTGGAAATTCTGTCATCCTGAAGTGTTGTCTGTATTTTGATAGTATATATGGGTGTGACGCTGTTAATCTGTCGCAAATTTACAAAAATTTGTTGTAAAAAATAGTTATGGCATCGGGTCGGTGTGATATTTATAATTAAATGACAACCATCCACAGTTACTGATTGTTAATATTTCAAGCTCTTAAGGGCAATATTGAAGTCAACGTTTTAACTGTTTAGTTACATTATGGGAAGATTTATTAACCTTGTGCTCGGGCTTGCGGTGTGCACTTCGGCAATTGCAGCCGACACCGTGGCCGATGCCGTCGTGCCACGTGATACGCTGCCCGGTCTCGACACCATGACTGCCGATGAGATAAAGACCGAGCGACTCAAGCAAAGCCATAAAATCATATATGTCGGTGATGGAGAGAAAGCTCCCGATGATTCTGTCGCGCAGACCCTTGCGTTATTCTATGTCGACCAATACCGCCATTTCCAGGACCCGCTCGCTCCATATTTCCTGTTCATGAGCAAGGACGCCAAACTTGCCATGGGTATCGGCGGGTGCATACGTATGCGCGCATGGGGCGATTTCGACGGCTCGGTGCCCGTCAACGGTTTTATTCCCTACATGATACCCGTGCCGCGCGACCCCGACCGGATGAAGCGTATAGGCGGCACACCTGCCGGCACGGCATTGTTTTTCAAGGTGATAGGACGCAGCGCCACGCTTGGCGACATCATCGGATACATACAGTGCGATTTCTCTGGTCCCGACAATGTCATATTCAAGTTGAAGAAAGCATACGTGACCATAGCCGACTGGACAATAGGATATGCCGCAACCACATTCAGCGACCCCGCAGCACAGGCTCCGACTATCGACGGGGGAGGGCAGAACGGCAAAACATCGCATACCGACCTGCTGGTGAGATGGCAGCATGAGTTCAACCGGCACTGGGAGATGGCGGCTTCGCTTGAAATACCTGAATCGAGGGTAGATGCCGACGGTGTCCTTACAAAGAAACTTGACGACTATCTTCCCGACCTCGCGGTGTTCGGCCAGTACAACTGGGGTCACGGCGAGCATGCGCGTCTGTCGGGCATAATGCGCTCTATCCCGTATCGCAATCTCGTCACCGGCGAACGCAAGACGGTAGTGGGATGGGGCATACAGGCGTCGACGGTTTTCTACCCGTTCAACCGCCTCGCACTCTACGGCATGGTAAGCACCGGAAAAGGATACGAAAGCTATATGGCCGACATGTCGATCGGCGCATACGACCTTGTGACCGACAACACTACTCCCGGACGGCTCTATGCCCCGCTGGCATTAGGCCTTAATTTTGGTCTGAAATACAACTTCACCCCGAGCGTGTATGCCTGCGCGGCATTAGGCCGCGTCGGATATTATCCCGATTATAAGGTCGAAGGAACAGACTACCGCTACGGACTCTACGGAGCGTTCAACATATTCTGGGACATGTCGCCGCGCCTGCAGGTAGGTGCCGAATACCTGATTGGTTCGCGCCATAACTTCAACGGCGAGCATAACCACGCCAACCGCGTCGACTTCCTCTTCCAGTTCTCCTTCTGAGCATAGCATGGACGCGATTCAGTACTGTTTACTTCAGGTGCATGGATAGGGGCGGGGGCGTCTCGCCCCCGTGATATTATTCTTATTCACTTAAAGTTACCACGGGG
>OFGZ01001549.1_pt1 | contig 11860 bp, 11 predicted proteins | sample 1521871 | NCBI WGS metagenome assembly OFGZ01 (sample SAMEA3504091, study PRJEB24116) | mouse gut metagenome | biome: mouse gut; feature: mouse-associated habitat; material: faeces | place: Denmark | collected 2011
GCCCCCTTTGGATACCCCCACAATAAACAAGCGCTATGCTCCCCCTGCCGGGAGCATAGCGCCGTTTGTTGTCAGCAGCCCGTTTCATGGTCTGCGTGTAGTTCCTTGTAAACTGACCTAATGCGATCTGCAAACAATAGAAAGATGAAAAATCTCGCTTATCAACTTGCGAAAATAAAAAAGGTGTGGTATAATAGCTTTGGTTTCTAAGAGGTGAAAAATGTAGGTAGCAACAGCGAAGAGGTTGTACTAGTGCTGACTTGAAACCGTATGAGGCAGTCGGACTTGGTTTGGTGAAAAGCCTTGCAAATACTGGAATTTTGAATGATCTGCGATTTTCTATGTGGTGTCCTCTCTTTTTGTGAGTGGGCAAGGCATTGGAAATATAGTATGCAGCGGTATCGAAGTGGTCATAACAGGGCTGACTCGAAATCATGTTTTTTAGGCACAAAAATTGCATACTCTTACACGGAGCGGTATCGAAGTGGTCATAACGGGACTGACTCGAAAACGAGTGACCACTTCGGAACCAGTTTTCCGAAAAGTCTTGATTTTGCAAGGCTTTGGAGGTATCATTCAGGAGAAAAATTTTAGTTGTTCTCTCCATCAGTTCTCTCCTTTTTCCAGGGCTTGTTTTGGGGCTGATGTTGCGAAAAATATACGCAGCGGTATCGAAGTGGTCATAACGGGGCTGACTCGAAATCAGTTTGGGAGCAATCCCACGAGGGTTCGAATCCCTCCCGCTGCGCCAAAAAGATCAGTCTACAAGCGGGTTTGCGCCGTTTGTAGGCTTTTCTTTTTTGCCTGACCTTCCTCAATTTGACCGCCAGTTCTCTCCTGAAATGGCGTAGTTCTCTCCTAAACCGCCTATGAAAGCTGTGATTCGAACCCACTATGTAGCGGCGTATCGGCTCCGTGGTTCACAATACGCCAACAAGACTATTTGATTGCCTGCAAAGCACCGCTCAATCCGTTTACCATAGCGTCAGCAGAGGACAGCTTGGAATTGTAGTCCAGATGTGCGTAGACGTTAGCAGTGGTCGAAAAATCACTATGCCCCAGCCATTCCTGAATCTGCTTCATGGGAACGCCGTTCGCCAGCAGGAGTGAAGCACAGCTATGCCCTTATGGCATAATAAGGACAAATCGGAAAACCCTTGCGTTGCAAGGGTAAAAGGTGATAGGGAACTATTTCCGCAGAGGGCGGCGTGATCGCACGATCACGCCGTCTTTCTGCGTCCATAGGTAGTTTCGCTGATAACAGGTTCACCAATTTCCGGCATATCCAGATCATCCAGGAAATTGAAGATAATCCTGACCTTCTGAATCCGCGTGGTCCCTTGCTTCTCTGGCGCATAGACGATGATCTTTTTGATAAACTCGTTTACAATGGTCGGTGTCAGCTCCGGGATGTCCACATATTTCTCGACCAAAGCGGCGAACTGGTCAAAGCCGTTGTCCATTTCCTCGCGGGTGGCTACCCAGTCCTCAAGGCCGATAATCTCATTGTTAAGATTGGCCTGCTCCGCTTCATAGCCTTCAGCCATTTTCTGGTAGCGTTCCTGGCTCAAATTACCCAGCACCATGTCTTCGTAGATACGGGTCATAAGCACATCAATATCCGCTAGACGCTTCTTGGCCTGGGCCAGACGCCGCTTGTCCTCCCGGATAGACTTTTCCTGCTCCTCTCTGCGGCAGTGCAGCCAATCCTCTTGAAAGCCCTCTACGTCAGAACGGATCATCTCCGTTACAGCCCGGATACGCTTCAGCACCACATCCCGCAGCACTTCCTCTCGGATAATATGCCCCGAACAAGTCCCACGCCCGCTTCTGTATTTGGCGCAGACGTAGCGATCCTGCCTGCCCTCAAACCTTTTACAAGTGGCGAAGTTGAGCTTACTTCCGCAGTCGGCACAGAATAGAAGTCCGGAAAACAGTCCTTGCCGCTCACCCTTGGTGACGCGGCGCTTGTTCTTCCGCAGCTCCTGTACCCGATCCCACTGTTCCTGCGGAACAATGGCCTCCTGTGTACCGGGCAGGATGAACATATCCTCTTTGGCGTTGGGAATGCGCTTTTTGAGCTTATAGGACTTGGAATAGGTCTTGAAGTTGCAGACACAACCAGTGTACTCCATCCGTTCCAGGATACCAACCACAGACTGCTCATGCCAGTGACAGGGACGCTCCGGCGCGGGCTTACCTTTACGCATAGCATAGAGGGCCTTGACCGTTGGCACTTGGTCAGCTTCGAGGATTCGGGCAATCCGGCATGGGCCGATTCCAGCAATCGTCAGGTCAAAGATACGCTTGACCACTGGTGCGGCTTCTTCGTCCAAAATCCAGTGGTCCTTGTCCTGCGGGTCAGAGCGGTAGCCATAAGGCGGTTTCCCCATATGTTTGCCGCTGGTGCCGCGGGCTTTCATCACGGAACGGACCTTTTTACTGGTGTCCTTGGCATAAAAATCGTTAAAAAGATTACGAAACGGGGTGAAATCATTGTCTCCACGCTCACTGTCCACCCCATCATTGACGGCAATGAATCGCACATCATAGCTGGGAAAAACGATTTCCGTATAACGACCGACCTGCAAGTAGTCCCGTCCAAAACGGCTCATGTCCTTGACGATCCAAGTGCCTACTAAGCCCTGCTCCACCAGAGAAAGTCCTTCCTGGACCCCAGGCCGGTTGAAGTTCGTCCCGGTATAGCCGTCATCAACCAACACACGGATGTTAGTAAAGCCTCGTTCTGCTGCATATTTGGTTAAAATGGACCTTTGATTTGCAATCGAATTTGACTCGCCGTCAAGGGCATCCTCATTACTTAAACGACAGTACAAAATAGTGATTTTCTGCTGATCCACGTCATTTTCTCCTTTCTTATGTGGGTCAGCTGACAGTACCGTAGTGCATGGATCGATATTAACATAACTTTTTGCATTTGTCATTAGGAAATCGCCCCGTTCTCTGAAAAAATGAGGCGCTTGACCTTGTTGGCCAGCGTCTCATTTCCATCACACTCTGTTTTGACGATGTACCAAGTATTTCCGATTTTCCGTTCAACAATGTCACAGAATGGATTCTGGGGCTCGTCCCAAAGACCAGCAGGAGGGAAAACCATAGGCTCATAGCAGGCACAAAGGTCAATAGGTTCATACACATAGCTCTTGAAATATTCGTCAAAATCAATTATCATTCAATTACCTCTCAAATTGTTTTGTATGATGCTCGCTTTGGTACGCTTGTAGGATTTCCGGTGGGATATGATCCACTGTCCGGCGCAGTTCCTCCAGTTCTTGAAGCTGCTGCGACACCTCCAACTGGCGTTTGATGCTCTCCTTGCTGGAATTGACTTGCTTTTTCAATCCAGTGTTCTCAGCCTGGAGCGCTTTATAGGCGGCATCATACTTCCGCATCTGCGTCTGCATCCGCTCTACGCCGGGGATGTACTGCTCCAGCAGGGCCTCAATCTCAGCACTTTTCTTCTTGGCGTTGAGAGGATTGACCTCCCCCAGCAACTTCATCAGCATATCCCGCTGGCGGTTGAGATGTGCCGCCTCCTTGAACAGACGGGGCGGAATGTGTGTCCTGCCAGTTTCGCTGGCACTTTCGCCCCGCTCCAGATCAGGATACTTCCTGACCATGTGTTTCCAAAAACTATCCTGCCACCATGTCAGTTTCTTCTTGTTTCCGACAATATCCTTGGCACTCAACCGCTTGTCCGGTGTCAGCGGGACAAAGGATAGGTGCATATGAGGCGTTTTCTCGTCCATATGAACCACGGCGGAGATAATCGTACTTTTATCCTGATGTTTCGTAATAAAACGAACCGCTTCTTCAAAGAATGTCCGAATTTCAGCCCTTTTCTTCCCTTTGAAAAACTCTGGGCTGGCCGTCACCAGGGCCTCGACCACCCGAACGCTGTCCTTTCGAGTACGGCATCCGGCCTCGGCAATCTGTTTCTCAGCCTCGGCACGGTATTTCCGCTCTGGCTGGACAAGATGGTAATTGAGATGACTGCGACTAACATCCACATCGGGATTACTGGCGTATTTCTCCTTTTTTCGCTCGTTATGGGCCTCAATTTGCCCGATTTCCGGTCCCTTGTACTTGGCAAAGCGGAGAATGGCATACTGCGGCTTCTGCATCGCGCTCACCGCCTACCCTCAAGCTGTGCCGTAAGCCTATCCGCCGCTTCACGCAGCTTATTGGCTTGAATCCGGGCAGTTTCCGTCTGTTCGTCAGTAAAGTCAGGACTGGCCGCTAAAAGCGAGGAAAGCCGCTCAAATTCATTAAGAATCAGACTTGAACTTTCCATAAAGCTGTCAAAGGATGAGGGAGTATCAGTCCCGGCGGTTTCCGGTTCTCCCTGCTTCAAATATGTGTTCACCGATTTGATCTCGCTGGACAGGAACTGCGCGGCGCACTCAGCCTGACGGTTCGGCTCCAAGCGGGCCAGCTTCATCAGCTCACTCCGGGGAGGCTGTTTATCCATTTTTTTGAGAATCTCACTGGCTTTCGGTGTCAGATGTTCGGCCAGATACAGGTGGCGCTCAACAGTCCTGGTCGAAACACCCAGCTTTTCAGCGGTATCTTTTACAAAAGATTTCACTTTGGGTTCGCACGACACATTGTCGCTCGAACGTTGGTGATTGCTCACATGGCCGGGACGGTTCCGGGCAATCGTCTCTGGATGCAGAGTTTCATAGAGTTTCTTCCGGCGGGCAAGCAGACTGCTCACTTCTGTGTTGGTCAGACTTCTGCGGATCACATTCTCGTCGATCTCCGCCAGTTCCGCCCGGATGCTGTCAATACTGCATACAGTACATTCGATTTTAGCCCAATCCAGCAGCTTCGCCGCTTCCAGCCGGTGTAGCCCGGCAATCAGGGTGTGGTTGCTGTCAACTGTGATTGGATTGAGCAGGCCCACGTCGGCTATGCTTTTAGACAGTTCGTCGACATGGGTTGGGTCGGCCTCCCGCCGTCCGGGGTTGATTTTGATTTCACTGATTGGAATACGCAATGATTTGATACCTCCTAAATTGATTTGGCAAATGTTATTTGCGTATTTCAATATACCGGAAAATCGTCTATAGCCTTTAATTCCTGCATAAATGCCCGAAAAAACAAATCAGCCAGGAAATCCTGCAAAAATGCAGTTTCCTGGCTGACCCCAAATTATGATGTTATTTTACAATATTCGACATTCAATCGAGCAAATATATGGTAAGATAAGCAGAAAGGGGTGGATATATGGCGAATATGTTATCGGATACCACGGGACGCCGCATTACCGGGCTTCGTGAACGTGAGGATATGACCTTGGATGAGTTAGCGGCTAAAATCGGCATCAACGCCACTACACTGGGCCGCATAGAGAAGGGCCAGACGCAGAAGATCAACAGTGATGTGCTGGTGGCGCTGGCGCGAGAGTTCAACGTCTCCACTGACTTTCTGCTGGGCCTGACCAGTATCCCGGAGCGCAAAAACTATGATATAAGCGAGTTGGGCCTCTCAGCACAGTCGGTACGGAACCTTTACACGCAGAGGGTCGATACGGATGTGGTCAACCGCTTGCTGGAACATCCACGATTTGCCACGCTGACTGCTATGATTGCACAATATCTGAACGATACCTTTGCCGCTGGAGCAGCTGTGCAGAACCAAATCTTTGCGTCTATGAGCGAATTGCTGGTGGGTGCAGGGCAACGAGAGGTGGCACAAGCTGTCAATTTGTCCAAAGTCCCACCTCATCAAGTAGAACTAACAAAAATCCAGACTGTGTTTATGAATATGCTGAAAGAAATGAAACATGATGTCGGTTCAGACCTGGGAACTGCCAAAAACGTGACAAAAGAAGTTGTTGAGCGGATGATGGATGAGTTGTCAAAAGGCCAAGAAGCACCATTGACTTCCATCACGCCAGATCAGGTCACCGACGCCGTTTTACATACGGTTGGCGATGAAACTGATCGGGAGAAGCTGGCAGAGCTCCGGCGTGGGCTGATTTCGCTCTTTGAAAATCTGCCCAAGGCAAATGATACAAGCGGCCAGTAAGTGGCTTTACTTCGCGCCCAGACGGGTGGCTCGCAGGCCCGATTATCGGCCCGCTGGCGATGTCGCTGCGGCGGGACGGGGGACGAGGGACGGGGGCTGTATATACCTTTTGTCCCTCCCAAAATCAGGCAGTGGGATGATTGCTGCCGCTCCATCCCACTGCCTGATTTCCTGGTGCGGGAAAGTGACTGCGCCAGACCGCGCCGCCCCTTTCCCGCGCCAGCCGGGACAAAAGGTATAACACACTAGACTTTCTCCGAAAGTCGTGTGCCAAAGGGGGGACCGCCCCCCTTTGGATTCCCCCTCCATTTTCGGGGCGTTGGGTGTCCATGCTGTCAGAGTGCAGCTTAGATACCCCGCCCCGAAAATGCTAACAACCCCACGATTCTGCATCCGCAGAGCCGTGGAGTTGTTAGCGCTCGTCTGGAACATATTCGGCAATATCTTCCAGACGGCAATCAAGGACCGTACACAATTTGTTCAGTGTCTTTGTTTCCATGTTGTCGTTGGCTTTCAGCCGCCGAACGGTCTTGCTGTCGATACCACACTTTTCTCTCAGCTGATATGTGGAAACGCCTTTCATTTTCATAACATCCCACAGCTTATCAAAAATAATCATCGCTTCACCCCCGGTTGACACCACTCAGTATGGGGGTTATTACTTCTGAAAAACAATCTAGAAAAAAGATGCAGAAAGTGGTAAAATAGACAGCATGGAACACGTAGATTTACGAAAATTGAATAGCGGAGAACTCACACAGGTACGCCGTCAGGTCGTACGCCTCAAAAAGATGGGGAAACCCGGGAAAGAGATTGAGGAAATAACCGGAGTACGGCAGAATCGCATTAGCGAAATATGGACGGCGTATCAGCGAGAGGGAGACGGTTCCCTGGAACCGAAGAAACGTGGCTTCCAGAAAGGGACACATCTGCGGCTGACACCGGAGGAGCAGGCAGAAATACGAGAAGCGGTCATAACACGCCATCCAGAGGAATTTGGGATCCCCGGCAGTCTGTGGACGCTGAAGAGAGTGTGCGCATACGTCTGGAAAAAGTATCGGAAAAAGATATCAGACGGCAGTGTGTCGGATTATATGCGGCGCTGGGAATTGACCTGCCAGCGCCCGGTGAAACGCGCCCGGAAGCAGGATCCTTCTCGCATCTAAAGGTGGCAGGAGGAGGAATATCCAGCCATTGCCCAGCGAGCCAGGGCGGAAAATGCCGTGATTTACTGGGGAGACGAGACTGGGATCGACAATTGCTCAAACTGTGAGCGCGGGTTTGCACCCAAAGGGCAGCCCCCGGTTCTGCCAGTGGAGACGAAAAGGGAGCGGCTGAATATGCTTTCCGCCCTGAGCAGGCAGGGGAACGTACGCTTTATGCTGTATGAGGATTCCATGAATCAGCAGCGCCTGATCCAATTTATGGACCGGCTGATTCGGACCTCCAACCAAAAGGTCTTCCTGATTTTGGACAATCTAAAGGTACATCATGGGAAAAAGACCGCAGCCTGGCTGGACAGGCGCCAGGATAAAATCGAACTGTTCTTTTTGCCGCCCTATGCCCCGGAGAGCAATCCGGATGAATATCTCAACCACGCGCTCAAGCTCTCGGTCCATTCTGGCAGCTTGCCTCAGACCAAACGCGATATCCGCCATAAAACAGCTTCTTTTATGCGATCCTTACAACATTGCCCTGATAAGGTCTCCGCTTTCTTTCAACATAGCCAGATTTCCTATGTTCTAATTCGGGAGTAATATAATCTCCAATGTTAAGGGGATATAACCCCCACATCTAAATTGAGGCGGAGGCAAAACTATGATGTTTGAAAGATGCTGTGCGTTCACAGGTCACCGTCCTAGGAAGCTTTCCTGGGGCTACAACGAAGCGGACACTAGGTGCATCGCTTTGAAAAAAGCCCTTGCCGAAGAAATTGCCAAGCTGGTAGATGCCGGATATACAGATTTCTTCACGGGTATGGCAGAAGGGACCGACACCTGGGCGGCACTGGCTGTTCTGGCCTTGAAAAAAGAAAATCCCGCGCTGAAGCTCCACTGTGTCCTGCCCTGTGAAGGGCAGATGGACGGATGGTCGGCTTCGGCGCGGGAACTTTATATTTCTATTTTGGGGCGGGCAGATGAGGTTGTATATGTGAGCCGGGAGTACAGCAAGAACTGTATGCTGAAACGAAATCGCTACCTGGTCGATCATACCTCCTGCCTGCTGGCTGTTTACAACGGCGAACGGCGGGTGGAACGGCAATGACCGTGCGATATGCGCAAAAGCTGGGGCGGAAGATCATCGTGCTTGACCCTCGTACGGAAACAGTCGCAAACCGAAATGCTTGAATCCCCTTAAAAAGGGCCTCCCATTTTTCTACAAAATGTGTTACACTAAGTCAAAGGATAATCTCTACGGAGGGAACACTATGACTGATATGGAAAAACGCACTGCTGCTGCCCGATTCGCAGCGGATTGGAATGGTCGGGGCGACGAAAAGCAGGAGACACAGCGGTTTTGGATCGAACTGCTGACAAAGGTTTTTGGCGTTGATGGTTCCACAGCCATTTCTTTTGAGGTCCCCGTGAAGCTGGACCATACCAGCTTCATTGACGGCTATATCGAATCCACCCGTGTCCTGATCGAGCAGAAGGGGCGGGACATTGACCTGTCACGGGGCTACAAGCAGTCGGACGGGGCCATGTTGACTCCCTTCCAGCAGGCCCGCCGCTATGCCGGGTATCTACCCTATAATCAGGTCCCCCGCTGGATTGTGGTCTGCAACTTCCAGGAGTTCCGTATCCACGATATGAACCGCCCCAATGATGAGCCGGAAGTCCTCAAGCTGGCAGACTTGGAGAAGGAGTTCCACCGTCTGCAATTCCTGGTTGACACTGGCAGCGAGCATATCAAAAAGGAAATGGAAATCTCCTTGCAAGCTGGCGAGCTGGTAGGGGTACTCTATGACGCGCTCTTGAAACAGTACAAGGACCCAGGCGACCCGGAAACGCTGAAAAGTTTGAACAAGCTGTGTGTCCGGCTGGTGTTCTGCCTGTATGCCGAGGACGCTGGCATTTTCGGAAATCGGAGTATGTTCCATGACTACTTGCAGGGGCATGAACGGGAGGCCCGCCGCGCTCTGATTGACCTTTTCAAAGTGCTGGACACGAAGCCAGAGGACCGGGACCCGTACATGGACGAGGACCTTGCCGCCTTCCCCTATGTCAACGGCGGTTTGTTTGCGGATGAAAACATTGTGATTCCCCGGCTGGATGAAACCATCGTTGACCTGATCCTGCGAAAGGCAAGCGAGGATTTTGACTGGTCCGCTATCAGCCCCACCATTTTCGGGGCCGTCTTTGAAAGTACGCTGAACCCGGAAACCCGGCGCTCCGGTGGGATGCACTATACCAGCATTGAGAACATCCACAAGCTGATTGACCCGCTGTTTCTGGATGGACTGAAAGCGGAGTTTGCGGAAATCTCGGCGGTTACGGTAGAGCGGACCCGTAAGGCAAAGCTGGAAGCATTTCAGAAGAAGTTGGCAGGGCTGAAATTCCTGGACCCGGCCTGTGGCTCCGGCAACTTTCTGACGGAAACTTATATCTCCCTGCGGCGATTGGAAAATGAAACAATCTCTTTGCTTCATAAGGGGCAGATCATGCTGGATATGGGCAACCCCATCCAGGTGTCAATCGGTCAATTCTACGGTATCGAGATCAACGACTTTGCTGTGACAGTGGCAAAGACCGCGTTGTGGATTGCGGAAAGTCAGATGATGAAGGAAACCGAGGACGTAGTACACATGGCCCTGGACTTCCTGCCGCTGAAATCCTATGCCAATATCACCGAAGGAAACGCCCTGCGGACAGAGTGGACAGAGGTGATCGCAAAGTACGAATTGAGTTACATCATGGGCAACCCGCCCTTTGTTGGCTATTCTTTGCAGGGTAAGGATCAGAAGGAAGATATTCTCTCCATTTACGTTGACGAAAAAGGTAAGCCTTACAAAACAGCAGGTAAAATCGACTATGTGTCTGGCTGGTACTTTAAGGCGGCACAGTATATGCAAGGGACAAGCATCCGCACTGCTTTCGTATCTACCAACTCGATTACCCAAGGCGAACAAGTAGCAGGTGTCTGGAAACCCCTTTATGAGCGTTTTGGTATCCATATTGACTTTGCCCACCGGACATTTCGCTGGGACAGCGAAGCCAGTTTGAAAGCTCATGTTCATTGCGTAATTGTCGGATTCAGTTCTGCTCTCTGGATGAACGAAAAGCGAATTTACACCACTGACAGATTCCAGGCAGCGGAAAATATAAACGCTTATTTGATTGATGCTCCAGATGTTTTTGTTGACAATAGAAACAAACCACTCTGTGATGTTCCCTTAATGACAACTGGTAATCGTCCTGCTGATGGAGGCCATCTTATTATTGAGGATGCAGATTATGCTGAGTTTGTCCAAAAAGAGCCTAACGCAATACCATACATCAAAAAGTTAATTGGTGCAGTTGAGTTTATCAATAATAAGAAACGGTGGTGTCTCTGGCTTGTTGGCATCAGCCCTGCGGAATTGCGTAAAATGCCGTTGGTCCTCCAGCGCGTTGAAGCTTGTAAAAAAGATAGAGAGAACGCCCCGGATGCTGGTCGCCGTAAACTTGCTGAACGTCCAACGCAATTCAGAGAGATCAATAATCCTGATACATTTATAGTTGTTCCTGCGGTATCTTCTGAACGCAGGCGGTATGTCCCAATAGGTTTTCTAAACAAGGATACGATTGCTACCAACCTAGTGATAACAATTCCAAATGCAAACTTATACCATTTTGGTGTATTGACATCAAATGTACATATGGCTTGGATGCGTGCTGTCTGCGGACGGCTGAAAAGTGATTACCGCTACTCGAAAGATGTTGTTTACAACAACTTCCCGTGGCCTAATCCCACGGACCAGCAGAAGGCCAAAATTGAGCAGACCGCCCAGGCCATTTTGGATGCCCGCCGCCTTTACCCGGAATCCAGTCTTGCGGACCTTTACAATGAGGTATCTATGCCCCCGGAACTGCGAAAGGCCCACCAGAACAATGACCGGGCCGTGATGCAGTCTTACGGCTTCAAGGTTGGAGATATGACCGAGAGTATGTGCGTGGCGGAGCTGATGAGGATGTATCAAATGCTGACGGAGAGGAAGTCCTCATGAAAGAATATGACGAGTTTTCTGATATGAATGCAAATGCTGATCTATCTCCTGAGAGAATCAAGGAGATCATCCAATTATCATCCATCGCAATGCAAGCTCAGCAGGAATTCATACGTGCTGCAAGTGAGCTTGTTCCTGTTATGCCTACAGCTTCAATAGATGTGGCATCTCCCGCTTCATTAGGGCCAATAATGCAAGCCTTTCAATCAATATCTACATATATTGCAGAAACAGAAACATTACTTCAGGCTTCTGGTTTTCCGGAGGAGCGCAGAAAATGGCTTACCGAAAGTTACTGCGCATGGGGAAAGTGTGGTTGGTCATGGATAGGGATTACACCAATGAAATTCTATAATACACCGCCGCAAAATGTTGCAGACGCGAATAGGCGCATAAAGCCATATCATTCCAATCTGGAAATAGCGAAGCTCTTTGATCGTTTACATTCTAAGAAGTTAGCATCGCTTGACAATGGTAAACACACCATTGAATAAGACGCTGGGGGCAAGAAATTAGATTTTCCACTCAAAAGAAACGCGCTCGGCGGTGTCAACGCCGATATGAAATTGTAAGAAAACGCCGAAGAAATTTTGTAGTTTT
>OFGZ01001551.1_pt1 | contig 11853 bp, 7 predicted proteins | sample 1521871 | NCBI WGS metagenome assembly OFGZ01 (sample SAMEA3504091, study PRJEB24116) | mouse gut metagenome | biome: mouse gut; feature: mouse-associated habitat; material: faeces | place: Denmark | collected 2011
GGATGTGTTTCAAACAGGGGCTGCAGGTTGCCTGCCGGTGTGTGGAGGCGGACTATTCCTGCATTGAAAGGTCAGATTTTCCGGGAGAGTTCTGGCAGCTGATCAACAGACACAGGTGGACGGGGGAGTATACCTCCAGGTTTATGGAGGCTTTTGTGGCCCTGGGCCCGGCGGTGGTGGGCATGGTGCTTTATACAGGGATGCTCTCAGGGCTCTCCCTGTGGATTCTGCTGCTTGTGACAGGAGCGACGGCGGTGAACTATGCCGTGGGGATCCGCTGCAACAAATGGGACGCGGCCAACCACCACAAATGGCATGATCTGGACAACAAGATGTTCTATCTTTCCCGGAGCACCAGTTCCTATGAGGCTTCCAAGGATGTGCATCTGTACCACATGCCCCCCTGGCTCAGGAAGCTCTTTGACAGGGAGCTGAAAGCGCGGCTCCAGTGTACTGTACGGCAGCAGGCAAATTATTATCTGGAGGGCGCCGTGGGCGGGTTTACCCAGATGATCTGGGAGGGCGCGGCCTATCTGTATCTGATCTATATGGTCTGTCAGGGAGAGATTGACGCCGCGGGATTTGTGTTCTATTTCGGCGTTATCACAGGTTTCGCCTCCTGGTGCAACTCCGTGGCCTCCGGCATGCGGGGACTTCACCAGAAGGGTATCTTCGTGGGGGAGGAGAGGCGTTTTCTGGAGAGATTGAAGAAGGAGGAAAATGACCCCCGGGAAGAACTGGTACTGGCGCCGGGACACATTCCCGAGGTCACTTTTGAGAATGTGACCTTCAGCTACCAGGGAGCTTCGGAGCCGGTGCTGAAGAATGTGAGCCTCACCCTCAGGCCTGGGGAGAACCTGGCTCTGGTGGGGTTAAACGGGGCGGGAAAGACTACTTTTGTGAAGCTTCTCTGCGGTTTTTATGAGCCGGTGGAAGGGAGGATTCTGGTGGACGGAGTGGACCGCCGCCGGTACAGCTCTCAGAGCTGGCTGAAATATTTCTCCGGGGTATTCCAGGATGCAGGCCTCTTTCCCCTGTCCCTGGAGGAGAATTTGGCCCTGGGGGGAACGTCCCGGAAGGGAAAGATGGAGGAATGCCTGCGTCTGGCGGGACTGGCAGAAAAAATGCAGAAGCTTCCCCAGGGCCTGAGAACCATGTTCGGTGTGGGAAGCCAGGAGGAGGCGGTGGATTTCTCCGGAGGCGAGCTGCAGAAGCTGATGCTTGCCAGGGCCCTGTACAAGGAGGCGCCCCTTCTGGTGCTGGACGAGCCCACGGCAGCGCTGGATCCTCTGATGGAGAGTGAGCTGTATGAGCGTTACAGGCAGTTTTCTCAGGGCAGAACCACCGTGTTTATCTCCCACCGTCTGGCCAGCACCCGGTTCTGCGACCGGATACTGCTGATGGAGGAAGGGCAGGTGGCGGAGGCCGGCACCCATGAGGAACTGATGGAAAGGGACAAAAGATATGCCTGGATGTTCCGGCTGCAGGCCAGATACTATCAGAAGATGGAGGCCCAGAAGGAGGCGGGCCTGGAGGGGGAGGAGGTGCGGGAATGAGCCCAACAGGAAACAGAATGAGATGGCTCCGGCCTGAAAGATCTAAGAACAGTTCTCAGAAGACGGCCGGGAAAAGTTTCAGCTTCGGGATGCTGAAACGGGCGGTGGGATACCTGGCCAAGGACGCGCCGGGCATTTTCCCCATGACTCTGCTGGTGGCTGCCATGCAGGCGGCTTACCCTTACATAGGCATTCTGCTCTCCGCTGAAATTCTGACCGAACTGGCGGACCCAGGCCGGGATATGGAGCATTTGTTTTTCCTGGCCCTGGCCCTGGTGGGGCTGAATTTTCTGGGAAAACGGCTTATTGACTTTTGCTCCCAGGTTCTGGAAGTGATGAAGTACACGGCTATGAAGCATGTGGTGAGAACGGTGGCGGAGAAGGCCTGGAAGATGGACTATGCCCTGAGCGCGGACCCGGAGATCAATGAGACCAAGGAGAGGATCACGCACTGGTTCTACGGCCGGGGGATTATGGCTCTCAGCAGGCAGCTGCTGAATATCTTCCAGGCGCTGCTGACCATCGCCATCTCCGCCGCCCTGGTGGTGGAATTTTTCAGGGCCCGGGCAGTGGGAGAGGGCGGGATGGCAGTTTTTCTGAATCACTGGAGCGCCGTGGCGGTCTTTCTGGTTCTGATGTGTTTTTCCATTGCCTGCAGCATTCTGAGCGCCGCCAGGGGAGAGAAGATTTACAGGGAGGCCGACGAGGCGGCGGGGAAGCCCATGAACCAGATGAACCACCTGCTGGAGAGCTGTTTTACCCAGTACCAGAGAGGAAAGGACATTCGTATGTTCCAGGCGGAAGGACTGTTTCAGGACAGGCTTGGGAAGCTGCAGGAGGAATTTGCAGGGTACTACGGAAGGGCCCACCAGGCCAGCCGCATTCTGCGCATTCTGGAGCAGTTTCCCGCCAGAGTGTTTAATCTGCTGGTGTACCTGTTTGTGGGGCTGAAAGCTCTTTACGGGGCTTTTGGTGTGGGAAGCATTCTGAAGTACACAGGGATGGTAGCTCAGATCGGGAACGGCATTTCCAGGCTCTGCGACAGTTTTCGGTACTTTTTTCAAAATTTTGAGAATATAAACACGTTTTTTCAATATCTGGATATGCCGAACCGCACGGCGGACGGGGATCTGCCGTTGCCCCAGGAGACGCTGCAGGACTACGAGTTTGAATTTCGAGCTGTCACCTTTACCTATCCCGGGGCGGCGGCGCCCAGCCTTCAGAATGTGAGCTGCCGGTTCCGGAAAGGGGAGAAGATTGCCATTGTGGGCCGGAACGGTTCCGGCAAGACCACTTTTATCAAGCTCCTGTGCAGGCTCTATGACCCCACGGAAGGCCAGATTCTGCTCAACGGCATTGACATCCGCAAATACCGGTATGACGATTATATTGCCATTTTCTCCGTGGTCTTCCAGGACTTTCAGCTGCTGGCTCTGCCACTGGGCCAGAACATTGCCGCCAGCCTGGACTACGACCGGGAGCTGGCCGAACAGTGCCTGGAAAAAGCCGGCTTCTCCTGCCGTCTGGAAGAGATGAAAAAGGGGCTGGACACCTGCCTGTACCGGGAGTTTGAGGAGGACGGCGTGGAGATCTCCGGCGGCGAGGCCCAGAAGATCGCCCTGGCCCGGGTGCTCTACCAGGACGCGCCCTTCATCGTGCTGGACGAGCCCACCGCCGCCCTGGACCCGGAGGCCGAGGCGGAGGTCTACACCCGGTTCAACGACATCGTGGAGGACAAGACCGCCATCTATATCTCCCACCGCCTGTCCTCCTGCCGGTTCTGCGACGAGATCGCGGTCTTCGACCACGGCCAGGTTGTCCAGCAGGGGAATCACGACAGTCTGCTGGCCGCCTCCGGCGGGAAGTACCAGACCCTGTGGGACGCCCAGGCGCAGTATTATCAGAAAAAGGAGGCTGCGGAATAGCGGAGCGGGTACCGCTGGGAAAGCGCCCATAGCAAAGGACTTTTTTGACACGCAGAAGCGGAGAGGCCGTATGGCCTCTCCGCTTCTTATCCCCTTATTCCGTTTCACCGCAGCAGTCCCCGGATGGTACCCAGCAGGCCGGGAACATCAATGGGCTTGGCCAGATGGGCCTCCATGCCGGCGTCATAGGAACGCCGGATGTCGCTCTCGAATACATTGGCCGAGAGGGCCACAATGGGGATCTGCGACAGGGCCGGGTCCGGCAGGGCCCGAATGGCTTCCGCCGCCTGCCAGCCGTTCATCACCGGCATCTGGATGTCCATGAGTACCAAGTCATAGGTCCCTGGCGGGGCGGAGCGGACCGCGTTCAGGGCGGCGGCGCCGTCCTCCACGGACTCCACGGAGAAACCCGCCTCCGTCAGAATGGCTTCGGCAATCTCCCGGTTGATCTCGTTGTCCTCCGCCAGGAGGATCCTGCGGCAGGAAGCGGCCCCGGCCTCCCCCTTGACCTGCAGGGGCTTTTCCTCCTGGAGGCGCAGGCGCAGGGTAACGGTAAACGTGCTGCCCTCCTCGACGGCGCTGTCCACCTCGATGCTGCCTCCCAGCAGCTCTGCCAGATCCTTGGCGATAGCCAGCCCCAGTCCGATGCCGTGGACGCCGCTGAGGGTGGTATTCCGCTCCCGGGTGAAGGGCTCAAAAATCTGCTGGAGAAAGTCCTCGCTGATGCCGATGCCCGTATCCCGGACCGCCAGGCGGTAGACCGCACAGCGGTTGGGCAAAGTCTCCTCCTCCATAGCGGACAGCCGGACGCTGCCCCCGGAGCGGGTGTAGGTCACGGCGTTGTTTACCAGATACATCACCAGCTGCCCCAGCTTCTCCCGGTCACCCAAGACCAAGTCGTGCGTCACCTGGGAGCAGTCCAGGGTGAAGTCCAGCCCCTTTTCCTCCGCCTGGGGCAGCAGGAAGGCCCAGACCTCGTTCAGCGCCTCCCAGAGGCTGAAGGGAGTCTCCTCCGCCCGGGCCTCGTTGGAGTCGATCCAGGACAGCTTGAGTACCTTGTCGATCATGTCCAGCAGCTGACGGCTGCTGGATTCGATGCGGTTCAGATAATCCGCCATGACCTCCGGACTGTTCAGGTTGTGCCGGGCCAGAGCCGTAAAGCCGAAAATAGCGTTCAGAGGCGTACGCATATCGTGGGACATGTTGGACAGGAAGGTGTTCTTGGCCACGATGGAGGAGTTGGCGTTATGCAGGGCCTCCTCCAGCAGCTGCTTCTGCTCCATCTCCCAGCGCAGTTCCTCGTCCACCCGGCGGCAGCCCAGGACGATCTGGGAGGCACGGTCCTTCCGGCCCACATTGACAAAACGGACCTGCAGGTACTCCACCGTGCCGTTCTCCACCACCCGGTAATTGAGGTAAAAGGTCAGGTCCCCCGTCAGCTTCCGGCGCACGCTGGCCGGAGAGGTCTCCATGGCCACCCGGTCCCGGTCCTCCTCGTGGACCCACATGCGGATGTAGTCCTCCATACAGGCGGTATACGCCAGCATGTCTCTCTCGGTGAAAATCGCCTCCGTCCGGCCGCTGAGCCGGTAGGGACGGATCTTTTCCTCCTCCATGTCCACATAGAAGATGGACTCGTAGTTGACGCTTAACCCCTCAATGACCTCCAGGCGGCGCAGATGCTCCTGGTTGATGAGCGCCCGCTCCTCGTCGTAGAAAGCAATCCGGTTCTGCCACTCCTGCTCGCTTCGGACCCGCTCCCGGAGGGCCTGCTCCTTCTTCTCTGTGGCATCCACCAGGAACACATAGAATACGTCTCCAACCACTTCGCTGTGAACAAAATGCCCGTAGTCCTCGATCCAGCGGACAGAGCCGTCTTTGGCCGTCACCCGATACTCCACATAGTCCAGATCAAACCGGCTGGCGGCAATCTGATGCTGAATGCTCTCTTCCACCGCAGTCAGGTCCTCCGGGTGGACCATGCCGCGGAAGGAGTTCCCCGTGAGAAGCCGGAATTCCTCCATGGTGCTGCAGCGAAAGATCCGCAGAAGGCCCCGGTTGGCAAAAATGATCTCTTCATCGCCTCCGGCCTGGTAGATCAAAAATCCGCCGGGCATCTCCTCCATAAAGCCGATCATTTCCCAGGCAGCCTGCTCCTCTTCAAGCGCGGCGCCCTCCGGCCGGAGGACCGGAGCGGCAGGACCGGCGCGGAATAAACCGGCCAGAGCCAGTATATGCTCAATGACAGAGCGTTCGCCCTTTGACACAGGGTCCACCTCCTTTCCGCACTTTGTACTGAGTTTACCACAAAAGCCCCGACTTGTCATCCTTTCCCATGGAAATATTTTCCCGGTATCGGGGCAAAAAATACTTGACATCCTGCCGGAGGCGTGGTATACTGCCCCCAATAAACCGTTGAGAAAGTGTAAGTAGGCTGGACAAGTACCCTTCAGAGAGCTGCAGAGCGGTGGGACTGCGGCGGGGACGGCCGGGCCGAATGGGCTTTCGAGGGCAGACCGAACGCATGGGCAAGTAGGCGAGCCGGAGGGGATCTCCGTTACCAAAGCCTGCGTATGATGGTACGCACAGAGAGGGCGCGTTTCCGCGCCAAGCCGGGTGGCACCGCAGAAGCTTTGCATCGCTTCTGTCCCAGCAGAGAAAGCTAGGGACAGAGGCGTTTTCTTTTGTCCTGCGTCATTTGAAAGGAGAACAGAACCATGAGCGAGAACAAGATCCCCTATAAGATTTACCTGTCCGAAGACGAGATGCCCCACACCTGGTACAACCTTCGGGCGGACATGAAGACCAAGCCCGCCCCCCTGCTGAACCCCGGCACGCTCCAGCCCATGACCGCCGAAGAGCTGGAGGGCGTATTCTGCACCGAGCTGGTGAAGCAGGAGCTGGACAACGACACTGCCTATTTTGAGATTCCCAGGGAGATCCGGGACTTCTACAAGATGTACCGCCCCTCCCCCCTGGTGCGGGCCTATTGCCTGGAGGAGAAGCTCCGGACCCCGGCCCACATCTACTACAAGTTTGAGGGGAACAACACCTCCGGTTCCCACAAGCTCAATTCCGCTGTCGCCCAGGCCTACTACGCCAAGCAGCAGGGCCTCAGAGGCGTCACCACCGAGACCGGCGCCGGCCAGTGGGGCACCGCCCTCTCTATGGCCTGCAGCTATCTGGGACTGGACTGCAAGGTGTTCATGGTCAAGTGTTCCTATGAGCAGAAGCCCTTCCGCCGGGAGGTCATGAAGGTCTACGGCTCCTCCGTCACCCCCTCCCCCTCCGAGACCACCAACGTGGGCCGGAAGATTCTGGCGGAGTACCCTGGCACCTCCGGGAGCCTGGGCTGCGCCATCAGCGAGGCGGTGGAAACCGCTGTCTCCAATCCCGGCTACCGCTATGTGCTGGGCAGCGTATTGAATCAGGTGCTTCTCCACCAGTCCATCATCGGTCTGGAAACAAAGACCGCCATGGACAAATACGGCGTGAAGCCCGACATCATCATTGGCTGCGCCGGCGGCGGCAGCAACCTGGGCGGCCTCATCGCCCCCTTTATGGGCGAAAAGCTCCGGGGAGAGGCGGACTACCGCTTTATTGCCGTGGAGCCCGCCTCCTGCCCCAGCTTCACCCGGGGCGCGTACCGCTACGACTTCTGCGACACCGGCATGGTGTGCCCCCTGGCGAAGATGTACACCCTGGGCTCCGGGTTCATACCCTCCGCCGACCACGCCGGCGGTCTGCGCTTCCACGGCATGAGCTCCGTTCTCAGCCAGCTGTATGACGACGGGCTCATGGAGGCTGTGTCCGTGAAGCAGACCGACGTCTTCGCGGCCGCCGAGGAGTTCGCCCGGGTGGAGGGCATCCTCCCCGCTCCGGAGTCCAGCCATGCCATTCTGGCTGCCATTAACGAAGCCAAAAAGTGCCGTGAGACCGGCGAGGAAAAAACCATTCTCTTCGGCCTCACCGGAACAGGCTATTTCGACCTGGTGGCTTATGAGAAATTCCACGACGGGAAGATGTCCAACTTCGTCCCCTCCGACGAGGAAATTTCGCAGAGCCTTGCCCAGCTGCCCGAGGTGCATTGACGGAAAAAGAGGAGAGAGGCGGAGCCTCTCTCCTCTTTGCGTGTCAAAAAAGTGGCTGTGCCACTTTTTTGAGAAGGGTTTCGCTTCGCTCTGCGCCTCGGTTGTGCGCCCGTGGCGCACAAATCGACGCTCACTCCGCGCAAAGTGTTTTTCCCACGTACACGCCGCGGGAAAAACGATTGGATTGTATTTCCCGCCTGCGGACGGCAAACTCCTGCGGAGGGCTTTTTTGACAGCCTGAGAGGAGAGAGGCGGAGCATCTCTCCTCTTTCTGTGTGTCGTAAAGGTGCTTTCGCTTCCCGCAAATCGTTCTTCTCACGTATATGGCCGCAGGGAAAGCGACTGCAATGTATTTTGCGCATGCGAGAAGAGGCGAAGCAGGCTTTTCTATCTGCCCGCCATGATGGCGCCCATGGCGCCGAAAGCCACCAGCTGCGCGATATACAGCGCACAAAACACCCAGCAGCGGGCCCGGGACCTGCTGTCGTACCAGTGGACCAGCAGCAGCCCCAGGGGCGCCGGGAAATAGAACAAAGTCAGCACCGCACCGCCCGCCATGGCAATCCACTCCCTTTTCGCCCTGTAGGCGAAGAAGAACAGTGCGCACAGCAGTACCAGGGGCACGCCCATGCGGACCCGCAGCAGCAGTGCCCATGCCGCCGCCCCAAAAACCACAAGCCCCTGGGACATGATCCCCATCGGCTTGGACGCCGGTTTCTGCCGCTGCAAGATCATCAGCATGATCCCCCCCAGCAGCAGCCCCCAGGCCGGATTCTGCATGCCGGCATCCACCAGCTCACCGGTCATGGTCCAGTCGTAAGGCACCTCGGAAATCAGGGCGCAGCCGCCCAGGGTCAAAAGTAGCTCCCGCCGGTTCTCCGTCTGTCCGACGGCCTCCATCAGCAGCTTTGCATACAGCGGGATGGCCAGGCTGGCCGCCATGGAGAGCATCGCTGCCTGGACGGCCCACTCCGCCGCGCCGCTGCTCCAATCCAGCACCTGACTCGCCTCTTCCAGAGACATACCCGCATCCAGGTGCAGTATTCCCCGCCGGATCATCGCCGTCCCCAGGCTGTTCAGGCAGAGCAGGAGAATGCCGATCCAGTGCAGGTTCAGCTCGGAAATGGTAAATGCTGTTCGCTCCGGCCGGCCGGCCGGTAATTTTCTGGGCATGGGATATCCTCCTTGTTCGAACGGTCTCCGGCATACGGCCAGTCACCTTCAGCGGAGCCGTTCGGCTATAGCAGCCACGCACAAAAACAATGTATTGCTTTGATTTTATCATGCTTACAGGACAGACGCAAGAAAAAATTACCGGCGCGGGAATTTCCCGCCCTTGCTCTTTACAGAACCGCTCAAGTTGTTTATAATGGGTGCATAAGATAAAAACAGTGCCCCCACATCCATTCCAACATAGAAAGGACAGCGAACATGAAAGTTTTGTTAATCAACGGCAGTCCCCGTCCCAACGGCAACACCGCCCTCGCCCTGAGCGAGATGGAGAAGATCTTTGTCCAGGAGGGCATTGAAACAGAGATTCTTCATGTGGGAAACAAGGACATCCGAGGCTGCATCGGTTGCCGCAAATGTAAGACCGCTGGCAAGTGTGTCTTCGATGACCTGGTCAACGCGACCGCCCCCAAATTCGAAGCCTGCGACGGCCTTGTGGTGGGCAGCCCGGTGTACTACGCCTCCGCCAACGCAACCCTGGTTGCCTTCCTCACCCGGCTCTTTTACAGTACCACCTTTGACAAGACCATGAAGATAGGTGCCGCTGTAGTTGCCGCCCGTCGGGGCGGATTGTCAGCTACTTACGACGAGTTGAACAAGTTTTTCGGGATATCCGGGATGCCTATCGCCACCGGTCAGTACTGGAACAGCATCCACGGCGCGGCCCCCGGCGAGGCTTCCCAGGACCAGGAGGGCCTGCAAGGAATGCGCACCCTGGCCCGGAACATGATCTTCCTTATGCGAGGCGTAGCACTGGCGAAGGAGAAATACGGTTTTCCGGAAAGAGAGCCTATAACATTTACCAATTTTATTCGGTGAAATATAAGGCGGAGGGCTGTGTACTCAGCTCTCCGCTCTTCCCATGATCTCCAGCAGCCGCCCCAGCAGGTAGTCCGCAGCGTAATACGTGGTCTCGTAGCGCATAAAGTCCAGTGTCCGACGGTCCCACATGAGTTTCAGTACCGGGTCAAACTCCTCGTCTCCGTCCCAGAACTGGAGCATTACCGGGAAGAAGTCAAAAAGCGGGATGGTATAGGATACATCCCCCACCGTCCCCGGCGTACCGCCCAGACGCTCGCAGGCGGCACACAGTTCCTCTGTCCGGTGGTTGAAGGCCCGGGCGCTGCCGTTGAATAGGTTTCCGCCCATATAGGTGGTCTTGGTCACGCCGTCCAGGTCGTTTACCCGGACAAACTCCCCGCTGAGCCGGGCTCCGGGCTTGGAGCCGCACAGCACGTCGTAAATGGTCATAACCTCGTTGAATCCGGCGTGGACCTCCTCCGGCATCCGCTCTATCCGGCCGGTCTTCCGGCTGATTCGGTAATCCCGGGCCGCAAAACGGAGACAGATGTACTCACCGTCATGGGCCAGATGGAATTTTGCGATGACGGTCTCCTGGTCGTACTGGGGGAACTCTCCTTCCACCCGGTCACGGGTAATGTCATAGTTGGATTTCCGGTTTTCCATACAGACCTCCAAAAAGGCCCGTGGGTCCAGCCCACGGGCCTTTCGTGCATTATTTGAAGGGATTCTCCCCTGGATAGGGCAGGGAAGCAGGCTGGTTGTAGGCGATGTCCTGGATGCCCAGGTACTTGAACACCTCGAACAGCGCCTTCCCCCAGTGGCCGAAGGCCACAGCCCCGTGGTGGGGATACCGTTTGGCGATCAGCACGTGGCGGTAGAACCGGTCCATTTCCGGGATGGCGAAAGCCCCGATGGAACCAAAGCTCTCGCAGTCCACGTCCAGCACCGCGCCCTGGGCCACGTAGGCCTTCAGCTGGGTGTCCGCAGTAGACTGGAGGCGGAAGAAGGTGATGTCCCCTGCCTTGATGTTCCCCTCCATGGTGCCCCGGGTGATGTCGGGCTCCGGCAGGTCGGGCTCCAGGTCACGCTTCATGATAAGCTGATAGCCCATATGAGGATTTTTCAGCAGGGAGCAGGACGTGTTGCCGCAGTGGAAGCCCATAAAGGTCTCGTTCAGGCGGCAGTCGTATTTGCCCCTGATGCCCTTGTTATAGATGGAGGCGGGCACCGTGTTGTTGATATCCAGCAGGGTGGTGGGCGCGCCGGAGACGCACACGCCAATGTACTCACTGAGGGCCCCGTAGATGTCCACCTCGCAGGACACAGGGATGCCCCGCGCCGCCAGGCGGCTGTTGACGTAGCAGGGCACGAACCTGAACTCCGTCTGGAAGGCGGGCCAGCACTTGTTGGCGAATGCCACGTACTGCCGGGTGCCCTTATGCTCCTCCGCCCAGTCCAGCAGGGTCAGCTCGTACTGGGCCAGCCGGGGCAGGATGCCGCCGTAGGGATTATTTCCGCCCAGCTCGGCCTCCATCTCGGCGATTTTGGCGGGAATGCGCTCATCGCCCGCGTGCCTGTTGTAGGCAGCCAGCAGATCCAGCTCGGAGTTCTCCTCCACCGCCACGCCCAGGTCGTACAGGGGTTTGATGGGGCCGTTGCAGGCCAGGAAATCATCGGGCCGGGGGCCGAGGGTGATGAGCTTCAGGCCCTTGAGGCCCAGGATAGCCCGGGCGATGGGCTCAAACTCCCGGATCTTCTCCGCCAACTCCTCCGCCGTGCCCACGGGGTACTCGGGGATATAGGCCGTTTTCCCCCGGAGTCCCAGGTTGTAGGAGCAGTTGAGCATCCCGCAGTAGGCGTCGCCCCGCCCGTCGTGGAGGTCCCCGTCGCCCTCGGCAGCGGCCACATACATGACGGGGCCGTGGAACCACTGGGCGATCAGGGTCTCCGGTGTCTCGGGTCCGAAGTTGCCCAGGAACACCACCAGGGCGTTGACCCCGCTGGCCTTCACGTCCCGGACCGCCTCCCTGGCCTGCACTTCGTTCTCCACGGTGACGGGGCACTCGTACAGCTCGCCCGCATAGGCGGCCTTGACGGCGGCGCGGCGCTTCTCGCTCAGGGCGATGGGAAAGCAGTCCCGGGAGACGGCGATAAGGCCCTGCTTCACGTCAGGAATATTTTTCATTGTGGTTCCTCCTCAAATATAATCTTTGATGTCGATGTTTTCACCGTTCAGGAGATCGGAAG
>OFGZ01001557.1_pt1 | contig 11802 bp, 12 predicted proteins | sample 1521871 | NCBI WGS metagenome assembly OFGZ01 (sample SAMEA3504091, study PRJEB24116) | mouse gut metagenome | biome: mouse gut; feature: mouse-associated habitat; material: faeces | place: Denmark | collected 2011
CGCTTCTCTCCACATGGGCAGATAGCGTCCCGGATTGCCGGCGCCGGTAGTCACCACCTTCACCCCTTCCTCCACAATCACCTGCGCGATTGCATCTGCCTCCGGGTTCATCAGCATCAGATTCACCCCAAAGGGCTTCTCCGTCCTCTCTTTCACCTTCCGTATCTGCCCCCGGACAAATTCAGCGGAGGCACCGCCGGCCCCGATAATGCCCAGTCCCCCGGCCTGGGACACTGCCGACACCAGGTGGTACTCCGCCACCCAGGCCATTCCTCCCTGAATCACAGGGTACTGGATCCCCAGCATTTCTGTCACCCTAGTCGTCATATGCTCTCCCATCCGGTGCGGATACTCACTCCACACCTTTCTCCCTCAGATACTCTATCACGTCCCCCACGGTGGCCATCTTCTCCAGATCCTCAGAGGGAATCTCCACGGCAAATTCATCCTCCAGGGCCATCACCATCTCAAACAGGTCAAGGGAATCCGCCTCCAGGTCATCCTTGAAACTTGTGGCCTCGGTAATGCCCATCCCGTCCGCATTCAGCTTTTCTTCAATGATCTCCTTTACCTTCTCAAACATAATCTCTTCTCCTTTTTTGATATTTTTTAATATTTTTTGTTATTTTCTGCCGCTTTCTGTCATTTCTTCCGCTCCGGAACGGCACCCTGCCCGCAGCGTTATTTTGAGTTTCAATTAATTTTAATCTCAAATATTTTGACATTCAAAATTTTTAACTGGATAATACTCCCACCAAGGTCATCTGTCAATAGGGTCAATGAATTTTTTCCTGAATTTTTCCCTTGACTCTCCCCTTAACTGGAATGCTATGATACTCCTGCAAGGTACCTGCGATACAGAATCTCAACATTTTATGGATACAAGGAGTGATGTTATGTACAAAATCGGCGAGCTTTCAAAGCTGTGCAGAATACCCGTAAAGACCCTCCGGTTCTATGACAGCGAAGGGCTTCTTCCGCCGGACCGCATTGACGAGATGACGGGATATCGTTATTACAGCGCTGTAAAACTGTCCGACTGCTACCGCATTATCGCGCTGAAAGAGCTTGGGTTCAGCCTGCGGGAGATCAAAGAACTGTTCTCCCTGCCCAAAGAAAACCTGTCCGCATTTCTCAAGGGTAAGGAAGAGGAGCTGCGCAGACTGCAGAGACAGACCCAGAGCCGCATAGCCATCCTCCAAAACCTGAACCATGACTTAAAGGAGCGAAAAATTATGTTTGACATTGTCATAAGAAAGAGCGATGGAATCAGGCTGGCCTATGACCGGAAGATCCTTGCCGAAAAATCCCAGGCAGAGGATCATCTGCAGGAAATGCGCGGCGCCATCCCCCAGGGAATTTTGGGGCACAGGACAGTGCTCATGGACTATGAGCCAGAATTTGTGAGGTGTACGGCAAGGACCACTATATCTTCAACAAGCTGCTCCCCGGCGGGATGGCGGAGGACCGCCCCAACGGCACCGGCTTCGGCGGGGACGGGGAGGATACCGCCAGCCTGGCCTGTGCCTGCGGAGAGTATGAGGAGGGTGTCATCGCCCTTCAGAAATATGTGCTGGACCACGATTATCAGATTGTAGGTCCCACCTGTAAAATCATGTATGAGGACGGCACAGTGGAGATAAAGCTTCCCGTGGTGAAACTGGGCGAGCTGGACATGAGCCATAATGAGGAGTTCGATAAGCCTTTTGTAAATGATGAAGCTGTCATCGGTCACTGGGAAATGATTGACTTTCTGCCCTGCCGGGAAATGTTCCATCCCGAGAAGCAGAAATCCGGATGTATAAAAGAGATGGAAAAGGGGCTGTACTTTCTTCCCGGAGGCGAGTGGTACTGGTCCTTCGGCTGGACAAAAGGGCTGCTGTTCTCCAGCTGCGGCTACCCTCACCGGAAAAGCCAGAATGCGTACACCATCGAAGAAATCGCCGGGGAGACTTACCTGTTCCTGGAGTTTAAGGGCCCCAACTACTATCGGGGCGGCAGGCCGGAGCTGTGGGTATTCCGAAAGACGGACTCCAAGGCATACCGGAAACAGGAGATTATGTCCGTGGACGAGATTCCGGACCTTCCGGCAGAGGATGCTTCTGTTCTGGGAAAATGGAATGTGTGCAGCCTGGTGCAGCATATAGAAGAATTTGACCCTCTGAATCCTGATATTGTACTGCCTTACGAGGATCTGTACTGGAGAACGGCGGTGTTTCTGGAGGACGGGGGCATGGAAAACAGCTTTCGGAATAGGAATGACGGCAGTTTCCGCACCGATACCTCCGAGGTATGGCGCTGGATGAAGGGATACGTAATCTGCACGCCCCAGTCCACCGCCAGCAAATATATCCTTCAGGAAATAGGCCAGGTGCCGTATCTGTTTGTCCAGTGGAAAAGCGGGGATTATTCCTTCGGCGGAAGTGAACCTTACTGGTATGTGTTCCGGCGATAGGCACGTGGGCAGAGCCACCGCAAAATCAAATCCTGTTCTCAGAATTATTTGAAATACCTACAAAAGAAGAATTGGAGCAAAAAATTTGAGTTTATCAGTCTGATAAAACTCCAAAACAGGGCGGCGGTGATAAGCATTGACTATCCCGCCGCCTTGCCTGTTATCGTTTCATATCCTGCGCTCTGCGGGACTGTTCTTGCCGCAAGATACTGTAAACACTGGGACAAACTGTTCAGCTGCTTATAAGCCCATATCTGAAAGCTCTCTGCTTCCAAAATATGGGCTCACCTTGGCACTCCTTCTCCCAAAATTCTCCTGGCTGAAAATATCTCCTCCAGCTGCTTTTTTATAAACACTATTTTGCCGTTTTTATTTTCATCTCAGCAGATCGTTTTATGGTATCTCTATTGGGTCTAAGCAGCAGATAAAGCATACCGCCCAAGATGATCACGGCCCCAAACAGACCCACAATATTCAGATTCCCCATAAAGGCTGAGCCAATCTGGTATACCACCAGAGCCGCCCCGTAGGCCAGCAGACACTGGTAGCCTATGGCAAACCAAGTCCATTTTGCACTGTTCATCTCCCGCCTGATGGCACCGATTGCACCAAAGCAGGGTGCGCACAGAAGGTTGAAAACAAGGAAAGAATATCCGGAAGCCTTGCTGAAAGCAGCACCGATTTCCGCCCAGCCGCCGGGATAGAGAATACCCATTGTGCCGACGATATTTTCCTTTGCCACCAGACCCGTAATGGACGCCACTGCTGCCTGCCAGTTTCCCCAGCCCAGCGGCGTGAAAATCCATGCAATCACGTCTCCGGCGGCAGCAAGAAGAGACTGATCCATCTCCTCTTCGCCGAGCATTCTGAATCCTTCCGACGTAAATCCAAAGTAAGTGGTAAACCAGATCACAATGGTGGACAGAAAGATAATCGTGCCCGCCTTTTTGATGAAAGACCACCCACGTTCCCACATGGAGCGGAGGACATTCCCTGCAGTGGGCATATGGTAGGCGGGAAGCTCCATCACAAAAGGAGCCGGTTCACCGGAAAACATCCTGCTCTTCTTCAGCATGATGCCGGAGGTAAGGATTGCTGTCATGCCAACAAAATATGCGCTCGTTGCAACCCATGGGGAACCGCCGAAAACCGCGCCCGCAACCATGGAAATAAACGGCACCTTGGCGCCGCAGGGAATAAATGTAGTTGTCATAATGGTCATCCTGCGGTCCTGTTCATTTTCGATTGTTCTGGACGCCATAATGCCCGGAATGCCGCATCCGGTTCCGATGAGCATGGGAATAAAAGACTTACCGGACAGCCCAAACTTACGGAAAACACGATCCAGCACAAAGGCAATACGCGCCATGTAACCGCAGGCCTCAAGGAAAGCAAGAAAGAGGAACAAAACCAGCATCTGGGGCACAAATCCCAAAACCGCCCCCACACCGGCCACAATGCCGTCAACCATAAGACCTTCAAGCCAGCCTGCAGCCCCCACAGCCTCCATCCCCGCCCCCACAAGTACCGGGACGCCGGGAACCCAGACGCCGTAAGCCGCGGGGTCAGGCTCTTCTTTGTGCTGTTCCAGAAGCCTAACTGCCTCCTGATAATCCACAAGGGACGCTGTCTTTGTCACTTCTTCCAGTGTTTCCTCGTCCATGGCTTTATACGGAAAATCTCCCGTAGGCTCCCCGCCCGCTTCTTCCACATATGCGTCATAGCCCTGCACAATCAGCGATGCATCACTGTATTCCTCAACCGCTTCTCCATAGGCGGAAGCACCTATGCCAAACAGGTGCCAGCCCTCACCAAACAGCCCATCATTGGCCCAGTCTGTGGCGGCGGTTCCTACCGTCACCATGGATACATAATATACCAGAAACATAATGGCGGCAAAAATCGGCAGTCCCAGAAAACGGTTGGTGACAACCCTGTCTATTTTGTCGGAGTTTGAGCGTTTTCCTGTAGATTTTTTCAGCAGACATCCTTTTATGATACTTCCGATGTAAATATATCTCTCACTGGTGATAATGGATTCCGCATCCTCATCCATCTCCTCCTCAACTGCCTGAATGTCTGTTTCAATATGGGAGAGAACGGACTCAGCCAGGTTCAACTGCTCTAAAACCTTCTGATCTCTCTCAAACAATTTTATGGCATACCATCGCTGCTGTTCCTCCGGCATCCCATGCACCGCAGCCTCCTCAATGTGGGCAAGAGCGTGTTCCACGGTTCCCGAAAAGCTATGCCTGGGCACCGTCTTTCCCTTCTCTGCTGCCTCCACTGCGGCTTCCGCAGCCTCCATAAGTCCGACTCCTTTCAGAGCTGAAATCTCCACCACCTTACAGCCCAGGGCTCTTGACAGCTCTGCCGTATTGATTTTGTCGCCGTTTTTTTCCACCACATCCATCATATTGACGGCAACCACCACAGGAATTCCAAGCTCGGCAAGCTGGGTGGTCAGGTACAGATTTCTCTCCAGATTCGTGCCGTCCACCAGGTTCAAGATCCCATCGGGGCGCTGGCTCACAAGGTAGTTTCTTGCCACCACCTCCTCCAGTGTGTAAGGGGAAAGAGAATAAATGCCAGGTAGGTCGGTGATGGTCACTCCCTCATGTCTTTTCAGCTTTCCTTCCTTTTTTTCCACCGTCACCCCCGGCCAGTTTCCCACAAACTGATTGGACCCGGTAAGGGCATTGAACAGTGTTGTCTTCCCGCAGTTTGGATTCCCTGCAAGGGCAATTCTCAGACTCATCCTTCTCCTCGCTTTCTTTGATTAGTTATAGCTAACCAATAAGGCTGAAAATACAGGGGATATCCCTCCCCTGACAATTTTTTACAGAGGGCCTGCTACAGGCTCTCAACTTCAATCAGCTCTGCATCCGCTTTCCTGATAGAAAGCTCATACCCCCGAACCGTCACTTCGATAGGGTCCCCAAGGGGTGCAACCTTGCGGGTCTGCACTTCTACCCCCTTTGTCAGTCCCATGTCCATGATTCTGCGCTTGACCGCTCCCTGGCCGTGAAGCTTCACCACCCGGACGGTATCGCCAACCTTTGCTTCTTTCAGCGTTTTCACTCCCATGTACCTCCTGTCAAAATGTTTTTGAGGGGCATACCCCGCACCTCAAACCATGATTTTCTGCGCCATCTCTCTGCTGACGGCTATGCGGGAATCCTTTACTTTTACAATGACATTGCCCCCTGCGGCGCTGACCACCGTCACCGTCCCTCCCACAACAAAACCAAGCTTCTCAAGATGCGCCTTAATCTCCTGCTTCCCTCCGATTTTTCTGATTATGTTTTCCTCTTCCACTTCTGCCAGTGTAAGCGGCATCATATCCCCACCTTCCTCCATGTATTAGTCAAAGCTAACTCTCTGTGTCAAATAATAGTTAGCTACCGCTAACCATCCTTAGGATACCATGACAGGAAATAATTGTCAATACATTTTTTTCATTCCGGAAAAGGTTGCTGAAAGGACGGCTGATGAAGTATAATGAAACTTAACAGCTATGCTGAAATGAAATCAAAGGTGGGAACCAGGATGGGCGCAATAGAATTGACACCAACAGACCGTCAGCTTTTGCTGTATGATATTTTTAAGGGAAGCCAGCAGGTGGAACTTGCCGATATCACTTCTCGCCTTCCCATGGGCAGAAAAATGATACAGAGAGACATGAAAACCCTGGTGGACGCAGGGCTTATGGAAGTCTGTTATTGCGCAAAGCAAAAGGCATATATTGTAAAAAACCACATGCCTTGTGCATTGGCGGAAAACACCCTGGGACAGAAGAGCAGAAAATATCTTCACTTGTCAAAATTAAACCGAATCGGGAGACTGATGAATGAACTTTACACTGAAACAGGTTCCTATTATTGGGAATGCGGAGACGATTATTATTCCTGTAAAGACTGCTATTATGAGCTTTTTCCCAATGCTAATGAAAGAATGCGGCAACGGGATTTTGCACAGCTAAACCGTATTGGTTATACGGTGTTTTATGACAACACTTTCAGGCGTTACAAAATGTGGGAGTGCTCTAATTTGCGGGAAGATTTCGGCGTTTATCAGGAAAATGGGAAGTTAATGAGACGCATGGATCTGGAATATGATCTTTATTGAACAGGGCACAGGAAAGGAAAGCCAAGCCAGAGCAATTCACCTCTTACTTGCTGTGGGATAATCAGAAGCACATGAAGGACAAATTTTTCATCATCACAGATTGCAATATGGATCAATGTGCCACCTCCTGCCCATGATATTTTATTATAACCTGCCTGAGAAACCAAAACAACTGAATTGCTGTGAAATGTTTTCCAGATGCCGCGAAATGCTTCCAGGACACTTTACTCCTGTTTTACTGTCTGCTATAATTTAATAAACAAAATACCCAGGAATTCCTGAGGAAATAACGGCAAAGGAAGGTAGCGCCCATGAAAGAAGAATGTCTGATCTGCAATGCTGCTCTGGAGTATTCAGCAGCAGATGAACCTATGGAGTGTGCAATATGCCATAAAAAAGAAAACAGCAAGACCAGATGCATCAACGGTCATTTTGTCTGTAATGACTGTCATACCCGCGGTGTGGACAGTATCATCCGGTTATGCCTGGACGAAACCTCCAAAAACCCTGTGGAAATCATCACGAAACTTATGTCCCAGCCCTTTTGCCACATGCATGGGCCAGAGCATCATGTTATGGTAGGCTCTGCTCTTCTGACAGCATATAAAAATGCAGGCGGAGAGGTTGATCTCCCCGCCGCATTGATTGAGATGATAAACCGGGGGAAAAGTGTTCCCGGCGGCGCCTGTGGGTTTTGGGGCGCCTGCGGGGCAGGTATCAGCTCCGGCATGTTTATCTCCATCCTGTCGAAGTCAACGCCTCTCACAAATGAACCCTTCGCCTTGTCTCATCAGATGACCTCCAAAGCACTTGGCAGGATTGGAGAAGTGGGAGGACCCCGGTGCTGTAAAAGAGATTCTTTTCTGTCCATCCTGGCTGCGATTGATTTTGTGGCTGACAATTTCCATGTAGTTATGGAGAAGTCTGAAATCGTATGCCGCTATTCACAGAAAAACAATCAGTGTATTGGCAGACGCTGTCCCTTTTCACCCTCAAACTGATACAGAAGCATTCTGCCGCCTGTAGGTATCATTGTCTTTCCGGCTTAACTCATTCTCCACCTGGGCCAGTTTTTTCTCCAGCTTCCGGCGAATCTCTTCGTCTCCGGAAGCGGATTGAATCTGCTGTTCCAGCTGCTGTTTTTCCTCTTTCAATCGCTTGATTTCTCCGTCAACCTTATGGGTATCGGCGACACATTTCTCTGCCGGCTGTCCCTGGCTCTTCCCGCCCGCTTTCGGATCCTCAAAAAAGATTTTCCGATTTCCCTTGGCGTCATGGCCTGCCCGGTACAGCCCGGAGGGCTTTTGCTCCGATTTTTCGCTGCTGATATATTCATCCTGGGGTTGAGAGGATTTTCCGGCCCTCTGGGCCTCTGTCCCCTTTGCCTCCTCCGCCCTCTCTGCAGCCTGTTTCTCCTTCACCCTCTCTGAATAATCGGTTCTGAAATGGTCATAGTTTGTGTCAATCTGCATTGCCATAAGCATGTTCCTCCTGCCATTTGATATTGACAGAAAACCGCCTTTACCGGCAGCTTCTTTTATCATTTTCGACGCTGGGAATGGAAGGATTCATACCTTTGCTGTGGGATGCGTTCTGGATGCTGTGGAATGTGGCCCTAATCATTTCCCCTCAGCCGCTCAATTATACTGTGGCTGCTTTCTGTCCTGTAAACGAATACAGGAACCAGGTTGCAGATTGCAGTCACCACAGCCAGGGATATGACTGTCTGACTGACAGGGTAAGCGAACACTGCATAGGACGCCTGAGTTTTTACTATCTGAAAGCTTTCATACAATACGGCGCTGCCCAATGTAAAAATCAACATGGCTGTGAGTATGGCATATGTGTTCCCCTCTATGAACAGCATTCTATAGATTTGTTTCCGAGTCATGCCGATACTCTCCAGAACAGCCAGTTCTTTGCCCCTGCTGCTGACACTCACATACATCATATTGATAAAATTCATTAAGCCTATTCCCAGTAAAATAACACTGAGCGCATTTCCCAGAAAAGTAATCCCCCCAAAACTGGCTTTAAGCTCTTTGATTTTTTCCACTTTTGATGTGATCCCAACCCCGCTGTAGGCTTCAAACATAGCTTTCACAGTCTTTAAAGCCTGTTCTGAATTACCGATTTGTACCGCAATCCTGTTGATCTGTCCGGGCACACCGATCTGCTCCAGCCATTCCTGGCTCACATAGATGTTAGGAGCAAGAAGCGTCTTGCCATCCTCTCTGAATGTGGCGGACAAATAACAGGGGGCAAGTTCAATAGAGTATATCTTTCTATTCAATAGTATCTCTATCTCTCCACTGACGTCAGTTCCCTCATATGGCACAATGGTTGCAGAAGCCAGAAACGCTATTTTCCCCTGACAAAAATCTTCATACTCCAGGGAACTGTTCATACTTGAAGCAGCTTTGTGAAAGTCCTGCTCCCCAATTCCAAATAGATACGTCTGGTCCTGATTCCCATTGGCATACTGCAGAATAGCTTCCTGCGGTACCGTTCCAGTGCCGCAGAAATCGGCAATATATCTCTCAAGCACATTGTCCCTGTCAATAAACCACTGATCATTAAGCTTTGTGGTATAGGAGACCTCCTGCACATGGGGAACTGCCTGTAATTGGTCCAGAATATTCTCCTCAAGCTTTGTCTTTGGGCTTATTTCAATCACAATATCATCATCCATATACTCGTCTGCCAGATAGGAAACATCCAGTCCCGCCAGTATTCCATTCACAATGACAAACAGGCTGATTCCTAAAAATAATGAGCCAAGCACCAGTGCAGTTCCTTTTTTGTTCCGAAAAACATTGCTGACCGCCATTTTGAAAACTTTGTCGCCGTGAGAGGTTCTACTGCTGTTTTTCTTTAAGACATCAAAATTCCTCTGCAATATACCCAATGGCGTTATCATACATCTTATTGCCGCTGTAATCGTCGTACCAGCCGCACAATGTAAAGGAAAAATCTTCTGCCTCTGACAAGGGTTTCCAGTGAATATCCGTATAACCATAGCGGAATGAGAACAGGATTGTCTGACCAAGATGCGGGTGGCTGATGCCCATTCGTTCCAGCACCCATGTGGGCAGCATGATTTCGCTTCGGGATGCAGGATAGTGCCCGTTTATCTTTCCCATGGCAGGAGAGATATGCTGCTCCCATTCAACTCTGTCGCACCAGCGAAGAAGAATGCTGTTGATGCGGGGATGGGCTGTGGTGTCAATAAAGACGATCTGACGGCTGATTCCCATAGCTGTTATGTCCTCGTCCTGCTGTAACGCCTGTATCTGTTGTTCTGTGGGGTTTGTCAGGATCAAGTCCGCTGCCGTACCATTTAACATTTCCTGTTGTCTCGCCGCACTTTTCAAATATCCGCCGCCAATGCATAGAATGGCTGAGATCAAAAATGTGGTCATTCCGATGGCAATTACGACAAAGACATTGCGGCGGCGGTTTCCCAGCATAATTCTGCCTGCAAGGCTCTTTATTTGTCTGTGTGTGTCATTATAAAACATGAACCTGCCTCCTGCTGCGTCATCTGCAAAGTTAATTCTTAACAGTTCCTTACTTGTCATACTCAATGGTCCAAGCGTTGTCAGTATACCGTATTGCAATCAGAATCTGCCCATCCTGGGTGAAATTATCGGTAAACTCCCGGGAATGTTCCTCCCCAATGTGATCCACAAAAGAAACTGTATAACTGTAATCATTGGCAGGTTCAATGGTAAAATAACATATTTGAGTATCCTTGACGGCTTTGGCAAAGACACCGATTTCCCTTCAATATAATATCTGCTGTTTATAGCCCACACCGACTTTTTAAGACATTCATTAAGCCTGCAACCAAGCAGTATCTCAAGCAGCATCCTCTCTTCAGGAACACAGGCCGGATATCGGCAGACATGTATTTCATTTTCCTACCACACCTTGGACAGATTCCTTTGTCCGCCTGAGATATCTCCTGCAAAACGGGCACTTGGCAATTGCAGCACCAGTCTATCTCAACCGGCACATCCTCGACTGTATCTCTTCCGCAAATCAGGCACTTTTTATCTTTTAGCTCAATATTACAATTTCTGCACCACATTTCCCGGCTTCCTCTGCATTGTTATTCAAAATATAGCACTTACTCTGTCCCATAATCGGGACTTGGTTGTGTTTGGGCAGTATTTTATAGGTTGTCATCCACCTTAGTAAATTCTATTTCAACAGTTTCCATAATCTATCATAATTCATTGCCATAGGAAACACCTTTTCTTAACTAACTTGCGAAGATGCAATCAACCTATTTTGTCTTAGCTTATAACAGTTGAAAAATCAAAAAAATTGAAAAAATCAAATTCCCAGCTGCCTGCTTTGTAAATCATGGTATCAGCCTAAAATTGAATTGGCGGCTATAATCCACAATTTGGACATCCATTATTTATGCAGCTGGGTAATATTGAGCATTAGTTCATTTCGAGCTGATGCCTGAATTATTTGTACATTAATGCCTATCGCCTCTGACGCGTCTGATATCTTGTTTCCAGATTATTCGTTATATATCCACGCTCTCTCAGGCCTGTGGCAATTTCAGAATAAATGTCGTTGCCATTCGGATCCTTAATTGTAATTATCAAAACAAATTCCTGGGAAGGAACATACATACCATTTCTGGATGTCAGGTCAATTCTCAGTTTCCAGCCATCACCAATCTGTACGCCCCGACTGAATTTCTTATAATAAGATTTAACAGGGCTCCACTTAAAACCATGCTCAACTCTGGCCGCTTCATACCTTTCATCCCATCTGGTCTCAAGGGGAACCTGTCCCTTGTAATCTATTCTCCCGTCCGGAAGATAGGAATATGTACCGAAACTTACATCAATGTTGGTCCGGCAATATTCCCGTCCATAACGTGCATCAAGGGGCGGCAGATATACCAATGTCATTCCAATTTCTCCAATGTACTTATTATTCCTGACAAGCGATTTAGGATAAGGAAAATCATACATTTCAAGATGGGAGCCTTGGGATATTTTCTGTTTAAACACAAGTGTTACCTCATCTTCGCTGCATTGAAGTATCCCCTGGACATTTGGTGAGGGAATCCCGAATCCATAATATTTTATATTATCGGGGCTCTCATCTAATAATTCCCGGGAATTCATCCTTGCGCAGTGGATGAGCATTGCCTTCGCAAGAAGAATATCCGGCTCCATCATTTCTTCATA
>OFGZ01001563.1_pt1 | contig 11776 bp, 11 predicted proteins | sample 1521871 | NCBI WGS metagenome assembly OFGZ01 (sample SAMEA3504091, study PRJEB24116) | mouse gut metagenome | biome: mouse gut; feature: mouse-associated habitat; material: faeces | place: Denmark | collected 2011
GACTGCAATGTTCCATATCCAATATGTGCAGAACATGTCAAAATCAAGATTGAATGAATTTAGGTTATTTATAAGATTTTAGAAATTTACCAAAATTCAAGATAATCCCGATGAAAATCGAGGGTATTGTTGTTTTTTTCAATTTATAAAAGAGAAAACCACTATCACATGCAACACAAGATAGTGGTCAAAAATATTGTTTCAATTTTATTAACTGTCATAATCGTAAGGAATTTTATTTAGTTTTTCGCCTAGCAAATTTACTATATATCCATTCTCAACCTTGCAAAACCACCTTTTTTCTTGATTTGGCAAATTAATCAATAAATATTCGTCCGTGCAATTGCTCTCTTCGACAACTTCCAAATCTTTTATTTCAATATAATCTACAATATCGCCTTTTAAATCATACATTATTTCCTCGCTAAATGGTCTAGGGTCAGAAAATATTACTTGAAATGCTCTAAATTGGATTTCCGCATCAATAATTGTTCCTACCATTCCTTTAAAAATTCCCCATTTTTCATATTCTGGTTTTGAAACCAACACTTTAACTTTATCAAACAACTTCATTTTTCCACCAATCCGCTATTAATGTATTGCTTTTTAATTTTCCATTTGAAAAAACCATCCACCCAGAACTAAGGACATATGTTTTTCCGCTTTTTTCTCTTGCACCATTTATAATTAGTTGAATACCTATAGCAACGCCATGATTATCAATTTTCATGATATAATATTTCCCCAATGTATAACTTGTTCTAATTTGATTTTTCAAATATTCCAAAAAATCGTTGTTTGGTTCGTGCCCCATTGCTTTTATCCATCCCGATTTATCTTTAAACAACCAATCTATTTTCCCTTGAGGTATAATTAATTTAATATCTGATTCTTTTGGCTTTGGAATATCTATTTTTTTGCAATGACAATTATAATGATATAGCCCTATTTTATTTTTTGTATCTTTTATAATTTCTTCTATTCCATAATTTACCTCTTCAGGCTTCTTTCCTTCTTCATCTAAAAACCAGCATTGATTGATAGCTATACACTTCACGCAATGTTTCAATGTTATTGGTCCTTGTATTCCATTTTTATAATCAAAATCATCAATTACAATATCGTTAAATTTGTCAATAACTTTAATCCATTTACTTGTCCACTCAGCTAGCATTTTACATCTCCATATAAGAAAATTCACAATTCTATTATGTATCATATAAATAAAAATGCAATAGTTTTATGACAAATTTTTTATGTTTAAATAATTATATCAAATTTACTAAATTTATTCAAGTATTAAATTTTATTTATTTAAAAGTCAAATAGATAAATACTCGTTTTTATGCAGTTACAAGTTAATCATTAAGGCAAACAATAATTTTTATCATAGTAAAAATAACAAATAAGCTATATATTTAATGTCAAGTGTTAGTAAGAATATATTTTGAATGGTAAATTTCCATTTTACCCCTTAAGAAATCGGCAATATAAAAATTCTAACTAGAAAAACTTAAGCCACGAAAATTCGTGGCTTATATACTGTAATTTTACCATTCACTAACAACTAAGTAACACACACATTGTGGTCAATTTAGCTTTTTATTCTTCTATTATACCTTTTAAAGACTATTTTTTATTCCTTTTTATTTTTTATTAGCCACTTTATACTTTGAGTTTACTCGCATAGCATTAAGTATTGCAAGCACAGCAACGCCAACATCACCAAAAACGGCTATCCACATATTTGCTATACCGAAAGCAGACAATATTAAAATTGCGACTTTTATTACTATTGAAAATACAATATTTTGAGATACAATAGACATTGTCTTTTTTGCAATGCGTTTTGCAAGGGAAATTCCTTTTAAATCATCTTTCATCAAAACAATGTCTGATGCTTCAATAGCAGCATCGCTACCAACGCCACCCATTGCCACACCAATATCCGACCGCATAAGGACAGGTGCATCATTTATACCATCTCCAACAAAACATAAAGCATCTTTTTTACCTTGACTTTGCAACATTTTTTCAACTTCTTCAACTTTGTTTTGGGGCAATAGTGAAGCTTTATACCCTGTTAGACCAATTTGATTTGCAACAGTTTGTGCTATTGCTTCATTGTCACCGGTTAGCATAATTGTTTTGCATTTCATTCTATTAAGTTCGCAAACAACTTGTTTAGATTCTTCTTTTATTTCATCTGCAATTAAAATTGAACCAATAAATTTTCCGTTTTTAGCAACATAAACAATAGTTCCTATGCCGTTTTCTTGTTCAAATACAATGTTGTTTTGGAACATCAATTTCTCATTACCGCATAAAATAACATCTTTGTTGTTGGTTGCCATTATTCCTGCACCTGCAATGTTTGAAAGAGTGTATCCTTTTTGCACATCTTTTCCATAAGCAGATACAATAGAACGAGCGATTGGGTGGTTAGAGTCTTGCTCTGCTATTGCAGCAAGTTCCAAAATTTCATCTTGATTGTTATCCGGAGTAATTTTTGCAATAGCAAAGTTACCTTTTGTAAGTGTTCCGGTTTTATCAAATACAAAAGTATTTGCTTTGTTAAATTTCTCAAGATAATTTGAGCCCTTAATTAAAATACCATATTTTGATGCTGCTCCAATTCCGGCAAAAAATGATAGAGGAATCGATATAACCAATGCACAAGGGCAAGATACAACAAGGAAACTTAAAGCACGATATACCCAAGTTGACCAATCGTTAGTGATTGCACCAGGAATAATCGCTAAAAGCAAAGCTGCAATAACTACAGTAGGTGTATAATACTTTGCAAATTTTGTAATAAAATTTTCTGCTTTGGATTTTTGACTTGAAGCATTTTCTACAAGGTCAAGTATTTTTGAAACTGTTGAATCATAAAATTCTTTTGTGACTTTAACCTCAATTTGCGATGTTAAATTTACTGAGCCACTAATAATTTCTTCGCCTATTGCAACATCACGAGGAATAGACTCTCCGGTCAAGGCTTTAGTGTCTAAAGATGAATTACCTTTAACAATAATACCATCTAAAGGGACTTTTTCTCCAGGATTTATCACAATTATATCATCAATTTTAACTTCGCTTGGGTCTACTGTTTCAAAACCATTATCTCGTTTAACATTAGCATAATCAGGGCGTATATCCATTAAAGAAGAAATTGACTTTCGAGATTTGCCCGTAGCATAGGACTGAAACCATTCTCCAACTTGATAGAACAACAAAACTGCACAGCCTTCATCAAAGCCTTCAATTTCAAGTCCTGACATGCCTCTGTAAATGCCAAGTGCAAATGCACCAAGTGTTGCAATACACATTAAAAAGTTTTCATCAAACACTTGACCGTGTGCAATGTTTCGCACCGCTTTCCAAAGAACATCATATCCAATGATATAATACACCACCAAATATAATGCAAAAGGGAATAACCAAGCATACTCACTTTTAAACACACTATCTAAAGATATCACTTTATCAACAATAAAAATAATGGCGAAAAGTCCTATTGCGACAAGTATACGAATTAAATTGTTCCTTTGTTTTCTGCTAATCGCAACTTTTTTCATAATGCTACTTCCTTTTTAAAGAATTATTATGCAATCTGGTTCAACTTTTTTGCAAGTCTTAACAACTTCTTTCATTATGTCATCAAACTTAGCATCATCTGCCTCAATAGTTAGTTTTTGACTCATAAAACTAACATTGGCGAATGTAACACCATCAATTTTGGCAACAGCCCTTTCCATTTTTGCTGCACAATTAGCACAGTCCAAATCTTGCAACTTAAATACCTTTTTCATAAGATACCTCCAAAAAAATTTTATATATCTATCTGCATTTGCAGATTAGACCATAGTTGTTTGAATATTTAAATTATTGAATAATTATTCAAATATTGTCTTTAAAAAAACAGGGATATTCCCTAATTTATTAAGTTATATTAATGAATATGGTTGACATGCGTTAAGCCATATTCGAGTATTTTTGTAATATGGTCATCATCTAATGAATACTTCACTTCTTTGCCTTCTTTAGTTCCTTTAACCAATTTTGCAGAACGCAAAACTCGAAGTTGATGCGAAACAGCTGATATGCTCATTCCTAACACATCTGAAATTTCCCCGACATACAAATCCTTAATTTGCAAACATTCCAATATTTTTGCTCTTGTAGGGTCTCCAAACATTTTAAAAAGTTGAGCAAGATTGTATATTGTGTCATCATTAGGTAACATTTTTTTTATATCACTAATTCTGTTAGTCTCTTGCTCAATATTAATTGACATATTCCACCCTTTCATTTAATTATTTGAACAATTTCTCAACTGTTCAATAGTATTATATCCAATCATTAATGATTTGTCAACTAATTTTACTAAAATTTTTCATTTTTTCTGCTTAATATAATCAATTAAAACATCAACTGCTAGAGAAATCAGCTTTTTTTCATTAATTTCCCTAATTTGTATAATCATAAAGTCAAAAAGGGGTCGATATCGACCCCCTTCAGCATTTTTTTATTCGTTTTAACAGCATCTCACTATACAGACTCTTTAGAATATACTTGTGTTATTTTTATACAATACATATTTTAATACCCATATTTTTTGCGTCTTTCTTCGTCTTTTTGTTTAAAAAACTTTGCTCTTTCTTCAGACCATCTTAACAATGATTCCTTTTCTTGGTCTGTATATTTTTTTGGATGATCTTTATACCATTTGTCAACAATTCTAACATCCTCTCTTCTAACACTTAGCTCTGTGTCCTCTTCTTCTTGCATATCTCGAACTAACATATGAATTCGACCTCTGTATTCAACATTTGAATATATTATCCCCATATCGCCAATACCAAAGCCTTCTTCCGCATATTCTGGTCTATCTCTAATTATTTCCACCAATTCATATTCTTTAAAATTTCTAAGTTCATCTTCTTTGACTTCATAAATTTTTCTAAACTCTTCAATTTCATTTGCCGTATACTCTCTGTTCTCTTTTGGCATGTTATCTAAAACTCGTAGCTGTTCTTCTTTTAATTCTTCGCCATACTCTATTTTACCTGTCGTAAAATTATATATATCAACCAACCAGTTATAATTGCCAAAAGGGTGCTTGATAATTCCGACTTTTCCAACCTCAGTCCTATTACCACCATCCTTATTGTAAATAATTTCAACTATATCGTTTATTTTCATCTTTATATTTCCTCGCCAATTCTTTATTGATTGTTTTGGCTACTGTGTGGTATTGTTTATTTCTCCATTTTGCTTTACCATACAACCAGAACCCTTTAAATACCTTATTCCATTATGTTCAAGAAAAATATCAATTGTGCTTCTTTGTCCTTCTTCATCCCATTTCCCTAATTTATAATTTCCTTCAACATAAGCTTTTAGTGCTTGCCTTTCATATTCTTTTTTCAAATATTCACTATCTTCAATAGTAAATCCTAACATTTGAAAAATTTCTACCTTGCCTTCATTTCTTCCCTTCTCTCCAAAAATATACTCTCTAAATTTCCTAATATCACAAACTGCAATACAATTTTTTGTTGTAGGAAAGGAAATTGTTTCATAATGACAATGACATTTTTCATGATGAGGAAGTTTCGGTTTTTTTAATGAATAAAACCAGCAATTATCTACACTTAAACATTCTTTACAATGTGTTAAGCCTCTTTGCATATGTTTACATTTTATCCATCCGTCATAAAAAATTTCACCTTCTAAATTTTCTTTTATAATTTTATCTAATATTCCCACAATCTGCAAACGCCTCCTTAAAATTTACTACCCTAATTTTAACAGCAAATTGCCCCTTTGCAAGAATTATATGACATTTTTATTTTTTTCATATTCCATAAGTAAAAAAATAACCTAAATCAAACATAAAGATGTTCGACTTAGGTTGAGTATGGTGACCCGTGGGAGAATCGAACTCCCGATTCAGCCGTGAGAGGGCTGCGTCTTAACCGCTTGACCAACAGGCCATGTTGGTGGAAACTATAGGGCTCGAACCTATGACCCTCTGCTTGTAAGGCAGATGCTCTCCCAACTGAGCTAAGCTTCCACAGCGTTTGTATTATAACAAATGATTTAAAAAAAAGCAAGAGATTTTACAAACTTTTTTTATTTTTTTTCAATTTGTTATAATTAACGCCTAAGCTGCACTCTCAAATCGGTAAAAAGTAGTTGTTTTGATTATTGCACTTACAAAATTATTATATGCATATAACGCCAATAAAGTTACTTATTTACAATGTATATTATATAAAATTATCGGGACACAAAATCCCGATAATTTTATTTTGTTTTATATTAGCTCCTTGCACAGCCGTCTACCGACAAAATATTACCTGTTACATAGCTTGCCATATCGCTTGCCAAAAATAAAAAGGCATTGGCAACATCTCTCGGCTCGCCTATTCTTCCAAGCGGGATAGTTTTTATAAGCGGAGCTATTATTTCCTTTGGCAAATTTGCAACCATATCGGTATTTGTTATACCGGGTGCAACTGCGTTTACCCTTATATTGAACGGTGCAAGTTCTCTTGCAAGTGACTTTGTAAAACCGTTAACTGCAAATTTGCTTGTAGGATAACCTACACCCGACGGTTGTCCGTAAATACTTACCATTGAACTTGTATTTAAAATCACTCCTTCATGATTTGCTTTCATATAAGGCACAACCGCTTTTGTCATATTAAAAATAGCATTAACATTCAAATCGATTATTTTGCTAAAATCCTCACTTGTTGTATTGTCAATTATTTTGCTTGCGGAAATACCTGCATTATTAACCAATATATCTATTTTGCCATACTTTTCAGCAATTTTATCGGCAACTTGCTTAACTTCGTCGTAGCTTGATAAATTTGGGAAATATCCCTCAACTTCCATCCCCTCTTCCGCCAAAGTTTTAACGGCTTTGTTTACGGTTTCTTCCCTTGAGCCAAGCAAAACAACTTGTGCTCCATTCTCTTTAAACAATCTTACAATTTCAAAACCAATACCGCGCGTACCGCCTGTTACAATAGCAACTTTATTTTTTAACATAAATTATCCCCTTTAAATTAATTATAGTAAATTTACTACTTATATTTTAACACAAATGTTACTGTTTTTCCATATTTCGCAAAAAATTTTACTAAATTTTACAAAACCCCATTATTATATATGCTAACATAAAAAATGTTTGCAAAATCAATATGTTATTTGCTTTTGAAAAGCAAGTTAAGGAACTATTTTATTACAAATATACTCTTACCATACGTATTACTATTAATTTACAAAAATAGAAATGTATTCAACACCCCTTTTTAATTTAAAACAATATCCTGATAATAACCATACTTATTAAGTAACTTTTTTAAAAGCGTTTTATCTATTTGATTAAGCTCGACTTTTTCTACTATTGTTTTCGCTTTTTCTATCATATCCAAAGTTATTTTTACTATATACCTATCAAAAGAATTTTTGCCCGATTGATTAAAACCTATTAAATCGCCAAATCCTCGAGCTTGACTATCCAATTCGCTAAGCAAAACGCCGTCGTCAATTTCTTTCATTTGTTTTATCCTGTCAGGTATAGTATAGCTTGCACAATGCAAATAACACTCTGCCTCTCTTCCGTCTCTGCCAACTCTACCTCGTAATTGATGAAGTGTTGCAATACCAAATCGGTCTGCTCCTAATACTGCTATTGTATCGACGGACGGAATATCTATACCAACCTCAATTACGGTTGTGGAAACAAGCAATTTTATATTGCCGCTGTAAAAATCATTTATTACTTTATCTTTATCCGCATTTTTCATACCGCCATACAATAACCCAACTTGCTTTTGGTCAAAATATTTACCGCAAACAGTCTTATACACACTTTTTACTGAATATATATCCTCTAACCCGCTATCTACAACACGTGGACACACGATAATAATTTGCGAGCCGCCTTTAGTCTTGTTTGCAAAATATTTAAACATACTATCAATTTTATTTGAACGTAAAGAATATGTTTTTATGTTTGACGTTCGGCTTTGAGCTTTATACAATTTGCTTATTTTTAAATCTCCAAACGCAGTCATTGCAAATGAACGAGGTAAAGGTGTTGCCGACATAGAAATACAATGAACGCCATCCCCTTTTGCCAATAAATCAGCCTTTTGTTTTACTCCGAACTTATGTGCTTCGTCTATGATAGCAAGCTTTAAATTTGCAAAACGTACACAATCTTGAACACATGAATGTGTAGCAAAAAGCATGTTTATCTCGCCATTTTCAAGGTTTTTCAATATTTCGCCTTTTTGTTCGTTTGATATTGAAGAAGTCAATAGAGCTGTTCTTATATTCAAACTTTCAAACACTTTGTTAAAGCTATGGTAATGCTGCATTGCCAAAATTTCGGTTGGGGCAAGCAAAACAGATTGAAAACCTTTTTGATAAAGCATATACATTGCAAGGTGTGCAACAATAGTTTTACCAGAGCCGACATCTCCCAAAACAAATCTGTTCATTGCTCTTCCGCTTTGCAAATCGTTAATAATGTCGCAAAGTGCTTTTTGTTGACTTTCCGTTAGCTTATAAGGCAAAATATTATCCACAATACGTGGATAATCGCAAATTATTTTTTTCGTTTTTTGGATTTTTCTAAGCATTTTATAGCACAACAGTTGCTCAGCAAGCTCATAAACTGCCAAATTATTTTGTCCATATTCCACTTCGTCAAAAGTTTTTGGGAAATGTATATTTCTATATATTTTTTCCAAATCAAACTCGTTTGAAAATAAATTTTCGCTTATTACAGTATTCAAGCAATTTTCTACTATTTTTCTATATGAAACTTCCCCTAATTTGCCTTTTAGCGGATATATAGGCTTTACATCTTTTAACTTGTATTTATTGGAAATTTCCGAAATATTAGGGTTTATCAAAGTGTACTTATTGTTTTCAAAACTTACCTGTCCCCAAACCAAATACTCGCCGCATTTCAAGCTGTATTCCATAAACGGCATATTAAACCATAAAAGGCTTATATTTGCTTGCTCGCAAAGACAATCGGCTTTTATATAACATACTTTGTTTTTACTGTATTGTTTTGGATAAACTTTGATTATATTTACTTTTAGCAAAGAATATTCGCCCTCTAAAATATCTTCCGGTTTGGAAACATTGGTAAAATCCAAATATTTTTTAGGCAAAAAATTTAATATGTCCATTACAGAATAAATACCCAAACTATTTAATTTTTCCAAGGTTTTACTCCCGATTCCTTTGATATTTAAAAGTTCCATTTCTCTCCTAAAAAATTAGGCTTGCATAAGGCAAGCCAATAATGTTAATTTGTAAATATATCAAATTATTCCACACTTATCATATAGAAATAGTGATTTTGTCCGCCCTCATAAACTTCGACATCACATTCGTCATATTTATCGGCCAAAATATCTCGCAAGTTGTTTGCCTGTTCCTCAGTTGTACCCTCGCCATAATATAATGTGATGACAGATTTATCTTCGTCAACTAAATTTTCGACTACATCCAAAGTAACATCAGCAACTTCCGCACCTTTAGAAACAATTTTCTTTTCTGTAATGCCGATTATGTCGCCCTCTTGCAACTCAAAACCGTCAAGATTAGTATTTCTAACCGCATAAGTAACTTCGCCGTAAGCTACTTCGCCAAATGCCTCTTGCATTGCCTCCACATTGCTGTCAATATCGTGATTAATATCAAAGGCAACTGCACACGCTATACCTTCCGGTACATTTACGGTTTTTACAACTCTGACGTTTTTACTTGATAATTCCACAGCCTGTTCAGCAGCTAAGATAATATTTTTATTGTTCGGTAACACAATAATATTGTCACTGTTAACTTTTTCGATTACATTTAAAATATCGTTAACACTTGGATTCATTGTTTGTCCACCCTGGATAACGGTATCAACCCCAAGTTCTTTAAAAATTGATGCAAGACCGCCACCCGAACAAATCGAAACCATAGCAAGCGGTTTTTTATTAGCTTCGTGCTTTTTAATCAAAGCACGATTTTGCTCAAGCATATTTTCTATTTTAATCCTGTCAATTTCGCCAAGACTCAAGGCATATTGCAAAGCTTTGTTAGGTTGATTTGTATGAACATGTACTTTAACCATTGATAAATCGCCGATTGCAATAACACTGTCGCCGATTGCCATCAATTTATCTTTTAGCTTTTCGATATCTTCCTCTGTAGTCTTATTTTTTAAGTTGATTATAAAGTATTCTGTACAATATGCAAACTTAATATTCTCTAAATCGTGGATATCGCCATTAAAGTTATCCATTGCATCTTCCACATCGTCGTTATCATGAGCAATACGCTCCATCGGAACGCCTTTAAGCACATTATTAAAGCCTTGGAACACAAAAATCAAACCTTTACCACCGGCATCTACAACGCCTGCTTTCTTTAAAACAGGTAACATATCAGGTGTTTTGCTCAAAATTTCTTCGCCTTTTTCAATCAAAGCATCAAAAAATGCAATAAATCCTGAATTTTTGTTTGCAAGGGAAGAGGATTTTTCCGCCATATAACGAATAACTGTTAATATAGTACCCTCTTTAGGTTTAGAAACTGCACTATAAGCAACATCTGTAGCGTTTTGCAACGCTTTTGCAAATGCTTTGGTATTGATTTGTTTTGCTTCTGCAAGTGATTTTGCAATACCTTTTACTATTTGCGATAAAATAACTCCCGAATTTCCTCTTGCTCCTTTTAAAGCACCTTTGGAAAAATCGTTTAATAAATCTTCAAAATTATCGTAATCTTTGCCGTCAACTTCACTAACAGCACTCGTTAAAGTTTTGGACATATTAGTTCCGGTATCGCCGTCAGGCACCGGGAAAACGTTTAAGGAGTCAACATAATCTTTGTTTATCTCAAGTAATGTTGCACCACCGATTACCATCTCCTTAAATTTTGATATATCTAAAATTTTCATTCAATAAACTCCTAATTAAACTCTGACGCCAACAACGTAGACCAAAATATCGTCCACACGCATTCCGGTAAACATTTCTACATTGTATTTAACTGCACAAACTTTATAGCCTTCTTCAATCAACATTGAACAAATTTCGAATGTCGCTCCCCCTGAAGAACATTTTCTTTGAATTTTTCTATCTTTACTGTAAGCTGCGAAAGAACGTATAGGTGTTGTGATTATACTTCGCTGGTTACAATTAAATGCACAATTACTTAAGCAAATACCACAATCAATACATTTATTTTGATCCGTTATACAAGGTTCTAATAATCCTTTGGAATTTAGCTCCATTTTAATTATATGTACAGGACAAATAGCTGCACATACGCCACATCCATAACAATCATGTATTTTGCCTACGTTAGTATGCATTCTATACCGCTAATGCTATTTATACAACCCTTTTGCTTTCATTTCCTCGATAGACTCTTCGTATCTGTCCTCTTGAACGGACTGTCCGTCAACCCATGCAGTAAAGCGCGATATGCCTGTTGCAAAATCTATTCGTGGTTCAAATCCAAGAATTTTACGGGCAAGAGAGATATCTGCATAGTTATGCCGAATATCACCAATACGATAGTTACCCGACACACGAAGCGGCACTGCTATACCATAACTCCTCATCAAAGTTCTGGCCACAGTAAGTACATCTGTGGCAACCCCTGTTCCGATATTGAAAGCATGACCATTTGCCTCTTCCTTTTCTATGCCTAAAATAGTCGCTTCTACCACATCATC
>OFGZ01001570.1_pt1 | contig 11727 bp, 12 predicted proteins | sample 1521871 | NCBI WGS metagenome assembly OFGZ01 (sample SAMEA3504091, study PRJEB24116) | mouse gut metagenome | biome: mouse gut; feature: mouse-associated habitat; material: faeces | place: Denmark | collected 2011
TGCGGCCCTTGATCGTAACCTTGGCCGATGCGCCGTTGAAGTTTTCGTACTCGAGTTCGCCGATCTCTCCGCCATCCATGGTGTAGGCCCAGTCGGCACCGAAGCGTTTCACGTCAAATTTATGGGCTCCCTGACCGATTTCTTCGTCGGGATTGAATGCGATGCGGATGGGGCCGTGCTTGATCTCGGGATGCTCCTTGAGATAGGCTATGGCCGTGATTATTTCAGCGATGCCGGCTTTGTCGTCGGCTCCGAGGAGGGTGTTGCCGTCGGTAACGATGAGTGACTGGCCTATGTAGTTGTTGAGCTCGGGGAATTCGGATGGGGATAGGACTATGCCTTTCTCGGCGTTGAGGGTTATGTCGCCACCGGCGTAGTTTTCAACGATTCGCGGCGATACGTGGCGTCCGGTAAGATCTGGCGATGTGTCGAGATGGGCTATGAATCCAACGGTTGGAATTCCGGCCTTATCCGTGTTGGCCGGGAGTGTGGCCATGAGATAGCCGTTGTCGTCGAGAGATATGTCGTCGAGACCAAGTTCGCGGAGCTCGTTTTCGAGGTGTTGCGCGAAGATCATCTGTCCGGGTGTCGATGGGGTCATGTTGGTCAGTTCGTCGCTCTGAGTGTCGAACTTGACATATTGGAGGAAACGGTCAACTACATTCATTTTTCAATCGGTATAAGGTGTTATAATGCTGCAAAATTACGTAAAAAGAACGGATGGGGAATGTTTTTGCGGATTAATTTTGATATTTTTGCACTCATGATTGCGCTTTTTGTCCTTTCTCAGGTTGAGATTTATGTTCTGCTGGCTGTTGCAGCGGCGGCGGTGGTGGCGGTGTGTGTCAAGCCGGCGTCGCGTGGAGAGGCTATCGAGCATCTGCTCGGAGGCAGGCTGTGTTCGCTGTCGGAAAATGGGTCGGCGGATGAACCGGCGGTGGATTTTGATTGCGATGAGTCGGGCAACGTGTTGCTGCTCCGACGTGGATTGACCGGGCTTACGGACGCGGATGCTGTCAGCCTGGCCATAACGGTGATAGGCTTTGACGTGCGGATAGAGGAGCGTGTGGCTAAGGGCCGGGGAATGGGTAATCCGGTTGATGCGGCCGTGTTTACGCTCGATTTTTTAGGCCATGAGCGCTATCATGTCATTTATCGGAGTGAGGTGTATTCGCTGGCGGCGTCGCTGACTCTTCACAACCGTCCGGGACTGCATGCCGCACGGGAGCTGAAGGTTGATTCCTGACCGGGATCATGGGAGGCAGAAGATGAGCTGTTGGCGGTAGGCGTTCCACGGAACGTAGATCAAGTCTGATCCGGGGATTGGCTTGACGGGGCGTTCGTTGAGATCGACGCGGACGTAGTAGGTTCCGGTGTCGGATCGGAAGAGGATCATTTGCAGATTTGCGGCCATGGGTACTATGTCGAAGTCGCGCCAGTGGAGTGCCACGGTGTCGAAATGGCGTGTCAGGTAGCTGCATCCGGGAATTTTCATCAGTGAGAGCAGAGGCATCAGCGTCTCGGCATGGCCGAAGCGTAGGTTGACCGTCGGTTTGCCCTGTGGATCGCGTATGAATGCGTCGGTGGTCTCGATCAGGTCGGTGAGCAGCGGTGAGGCAATGTCGGCAGGAACGGTCGACAGCGTGGTTGCCGTCCGGTCGATATATTGCCGGAGGTTGAAGATGGACCATAGTGTGTTGAATTCCTGAAGAGAGAAATAGTCGCTTGCCTGAGAGGTGAGCCCGATGGCTTCCATGCCGGCGAGAACGGAATATTCGGCCATGGCGATCTCGGCGGAATCGGCTGACAGGGGATAGCTTTTGCCTAATACGCGACGCAGGGGCGACATTGGGATGCGTGAGTCGGTGAATTGCTTGATCTCTGTTTCGGCTTGCTCGGATTTGACGAAGGTCTTATAGTCGGGGTTGTCGGAGAAAAATCGCATCAGAGTGGAGAAGCGTCGGCCGGAGGCGTCGGTCAGCTCGATTTTTTTGTCGAGCTGCGCGAGCTGATGGGTGAATTCGTACATGCTCATCACGCATCGTGGGACATAGGAGCTGATGGCATTGACGCTCTTGCCGGCGAAAAGTTCCGGGAAGGAGGCATACATGCGTGCGGCGATGCCTCGCTGTTCGGCGGCACCGAGTGAATCGAGTTGTCCCCATCGTGAGGCAGTGGCGTTTTCGATTGTAACTACTGTTTCGGTCAGTCTTTTTCCGAGTGGAGTTATCGTGCCGCGACGGGTCGCATCTTCAAGGGCTTTGCGCAGACGGGAGATATGGGATGGACTGGCGGCAAACCGCGCTCCATGGCGTCCCACATGGTTGATCATCACGGGGGTGAGCGAGTCGGGGACTTCTATTGCGCGAGTCGGAACCGGGTAAGGCTTGGCGCTGCCCTGACAATCGGAAAAAGAGTATGCCGTGGCAGTTGGATCGGCGGCAAAAGCAGAAACGGCCACAAGCCATGCGAAAAGATGTGAAAGGATGCGGTGCATGCTGATTTTTGTTTTAAATTTGCAGGACTTAAACAGATGATAAAGTTATGGAATATCAGGATATTCAAGCCCTTTTAGATGAAAACAAGCCCGGCGAGGCTTTGGTTTTGCTTGACAACGTATTGGCTGTGGAACCGGATGATCCGCAGGCGTTGTTCCTGAGGGGAAAAGCATATTGGCGGCTGGGTAACCGCTCTCGGGCGACATCGGATTATGCCGCGGCAGCCGCGTTGGATCCTGATAGTCCGGCCGTGCAGGCATTGGAGCAGGCACGGGCTATCGAGGCATTCTTTAACCCCGATCTGCTCAACCCGTAGGTTGTCTGTCCGTTGGGGACGTGATCAGGCGGCGAACATGATCGTGTGGCGGCGTTGCCAGCCCTGAGTGCTGTTGCGCAGCTCAATGGTGGCCAGTCCGCGGATTTCATTGCCGATCGCACGGAGAATATCGGCGAGAGAGGTAATGCCGCTGAGGCGGAGGCTCGACATCACACGTCCGCGCTGGCTCACGGTTGCGAAAATTTCGTCGGAGGAAAGAATTGTTGCCATAACTTATTTGTATTAATCGTTTGATTTCTACTGCAAAGTTACAGCACGCATGTGCCACTATCGCGCCCATATCATATAATATAAGTTATAATACGCGATTTCGCCCCTGCATCCCAATCTCATAAAACATTACTTTGCACTCTTTTCTCAAAAATATACTTTGACCTATGGCGACGAAGAAGCCAAACGCAAGTTCAAGGAACAGCAAAAACAGCGTTCGCGAGTGAGATTGAAGCATTGGTCGGCATAGCCGGTATGCGTTAGCGTAGATATTAATGTTCACCGCAACCTCAAAGCCCAGCCGCGCAAAGGCCCCAAAATGCACCACTAATCCCAAGCCGTCGAGAGTCCCATCTCTCGGCGGCTTTTTTTGCGCTAAATATCGCCAATGATGATATGTTACGCAGCATATCATCATTGTAGTCTGCAAAATTTTTAGTAATTTTACACCGCGAATGTAATACATTCTGAAAACGACCTCCATACATAAAGAAGAATAATGCTCATTGTAGTGAGTATATTCATATTTGAAAATTCCCTTATGGTTCGTTACAGGCTTTGGTCGGCCTTCAGATGCCAGAAGGGAATTTTCGTTTTTTTGTGATGGCAAAAGAGAAAGAAACGGATTTCATAATAAAAAAACTTCTTGACGCGGCTGGTATTGAGTGTCAAGCTGAGGGGTGTGCCATACATGAAATTCAGGTAGCACTCCAATCAGCATCTAAACGAGGGACTGGAAAGGTTGGCTTTCCAGAATTTGTTGGTCAGTCTGGAGACTTTATCATAGTTATCGAGGACAAGGCATCTGCAACAAATCAAGTTAAATACATCAACGAATCTGATAAGGAGACTCTGTTGATGGACTTAAAAAGCGTTACAGATTACGCTGAAAATGGAGCGTTACATTATGCTCTTCATATAATTGAGCATACTAATTTCAAGAAAGTATTTGCGTTTGGTTGCTCTGGTACGGATAGTAAACGAATGACCATTCGTCCAATATTTGTTAGTCCTACCCATTATAGGCTTTTACCAAAAGTTAAGGACTTTGCTTCTTTCTCATCGGAAAATATTAGCCGTTATTATGAAGAGGTTGTATGTGGAAAAGAACCAATTGAAAAGGTTGAACTAAGAGAAATATTAGGGCGGGCACAAAAACTTCATGAAGACTTAAGAAACTATGGACAGCTTGGAGATGATGAAAAGCCACTTGTAGTTTCCGCTATTTTACTTGCGCTACAAGAAGAAAAATACAATAATTTTTCAACAGAAAATCTTACTGGTGACAAGGTAGAAACAGATGGAAAGAAAATATTCGCGGCTTTATGTACGCATATGACGCGAGTTGAAGTGCTGCCTGAAACAAAGAAGGAGATGGTAATCAATAAATTCAGATTTATAGTAGATAAACCAAATCTTTCTGAAATTGATGCGCGATTAGGGAAGTCGCCTTTAAGATATTATGCCGAATATCTTCATTCTCAGATACTGACTGCAATATGTAACAATTCTCCAGAAGATGTGTTAGGACGTTTTTATGGAGAATTTATCAAGTATAGTGGCGGCGATGGTCAAACGTTAGGGATTGTGCTGACTCCAAAGCATATAACCGAATTATTCGTAAAATTGGCAGAAATCAAGCCATCTGATAAAGTCCTTGATCCATGCTGCGGAACTGGTGGTTTCTTAATTGCTGCAATGCATGAGATGCTTTCTTCTGTATCAAATGAAGAAGAAAAAGCATATATAAAACGAAACAATCTGCATGGCATAGAGCTGAACGATAAAATGTTTGCAATTGCCACCACAAATATGGTAGTGCGTGGTGACGGCCAAAGTAAGTTAATCTGCAAAGACTTCTTGAAACGTGATGCAGAACTTCTACGACAGAATAATTATACCGTAGGGTTAATGAATCCTCCTTACTCTCAGGGAAAAAATAAAACAAATGCACATCTTACGGAATTAAAGTTTATTTGTCATCTCCTCGACTCGTTAGCCGATGGGGGAAGATGTGTCGTAATCGTTCCTCAAAGCACAATGGTTGGGAAGACAAAAGAAGATAAGGCGGATAAACAGTACATTTTAGCTAATCATACTTTAGAAGGTGTAATTACGCTAAACACCAGTACATTTTACAATGTAGGTACGAATCCTGTTATTGCTGTGTTCACAGCTCATCAGCCTCATCCGGCAAACAAACTAAGTAAATTTGTTGACTTTAAGAATGATGGCTATGAAGTCTTTGCGCACATCGGACTGATGCCTACCCCTAAAGCAGAAGAGTTACGAAAACATCTTCTTGATTGTTGGTTTCAAGGTAAATCTGCACCAAATTCTTTCATAGTCCGCAGTACTGTTGAGGCTGACGACGAATGGTTGCATTCATTTTACTATTTCAACGATGAAATTCCTTCTGAAGAAGACTTTGAAAAGACAATGGCCGATTATCTGACATTTGAATTCAATATGCTTACTCATGGACGTGGATACTTATTTGAAGAACTTAGGAGGGAGGAATCTTTATGATGGACTATAAAAGACATGAATGGCAACCATTTTTCATTGAAGATGTTGCTGAAATAGTATCTGGTAAAGATATATACGAACGTGAGCGAAAAGAAGGCTTCATTCCTTATGTTACGGCGACAGCTAACAATAATGGAATTGGTTATTTTGTCGGAAATAGTAATGAAACATTAGAGCGAAATTGTTTATCTGTTAATAGAAATGGCTCTGTAGGCTATTGTTTCTATCATCCATACGCAGCCCTATACGGAAACGATACAAGAAAGTTGCGCCCTAAGATTAATAATAAGTATGTAGCATTATTTCTTTCGTGGTGCATTACTATGCAACGGGAGAAGTATGGATATGGGTACAAAATGGGTACGGGTCGTCTTAAACGACAGCGAATATTATTACCCGTAAATAGTAATTCTGAACCTGACTGGGAATTCATGGAAACTTTTATGCGGGAAAAAGAACAAAAACTATTAAAACCAATCATTGACAAACTATGTATTCGTCTGATACACAACGAAATATCGGGGGGGGTAATTCGATACATCCGAATTGGAAACCATTCCCTTTATCCGAAATATTCACAATACTACCGGGTAAGCGCTTGACAAAAAGTGACATGACGGATGGCTCACGTCCATTTATTGGCGCTTCTGACTCCAATAACGGGGTTACTGCATGGGTAAGTAATACCAACGAGAGTCTTGATTCCAATGTGCTCGGCGTAAATTATAATGGGAGCGTGTGTGAAACATTCTTCCATCCGTATGAGTGTATATTCTCTGATGATGTGAAGAGATTACATCTTAAGAGTGGTGTTGATTCTAAATATGTAATGCTATTTCTTAAGACAATCATCTTGCAACAAAAGTGCAAGTATGAATATGGATACAAATTTAACGAGCAAAGAATGTTACGGCAAACAATCCTTTTGCCCGTTGACTCTTCTGGCAATCCTGATTGGCATTTCATGGAAATGTTTATGCGTAAACTTGAAACGCAAATGCTTGAAACAACAATTGAGATTTTCAAGAATCGCATAAATGTTAATAAATGTAAATTAGGGGGGGGGTAAAATGGAAGCCGATTTCTCTTAAATCTTTATTTCACTTCACAAAAGGAAACCAAAACCACATGTCCTCGCTTTGTGATGGGTATATACCTCTTGTGTCAGCTCGTAAAGTAGAAAATGGATATAAGGGATTCATCACGCCAAACAATAAGGAACTATTTGAGGGAAATATCATAACGCTAAATTTGGATGGTGACGGGGGTGCTGGTATAGCTTACTATCAACCGTCCAAGATGGCGCTTGATAGCCATGTTGGTGCCCTTTCTCCCCGAAGGAAAATGACACGCCATCAAATGCTTTTCATTTCCCGGTGTATAACTAACCAAGGTGATATGTTTGGGCACGGCTATTCTATTAACGGCAATCGAATCAAATCCATGAAAATAATGCTCCCCGTTGATGATGGAGATGAAATAAACTGGGAATTGATGGACGAATATATGCAAGGCGTAGAGTGTACCCAAATCATGAGTTACCTTGAATACGCTAAATCACAACTGACAAGAAATGACTCTTGAAAAGAAACAAGGTCATGGTTTGGTTTAAGTCGGGAAGGATATACCCGAGTTAAACCAAACTTAGATATAGACCACTGAAAAGAAAAATTGCCAATGAGAAAAGGGCTGGCAAGTGGAATAACGTTGCTGTTGCCTTGTTGTGATGGCTTGTGCTGCCTATGGATAGGGAGGTCGAGGAGGTGGAGTCCAGGAGTGAGAGGTAATGCTACTGCTACGTGTGTATTAAAGAAAGTTGATAAATTCAAGTTAGGTTTATTCAGTTGGGTTTGCGGTGGTTCAGCTGGGTCGAATCGCTGACTTTTTTACTATGAGCCGCGTTCCGGGCTAAACTGCATGGTGTGAATGATACAAAATTCTTCATCTTCCGCCTCTGCAATCTCTATGCCTAAACACAGCTGTTTTACTATGCGCCGAAATATCTACTGACCCCTCGTTTTGCCGGATTTTGCGCCGTGGGCTAAAAATCAAAAATCCCGAAAATCGTTGATTTTCAGGACTTTTCCGCGTTTTGCGTTTCGTTTTCGTGATCCGCCTGGAGCCGCGGAATATCGCTTTAACTAAGTAGTATTCAGATTGTTGTAATGCCTCGCTTTCCGCTGTTCACGAATTGCACACGGCACTATTTCAATGTTCTTCCCGATTATGCCATCAGGGTGTTGCAATGGTACGTATTATTTCTCAATGTTTGAAATAGATTTGAATTTAGTTTCAATATTTTAGACCTAATAATTTCGAATTATTATCTTCTCGTTCCGCATCTCTTTCATAACCTTTAATTAGTGTTGTGAAAATTTTTACCATTCTTGGCGAATATGGAAGAGCGCGCTTCCTGTATGTTTCAAATAATTTAATTAGCTCACGTTCACGTGCTCCTCCTGAAAAAGGAGATACACAGAATGATCCTCTTTTATTAAACAACTCACAACCTATTTCAGTATCAATTTTATCATCACTAAGTGATTCTACGAGATGACAAAGGTTTTCCGATGGATATTTGTCATCTTCAGGAATATTCCCAATAATTTTACCGATGGTATGCTCGCACATAGCCATTGATTTACATGCTTCTCTAACATTCTGTAGGTATACAATTAAATCATCATAATTTGTAGTACCGTCATCATCTGTGCAAGGAACAGATTCATAGTTATACAAGAATCGCCATGCAAATTCTGCCATTGCGACACGTTTACGTTTTTCATCTTCTGTGGCAAATTCCTCTTCATCTGTTACATTTGCAAGTTGTATTAGCTGAATCATTAGTGATGAATCTCGATTCAAAGCCGAGTAAATGTGCAAATTTCTTACGTCCATAAATTTCCTAAGCATCTCATATAGAAGAAACTCAATCTGTAGCAGTTTAGTTAGAAGGGCTTCTTCTTTGGGGAGTCCAATTGATATTAATATATCTCCAATATAATATCTGACATCTGAATCAAGTAGTTGGTCTGAGAATGAGATAGCTTCACTGATGATATTGATTTTTATGGCGTCCGTTAGATTTGAAAGTATATCTTTATTGTGTATTACGCATAGAATCGTCGAAAAACGACAAACGTTTCGTAAATGTGTAATTACAAAATCAATATCTTTGTTTTCACAAGACCAAATTGAAACATTTACCCAATAATCTTTTTCGATAGAATTACCCATATTGCTCGCTTTAATAGCTAACTTAATATGATAATTAGGGCTGTACAATACAACTGATATAGACTTGTTATCAATGCAATTAAGATCGTCCAGCAATTTCAAGTAACATTCTTCATCAATAGAATAGTACAGACAACGGAAGAAGCATATAACAAATTTTAATGGAATTGAATTATTAACCAATCGTTTGTAAACTTCCATTGCCATGGTATCTCCATATAAAGAAACTAAAGAAGTAGCCAATGGTTCATGGTTTTCTACAATATTAGATAATTCAAAAATGGATTCTCCTCCTTTCGCGGCTATAATCTCTTTTAATTTAGAATCCCTGATGACGTTAAGCTGTTCAATACGATGAGAGTAATTAGTCTTGTCTAAAACATATTCTGGATCCTTTATATTGAAATCATCAAAGAAATGTTTGCTCTTTAGCAGCAAGTCTTCAGGTTCAATATCTCTTAGCAGAGTTATATATTGGTCCAAATCCACTTCTGGCAAAGCCCATTTCGCTTCTTTATACGCACGTTGTCGGTATATCTCTTTTCTAAGTAAGTCAACAACTTTCATATTCCCCACATAGGAGTATTTAAGTGTGTTCAACTTAGCTATTATTTTATCTCGTACGCAGTTTAAATATTCATAAAATGAAAGCTCGATAAGTGAACAAAAATTATCGACTGAATCATTATAGAGGGACAACATTAATTGAACAGCATCAATGATTTCTTGAACTGGGATTGGGGAGATATACTCCGGGGAAATTTGACATCCTCTCAGTCTCCACCTAAAAGTTGAGTTATAAGTAAAATATCCCTTTCTCAAATCTTTTATTAAACATAAAATCAAATGATAAACTTCATTAGGATATTTTTTACTCAACGAAGATAAAATACCTATTCGCTCATTGAATTCAACCAATGTTTGGGGCAAAATGAATCGATAAATTTGACGTAATGAATTTAATGGACTATTAGCATATTTTTCGTTAGGTGGAAATTTGGATGTGAATAATAGAATATCTGTAATCTCAAATAAGTACTTTGAATCCCAAGCAATTCGTTCAAGCGCATTTAAAAATTCAGTATAATAAATCTCGCATCCAGTTAAGCTGAATTGCTTTTCTCTTGGAACAAACAATGTTTTGACAATATTGCCTTCTGATTCAATATCTCGTTTTATGAATTTAATTACTGAATTAGGAGATACTTCTGCTAATGTATGAAGATATTTACGATTACTCAAATATCGTGTGATGTTATATTGGGATAGGATTTTAGTAATTAGATTTTCAGTCCAATTAATTGTCCTGCCATTCAATTCATTCATTACTGAATATAAGGCAATTCCATGATATATTCCGTCTTTTATATTATCAGAATACAGCTGTTCATTTTGCCAAAAACGAAATCCTTTTTCCTCCATTTTAGCAATTGCATCTGAATCATCGTCTAAATTTAGAACATCAACCACCTCTTCAATTCTTTTCAGATTGATCGTAGTGATATGAGAAATTAGATGCATCATTAAATCATACGAAGATTTCACCCTCCAAATATTCCCGATTTTAACAATTGGACTGTCATCGGCAAATTGTAAAGGTTCTATAATAGATAAAACGTCATCATATGATATCCCAGATATATGAGCAACTATATCTTTATCTCCATCTACATTGTCATTCCATTCACCGATTATGCCACAAGCTATAAGGATATCCATATTTTGGTTATTAAGCCAGCTTGGAGCTATGTACGAAACAACTATACGCCTTCGTAGAATATTGACATCGTATGCAACATCACGCGCTAAATTGCGGGCTTCGGTTTTGTTCAATCCTGCTTCATGTAAAGACTCGATGAAATTTTCCCGATCAATCTCTGATAATGATATAATAGGTATAGTAAAATTTGCATCATTACAACCGACACAATGAATTACGGAATGACCTTTTTCAACAGCAATAATATGATTGAGCTGAATATTAGTTATCATAACCAGAGGTTCCGAACTACTCACCAATATCTCATACTCACTTGGATTAGTCACAACAACTGTACGTTTTTCGCTGTTGTCATTTAATGACAATATTGAAGCGCACGCAAAAGCAAATGACTCATCTATTGAATTAGATTTTAGTCGAATATATTGAGGAGATCTTGTTACTTCATAGATAGACTCTTTTTGTGGCTGCCTGTTAGATAGCAAAATCTTAATAGGCAAGCATACTTCTTTTCCAGTGGCCCATCTTTTCCAAAAGTTACTACAAGTCAATGTTGTTGGGCACGATATCGATTTAATTATATCATTTAGGCTCTCTATTGACGATTTTAGTGATTCTACATTTTGAATAATCTCAATCGCTTGAGCTTTATTCTTATCTATGCTTCTTAATATCTCTTCATTTTGCAAGGTGTTTATGAATTGGCTACAGTCTGGAGCATTCATTATTTCTTCAGCCCAAAGTTGAAGTAATTCATTTTCTTTAGGATGCCGACCTTTATGATCCAATGTAATATATTCTTTTAGGTGGATAAGATATTTATCCATATTTTGATACATCGAATCTTTTGCACAATCAGGATAATCCCAACGTTGAACAGCCTTTTTGAAGCATTTATTCAAATGATAATACAAGGATCTGTTTCCTACAATTATATTATTTATTGTTGGGATATTACCTGCTATATATGATATTATTAAACTTAGTGCAATGTTCATAATTTCTTGTTTGAGTTATTAGAACTGATTTACCATAACAATGTTGATCACTTTCCCTTTACACTCGATTTGTGCCTCTTGGTCGTTGGTGATGACGATGAGGTTGTCGCAGTGGAGTTCTTCGGCGGCTTCGACGAGGGCATCGAGTTCGCGCTTGCGGGTTTTCTCGGAGGTCATGTCGTAGCAGACTTGGATCAG
>OFGZ01001572.1_pt1 | contig 11707 bp, 13 predicted proteins | sample 1521871 | NCBI WGS metagenome assembly OFGZ01 (sample SAMEA3504091, study PRJEB24116) | mouse gut metagenome | biome: mouse gut; feature: mouse-associated habitat; material: faeces | place: Denmark | collected 2011
GATAGAGATATACTGGAAATTTGAAAGTGGTTTTCCAAATACAGGAACAACGTAAAAGTGTGGGCTATGCCTGCACTTTTTCTATCACCAAAAAAGTAAATTTTTTTTAGTCCTTGCTTGACAGGAGAACACGATGTCCAGAAGTCAGGGAAGGAGGAAGAGGCTTCCATAAAGCCGGAAACCGGAGAAAGCGCTGTGGATGTGCCGATTCCATACCCGGTAGAAAACGCAGGGCATAATTACGCAGTGGACAATGGAAAGCCACAGGGGGCGAAACTGGCGGCGGCAATGGCTGACAAGCCTGTGCAGCGGACATCGCTGAGAGAGAAACTGGAAGCGTTCAAGGCGAAGGTGTCTGGAACAGAAAAACAGGAGAAGCATAAGGAAAAGGGGAAGGAGGTAACAATGTAGGCATAAAAAATTCATAAAAATCCTGTTGCAAAAGCGATGATAAAACCGTACAATGTAGATGGGATGGTATGCGGAATGTAAAAAGAGCCATACTGATAAAGGAGGTGTTTTTTATGGCAACTTCAAGTATTACAAAGAATTTTTTTATATCAGGCCAGAAGCAGGTGGAGATGTTTGCTGATGCGATTGAAGCATCTGCTAATAACCCTACGCCTCCTGTCAATGTCAGCGCTACTTTTTTAACTGACCCGAAAGATATAGCGAAATTTATGGAGAAAAGGAAGAAAGCGAATGCAGGAAACAAGTAAATATACAGTTTTCAACATTCGTGAGTATTTGGGCAATGGAAGTCATGGACTCGGAGAGGACACGCTGCTTCAGGTTCTTTCCGAGTTTTCATGTAAGATAAACCCGGATGTTGAAAGATTCATAAAGAAACAATCCATTGAGTTCGCAAAAAAACAGCAGTCGGTTACATATCTGGTATTTTCAACGGAAGATGCAGAGCTGGTTGGATATTTTGCACTCACAATCAAACCGATTACCATAAACGCAAAACCATTCAGTAATACCGTAAAAAGGAAACTGTCAAGAGTAAGCACATTGAATGAACAGGATCAGACTTATAATCTTGCGGCGTATCTGATCGCACAGCTTGGGAAAAATTATAATAATGACGCAAATGAACGCATTTCAGGTAAAGAATTGTTAGGGCTTGCAATACGGCAGATACAGCAGCTGCAGTATTTAGCGGGCGGCATGGTTATCTTTTTGGAGGCAGCGGATGAAGAAAGGCTTTTGTCTTTCTATCGTGAGAACGGTTTTCAGCAGTTCGATACAAGACTGACAGATTCCTCCAAAGGGGAGCCGCATGAGCTGATACAGTTATTAAAACTGTTGTAACGAAAAATTTTATAGTAAAAGTAACTTCAGGTGCATGGTAGAGAAAAAATCAATACCATGCACTTTTTGTTTTGGAGATACCGTCTTGAAAATATTCTGGACGGTATTTTTATATGGAAAAAGAAAGGAAAATAAACATATGGCAGACGCAAAAACAGAAAAGCAGAAGGTAGTGAATATTTCGCTCTGAGAGAGCTATCGATATTCATTTGAGATCCACCAGTTAGGTGAAGGGATCCAGTTTATAACCAGTATTCAGAATAGATCCACCTGTCACACGAATAGATCCAATCAAAATTTATGGTCTGTGCTTAACGATTCGTAAGAGTCTCCTGTAGAATCATGTTTGGAGAGATTGTCTCCGATTCTACGAAAGGAGGCCGAATATTATGGCCAAAAAAATCAGCGTGAAGCTCATACTGGAGCTTCGGGGCAATGGAATGGGAAGAAACTCCATTGCCCGGACAAGACACATTTCTGTTAACTCTGTTGGTGATGTATTTCACAAAGCAGATGAAAATGGCATCTCCTACGAAGATGTCAGAGACATGGATGAAGACTCGGTTTACCGCATGTTCTATCCTGACAAGTTCGTGCAGGAATCCATGTATGCCCAGCCCGATTACGGATATGTGCATCAGGAACTGAAACGGGTGGGCGTCACCCTGAAGCTCCTCTGGCAGGAATACCAGGACCAGTGCAGGGCGGCTGGCAGCATTCCCATGGGATACACGAAATACTGCAAAGGATACAGCGACTATGCCATTGTGAACAAGCTGACAAACCATCTGGAGCATAAACCGGGAGATGCAGTCGAAGTGGACTGGTCAGGCCCGGTGATGGAACATGTAGATACGGCAACAGGGGAAGCCGTGAAAGTCTATCTGTTCGTGGCGACCCTGCCATACAGCCAGTATTCCTATGCAGGGCCCTGCCGGGACATGAAGATGGATTCCTTCATCCGCGCCCATGTCCATATGTACCAGTACTTTGGCGGTGTGGCCACACGCCTCATCTGCGACAACCTGAAGACAGGCGTCGTGTCCCAACCCAGGGAAGGGGAGATCGTCCTGACGGCTGATTATGAAGCCCTTGGCAGCCATTACCAGACAGCCAGCATGCCTGCGGGAATCCGCAAGCCCAAACAGAAAGCATCTGCGGAGGGGACTGTCGGCAAGGTTGCAACCGCAGTCATCGCCAGGCTCAGGAATGAAATGTTCTGCTCCTTTGATGAGCTGAAGGCTGCCGTATCCCGAAAACTTGATGCCTTTAACCACAGCAGCTTCCAGAAACGGGAAGGCAGCCGCTATGAAGCTTACCTGGATGAAAAGCCTTTTCTCCATCCCCTGCCTTCCATTCCTTATGAGATTGCCACATGGGTATACGGCAGGAAAGTGAACATTGACTTCCATGTGGTGTTTGAATACAACCGGTATTCCTGTCCTTACCAGTATGCCCGCAAAACGGCAGACCTGAAAGTCACGGACAGCACCGTGGAGATTTACAGCGGCAGCACCCGCACCGCGACCCACAACCGCTTCCCATCCGGCAGGAAGAACCAGTATTCCACCCACCAGGAGGACATGCCGAACAAGTTCCGTATCTCTCCACGGGACGATGTACGCATCAAAAACTGGGCGGGCGCCATCGGGAAATATACGGCAGAAGTGGTTGACCGGATCTTCGAGGGCGTATCCATAAAAGAACAGGGCTACAATCCTGCCCTGGCTGTTCTGCGGTTGAGCAATAAGTACTCCGAAGCGCGCCTGGAAGCCGCCTATGAATTCGCAGTAACCAATGGGATTAAGAAGCCCCGTTACCACCATCTTAGCTCCATACTGGCCGCCAGTCAAGATGAAATCTACATGGAACAGAAGAAAGCCTCCGACAAGGCAAAAACACCCATGGGGTACCTGCGTGGCAGCGATTACTATGGAGGTGGCCGGAATGATCAATGATGAGAGCAGGCGCAAACTGCGCGAAATGAACCTTGGCGAAATCATCTCCGGGTTGGAGGCACAGCAGGCTGAGCCAGCCACACTGGGGCTGCCGTTTGACGACAGGATGCAGCGGCTGGTGGATTATGTCTATCAGGAAAAGTACAACGCAAAGATTCAGAGGCTCATAAGGTCTGCAAGACTTCGCTTCCCGCAGGCGGACATGCAGGGCATCCTGCATGAAGGCCGGGGGCTGAACAGGGAGCTTCTTGGAAACCTGTCTGGCTGCCAGTACATCGATGCCCGCCAGAGCATCGTCCTGCAGGGATTTACCGGATCAGGCAAGACATATCTGGCCTGTGCCCTGGGGAAACAGGCATGCCTCAACCAGTTCAGGGTCCTTTATATCCGCCTTCCTGACCTGCTCATGGAATACGGTGACTGTGCTGCCATCACAGGCAGCCCGAAGAAGCTGCTGAACCGGTATGGAAAAATCCCGCTCCTCATCCTGGATGAATGGCTGGTTTCAGACATATCGGACAGTGCGCTGTACTTTCTCTTTGAACTGATGGAGCGGCGTTCTGACTCCACCTCTACTATCTTCTGCACCCAGTACCGGAAAGATGACTGGATCAAGCGGCTTGGCGAGGGCGTCCAGGCGGAAGCCATAGTGGACCGCTATGCACATACTGCCTATTGGATAGAAACAGGTAGCATGAACATGAGAGAGTATTTCGCAAAACCCAGGAAATAATCCTGCGAGGTGGATCCCAAAGGCGAACCGGTGGTTCGCTAAGGAAAATCAGTGGAGCGGAACTACGTTCCGCTCTGGATCCGCTGGCGCGAAATAATCAGCCTGCCAGACATCTTCCGCAATAATAGCTTCATGCAGTCCGTCTGCCAGAATATAATTATCCTGCTCCACAAGATGATACTCGTTTCGTGTTCCACGGACTTTTTCTGTCTTTCTGCGTCCATAAGCAATTTTACCGCAATATACCGGGTTTTTCAGAATCAAGCGCACTAAATGCGCATCAAAAAGAGGATTTTTGCCATTCTGCCGCTGTATTTTATGAATGCCGTGGGTTTCAAGATATTTTGCAACACCGTTAGTGCCAATATCTGTATGTACATATTGTTCAAAGATTGTGCGGATAGCTTTTGCCTCTTCTTCGTTAATCTGAAGTTTGCCATCTATCAGTTGATAACCATATGGCGCAAATCCGCCGTTCCATTTTCCCTCACGGGCTTTCTGAATACGCCCCTCCAGCGTCTGCACGCGAATATTCTCCCGTTCGATTTCTGCAACTGCTGACAGTACGGAAATCATCAGTTTCCCTGCGTCTTTGGAAGAATCAATTCCATCTTCCACGCAGATCAGATTTACGCCAAAATCCTGCATAATCTGCAATGTAGAAAGTACGTCCGCAGCATTTCTGCCAAATCGGGACAGTTTAAAAACAAGAACAAAGGAAACGCCGTCTTTCCCTGACTTGATGTCCTCCATCATACGGTTAAATTCTAACCGCCCCTCAATGGATTTGCCGGATTTTCCAGCATCTTCATATGTACCGACAATTTTATAATTATTAAAATCAGCAAATGCTTTCATTCTGGCTTTCTGTGCGTCTAAAGAATAGCCGTCTGTCTGCATAGCTGTAGATACTCTTGTATATGTATAAACCTTTATTCTTCCTCTGTGCATATATTCTCCATTTATGCAACGCCCGTTGCACTTTTACATTTTGATAACCACATCCTTTTATAAATCTACAAGTTTTATTCTTTATCTGCCTTTTTACCCAGTATTTTTATCGAGTTTAAATAATCTTGTTCCACATCACTTAAAGTACGCTCTTTATATTTTTTATATTCTCCGGTTGCTTTTTCCACCGCCTGCTTATGCGTCACACTTCCATTTCCTGACAATAACTGTTCGCCGCTCATTGTTAGAATCCGGTCTAAGTGCTTCGCCCAATCTTTCATGGTCATAACCTGTTCCCGTTCTGCCTGACGTTCTGCAAAATCCAAATATCCCGACACAAGCTGTCCCATTGCACGAAGTTCTTTTTCATCCAGATAATTTTGGGCAATGACGGCTTCCCGCAATGTAGGCTGCTTTCCTGCAAACATGGTAAGCCCCATAAATTCCTTTTCTGCATCTGCCCTTGTATAAATAACTTCCGCCGCCGTCTGCCCATGAATGGCATAATGAATTTTATTCTGAACCTTCTGAAAAAACTGAATGGATATTTCAGCTTTCGGGTCATAGTCAATGCTGGTAGCGTAAATCTCCAATACCTGCCTGTAAAACACCTTTTCAGACGCACGAATATCTCTGATTCGTTCAAGCAGTTCTTTAAAATATCCACCGCCGCCTAAGTTTTTCAAGCGTTCATCATCCAGCGCAAAGCCTTTACGCATATACTCTTTCAAAATTCCGGTTGCCCATATCCTGAACTGCGTGCCTCGTTTTGATTTCACACGATAACCAACAGAAATGATTACATCGAGATTATAAAATTCTACGGGCTTATCTGAATTTGCAATGTGCAAAATTTGCACATTACCTTCCCTGGAAAGCTCGCCTTCTTCAAATATATTTTTTATGTGTTTTGAAATTACAGAGCGGTCTCTCTGAAGTAACTCCGCCATCTGCGCCTTTGACAGCCAGACCGTATCGCCATCAAAGATTGTTTCAATCTTTGATAAGCCATCTTCTGTTGTATAAATTATCATATTTGAGTTTCCAATTTCTTCTCTATAATCCATAGTCACCTCGTTATTTGGCATTTTCTCCCGTAATAGTTTGGACACTCTTATCATGTTTATTATATCTTTTGTGTTCATTATTAACAATACACATTCTTCAATTTTTTGACAATTCTTCTGCTTTATTTCCATCGTCTTCCGCATGATTGTCTCCTGCTATATCAGGTAAATTTTCTATATCTAAATCTGACGCATATTTTTCAATCAAATTTGCTAACATATCTGCCAACCCACTCCATTCGTCAACCATAAGCACTTCCTCCATGTGAACGCAAAAAAGGACGGCTACAAACTGTTACGTTTATAACTGCCCTTACGCTGTTTTAACACTCAAAAACTTAAATTTCCTGTCAATCTTTCCTGCTTTTTTAATCTATAAGACTACATACAAGTGACAGGTCATTACGCTGTCCACATCGGAATCACACCGTCATTTCATGACTGAATTTCAACCGGAAATTCAGAAGTATCATTATCACGGATATGCCTCAGCGCCCTGCACAACTGCTGTACATTTTGTCAGTTTTTTATCGCTCAATGCCTTTGCTTCAATAGATTATTTCCATTCCCTCACGTTTACCCCGAAATGAATCAGGGCAGGCATATCGTGGCGCACCTACATAGTGGCTACACATATCCTCACGTCCCGTATGTATATTGCAATATTCTGTTTTCATATCGGCTCTCATTTCAGTTGCCCCAAATATTATTCTAAATGGTAAATATGTAGAATCCTTTCCTATTTCACAAAAAATTTTTCTGTTAAAGCGAGTGGCAATCCCCTTATAGGTTCGGGACAAGCTAGCCACACAACTTAAAATCCATTTGCTTATCTTACTAAAACAGCAAGCACTGCCTGTGTCATGACACAGAGCATAATAGCAGGCACTGTCTATGGACATCCATAGGCAGAATTTTTTCTATGTTTCCACTATCGGAAACATGAAAAATCAACTTGCTTTGGGGATATCCCCAACTTGCTTACGCACCCCTTATTAACTTCAACATCCATAACTTCATATTGTATTTATTTTTGCAGCACTCCTACTGTACTTAATCCTATTTCCCTTTTTATCGTTATATACAAACATAATCCAAGAACCGATAACTTGCCTTATGAGAAAGTGGGGGAGAATGAGCCGGTATGTATTGCGGATCAGGTGCCGTTTGAGATACCGGAGAGTTGGGCGTGGGTACGATGGGGAACATTATCCGAATCTATCCAATACGGTTATAATGCACCAGCGCAAGAAAATGGACGAATAAAAATGGTCCGTATTAGTGATATTCAAGATAATGTTGTATTGTGGGAAAAAGTTCCATATTGCGATATTAAGAAAAGTGACATTGACACATATCTTCTAAAACCAAATGATATTTTATTTGCTAGAACAAGTGGAACTGTTGGAAAATCTTACCTTGTTCAAGAGGTTCCTGAGCAAGCAATATATGCGGGCTACTTGATTAGAACCAGATATAGTGACCAGTTATGCCCACAATATTTGAAATTCTTTATGGAAAGCGAATTGTACTGGTCACAATTAAGAGAAGGTACTATTGCCACGGCACAACCCAACTGTAACGGAAAAACATTAGGAAATATGCTTGTTCCAATACCACCATTGTCAGAACAGATTCGTATTGTAGCAAACCTCAACACAATAATGGTTTATGTAACTGAATATAGTACTGCTTATTCCATAGCAAAACAACTGAGGGGTAGTTTCTCGGAGCAACTAAAAAAGTCTATTCTCCAAGAAGCGGTTCAAGGTAAACTGATACCACAAGACCCGGATGATGAACCGGCATCTGATCTGTTAGAGCGCATCCATGTAGAAAAAGAGCAACTTATTAAGGACGGAAAAATCAAACGTGACAAGCACGAATCCGTCATTTTCAGACGGGATAATTCCCATTATGAGAAGCGAGAATCATTATTAGGATTCACCGCCTAATAATGATATCTTAAGCGATTTCATAAGATTTTTCAAGGCATAGTACCCGCTACAAAGAATTTTTCTTTTTGAAACATCCTCTGTATGCTGCCATCATATCCTCAAACTTAAATATTAACGAATGTACCGAAAAATTTTATGCTGCTTCATCGGTATTTTCCACAATCATAAATCTGTCTTTCAGTTTCCCCTTTGTATATCGAAACTCTGATTCTGTAATACTCCCCTTGCGGTAAATCCTGCGAAGGACTGCTATACACTTTGCATACTCCATTTCTCTTGTCATCCGACTCCTCCTCATTCTAATATTTTCACTATCGACTTCTTTATTGATACATTGAATTTAACAAAATGAACATCTCTGGCAAAAGCGTTGACCCATTTGGCTTCCATTCGTATCCCATGCTGTCATTGCTGACCTTTAGCAACGATTTCTGTTTCAAAATCTGCCTGTGGGCTTCCCCTGCTCGGAATATTCCCACCCTTTCGGAAGTGTCTGCCTGCTCCTCTTTTCTGTAAAAGGTTCTTTGCAGGTCTGTTGGCATGAAGTACAGCTCATGAATCCGTTCTGGCGGATTATTTATCAATGTTCTTTTGCTGCTTCCAAAACCTTCTTCCAATTTTTTCAAAATTCGACACAAGATCTATCTGCAGCATGATATAATTCTTTTGTAACCGCCTTGTCTGCCTGATGGCTTTAAGCGGCTTCGTTTTCATGGATTTATGATACCAATACAGAGAGTGGAAAAACATTGACGGAGACTTGACCATACATTGACATAAAAATTTTTAAGGGAGAAAATGATTTGAGAAACCGACTTACCTTTGCCAATATAATAAGCATACTTCTTGAGAATAAAAAGAAAACCTATCAGCAGCATCAGCTTGTCCGCAGCTTATTTTCCGCATACCTGAACGATGAACTTTCAAGCGATGAAATATATGCAGAAGATAACACCATGTACAGCCGCTGGTGTACCGGAGCAAGACCGATACCTATGGAAATCCTGCGCATTTATGAGGATAATAATTTTGAGGTCATGGAAGAAGATTTCCGGTGCAAAATCATTCCGAACCTGATAAATGAATCACAGGCACATTCCCAAATGGAAGAACTGATCAATGACAGCCGCAATATCATCGGCAACAAAACCGCAGATGAAATGCTTGCACTTACTGATAATGCAGCATTTTTTACTGCCGTAGTCCGTTATGCTATTCTGTCAGACCACAAACACAGCGGCTTATTTTCACCTGATTTATCCGATACCATACAAAACAGCCGCCTGCCCTCCATTACGAAAGAATTTGTAGGACGTAAAAATGAACTGAAAGAATGCGGGAAACTTTTGCAGGAACACCCCACACTTTTTATCAGCGGCGTGGCAGGGATCGGGAAAAGTGAATTTGCAAAATATTTTGCAGAAAAAAACCGTAAGAAATATACAAATATCATTTACCTCTATTATGTGGGAGATTTAGTGAAAAGCATTGCAGGCATGGAATTTGACAATGATACCAGTGAAATGACCGAAGATATGCTTTTTGACAGACACTATAAGACATTGAAAAAGCTGCACCATGACAGCCTTATTATTCTTGATAATTTTAATGTACTCCCAAAGGATGACAGCTTTTTCAGGGAATTTGAGCAGAATGATTTCCAGCTATGATAACCACCAGATGCTGTCCTACGCAGTACCCCATTATGGAATTAAAAAAGCTGGATATAGATACCGAACTGCCGGAACTGTTTTACCGTCTGTGCCCTTCCGCAAAGGAAAATACACTGGCAACAAAGCAAATCATACAAACCGTACACAGCCATACGCTGACTGTTGTGTTGTCTGCGTTGTCCTTATCCGCAAGCGGAATGGAAGCGGAAGAACTGCTATATGAATTACAGACCTGCGGACTGAGCATTTCTTCCGGTGAAGCTGTTGAATTGTATAAGGATGGAGATTACACCGACGGACTGATGGCAGAGCATTTGAAAAAGCTGTTACAGCTTGGGAAACTGTCTGATCCCTGTCTTGATGTCCTGCGTAATCTTTCCCTGCTTTCTTCCTCCGGCGTATTAAAAAATGCTTTTAAGAACTGGCTGAAACTGCCCTCATTAAATGATGTAAACTATCTCGCCAAATACGGTTTTATCCATGATGACAGAGAAAACCGGAAAATCAGTCTGCACCCACTGATAAGGGAAATTGTTGCACTGGAAACTTTACCGTCCGTATCAAACTGCCATACACTGCTTGACAGTCTGCATTGCATCTGCCTTGTGCATGGACTGGAAGTTAAAAGAACGCAGAATGTAATTGATTCGCTTATCAGCATTACAGAAAATATAATGATAGATATACCGGAAGATTATCTGCTGTTCCTTCAGGATATGTTCCCATATCTTGAAAAATATCTTGTAACAGACTATCTTCCAAAACTTGTAGAACGGATAGAATATGTAATGAAGCCGGATGCAAATGCTGGTCAGGATAATCCATACCATCAACTGAATGCGCATTCCTGTTGCGACAGGGCGTTGCTTCTTGATTATAAAGCAGAACTGTTTCTTATCAAAAACGATTATAAAAATGCCTTGAAGAAACGGTTAAAAGCTGTCAGCGTCTTGGAACCATATCATACGGAAGATGCTGACCAGCGGACAGCAAATCTGCTTTCAAACCTGTACAACAATCTTTCTAATACATACCTGCTGATGAAAAAGACAAAAGAGGCTGCTGAAATGCTCCATACTGCTTTAACCATCCGTCAGGAATATGCACACCTTGGACTGGCAGAATCACATGATATGCTGCAACAGTTGATGAACCTTACTAATATGTTGATTCTCTCCAAAAATGCAGAGATGGCAAAACAGGTTCTTTCTGCCTATGAAAGTCTTGTTTTAGAACATGAGGGAACACAAACTTTAGATAATGGAGTCTGCCAGATGATGTATGGTGCGATTGCGCTTTCCGAGGGCAATGCTAAAGAAGCCGAACTTCATCTTTTATCTGCGGAGAATATTATTTCGGAAGTCATGGGAACCAATAACGATTATGCCAAAACGGTTTATTTGTACCTGAATAACCTGTATTCCCGATGGCAAAAACAGGAGCAGGATTTTTTTCAAGATATCCACTCATTTCTTCACTTTCCATGATGATCTCGATAGCTTCTGTATATTTTTCTCCTCTTACGGAAATTCCTTCTAATATCCTCTTTGCTTCTTCATTATATGCCTGAGCCGTTATTACACGGGCAAAACAATTTAATTCCAATTCCAAAGAAGGATTCACGTCTATACTAATATAAGAAACTGGCGTCCTTAGGACTTTATATCCTTCTGCCGCACCTGCCATGACCAGTACTGTACACATAACGGCAGCAGTTTTCCAAATCCAGGATGGCAAATATCTGTGCTGCCTTTTTTCGCGCTCTTTATGTAAATGCTGCCTTGTAACGATTTTTAAGTATTCTTCCGCTTTTATGCTGTCAAATGCATCATATACTTTATCCTTCAAACTGCTCACCTCCCAGTATTTCTCTTAGTATTCCACGCCCCCTTGACAACAACGAATATACTGTATTCTCCTTTTTCTTAAGAATCGTACCAATTTCATATGCCGAATATCCTTCATAATAATGAAGATAAATTACGTCCTTATACTTTTCAGGCAAAGAAAGAACCGCTTCCAATACCTCGCTATACTCTTTTGATATATAGAC
>OFGZ01001577.1_pt1 | contig 11679 bp, 12 predicted proteins | sample 1521871 | NCBI WGS metagenome assembly OFGZ01 (sample SAMEA3504091, study PRJEB24116) | mouse gut metagenome | biome: mouse gut; feature: mouse-associated habitat; material: faeces | place: Denmark | collected 2011
AGATCGAGTCCAACGAGACCAAGACCCTGGAGTTCCGCAACCAGCCCACCGGCTCCCTTCTGATCCGGAAGGTGTGCAGTGTCAATCCCAGCGTGACCCTGGCGAACGCGGAGTTCAAGGTGACCTACTCCGATGGCAGCCTCATTGGCGATTCCAACGGGGTCTACCGCTCAGATGAAAACGGCGAGGTGCGCATCGAGGGCCTGACCCCCGGCAAGAGCGTTGTCATCACCGAAACCAAAGCCCCCGCTGGATTCCTGATCGACACCCAGTCCCAGACCGCTGTGATCCAGGCGGGAAAGACGGTCAGCGTGACCATGAAAAACCAGCCCAAGGGCCAGCTCATTGTCCAGAAACGGGACAGCCTGACCAACAAGCCGCTTCCCGGCGCGGAGTTCCGTATCACAACGGCGGCTGGCTGCGAGGTGGGCCTGGACGGTGTGATTGGCACCAGTACGCTCACCCAAAATGGGATTTTCACCACAGATAGCCAAGGTGAGATCCGCATCTCCAACCTCGCCCCAGGGGCGTATGTACTGTCCGAAATCAAGGCGCCGAACGGCGGATATGTGATCGACAATCCCTCCACAAACGTGGTGATTGGCCCCAACGGCGACACTCAAACGGTGATTGTGAAAAATTCCAAGGCTGGCGCACTGGTCATCGACAAACGGGATTCCGTCACCAATAAGCCCCTGGCCGGCGTGACCTTCAAGGTGACGACCGCCACCGGTGAGTTCGTCCCCGACGAAAACGGCCAGATCAGCAGCAACGGCATCTATATGACCGACCGGGACGGTAAAATCACCATCAACGGGGTGGTAGGCGCGCTGGTGGTAACCGAAGTCAAGACCATTCCCGGCTACACCATCGACCCCAACGAAAAAACGCAGACGGTAGTGGTCAACCCCAATGACGTTCAAACGCTCCATTTTTACAACACGCCCGGCACGACCCTCATTATCCGCAAGTTCATCGAGGGCACCGAGAATGAGCCTCTTTCCGGGGTCGCATTCAAGGTGATCGACGGCAGCGGCGCGGCGGTGGGTCCCGATGACGGAATCTACTACACAAACAAGGCTGGAGAGATCGTGCTGTCTGATGTGGAGCCCGGCACTACGGTGATCGCCCGCGAGATCAAAACGGTAGATGGGTTCGTGCTGGACGGCACTCCGCAGAAGATTCTGATTAAGGACGGTGAGGTGCAAAGTCTCACCTTCTGGAACAAGAGGGCTGGGACGCTGCTGATCGAGAAGCTGGATTCCGTTACCAAGGCCCCCCTGATGGGTGCTCAGTTCAAGGTCGTCTATGCGGACGGCCGGGTAGTGGATACTGAGGGCGGCAAGCTGTCGTCCAACGGTATCTATATTACGGACAGCAATGGTCAGATCAAGATTACCAATGTCACGGGGACCATTGTTGTGACTGAGGAAAAGTGTCCGGATGGCTATGTGCTCGGCTCCAATGACAAGAGCCAGACGGTTGTGGTCAATCCCCAGGATACGCAAACTCTCCGGTTTTACAACGACCCCCTGTGCAGTCTCACCCTGACGAAGCGGGATTCTGTCACCGGAAAGCCTGTCCCCAACACCGAGTTTACGGTCAGGGACGGGAATGGAAACCTGATTGGCCGCTACACCACTGGTAGGGACGGTACTGTGACCGTCACCGGCCTCGTGCCCGGAAGCACCGTCGTGGTGACGGAATCGAAGGTCCCCCAGGGCTATGTGCTCAATCCCACCCCGCAGACCATCACCCTGAAAAACGGCACAGGCAACAGCGTGGTCAGCGGCGGCTCCACCGGCAATACGGGCGGCTCGACGGGCAGCACCGGCACAGGCGGCGGCAACAATCTGGATTTTGAGAACGACCCCACCACGACCCTCACGATTCAGAAATTTGTGGAGGGCACAGACAACCAGCCCATGAAGGGCGTGGAGTTCCTGGTCACCGACAGCTCCGGCGCGGTGGTCGGCCCCAACAACGGTTACTACTATACTGATAAGGACGGCCGCATCACCATCTCCAACCTGGAGCCCGGAACGACCATCACCGCCCGGGAAACCAAAACTTTGGCGGGCTTCATCCTGGACGGCACCCCCCAGAGCATTAAAATCAAGGTGGGCGAGGGCCAGACGATGACCTTCTGGAACAAGAAGGCAGGCGGATTGGTCATCACAAAACTGGATGCCGTGTCCAAGGAGCCTTTGGCCGGAGTTCGCTTCAAGCTGACCTATTCCGACGGCACCAATGTGGACCAGGATGGCGGCAAGGTCTCCACCAACGGGATCTATGTGACCGACAGCAACGGCCAGATCAACGTCCAGGGTGTGACCGGCACCATCATCGCAACCGAAATTGAAACCATCCCCGGCTACATCATCGACCCCAACACCAAGTCCCAGACGGTGAAGGTCAACGCGGACGACACTCAGTACCTCACCTTTTACAACACCCCCACCCAGACTCTGGTGATTCAGAAGCTGGTGGAAGGGAGCAAGGACCAGGGTCTGGCCGGGGTAGAGTTCCTGGTTACGGACAGCAGCGGCGCTTTTGTGGGCCCGAACAACGGCATCTACAAGACCGACAAGTATGGCCGCATCACCATCTCTGACCTGAAGCCCGGCGCGGTCATCACCGCAAAGGAGACCAAGGCATTGGACGGCTATGTGCTGGACAGCACTCCGCAGAGCATTGAGATCAAGTCCGGTGAGGTACAGACTTTGATGTTCTACAACACCCCTGTCGGCGGTTTGGAGCTGATTAAGGTCTCCGAGAGCGACAAATCCCAGCGCATTAAGGGCGTGACCTTTGAGATTCGCAGGATGGACGGCGGGCTGGTGGACACCATTACTACCGGCGACAATGGCCGGGTGTTCCTGCCCATGGACGCCGGCGACTACTACGCTGTGGAAATCGAGGCGGCGGAGGGCTTCAAAATCGACAGCACGCCCCACTACTTCACCGTTCAGGACGGCAAGACTACCACCCTGACCGTGACCAACGCCCCCTTCTCTGGCATCATCATTCATAAGGTCAATTCTGTCACCGGCGAGGGAATTTACGATGTTAAATTCCTGGTCTATGACCAGAATAAGAACCCCATCGGGGAGTATTCCACCGATAATGAGGGGTACATTTACATCGACGACCTCACTGTGCAAGGCAAGGGCAAGCTGTTTATCCGCGAGCTGGAGGCCGCCCCCGGCTATGAACTGGACAAGGAATATAAGACCGTCTATGTCCAGCCGGGCAAGACCATTGAGATCGAGTGGAAGAATACTCCGATTACCGGCCAGTTCCAGATCCACAAGTATGCCGCCGAGTACAACGAGGTCACCGGCACACCCGCCGGCGCTCCCCTCCAGGGGGCTGTCTACGAAATCAGCGAGGCCCGCAGCGGAAAAGTAGTGGACTACATCACCACAGACGCCCGGGGTGTCGCCGCTTCCAAGCCCCTGCCTTTGGGTCGATACAAAATCGTCGAGGTGACCGCTCCCGCCTATTGGCAGGTCAGCGGCACGGTCTTCGACGAAACTCTGGAATATTCCGGCCAGATCATCAAAGTAAGTGACTACGATAAGCCCTCCAACCTGGGCGTGGTCATTACCAAGCGGGGCAACGCTGAGGCACTGGCGGGAAGTCAGATGCGCTACGACTTCACTGTGGCGAACACCAGCAACGTGCCGCTTGAGAACTATTATTGGCATGATCGCATTCCCACCGACGCGGCTCGGGCGACCATCTTCACCACCGGCACCTACAGCGCCCGGCTGAACTACCGTATCCTCTACAAGACAAACTACTCCGCCACCTATCAGGTGCTGGCGTCCAACCTGATCACCAGCAGCAACTATTCCTTCAGCCTGAACGCCATCCCCACCCAGGCCGGGGAGTATGTCACGGACATCTATCTGGATTTTGGCAAAGTGCCTGTGGGCTTCCAGTCGGTAGCCAATCCCACCCTGACGGTGCAGGTGCTGGGCACTGTCGCCAACGGCTACCAGATCGTGAACCGGGCCGATGTGGGCGGCAAGTACCAGGGCACCTGGCAGACTGCGCAGGCCACCTGGGTCACCATTGTGCGTAAGCTGACACCGAATATTCCTTTGCCCAAGACTGGCTACTAAACCAACAAGCGGGGCGGCTCTCTAAAATGGAAGCCGCCCTATTACACTCTCAGCTGTTACTGCTCGTTTTTTATCAACATAGCAATGAATTTAGACAACTGCTCCTCAAATGTCTCGCTTTCGTTCAGCGCAGCAAGGATTCGATTAGCCTGCTCCATAGGCGGTTCATTTTTTTGGACTGGCAAGTGGACGGAAGCGATAAATCCACTGATGACCGCCCCCACTTCCCTGGCCCATGCGTTGGCGATCAAGTCACTTGTATTGGTTGGATTCTCGCCGTATTCCACAACGATCTCCATAATTTTATTGCTGTCAATTCCCACTGCCGTGGCAGGCAGCCGGAATGACAGAGCATTGATTATGTTCAGATCAGTTTCTACGAAATCAGGGAACTTGGCAGACATCATAAGCATCTCCTAAATATGTATGTTAATGGCTATGATAACAGGAAAGTGACAGGTGATATAAAATTGAACGTAGAATCTACATTTGAAATCCTCCGCCGGGAGCAGCTTCTCATTGACCACGCGCCCCACAGCGTACAGTTTCAGGACCTGACCGGCAGCCTGCTCCGCGTTTTTTCCGCCGCCGCAGTCATTCCGCCGCTGACTGTATCGGAGATACGGATGTATGCGGCCTTGGCCCTGCTCCACGACGTCGGCAAGCGGGCCATCCCTTCGGAAATCCTCGACAAACCCGGTCCTCTGACCAAAGAAGAATTTGAGGTGATGAAAACCCATACCACACAGGGGTGTGACCTGCTGGAGCGGATGCCGGAGCTGCGGGAGTGCGAGGTGTTTTCCCAGATTTGCGACGTATGCCGCCACCACCATGAGCGGTGGGACGGCGGCGGTTATCCGGACGGGCTGGAGGGAGACAACATTACCCCATGGGTGCAGGCGGTGGGACTGGCAGACGCTTTTGACGCCCTGATTCACCGGCGGGTGTACAAACCGGCCTACCCGCCGGAGCAAGCTAGTGAGATGATATTGACCGGGGCCTGCGGCATCTTTAATCCGCTGCTTCTGGCCTGCTTCGCCCAGCACATCGGCGCAATCTCCAGAGCGGTCTATTCCTCTGCTGTTTGAGTGCGTCTCTTTTTATGTTTGGGCGCAACGCTGTCATAGCTCAGCTCCAGCAACGGGAATATCTGGTCATCTGAAACGGAGTCGTTAAGCAGAATCGAGATCCAGTGGTTCTTGTTCATATGGTAGGCGGGGCGAAATCCTTTCTCTGCCAACAGAGAACCGACCATAATTGTGCCGCATTTCACATTCATTACATCAACAAGGTCCTCACCTGAGAGACCGAGCTTGTTGGCGGGTACATCCATAATGATGGCATACCATTTTTTGCTCGCGGGGTGACGGAATACCGCGCTACCTGGGCTGTCCGCCCAAAGGTATTCCGCCTCTGTTCCATAGGTCTCCCGGATATACTGCGTGATCCGCTCACGCTGAGATATTTGGCTCATGGCTCTGCTCCTTAAATCTCCCGTGGCTCCTTCAGGCGTTCCTCATATTCCTGCCGCTCCGCTTCGTCTGCTAGCCGGACGGCATACTTCCCGCAGTCGGGACACTGCTCCGGCTGGCTGACGCGGCTGAAAATAAAGTGGCAGTTATCGCAAGTGTAAATCATTTCTATCACCTGCGACATTATAGCAGAATAATCACTATCATACAAGGTCAGGAGGTATCTAAGACTGAACAATCAAGAAAAAAGCAGCCTGTCTCAAATGGCCGGCACCGCCCACACCATCCACGGAGCCATCAAGACTGGCAAGGCCATCTCCGCCGCCGCAAAGGGGGCCGCAGTAGGCGGGCCATACGGGGCCGCGGCCGGGCTGGTCCTGGGAGCGGGGCGGCACGCCGGGAAGTTCCTTGCGGTCGCCGCTGTGCTGCTCATGCTCCCGATGCTGTTCCTGCTCATGCTGCCATCCCTGATTTTCGGTGGCCTGACCAGCAGCGGCAGCTCCAGCCAGCCCATCCTCAACGACAACACCGCCATTGTCCAGAACGTGAACGACATCGCCTTTGCGGTCAATGAGGTGCTGGGCGAAGGCATCACCGACACAGAGGCCCGGATCGCCCAGGACTTTGCAACGACGGGTGGCGACAACTACGAGATCGTCAACCCCTATGCCAGCGATATGACCAGCAACACCAACTCCTTTATCGCCCAATACTGCGCTGCCAAGGGAGAGAGCTGGGACACCATCTCCCTGGCCGATATGCAGGCCATTTTGCGGCAGGGCAAGAGCAATCTGTACTCCTACACCCGCACCAGCGAGACCCGGACGGTGGAGGACGACGACCCGGACACCTCGGACGTGGTGGAGACCAAAACAGAGACCTGGTACATCTATACTCTCTCCTACAATGGGGAGGGCTATTTTGCGGACAACGTGTTTCATCTCACCGAGGATCAGAAATCGCTGGCCGGCGACTATGCCCAGAACCTCAGCCTGTTCCTGGGCGATGGGCTGTTTCAGTACACAGAGTACGGCGGCACCACGATTGCCTCTCTGGGAGACGTCCGCTTTACAGACGGGGCCACAGAGGTGGTCTACTTCAACCAGCTGGACGAACGCTGGGCCAACAAGCCCTACGGCACAGACAACATCGGCGGCTACGGATGCGGCCCCACATCCATGTCCATCGTAGTGTCCTCTCTGACGGATGACATCGTTGATCCTGTGGAGATGGCGGAGTGGGCCTATAAAAACGGCGGCTGGTGCAGTAAGAGCGGTTCCTACCACTCCTTGATTCCCAATGCGGCCAAAGCATGGGGCCTGCCTGTCGAGGGATGCACCGCCTCCGAGCCACAACGTATCGTGGACGCGCTCTCCGAGGGCAAACTGGTAGTGGCAATTATGTTGAAAGGACATTTTACCACAGGGGGACACTTCATTGTGCTCCGGGGTGTTCAGGATGGAAAGATACTGGTGGCCGACCCCGCCAGTTACAACCGCAGCCAAAAGCTGTGGGATCTGTCCATTATACTGAATGAGGCCAGTAAACGAGCGGGAGCGGGAGGCCCGTTCTGGATCATTGGCTGAGGAACGCCGGCCCACAACGTCATGGGCCGGCGTTTACAGCCTTGGTTTACTTTTCATGGAAAAACGTCTCCATGGTTACCTCCTGTACCGATATTCAATACCCCTGGAGAATACTGGCTGTCGATTCGATGGGATAGCCCAGGAGCAGCCCGGTGGTGATAAGCTGTTCCATAGTCACAGCGCGCACATATTGGAATGGAGCATGGCTCGTTCCATAGCATCTGATTTCTATATCACACAGACGCCCTATTTCCTGCTGCTCCATGTTGGAGATATGCACCCCCAGCTTTTCATAGAAACTGAAAACTCTGCCGAGGTCGATATACTCCGATATGGAGCCTGTTCTGCATAGAAAAGTATGGAGAAAGCGTGTGTCCTCCACTGTATCCTCGATCCCGCCCAAAACGCCATCTGGGAGAGCGTCTTTCATTGCGTCGAATTGGCATCTCGCTTCCTCAGCTGTAGGGTGGTTTGGAAAGTATTCGCTTTTCAGAGATGTTGTTCTGCCGGAGAAGAGCTTCAAATTTTTTTGCACAGCGGTATCCAGATACTCCTCGTCATAGTTCCAACCGCCGCAGCAGTCCAGATTTGCCCAAGAACAGAAAGGAATTTCTATAGGCTCATGGATCAGATGAAAGCGGTATGTGCGCAGACAAGTGCGTTTTCCGGCAAATTCACTGACGACCTTGACCTGGCTTCTGGTTTTGAAATCTTCCCGTACTATCGTGATGCCTTTTGAATTTTGGTGTAATATTTGGCTCATGTGTACCACCTACCGCTTTATTTCCCTAACAGCCAATCCAGCACATACTTCTGACGAATCCCATTGTGGGAGATTGGAGGATCGTTGTCCATCACCAGCAGATACTTGGGGTTATGATCCGGGATGGAGTCCAGCGGCGCCAATTCCCGGGTCAATGTGCTCTCCTCGCGCACCGTCAGCGCGACCTGGTAGTATTCGATATTACCGTCACAGTCCTGGGCAACAAAGTCCACCTCGGCGGAGCCGGCCTTGCCGATATATACCTGATACCCACGGCGCAGCAGTTCCAGAAAGACCACATTTTCAAGGATGTGCCCTTGATCCACGCTGCGGGTGCCCAGCAGGTAGTAGCGCAGGCCAATATCCGCCAGATAATACTTATCCAGCAGCCGCAGGTACTCCTTGCCCTTGATGTCGAACCGGCCCACCTTATACATCAGCAGGCTGTCCGTGATGCCCTCCAGGTAATTTTCCACGGTACGGCTGGCAATTTTCCGCCCGGCGCTGGTCATGGCGTCCGCGATCCGTTTGGCCGAGCAGGTGTTTCCAATGTTGTCAAACAGGAATCGGATCACGCTTTTCAGCATGGCAGGGTCCTGGATGCGCCGTCGCTCCACAATGTCGTTGAGGACGACTGTGTTGTAAAGTCCGTCCAAGTAGGTGTGGATCTGTTTCCTGGATTTCAGCCCGACGGTATAGGGGAAAGAGCTGTTGTAGATATAGTCCCGGTACAAATCCTCTTTACTCCTGGAATCCAGAAAGGCGCTGACATACTCCGCAAAGGAAAGCGGGAGCATTTTTAGTTCCACATAACGGCCGGAAAGCAGGGTCGCCAGCTCCCCGGACATAAAGTAGGCATTGGAGCCGGTGATATAGACATCTGCGTTCTTCTGGACAAATAAGCTGTCCACCGCTTTCTCATAGTGGGCAACGTGCTGGATCTCGTCCAGAAAGATATAGTTCATTTTTCCGGGAACCATCCGGCCCTTGACGTATTCGTACAGTTCCTTATAGCCGCACAACGGTTCATTGTCCACGTCCTCGAAGTTGATGGTGATAATCTGTTCCGTGGTCACGCCGCAGGACAACAGGTGCTCCTGGAACAGCTCAAACAGGGTGGATTTCCCGCATCGTCGGATGCCGGTGATTACCTTGATGATCTGCTGCTCCTTCCATTCAATTAAAAAGTTCAAGTATTCCGCTCTTTGGATCAGCATAGTTCTCACCTCGTTTCGTACTGCTATAAGCATATCACATAAGCTGCAACGATGTCAATAGTTTTAATTCTATGTCAAACTCTATATACTTATTCGCAAAGTTTGATTTTACTTTTTGAATTGGAGGCAATCATACTATGGCTTCATCCACGAAACAGCTATACCTGTTCCTGACCGCCTGTAGCGGTAACTGGAGGAACACCATCCACATCTCCTGCCAGGGAGAAACGGACGACCCCGGCTATATGTTGACGTCCGACCGGGACGGCCAGCCGGTGATTCTGCCGGTTCAGCGGTTCTACGAGTTGACGGGAGTACAGATCGACCCCGCCGAGTGCTGCGGTCAGCTCACCGAGGCGGGTTTTGAGGCTCTGTACGCACAATATCTGCTCTGGCGTCTCCCTGCGGCGGAGGAACATCCGCTGAGAAGGCTCTGTGAGAAAACCGAAGTTACATAACGGTGTGCTTTCAGTTATTTTCTTCGCACCACTTCGCAATCTCTCCGATCAGCTCCAGCGGGAGCGGCTTGCTGTATGAAAGCTGAATCGCACCTTTGCTGGTCTTATATTCCGTCAGCCGGGCGGCGAACGCCTCCACGGCTTCCGGGCCGGGGTACAGGCCGATATGCCGCTTGGAGGCCGCGAACTGGATCAGGTTGCGGCCCTTCCAGTAGGTGGGCATACTCCAGGAGATTTTCTCCCTGGCCTCCGGGATGCTGGCTTTGATAGCGGCGTTGATCTGCCGCAGATAGTCCTGTGCCTCCTCTGACTGGGCGGCGATATACTCCTCAATCGTCGCCGGAGGCTTCCCGCAGTAGTGACTCTGCTCCGTGTTCTTAAATGACCTCCCGCACTTAGGACATACCCACATGGCTGTTTCCTCCTACTTCCGCAGAATCTTTTCCATCGGTTTTCCCTTCGCCAGTTCGTCGATCAGCTTGTCCAGGCAGCGGATCTCCCGCATGAGCGGGTCTTCCACTTCCTCCACCCGGACGCCGCAGACCACGCCCTTGATCAGCACCCGGTTCGGATTGGGCTGGGGTGCCTTGCGGAAAAAGTCCCCGTAGCAGAGGCCGGCGGGGCGGAACGCCTCCAGCTGCTCCGGGCTGTACCCCGTCAGCCAGCAGATGACTTCATCCACCTCGGCACTTGCCCGCCCCTTCCTAGTGGCCTTATCCAGCAGAAGTCCGTACACTTTTCCAAAATTCATCTGAAAAACTTTATCATTAGTCATTTTCTATACGCTCCTGATCATGATACCGTATTCTACCATACCTTGTATCCTTTTGCAAAGAGCCAGCCTGAACCCTGTTCGGGCTGGCTCTTTTATTGTTTACAGAAAGTTCACAAAATTAAGGGCCGATTTCCTGATTTTGAGGGGCGTATTGAAGTGAGAGTTGAAAAACGGACAAGTTCAGTACACCTACACAACTAAATATGGTTCCCCATACAGAAAGCGGCTGTTATCAGCGGCTTTTGGGGGCTGTATGCCCCCGTGAGACGGCTCTCGTACACAAAAAACTTATGAAAAGAAAGAAGGTATCTCAATGAAACGCATCAACATCAAGTGTCCCTACTGTGGCTCCCAGGCGCTCCTCCGGCCCGCGTCGGTGGTGCATGAGCGCACCGCCCCCGGCGAGGAGGTCTACGTCTGTGCCCGCTATCCCGCCTGTGACGCCTATGTGTCCGCCCACCGGGACAGCCATCTGCCCATGGGTACGCTGGCAAACCGGCCTCTGCGGCAGAAGCGGCGGCAGGCCCACATCGCTCTGAACCGGCTCTGGGAGCAGGGTTTTATGACCCGCAAGGAAGCCTACCGCTGGCTCCAGGTGCAGCTCAGTCTGCCGGAGAGCGAGGCCCATATCGGCCGCTTCTCGGAGTTCCGCTGTGAGCAGGTCATCAACCTGTGCAGCCGCTTCGGCGGGGCCGGCAGGCGGGCGGCATAGTCGAGGGGGTGTCGGTATGAACAGACGGGATCAGCTGATAGAGGATCACCTGAACTGTGTCCACTGGGTCATCTGCGGCTTTATCCATGTCAACCCGTGCGTCTGCGGCCTGGAATACGATGATCTCTACCAGGAGGGGTGCATCGCCCTCTGGCGGGCGGCAGAGACCTTTGACGAACAGCAGGGGGCGCAGTTCCACTCCTACGCCATTTCGGTCATCCGCAACCATCTGGTGGACTGTCAGCGCCAGTGATAAAATGAAAGAAAACGCCGAGGAAAAAATGTAGTTTTGTGGCGAAGGAGGTAAAAAAGAGATAGACTCCCAATAGGGCGAAAAAGAGCCCGGAAAGGGAGTCAGGACATGAAAGGAGCACAGTGGATGGATATCCGAAGCGACAGACAAAAAGGGCTGAGCTATGTGGAGCTGGGACGGAAGTACCACATGGACCCACGGACAGCAAAGCGGTACGCGGAATCACCGCAGAAGCCGGAGTACACATTGAGCGAACCCAAGCCAACAAAGATGGACCCGTACAAGCAGATCGTGGACGAATGGCTGGAGGAAG
>OFGZ01001579.1_pt1 | contig 11677 bp, 10 predicted proteins | sample 1521871 | NCBI WGS metagenome assembly OFGZ01 (sample SAMEA3504091, study PRJEB24116) | mouse gut metagenome | biome: mouse gut; feature: mouse-associated habitat; material: faeces | place: Denmark | collected 2011
CCCCCGCCATAAAAAAGATTTTGATATAAAGCGAGGAATATTTTTTATAGTCGGCGGCGCTGTCCTCCTTCAATTTGGAAAGCTGAGCCTTTCTTCCGTTTAGGTAGTCCACCTGCGAAGAGGCGTCGCTTTTGCCGAGGTTGACTATATACTCGGCAAGCGTTTCGCCGTCCTTGCCGCTTAACACCTTTTCTCCCTTAATTACGGACGGAACAAATTTATACGGCTCTGCCACCTTTGCAAGGGGCACTTTGCTGAATTTGAGATTTAAAAGCAGCTGCTCGTTAAATTCGTAAAGCTCTGCAAAGACCTGCATGCGCTTTTTTTTATTTGCCGAAAACAGCACCCCGAGCGCAGTCGTCAGACACACTATTGCAACAAGAATTAAAGCTTTTATCATAAATTTCAGGCATACCGCCGACCGAGGTCAGCCTTACAAAATAGCTGAACGGCATTTTTTTAAGAATTTCTCTGTCGGTTACATGCGACGAGGCTATTACAGCTATACCGCATTCGGCGGCATAACCGACCGCTTTAACGTCGTCCTCGCCGTACAGCTCGTCGGTGATTATCACGTCGGGCTTCATTGCCCTTATTGCAGCGGAAACGGTATGAAGCTTGCTGAAACAGCGCACCACGTCCGCATAGCCGAGGTTGAAGCCCTCTCCGTAGCCGTCCATTGCCGCAATTTCGTTTCTCTCGTCCAGAACAAGCACATTGCGCAGCTTTTCCGTACTCAAACGCCTTGCAATGTCGCGCAAAAGCGTGGTTTTGCCCAGACCCGGCTTTGAATAAATGAGCGTTGCGGCTATTTTGTGCTTAAACAGAGCGTCGCAGACATATTTTGAACAGCCGACAGGCTCGTGCGGAACCCTTATATTCAGCGAGGTAACGCTTTTAACCGTGCTTATTGCGCCGTTATCGCTGACGTATTCGCCCGCAACGCCTATACGCACGCCGTGCTCCACGGTGATAAAGCCGTTTTTAAGCTGTTCGGTATAGCCGTAGATACAGCCGTCGGTGGCGCGGTTAAGAACCTCTGCCAAATCGCCCGTAAGCACTGCGTTTTCGGGGCTGTCATTCAAGCCGAAGCGGGTTAAATATCCGTATTTACCCTTGTATTCCACCACAACGGGCTTATCCCGCCTTAAACGGATTTCCGATACAAAATTGTAATTGAGATGCGCAAGCGCGCTTTTAACCTCTTCGGAAAGAAAGGACAAACCCATAGTTTAGCTTATTTGCCACAGAGCAAAAAAAGAACTTAACCCCGATAATTAAAAATAAAAAGCCCCTCCGCATAACTCCGCGGAAGGGCCTTTACCGTTATTTATTTTTTTCTGCCGAATAATTTAAGAATTTTATCAGTAACCTTTGGATTGAAAACAATGAATTTATCCCAGAAAAATTCCGTTATAAAGTTAATTATAAGCGAAAGCGCTGTAACAAGTATGCCCCAGCTGTCGCCCCAAAGCTTTACAAGCGCGTCGCCGCCGAAGGCAAGAGGTACAACTATAAGGCAGTTATAAATGACCACAAGCGTCATTGCAACGGGCACGTTGTTTGCCGCCTTAAAGGTAAATTTGCGGTTAAAGGTGAAATTCCATATTACCGACAGCGTAAGTCCGATTATGTAAGCTATGTAATAATAGCCTACAAGCCAGCCCGTCCATTCGTGCAGAACCGAGGTTGAAACCAGCTGTATAACGCCCGCCGAAGCCGAAAACAGCGTAAATTTGACAATCTGTATAAACTGCTGTTTTTTTGTGGGCTTGGCTTCGGGCTTTGGCTTTTCCTCCGCCACGGCGTGCATATCCTCAGCGCCCTCGTTAACGGACGCCGAATCTGTTTCCGTTTCCGTATCCTCAAAAAGCTTTTCGTTTTGCATTTTCTTACCTCTCAAATCAAAAAAGCCCGAGCCGTTTAAAAAACAGGTTCGGACTTTTTGTTATGGTGCACTCGACAGGGGTTGAACCTGCATGGAGTTACCCACAAGATCCTTAGTCTTGCGCGTCTGCCAATTCCGCCACGAGTGCATTGATAAAAGCAAGGTAAATTCTATAATATTTGCGGCGTGTTGTCAAGCCAAAATATTGATTATTTCAATTTTTTTTATTAATAAATTTTACCTTGATTTTTTCGATAATTTCAAGCGTTTTTTGCCGCAAATCGGTTAAATCGCCGTCATTATGTATGACATAGTACTGTGCAAAATCCGCATTATCGTAATTAAACTGATTTTTAATGCGTAAAATAGCCGCTTGCGCGCTTATTTTGTCCCTTAAAGACACGCTTTTAATTCTTTCCTCTTCCGCGCGAAGAATAACTATTGCACCGTCAAAACACCCTTGATAACCACCCTCGAACAATAAAGGCACCTCGCAAAAGCAAAGCTTGTGCCCGCTTGCGCGCAAAAACAGCTCCTCCATTATAGCCGGATGCGTTAAATTATTCAGCTTTTTTAAAGCGGCTTCATCGTTAAAAGCTGTCCGAGAAAGCTTTTTTCTGTCCAGCGAGCCGTCCGCAAGCAGAATATTACCGAATTCCTCGCAAAGCCGTTCAAGAAATTTTTTATCCGCGCACAGCTCCGCATAAATTTCGTCGCATGACAGAACGGGAAAGCCCGCAGACCTTATTAGCTGGCAGACGGAGGATTTTCCACTGCCTATTCCGCCGGTTACGGCGATTTTAATATTATTTTGCATCATACCAGCTTTTACCCGCATGCACCTCTACAGTAAGCGGCACCTTAAGCTTTACTGCGTTTTCCATTGCGTTTTTCAGAATTTCAGCCGCCTTTTCAGCTTCCTCCTGCGGACCTTCGAGCACAAGCTCGTCATGAACCTGCAAAATAAGCCTTGTGCGCATGCCTTCGGACTTTAAGCTGTTCACAACACTTATCATTGCAATTTTTATTATATCCGCGCTGGAGCCCTGCAAGGGCATATTCATTGCGGCGCGCTCGCCAAACTGACGAAGATTGTAATTAGAGGAATTGATTTCGGGAATTACGCGCTTTCTGCCCGTCAATGTAGTGACGAAGCCGTGCTCCTTTGCGTACTCGACGTTGGAATTCATATACTGCTTCACCGCGCTGTAAGTTTCAAAATATTTTTCTATATACTGCCTTGCGGTGGCAACGGAAATATTGAGGTTTTTGGAAAGTCCGAAATCGCTTATGCCGTAAATAATGCCGAAATTCACTGCCTTTGCTTCTCTGCGCATTTTGGACGTGACCTCTTCAAGCGGAACGCCGAAAACCTGAGATGCGGTTACGGCGTGAATGTCCGTTCCGCTGTTATACGCCTCTATAAGCTCCTTACAGCCCGAAAAATGCGCCAAAAGCCGAAGCTCTATCTGCGAATAATCGGCGTCGGTAAACACGTTACCCTCGCGCGCGACAAAAAGCTTCCTCAGCTCTCTGCCCTCGTCCTCACGTATGGGTATGTTCTGCAAATTCGGGTTAGAGCTTGAAAGCCGTCCCGTCGAGGTTTGCGTTTGGTGATAGGTTGTATGCACAACGCACGTTTTTTTATCGATAAGCGGACGAAACCCCTCTATATACGTCGAATTAAGCTTTTGATAAAGCCTGAATTTTAGAATATCGTTGACAACGGGGTATTTGTCAGCAAGCTTTTCCAAAACCTCTGCCGCGGTGGAAAATTTGCCCGTTTTCTTCTTTTTTACCTCTGTAATACCCAGCTGTTCATACAAAACCTCGCCCAGCTGCATAGGCGAATTTATATTGAACTCTCTTCCGCAGCCCTCGTAAATCTTCTTTTTGTACTCTTCAATAAGCGTCTGATACTGTGCGGAAAGCTCGTTAAGCCTGTCCACTCCGACCTTAACGCCCGTCTTTTCCATCTCAAACAGCACCGAAACAAGCGGCTTTTCGATTTCACCGTATAAGGACAGCATATTTTCCGCTTTAAGCTGCGCGTAATATCTTTCAAACAGTTCGTTTACGGCAAATGCGGAATAATCATAATCGTAAAGGCAATAGGCACACAAATCCTTAAGGCTGCCGCCCGACGCGTTATAGTCGCAGAGGTATTTTACTATTGCCAAATCCTCGAAATCGCAGCTTGCCTCTATATTCAGCTCGTCTAAAATATGCAACTGAGACTTGTAATCGAAGGCGATAACCTTATTTTGCGGATTTGTATAGATTGCCTTGATAATTTCGATAAAATTATCATAGCTGAGCACGTCTGAATTAACCAAATCGGCCGCGGCGGTAACGGAATACTGCTTGCCGCCTACATAAATTTCCGCGCGTTCGGGTTCAAGCACAACGGAAAAGACACTGCCGCCGTGCACTGCCCGCAAAACCTCCGCGGCGTCCTTACATGCAATTTTTTCGGGATAAGCTATTTCGGAAGAGGGCGCGCTTTCCTCCGCCTCCTCGAAAATATCGAGCAGCATAAACGTTCTGAACTCGAAATCGGTAAAAAGGCGCTTTACCTCCGCATTGAATTTTTTTGGAGCCTTGCAGTCCTCCAAACGAAGGTCAAGCTCGCAGCTTCTGTCTATCGTGGCAAGCTTGTAGGAAAGATAGGCAAGCTCCTTATTTTTAAGCAGCTTTTCGCGCGTTGCGCCCTTGATATTTTCGATATTTTCATAAATGCCGTCAAGCGTGGAATAGTCCGCAAGCAAATCCATTGCTGTTTTTTCGCCTATGCCCGCCACTCCGGGGATATTATCCGACTTATCGCCCTGCAACGCCTTTAAATCGACTATCTGCGAGGGTTCCAACCCCGTTTCAGCCTTAAAATTGCCCGTATTCAGTCTTAAAAGGTCGGTAACGCCGCGTTTTGTATAGTAAACGTCCGTACGCTCGTCCACAAGCTGATAGCTGTCCCTGTCGCCTGTATACACATAGCTGTGCACGTCGAATTTTTTTGAAAGGGTGCCGAGAATGTCGTCCGCTTCTATTCCCTCCTTCTGGCAGATTGCTATGCGCATAGCTTTTAAAAGGCTTTTAAGCGGCTCTAACTGAACGGCAAGCTCGTCCGGCATGGACTTGCGGGTTGCCTTATAGCCGTCGTACATTTTATGGCGGAAGGTCGGCGCCTTTAAATCAAACGCAACGACCATGTATTCGGGCTTTATTTCCTGTAAAATTTTAAACAAAAACTTTGAAAAACCGAATATCGCGTTCGTGGGAGTGCCGTTGCGCGTGGTAAAAACGGGCGTTGCATAAAACGCTCTGTTTAAAAGGCTGTTGCCGTCAATCAATACAAGCTTATCCATAACAATAATTTATCACTTTTTACAAATAAAATCAACAGTTGCAGTACAATTTGCATTTAATAAACCTAAGGCGGTTGAATTTTACATAAAATTCAACCGCCTTATACCGTTCCCTTATAAATATTTTTCCACATAGCACTGTTCAAAAACTTTATTACCCAAAATTGTTATGGCCTGTTGAGGACATTTTGAAAAACATCTGTAACATATAGTGCATTTATCTTTAAATTTTGCCTTTCCGTCTACTATATCTATGTTGTGCATAGGACAATTTTTTTCGCATATGCCGCAACCCACACATTTATCCTTATTTAGCTTTATTGCTTTATAATAAGCTTTTACCTTATTATGAAAATACAGCCGCTGCCCAAATAGACCGGCTATTCGGCACAAAAAACTCAAACCGTTTTGGGGATAGCTGTTTTTTTGTATTTTTTCAGCCGTACAACTTATCTTTTTATCGGCTTTGATTATAATTTTACGGTTTTTATCCAAAGATTTTTTTAACAATTTAACGTCGCCTATGCAATCCGGCATTTTTATATGCAATCCGCCTAAAACCTGCGCCCCGTATTTTTTAAAAAGTCTTGCAGAGCACCCTGCGCCGTCACCGCTGAACAATCCCATTGTGGCTATGATAAAAATTTTTTTGCCCTTGAATACCGACGAATTTTTGCAAATAAACTCCCTTACCAGCTTAGGAATATCGGAATAATATACGGGATACCCGAAAACTATAAAATTACTGTCAGTTATAGCTTTGACAGCCCTATCGTCTTCTATTGAAAATACTTCCGCATTTTCATTTATAGCGCGTGTAAATTTGGTTACGCAATACTTCGTATTTCCTGTACCGCTGAAATATATGCCCGTCATAAATATTAACCTTTAAAATAAAAAATGAGCCTTACCCCGTCCGCATATGCAAACTTTTTGGCAAGGCTTCATATTTTTTCTGGTGCCGGTGGTGGGGGTCGAACCCACACGGTATCGCTACCACGGGATTTTGAGTCCCGCGCGTCTGCCAATTCCACCACACCGGCGAATAGCTAAATAAGTATACAATAGCGCACGGCAAAAATCAAGCGATTTATACTAAATTTCAGCAAATAATGCGCCGAACGGCTAAACCTCCGTTCGGCGCATTACTGTATATACTTATTACTCAGGATAGGGTATTACAAATTTATTTAAAGGATTCCAGAATAAGCTTATCTGCAACAAGCGCAATAAATTCGCTGTTCGTGGGACGCTCGCTGCCTATGTAAACTCTTGCACCGAAGATAGAGCTTATTGCGTCCGCTCTTCCTCGGTTCCACGCAACCTCTATTGCGTGTCTTATAGCCCTTTCTACCTTGCTTGCCGTGGTATTGAACCTTGCGCCGATGCTGGGATAAAGCTCCTTTGTTACTCTGTTGATAATGCCCGGCTCATCCACCGCCATTTTTATCCCCTCGCGCAGATACGCAAAGCCCTTGATATGCGGAGGAATGCCTATCGTAATAAAGATATTGCTTATTTTTTCGTCAAGCGAGCTTACCTTGCGCTTGTCCCTTAAATCTGCGGTGACCTTGTAGCCGACCGTTTTATTGCTTGACAGGTCACGTATTCTGTCCATAAGCGTGTCCGATTTTACAGGCTTTGCCAAATAATAGACGGCGCCGTGCTCTATTGCCTCGTTAATGATTTTGTCGTCCACAAAGCTGCCTATCGCAATCGTCGTACACTCGGGACGGTTATAAAATCGAGAACGCCGAAGCCGTCCAGCCCCATAAGCACCAAATCGACAATTGCAACGTCGGGCTTTGCCGACATAATAAGCTCGAGAGCGGCATTTCCGTTAGCCGACTCCGCGCAAACCTCAAAGCCCTCGGCAACGGAAATTCTGTCCTTTATGTCAGCTACAAGCTCTTCATTATTTTCGAATACGGCAATTTTTGTTACTTTCATATAACTCCTCCAGATTTCGCTTACAGAAGGAATTATAATACACAATTTTGCAAATGTAAAGTATTTTTGTAAAATAATGGTAAAAATATTTTAATATATTCTGTATTATTTTACAATATTATGTTTTATTTTGTCGAAGCCCCGATATTATTGAGTTATTATATCAATATACTCGTCGTACGTTACGCCCTTGTCAAACCGCTTTGTGCCGTTGATTTCTATAATTCTGTTTGCAACGGTATTCATAAGCTCCTGGTCGTGCGAGGTAAAAAGCATACAGCCCTTAAAATTCTTCATTCCGTTGTTGAGCGCGGTAATCGATTCCAAATCGAGGTGGTTAGTCGGCTCGTCGAAAATCAAAAAATTACTGCCCTCAAGCATCATTTTGGCAAGCATACAGCGCACCTTTTCGCCGCCGGACAACACCTTTGCCTGCTTCAAGGCTTCTTCGCCGGAAAAAAGCATTCTGCCGAGCCAGCCGCGGAGATATTCCTCGTAATGGTCCTTCGAATATTGGCTTAACCAGTCCACAAGCGAAAGCGCACAGCCCTGAAAATATTCGTTGTTGTTTTCGGGGAAGTAAGAAACGGTGATTGTTTTGCCCCATCTGATTGTACCCGCATCCGGCTGAACCTTTCCCATAAGCACGTCGTACAGCATTGACAGCGTTGTACTTTTATCGGAAACTATGCCGATTTTTTCGTCGCGCTGGACGGTGAAGGAAACGTCTTCGAAAAAGCCCTTTTTGGTGAGCCCCTCTACCATTAATATATCGTTACCGATATCCTTTTCGTACTTGAAATCGATATAAGGATACTTCCTTAAAGAGGGCTTAAAGTCGGAAATGGTCAGCTTTTCAAGCTCCTTTTTACGAGAGGTGGCTTGCCTTGACTTTGAAGCATTTGCGGCAAACCTTGCAATAAATTCCTGCAATTCCTTTGCGCGCTGTTCGTTCTTCTTGTTCTGGTCGCGCTGTTGGCGGGCAAGCAGCTGGCTTGTTTCGTACCAGAAATCGTAATTGCCGAGCATCATATTTATCTTGCCGTAATCCACGTCGCATATGTGCGTGCATACCTTATTTAAGAAATGGCGGTTGTGCGATACTATAATTATAGTATTTTCAAAGTCCATTAGATAGTTTTCCAGCCAGCGCGCCGTTTTTATGTCGAGGTTGTTTGTAGGCTCGTCCAGCAAAAGCACGTCGGGGTTGCCAAACAACGCCTGAGCAAGCAAAACCTTTATTTTAAGCTTTGCGTCCAGCTCCGCCATAAGCGTGTCGTGATATTCCTCGGTAATATCGAGGGCGCTTAAAAGCGTCTGCGCCTCGTACTCCGCCTCCCAGCCGCCAAGCTCGGCAAACTCGCTTTCAAGATTGCTTGCGCGTACGCCGTCCGCCTCGGTAAAGTCCGCCTTTGCGTAAAGTGCGTCCTTCTCGTCCATTATGTCGACAAGGCGCTTGTGCCCCAGCATAACCGCGCGCAGAACGGTTACGTTATCGAACGCGTTCTGGTTCTGCTGTAAAACGGACATTCTTTCGGTTTTGTCAAGCGTTACGTCGCCCTTGTTCGGCTCGATTTCTCCGCTTAAAACCTTCAAAAACGTAGATTTACCCGCGCCGTTCGCGCCGATAATGCCGTAGCAGTTGCCCTTTGTGAATTTGAGATTTACCTCTTCAAACAGCTTTTTACTGCCGTATTGAAGGGAAACGTTGTTTACCTGTAACATATATACTCCGTTAAAATTTTTTCTTTATCGATTATGCCGCAAACTGGCTGTTGTACAGCCTTGCATAAAAGCCGTTTTGCTTTAACAGCTCTTCATGCGTGCCTTGTTCAATAATATTGCCATTATTCATAACAAGAATAAGGTCGGCCTCTTTAATGGTCGACAGTCTGTGCGCGACTATAAAGCTTGTTCTGCCGCGCATAAGCTTGGCAAACGCGCGCTGAATGCGCTGCTCCGTACGCGTGTCTATAGACGAGGTAGCCTCGTCAAGAATAAGCATAGGCGGCAGACAAAGCATAATTCTCGTTATGCACAGCAGCTGCTTTTGCCCTTGCGAAAGATTACCTCCGTCCTCGGCAAGCACTGTGTCGTAGCCGTCCGACAGCTGCATTATGAATTTATGGGAATGCGCCGCCTTTGCCGCGGCAACAATCTCCTCTTCCGTTGCGTCAGGCTTGCCCATTGCTATATTTTCGCGCACGGTGCCGCTTTTAAGCCAGGTATCCTGCAAAACCATACCGTAATTTTTTCTAAGCGATTTGCGGGTAACGTTCATAACGTCCTTGCCGTCAACCGAAATTTTGCCGTCCGTAGGGTCGTAAAAGCGCATTAAAAGATTGATAAGCGTGGTTTTTCCGCAGCCCGTCGGCCCGACTATGGCTATTCTTTGACCCGCCTTAGCCCTTATATTAAGCTTTTCTATCAGCTTTTTGTCTGCCGTATAGGAAAAATATACGTTTTCAAACTCCACGTCGCCGCTGACGTTTTCAAGCGTTTCCGCAGTCGGGCTGTCGGGCGTCTGGGGAATTTCGTCTATAATTTCGTAAATTCTTCCCGCGCAGGCAATCGCGTTCTGCAATTCGGTCACCACGCCCGAAATTTCGTTAAAGGGCTTTGTGTACTGGTTTGCATACGCCAACATGCTTGTAAGCGTACCTATCGAAAATGCAACGGGCAAAATCGTGCCCCACGAGGGAATTATAAGTATCAGCGCGCCCACAAGCGCAACGGCGGCATACACTATGGAGTTTACAAAACGTGTTGTGGGGTTGGGAAGCGAGGAAAAGAATATCGACTTTAGCGAGGCCTTGGTAAGCCTTTTGTTTATTTCGTCAAACGCCTCCATATTCTCGTCCTCTCTGCCAAACGCCTGCACCACCTTTAAGTTGCCGACCATCTCATCGATAAAGCCCGTCTGCTCGCCTCGGATTTCGGAGGTGGTTTTGAACATCGAATATGTGCGCGAAGCGATATATTTGCCTACAAACAGCGACAAAGGAGTTAAAACAAACACTATAAGCGCGATTATCCAGTTGAGGACGAACATTAAAATCAGCGTACCCAGAATTGTCAGCACGCCCGTAAACAGCTGAGTGAAGCCCATAAGCAAGCCGTCTGCAAACTGGTCTACGTCGGCAATGTTTCTACCGACAATATCGCCGTAGGAGTGCGCGTCGATATATTTAAGCGGAAGCCTTTGCAGCTTGGCAAACGCCTCCTCGCGAATGTCCTTTACTATATTGAAGGTTATGCGGTTGTTTATAATGCCCATAAGCCACTGGGCTACGCACGTTATAAGAATTATTACGCCTATTATTATGAACGTTTCGAAAATTTTGCCGAAGTCGACCGAAGCAAACTTCGTCAAATCGAGCAAATCTATAACCCGACCGAAGAAAACGGGCACGGCAATAGTACCCGCAACGGTAATCAACGCCAAAAAGATGGTTGCCGCAAGCAAAAGCGTGTAGCCCTTCATTTGCTTTAATATGCGTTTTAAAATTTTTGCGGAAGATGCGTCAGACATTTTGCGCGCCCTCCTTTCTGAACTGCGAATAATGAATTTCGCTGTAAATTTCGTTATTTTCAAGCAGCTCTTCATGCGTGCCGAAGCCGACCATTTTACCGCCGTCAAGCACTATAATTTTGTCAGCGTGCTTTATCGAGGACGTGCGTTGCGAAATTATGAATACCGTAGGCGAATAATCGAGAGCTTTAAGCGACTGCCGAAGCGCCGCGTCGGTTGCATAGTCAAGCGCGGAAGCGCTGTCGTCAAGAATTAAAATTTCGGGCTTTCTTACAAGCGCGCGGGCAATGGTGAGCCTTTGGCGCTGTCCGCCGGAAAAGTTTTTGCCGCCCTGCTCCACAATTTCGTCAAGCCCCTTTTCCTTTGCCTTGATTACGTCTGTTGCCTGCGCCGTTTCTATCGCCGCGGAAATTTCCTCGTCCGTGGCGTCGTTTTTGCCCCATTGCATATTTTCGCGCACGGTGCCCGCAAACAGAACCGCACGCTGAGGAACAATTCCGCATATACCGCGCAAGGCCTCGTCCTCATATGTATTGACGTTTTTGCCGTTGATATAAACTGCGCCAGTGCGAGCGTCATAGAAATGCGGCAACAAATTTACAAGCGTTGTCTTGCCCGCGCCCGTGCCGCCGATGATTCCCACAGTTTCTCCGCGGTTGACGGAAAAGCTTATATCCTCCAACGCGTCCACCGCCGCATTGCCGTAATTGACGCAGACGTTTTCAAACCTGATAAACGGCTCTGCACAGTCCGCCGAAGCCTCGCCGCTATCGGCAAAATGCTTTAACGAGGGCTGCATTTCGAGAATTTCGCTTATTCTGCCCGCGCATGCAAACGATTTTGTGACGGTGATAATAAGATTTGCAAGCTTAATCAGCTCTACAAGTATCTGCGACATATAATTGTACAGCGCAATAACCTGTCCGCAGGTCAGCATTCCGC
>OFGZ01001586.1_pt1 | contig 11652 bp, 8 predicted proteins | sample 1521871 | NCBI WGS metagenome assembly OFGZ01 (sample SAMEA3504091, study PRJEB24116) | mouse gut metagenome | biome: mouse gut; feature: mouse-associated habitat; material: faeces | place: Denmark | collected 2011
TATCAACCACCCTTCTTGGAATTCCCTATATTTGAATTATACAGGAAGCTCCTAAGTAAATATTAGATTTTAGTCCAAATGACTTTCCCTTAAACACAAGATAGCAAAACAAAAAAATTTTTCAACATGTTGACCGCCAATTGTAAATGTTGACCGCGAATTGTTGGTTTTTGATAAATAAAAAGGACATCAAGGAAGCGATTCTGACAATCTGAGAAGACTGAGGGATAATTAAAAGTTATCCGTTAGACTGGATTATGAAGGAAGCGAAACGAAGGATAAAGAGATGAAAGAACTCATACAGTGGAAGAATAATAGGGGAAAAGGCTTTGAGGATTTGGTCAAAGAAATTTTAAAGCAAATGTTTCCCGACATTTCCTTTATACAAACAAGCTATGTTCATGACGGTGGCAAAGATTTTTATTCTGTCGGCAATAATTGTGACGAGACTATTTGGGTTGAGGCTAAAAATTATAATAATCATCTGGAATTAAGTAAATTTTCTAATACGTTTATCATGGCTGATATATCAGAGATTAATCGTATTATTTTATTTTCCATGTCTGCATTAACCAATGGCGCCAAAATTAATGTTGCCCGATATGCCGCATATCATAACAAAAAAATTTCCGTTTATGCCGGTAACGATATAATGATTTTGCTAAGGAAATACAATAAGGCTATTGCTATTTCAGATTATGTAATTGATTTAAGCGGCACATTACAAACTAAGATATACTCAGACATAAAAGAAATAGACCAGCCAGTTTCCGTCACCTACGAGTATTATTACGCAAGGCAGTTTAATCTCACCTATCGGCGCGATAAAGATAACAATATCAATAAAAGTAATTTACAATCCCTACCGCTTTATTCCCTGATTGCTCAGGAAATTCATATCTCAAATCACGATTTATTCCAATCTAAAACGGTAAAAATAGACTGTTCCGAATACAAGGCAGATCATGTGGAGTCTTATTTTTACGGTACGGAACCTGATGTTGTAACGATCTGTCCTGCCTCAACCAGTATTATAGTCGTATTCTTTAAAATAACAAATGCATTTAACAAAATAGAACTGCCGACTATCAAATTTGAGACTAATGTTACATTTGAGGACTCACATTGTTTGAATATGGTTGAATGTTGCTGGCTGGGAGAAATTCCGTATATGGGAGAGGGATGGAATAAATTACAGGAAGCCATAAAAACTTTAAAAAAGGATCCGTCTAAAAAGTTCATAGTGCTAAAAGGGAAAAGCGGTGTCGGGAAAACACGTTTTCTAAAGGAAATATCGGGATATTACTTTCAAAAAGGTTATCGGATTGTCTCTTTGGATTATCAGTCAATAACCGATCTGTCATTAAAGAATGTCCTGCAAAGTATTCTATTTAATATTTTTAATCTTGAAAAAAGTAACCATGAGAATGTTGAGTATATAGATCAATTCGGCGAAAAATATAAAGATTTTTATGATGTTCTGTTTAATGAGGACTATAATTTTACAGAACATATTGATAAGTTATGTGTATTGTTTTTTTCGCTGTTTACACGCAAAAAGATACTTTTGCTTATAGATAATATACAGGATATCAATGCTGAAGCGGTAACCTTTTTTGAACGATTCCTATTTGATATTAATAATTCATCTGATTTAAAATCGCTTTTTATCCTATGCTTTAATCAGGATTTTTTGTTTCAAGGTAAGTCATCCACAAAACTCCTTGCATATCTTGAACAACTAAACGGTGCGCTACCTGTAATACTAGAAAATTTTAATGAACCTGACGCAAAACTATACTTGCATGAATGCCTTGATCCTCGCGGATTGCGTTCGGACTTGTATTCCTATTATGATGACATTATATCGCGATTTGGGACAAATCCATTTGTACTAAAACAGCTAATGTTATATTTGAAACAACGCAAAATTTTAACCTTTGTGGATGCAATGGTATGCATATCTGATTATGATGGTATGAAGGCCGTATTAAGTGAATTGCCAGAGGGTGTCAACAATATACTAAAATATCGATACACTCATTTACTTGGGAATGTACCAATCCAAAATAATAACTATTTAGACAGGATTATATGGAGCGTATTGTTTTTAGGTAGTGTTCAGTCTAATTTTGTAACAAAACTCAATCTTGATAAACAAGGCATTCAATTTTTATTGGATTATGGATTTCTCGAATATAATGAACAATCAGAGATTGTTTTTTGTCATCAATTGATAGAAAAAAGCTTTTGTCTATATTTTATGAATAATCAACATATCGAAAATCCGTCATTACAATTTATTAATGATGAGGCGTTTTTACGTCATTTTTTTGATGTTACGAATAGGATTGGAAAAACTAATTTGTGCGTCGAAAATATGCTGTTAAGGACACGACTTGATTTAATGGAAACCGAGAATTTTAATTGTGCGTTAAGGCGATTGACTTTAGAATCTCCGCGCACAATTCTGCTTTTGCTTGTTATTACTTCAATAAATGAATGTCTAAATGCCGGTATAGATGCCGATCCGAATTTGGAATTCAGAGCTTTATATTACCTTAGTATAGCTTGTCAGGACAGGCTTAATGTACGTTTAGCCGGCTTATATATGAAAAAATCAATACTGTATGAACAGGAAACTTATTCCAGAAAATTGACCGCGAAGAAAGATATGATCCAATTTTTTAAACACCATGTTTTTCAACTTTCCAGAGAAGAAAAATTTGCTTTTCTTGATTGGTTATTAGAAGAGTCTGATAAATTTAGCCTATCAAAAAGCGAATACGAAAATTTCCTTGGCTGGCTCCATAACCGATATAGTAAAAATTTATGTGAATTCCATTCTTTTGACAAAGCATTATTACATGTTAAGGCGGCTTTGGATTTAGCATTGAACAAAAACGATTTTTGTTCAGCGGCAGAAGCTGAAATTGAGTACGGCAATATTTATGCTTATTTTGACGCTGAAAAAGCGATTCAACATTGGGGGAAAAGCGTATATTACATATCTATATGTGGTAACGACAGTTACTATTTTCAGGTATATGAACACGGATACTATGTTTTGAGCAAGTTGTTTGCAGGCACTATATCAGATGATCTCCCAGAAAAAATCAGTAAACTGCAAGATCTGCGCGATAAAACATTTCTATATCAGCAATTGTTTATAGATGATATATGCGCCGATTATTATATTATACAATATATGAACGAAAACTGTGGGCTTCAGATACTTAAAGATATGATACCACAATTATCTCGAATGAAAGCTGATAGTTATAACTACACACCTGAAATCACCATGTTAGCGACATATAAATTATTTACTGTATATCGTTTGATCTGTGAGGCAGAACCAACTGAGGTAAATAGGGATATTGCTAAAGCCTTTATCTATGAATTGATAAAAAATGATCTTTTCGCCGAAGGTAAACTTTCATATTCAAAAATGATACTATATGATATCCTTGATTTTTGTAGAGATAAAAGAGATTTAGGAAATGAAATTATGCATGAATTGCCTGAAAATGCCCAAAAACTTTTCTTGCAATTAATAGATGCATCCGCCGACAATGGTCATTTCCATGCGATAACTCTTCTCAGCGATCAGAAAAAACAGGTGAATCTGCTTCACTTTAACTATATTTTCTGAATGATAAGATCATTTTCGCGAAAAGAAAAATTCCACCATTTATCATCCTTGATAATATGGCAATCATGAGGTATTAAATATGCCATACGGGTGTGCAGTCGATACAGGTCTCCATATAGAACATCTGTAAGGCGTATTTCTTTCTCTACAGATTCCATAGGAACAAAGTAACAATCGTCTATGATGATCTTATATTTTTCCATAAGGACGGATTTTTCTTCTAAGTTTAATTTTTGATCCGTTAAATTTATTAAGATATAATGTGCCCGCTTTGTTTCAAAAAATTCAGGATGATAATAATTTTCATTGATATAGAAATGCTCATTCATTTTTAATGCAATTCCATCACATATTTTATAGTAATCATCATATTCGATGATGTCAAAATCACATATTTTTGTGGGAAAATATACAATTCGACCGGATGTCGATACATGTTTCAAACCGCTGATCTGCTCGGCGTTCCAAAATATTCTTTTGGGATTTTGCACTTTTATTATTCGTATTTCCCGCGAAACTCGAAGCATTTCAGAAAGTATTGAAGCACAAAATGCTTCTGGGTAAATAAATAAATTTTCAGAACAATATGCTATCTCGAAATTATCATTTTTAAACGGAAGCGCCAATCCATATAACTCTAAAATATGCGACTCAAAATTCTTGTCTTTAAAACTTACATAGCCTTCCGGATAATCGCGCGTCAATTCATTAATGCAGATACAGTCTTTTTGATCCGGGAAATTAAAAATATATGTTTCCGCTTCTATTAAACTTGTTCTAATATATTTTAATGCCAAATGTATTTTAATCGAATTACCGAAAGTCATATGCAATGCTACCTTGTTTGATGGAAATTTAGCTAAAAAACGATAAAGATTAATTCTATTTGACATAAGGCATTTGTACAGATCTCTCATATGTGGCGCATGGATGGCGTATGCGGATAAATTGTAATCCAACTTTCCCTTTTGATGCAGGCGGTATCCAAACTCGTCATCCTCTACGCCCCATCCCACAAATTTTGTTTCAAATCCCTTAACTTCATTAAATATCTGTTTGGGAACAGCACAATAAGCGCTGTAAAAATATTCCCAGACACTATCAAGGGCAATTTTATCATAAACTAAATGCTGCCTGTCATCCGTGAGAAGATTTAGTCTGATGATTTTCTCGATACTTAACTCTGTTTTTATCATATTTGAATAATCTATTCCCGTAATAAGTTCCATTTGCTGAAGTGTATTGCCACTGCGTATGACATTGCCAACCGCCCCAACATTACCCTTTTCCATTGATTCCCGCATTGACATGATGGCATTTGGCAAAAATATGATATCGCCATCTACAAATAAGAAATAATCATTGTTAGCAAAGGAGGCACCAAAATTTCTGTTATAACCACGATTTCCATGCCGATCCGAATGGACAATTCGAATCTTTCCTTCGAAACGGTCAAACATATGAAGATATTCTATCGATGAATGATCATCGACCACTATAATTTCATCCCCTGGTATCAATTGGCCTATAATAGAATCTATTACATAATCTGTCATATTATTATTGTGAAAAAGAACTATAAAACTGAAATTAATCATATGGTATTCCCCTATCCTAATATCATTCGCATAAACATTCGTTTGTATCTAACATCAAGTCTTTCGCAATCTAGTGTACTGTCAGCATCTGTTCCAAAGTTTTCATTCTCAAATCTAACAGACAACTCCTGAAAATCAATAATCAGGAATTATCCCTTGATTCGTTTCCTTTATAATCCAGTCTAACGGATAACTTTTAATTATCCCTTATTCCTTGTGAATAAATGGACACAACTATCTACTAAAAATTTATTTATAAGCCAAAATTCTTTGTATAAGCCTCTTCTTACAAATTTCACCAAAATACTTCCCTTTTTTAAACATAATACCAAACCCAAAATATTTTTCAACAAGTTGACCGCGAATTGCAAATGTTGACCGCGAATTGTTAATATTCGATGTTGACAGGCCACAAATTCCCCTTTTTTCCTATTTATAAACGTCTAAAAAATCCCTGTTTTGTTATCCCAGTATTTCCCCTCCCATACTCATCTTACATAAAGTAGCTCCGATCCCCGATAGGCCGGTCATCAATGCAGGATTACATCTTTCCCGGGAGGAGAACTCTCCCTGCTCCAGCCGTCCCAATATCCTCTCCTCAAGATCTCCATACTCCCTTTCCAGTTCGGGATCTCTCTCCTGCTGCAGGTATTTCCCCAACGTCAGATAATTCCCCGCCAGCCCGTGGCAAAGACAGAGCTCCTCCTGTTCCACTTTCTCCAGAAAGATCTGTCTGCAGCGTTCCAGATCCCGTTTGATCCATTCAGAAAGATCCGGGATCCCACACTGTTTCAACTTCAGTCTGGAAAGCAGAATCCCAGCAGCTCCATGGCACCATGCGTTATTGCAAAGTCGAAGTCCCTCCGGGTGGCGCATATCCTTCCAGTTTCCGTTTTCGTACAGGCTGTTCTCGTATGCCAGCAGTTCTTTGATCCTCTTCACGTACCGTATGTCTTTTGTCAGATCCAAAAGATGGCTGAAAGCCAATATCAGTCCGCTATTTCCATGCGCCATTCCTGCAAGAGGCATTGCTCCTCCCAGCAGCCGCCATCCTGCCCCGGCTTCCATAGTATCACAACTCTCCCAGATCCGTTCCCCCATCTTCACTGCCGTTTCCAGATAACGCTCCTCTCCTGATGCCCTGAAAAGTTTTGAAAATACGGTCACTGCCCCGGCAAGCCCGGAAAGATAATCCATGGACTGCTCCGTCTCCCAGGTATCCTCCACAGTTTCCGCATGCCGTTTTGCCCATATCAAAAACCGCTCTTCACCGGTGAGCTCATAGAGCAGAAGGTATGTAAAAACACCAGAACCTTCTCCGACAAAAGCTCCTGTATGCCCGGCGTCCCCAATCTGCGTTTTCCCTGCTGTTTCTTTCGTGTAACGAAATAGTTTGTTGACAGACAACTCGTAAATACGGTGATATCTTTCTGATGGGCATTTCAACACTGCCATAGCCAGAAATACTGCGATACCCCCGATTCCTTCATACAGATCAATCCCCGACGGAGCGATTCGAAAATTCCCGGTTTCTTCCACCTGAGGACCGTAAAATCCTATGTCTCCATTGTCGGTTGTAAACGCCATCTCACACACATGATCCGCTATCCTTCGGACCTGTTTCCCTATCCGCTCCTCTCTGAGCCCTTTCCTGCACATGGAACCGGACATGTCTGCTTTCCTGCGGACAAACTTTCTCTTTTCCAGTATGCCAAGAGACAGCGAGATCAGAGACATTTGCCTCTTCAGATCATTCTCTCCGTATCTATTCAGCTTTTCCTCCCATCTGCCATATGCCCCTTCCTGATAAAAAGCAGGAATATCCATCTGGTACAGGGCTTCCCGTTCCTGTTTAGCCAGTTTCTCATCCTTCTGGTTTTTATCCAGAATATGCAAAAACAGCCTCCGTCTCCCGCCGTTTTCCAAATACTCCGGGTAAAAAGAGGTCTGCAGATACATCTGGTACTGCTGGGTGTGGCGTATCAGGTACCTGCTCCCGTCCGAAAATAAAGGTCTGCATTTCTCCGTGAGCTGCTTCTTTTCCTGCAGAAAATACCTGTAAGCATGCTCAAAGCCCTGACAGATTTCCTCTGCATAAACTGATGGATCCGCCCTCTCCCCCAGAAAAATTGGCAAACTTCCCGAAAGTTCCGCCTCCCCCGGCTCATAGGCTATATGGATATTTGAACTTTCAGGCTCCTTTATCACCGGGATGCGAAACGGTGTTTTTACCTTCTCCCCCCTGTTAAGCGCATTCAGAATAATGCCTTTCCCGTCGCTTCCCCAAGTAATGACAGGCAGAATACCGACACTCAATACTGAATGTTTCAGTTCTTCAGCTACCATCCGATCTGCATTTTCATGTACTGCAATCTCATCGCCGTGATTCCCCGGCAGTGTCTCCAGATCGACAGGAATCGGATATTCCCCGGCAGCAATAATATTTTCTCCATGCATGTCGCTCATATCCATCAGCCAGCACAGGAAAAGCAGTATCCCCATTCTCTGAAAATACCTTTTTACTTCCTCCGCACTCTCACAAGGGCGCTGCTCTACATAAGATTCCCAGCTGTAATCTTTCCCTGCCAGAATCCGGACACTCTGAAAGGTAAGACCGGCCCTGTGGCAAAACTGTCCATACAGTTCCAGAAAACACTGATCTTTTTCCAGATTCCGGGGTTTATAAATGAGGATCTTCTGATTATCCAAAAATATTTTTGCCACCGTCCGTCCGCCATGATGAGTATCAGAAAGACCGCTTTCTATTTTTACTATCTTTCTAAAAGGATTTTCAGGAAATAACTGTTTCCTTAAATCCTCCGCATCTTCAGATAGTCCAGACATGATACGTCGAACCTGTTGTATCACAGTCATGATTCGGAGAAGCAGCAAACGTTTCATCTCCGGATACCGTTTACACAGCTTTTGAATATAATTCCGGTCATTTAAAAACCATTCCTGATAGTTACGGTATTCTTCACTGGGAATAACTCCCCGCAGCGCTCCCTTCTCTCTCTGTAAATAAATGTCCTGAATCAATACCCGTATGGGTATCCAGGATGCAGACGAATAAAAATTGGAAAGTATCGTATTTTTAAGATCTTCCTCACCGATCATCTCGGATTTTCCGGCATATTTTACTGCAAGCCTGCCAAAAAAGCGATAGAAATTCCCAAAAATTCCTTCGGAAGGATACGCTTCCCACCCTTTTTCTTCATCGAACAGCTCCTCACAGAGAACTTCCAGCACAAATAAATCTCCGTCAGAAGTATCAGAGTATCTTTCCCCTTCATCGACATCTTCCTTTATGATTTTCTCACATATCTCTTTTCCCAGAATGGCTTCCCAGTATTCTCTGTTTTTCTGCAGTTCATGCTTATAGTTCATCTGTATTTCTTTTCACTCCTGTGATTTTTTAGAAAAAGGAATATGCTCCTCATCGGGATGAACTTTTATTTCTAAAAACCGTCCCTCAAGGAGCATGTCCTCGTTTTTACATTTTTAATTCAATGCTCGTTTGTATTAGCAGCAAATAATACTGAACAATCCACCATAAGCTACAGTAACGGAATATGTCCCGCCATCTGCTGTCGCCATGTTAACTTTTTCAGCCTCCTGCAGTTCCAATAATAAATCCTTTTCAACTTTTAAATCTGTATTCATTCTTCTTCCTCCTTCATAATAGGTACAATAAGTTTTGTTTCAAATTGCTCCCCATTGCATTGAAAAGCAATATTCCCACCATATTTTTTCACAATGCGTTTTACCTGTTCCACCCCCATTCCATGCACATTTCTATCTGCTTTGTCCGTTAAAAACCGTTGTCCGCTCATCTCAGGACTTTTGGAACTACTATTTGTTATCTTTAACATGAACATATATCCAACATTCCAGATTCGCAGATATATTTCCCGTTTCTCGGGTACGCATTTTTCGCATGCTTCTATCGCATTATCCAAGAGATTTCCTAATAAAATTCCCAGTTCTGCTTCATCAAAAGGATATTCATATACATCCAGTTCCAAGCGAAATCTGATCTCTTTTTGATCCATCATCTGTTTCTTATAATTTATAATAAAATCCAGAAAAGGGAGGTTCGTCCATACTTGGCGCTTCTCTTCATCCAGCTCATTTAGTTGTTCGCAAAGAAAATTTTCAGCATCATCATATTTCTTTTCTTTCACACAGCAATATAAATATTCTAACATATGATAGTGCTCATGCAAGCGTAGCCTGCTTTTCTGATACAGCTCATGAATCTCCACATTCTGTTTCTGCAATAAACTCTGCGAAATATCCAGGTTATTTTTGTCCAGCTGCATTTTATTATAAGTAGTCCGCAACAATAAATAGTGAAGATACATGAAAATACAAAAAATCAGCAGTACATTCAGTACAAGGTCTATCGTCTGAAATCCTCGCTCTCCAAGCCACATATTATAGCTTAACAAGAACCATTGAATCACTGTCACAGCAAACAACGCCCCCATACGCTCTGACAGCAGTAAGCATACAAGTTCTTTATAACTTTCAAACACTCGTCTTTTTCCTATCAGCAGTATTACCCCAATCATCAATATAACACACCAGCAGCATTCCAGAATTGTACGGTTTCCCCTATTTACTGCAATCAGAGTTTTGCCAAACTGCAACCCTTCCAGAATCAAAACTGGTAATTTTAGAAACGAAATACTGGTCAAGTACAATACTTCCAATTAAAAAAATATTTAGGAAATTTACCTTCAAAAAAATTCTATACATCAGAGAAAATATTACAGCACACACCAAAATAGCTATATTCGAAATATAAGAATTCCAAGCACTCCAAACATATACTATGCCCATAATTAAACAACCTATAATCCATAATCCCTGAATCAGGCGACCTTCTTTTCTGAACTCAGGATATAGATTATATATAATCCATATACCCAGCAGCATCTCAAAAACCTGAATCAAAGTATAACATCCCCGCAGCATTTTTATTCCCCATTATTCATAATCATCTCACAAACACTTTTCCATTTTGGTCTGCTGACTGGAAGAATCTCTCCATTCCGAATATGTACCTCATAATCTTTCAATGATTCCACTTGGTTTATATTTACGACATAACTGCGATCAATCATCAAAAACTCTTTTCCATAAAATCCCTCTAACAAAGCACTTATAGATTTCCGGACCGGGCTTTCTCCATCCTTATGCACGATCACAACATATTTTCTGTCCTTTTTCAAGTAATAAATATCCCTGTAAAATATTTTTTCCTGTTTGCCATAACGTTCAACCAAATAATATCTATCAGGCTGCTTTTTCCTTCTCAAAGCTGCTTCCAAAGAAGCATATGCCATAGGTAGTTTTTCTTCCAGCTGCGTTTTTAAAATATAACGATATGCATTTACCTCATATCCTTCTATGGAAAAATCTATGTAATGGGTGACATAAATTAAAATAGAATCTGACAATTTCCGTCGTATTTTCTTTGCCACCTCTAATCCATCCATATCCGGCAGCTTCATATCCAAAAGATAAATGTCAAAACATCTGCCCCTTCTCAGATCCGTCAAAACATCCTGTCCTCTTCTGTAAGTGCCAATCTCATAGTCCATTTTCATCTGATTCATGCATTCTTTCGTTATCCGGCAGATACTCTCAATATAAATCTCTTCATCATCCAAAACTGCAATAGTCAGCATATTTCCCCTCCGCTTGTCTCGCTGATAAGCACTTTAATCAGGATGGAGTCTTTTACCTTATCCTTTGCTTTTATAATTCAAATATATAAATTCGAAACTGCTTTAAATCAAATAAATAACTTTCTTCCTGGTTAATTACCAGTTTATACATATTCTTTTTTTCTGTTTCCGGACATTTGTTTCCAACGTAATATCTTTCATAACAATAATAATACTGCCCTTGCCTGTGGTTAATCAGTTTATCCATGATATCCTCAACCACATCTGATTTTTTCATGGGATTCTTTTTGCCCGGCATCCATTTGCCGATCAGGCTGTAAATCCCCTGTCTGCTCACTTTTACACGTTTTGATATACAGGTACAGTTTTCCAAAAGCTCCTCCATGCTGGTATCTGCCAGCGAGCAGATTTCATTGTATAGTGTCATATCGTCCTTTTTTATCAGCCCCATCCCGAACAGTGCACAAATCTGAAGAAGAGCCAGTTCAAGATACTCCTGGTCCATCTCCTGACTATACCATTTTTTCAGCCAGTTCAGATTTTTGCGCACTGTCCCTCTGACTGTCAGCCCTCTGCTGCTCAACATCTCCAATGTATACATCATGGAAAGAATAGATTCCCGGTCTATTTTTATCGGCATTTTCTTTATTATAATCTCTCGGAATCTTTAAGCCAATAAACACAAGGCTTCCAGATGCCTTTT
>OFGZ01001595.1_pt1 | contig 11587 bp, 8 predicted proteins | sample 1521871 | NCBI WGS metagenome assembly OFGZ01 (sample SAMEA3504091, study PRJEB24116) | mouse gut metagenome | biome: mouse gut; feature: mouse-associated habitat; material: faeces | place: Denmark | collected 2011
GTCGCGGACGGCTACACGTTCAAGATGGGTGCGGATTCCACCGGCCTTATGGCCGCACTGGGTCTGAACACCTTTTTCCAGGGGGCCGGAGCGGCGGACATCAGCCTTAACCCCTTGCTGCTCAAGAATCCGCAGTACGTCAACGCGCACAGCGTGGACGGCATGAGCGAAGGCAACGAGGGCGACGGCATCATTGCCGCGCGTATCGCTCAGCTCGCCACCAAGGATCTGACCATCTCCACCATGTGGGAGAACAGCAATACCTCCATCACCGGTTATTATGCCTCTCTGGTGGGGCTGGTAGGCTCTGAAACGCAGACCGCCATGTTCAATAACTCGTACAACACCTCGTTGGCGGAAGACCTTGATACGCAGTCCGCGTCCATTTCCGGCGTGAACCTGGACGAGGAAATGACCAACCTGATCAAGTTCCAGCATTCCTATACCGCCGCGGCCAAGCTTATCACCACCGCCGACCAGATGCTGGAAACCATACTCGGACTCAAGCAGTAAATTATAAGGAGACGATCATGCGCGTCGCCCAGCGTACCATGTACAACAGCTTTGTGAGCAACATGAACCGCACGCTTTCCAACTACATGGAAAGTAATATTCAGAGTTCCTCGCAGAAGAAGATAAACCGGCCCTCGGACGATCCGGTGGGCATGGCCCGTGTGCTCAACTACCGTGCCGCCATCACGCGCAACGAACAGTATGAGAGCAATTCCAAGGACGCCGTTGCCTGGCTGCGCAGTACGGACAGCGCCCTGACCCAGGCTCAGACCATCCTGTCTTCCTTGCAGGAAAAGGCGGAACAACTCGCCACCGGCACAGTGACCAGCGAGAACCGCAAACAGACCAGTTACGAGATCCGCCAGCTTTTCAAGCAGCTCCATAGCCCTCTTTCTTTCCTCCGACCCCGTTCTGTCAGCAGCTATATCGGCAAGCCACAATGCAATATCGTGGGTATCCCTCTGCTTTAAGGCTTCCGCAATCTCCGACACGTTCTCCGTCATGCTCTGGCTGCTGTCACGGTAAAGGGCGGTATCATAATCATATGTGAAGCGGTCAAGCTCCACCGCAAGCTGTTCTGCAGGTGTCAGATCGGGCATACGCTTTTCCCATACCTTCGCTTCAAATTCCTCGCTCATACGTCCGTCTATCTCCATTTCCGGCAGCTTTGCCGCAAGCTCCGCAATCACTTCCATGGCCTGCGGGTTGCCCTTTATATCCGGGATATACTCTAAAATATCAAGGTCAATCCGTTTCCCGGTTAAAATGTCAATCCCCACATCCTCAAACGCCTCCGTTCCCGGTGTATGGATATTGACGCCGATTGCGGGGATACCGTGCATACGCTCCGGCGGTATCTGTTTCCAGATTGCGACAGCTTCCTCCACAGTAGGGATATTCTCATAAAACTCGCCTAAATTGTGGAACTCGCCGCACTCCGCAACCGTCAGCGTCACTTCCGTTTCTGCCTGCTCCGGAAACAGGCTTTCTTTCGTTTCTTTTTGGTTTTCCTCTCTGGAAATGCTGGCAGCCAGGTCTCTCTCCCTCGCTTCACGCACTCCCTCCAGATAGTCCTCCACCTGCGGGAGATACGTTTCCAGGCTCCCTGTCCTCTGCGCCGTGATCGGGTTAATATCCACTTTTACACCGCCGATATGAAGCCCGCTTTCATTGAGCATATCAAACAGCGCATCTTCCCGTTCATTCGTGGAAAGCTCCACCACCACATCAAGGTCAGAGCCTTCCTGCTCCAAACCCCGGCAGCGACTCCCGGTTACTGCCACATCCACAATCACAGCGTCTATGCCGGATTCATCTAACTGCGCCTGCACATGGCATTTTACAGTTTCCTCTATCTCTGCCGGGTTCATTTCGCTGATCTCATGGAACAGCTCATTTGTCTTTGCCTTGAAAGCTGCCACCACATCTCTCTGCGGCATGACAGCATTTGCCGCCTCCGCCTTCTCCATCAATCCATCATAATCAATCGGTATCAGCTTATCACTGTCACGGATATTTCCCCTTGCGCCATTATCAAAAGGAATTATTTTCAAATCCTCCACGATTTCGTTGATCGCTTCTTTGATACCGATACCGGGATTGTCATATACGCCGCCGTCTATTTCCTTATAATCCAGGCCCATAATGGAATAGTCATAGCCGCCCTCTGTTTCCTGGATGCTGATGTAACGGTCTGCTATCTGAAAGGCAAGCTCTGTTTCCTCCGGTTCTGTCTGTTCCGGCTTCAAATCATTCTGCTCTGCAGATTGATTGACATCGTGTCCGGAAGTTTCCTGTCTGCCCCCTAAAGACCGCTTCATTTCCGCAAGAACCTTATCCTTTTCATCTCCAAGGTCAATGATCTCGTCACCCTCGTCCAAATCCTCTAATTCTGGTGTTTTAGCCAATCTTCCCGGCCCGGTCTGCTCCGCCTGTGGCTCTGGTCTTTCTGCTTCCGCCTGTGGCTGTTCCGTCTCCTGCCGCCCTGTTTCCGGCTTCTGCGCATCCTGTCCGGCAGACATTTCTTTTTCCAGTTCCAGGACTTCCCTGCGGAACATACCGATAAAGCCGTCCAAAACTGCCGGGTGGCTGCTCACGATCAGTTCACGGTTCATATCTATTCCATGCACGATATTTTCAGGAATATAAAACTCTGATGCCCACGCTTTGTTATCCCTTGAAAAACGTCCATCCCATGATTCCTGCTGGAGCGTGTTGGCAAGGATAAACGCCATGCGCTCCGCACCGTACTTTTCCGCCAGAGGCTTTACAATATCATGCTTTAAGTGCATACCGTCAAAATTCTGCCGGATTGTTTCTTCAATTGCTCCTTTACACTCCCTGTCAAGTTTGTGGGATTCCATATATCTGTCCACTTCCCCATGCTCGGCTGCATAACTCAAAGTATGCCCATAGAAAGCCGGATAGGTTTCCTGTTCTGTTTGTCCAGCTTCCGGCTTCTGGACATCATGTCCAGAAGTTTCCTGTCTTTCTTCCGGTTCCGCTTTTTGAGTATCCTGCTCTTTTACACCCTCTAAAACCTTCATAAACTCAGGAAGTCTTGTAAAGCCGAAAGAATCTACAAAGTGTGCGCTGTTCTCCCCGTTCTCATGCAGCACTACAACGTCACTGACAGATAGGGAATGCCCTTTATAATCTGCCGGGTGGTCTATGTTGAATTTCTCAAAAACTGCGTTGAGCTTCTCCCTTTGCGACTGTCCGTGTATGCCTGAAAGCTCCCCTGCATAGACAAGGTTATAGTTTCCCGGCTGGATTTCCCCGAAATCGTCAGAAAGGATACCTCTTTTCAAAAGTTCCTCTGTACCCGCAAAATGAAAATCCCGAAGCCCTGGATTGTCTTTTAATTGATAAATGCCGTATTTATCGGTATCGCCATGCAGAAGCTGTGCTTCCCTGTCTGCGCCGCTTTCTTCAAGTTCCTCCCGCATAGCCCGGAAATTTTTCTCATTTTCCCAATCGCCTTTTTCTATGCCGAAGATTCCCCCATGCCCTGTGATCTGCTTCCTGTCATGCACGGTTGTTTCAGAGCCGTCCTCATGGAGCAGGTACACAGGCAGGTCATGGTCAAAAAGCTCTAATGCCCTCCCCTGTGTCAATGGCAGCATTTCATTCCATGTATAGCCGTATTCCTCCATCTCCCATAAACCGATCATCGGGACAGGGAGTGCGTCAATCTCAAGATCATTAAACTGCGGCATACCGGAATTTCTGCCGCCGTCCACAATAATAGAAACATAATCAACCCCACAGCTTTCCAGACAGTCATGGATATTTTTTCTATCCTTAACCTCCAGCTTTGTGAACGCCCCCCATGATCTCCTGCGCTTCCTCCGGTGTCTTATTGGTCATGGCTCTACCTCAAAACCGTTTGAATGCGTAATTTTCAAAATCACATCATCCGCCCCGACAGGCTCCTTTGCCCTCTCGTTCCATTCCCTTTCTGCCTTCAGATCAATGATCTCGTTTGTATCGGTGTAATACCGGACATCAAGGTGGTATTCCCCGAACTCTTTCGTATCCTGATTGGCAATCTCCGTAGTCCATGCGCCTTTGCTTTCCAGATATGCGGCAACACTCAGCCTGTCATCGTCATTCATGGCAGAGAGGGCTTCTATAATCTCTGCCGCATCCATCCCCTGACATTTACAAGGCTGTACTCGGACAGATCGCTGTTCTGTATCAGCAAAAGGCTCTCTTTTTCCTGCCCCCGCATCAGTTCCCGGTCACGCTGTAATTCCCGGAGCTGCCCCTCAATTCCTGTGATAAGCTCCGATGCAGTCCTGCGGATTGTATCAAGGGAAGATTTCAGTTCCTTCATGTCACGTCCTGATGACCACCCGGCTATATACCCGAAAGAATACTCCGCTGTATCTATGCCGAAGTGCTGGCACACCGTATAGGCAATGCTCTCTGCCCCAAATGCTAATGTATCCATTTGAAGCCTTATACTCATATTTCTATAATGTTTAGCATTTTCTTTTTTCTCCATATTTCCTCACTTTCCTGTTAAAAAGATGAGCATTATCAGATACGCTATTGATAGGAATCCCCTACATTACAGGGTTCCAGAAAGGAGCGCATTTGATATGCAAACAAACTATTTAGAAGCCACTTCATCCGTGCTTAGCCTGATGAAGAAACCCGACAGTGTATGTAAAAACATCAACGTACACAAAACCTGTTACACTTTGCTTTTCAGGCATCTGTCAGGTCAAGGCATCCCTTTTTCAATGGATGCTGCCCTTGACTGGCTTGACCTTAAAAAGCAGGAAATTTCCCATGGGACATACTCCCAATACAGGAATGCACTGTTCCGTCTCGAACATTACCTGCTCTTTGGCAACATTGACAGCCCCTTCTGCCGTTCAGAGGATTTCTTTTTCTGCCGGAGCGGCATGTCCGTATCCTTTTACCGCCTGACATTTGAACTGGAAGAATACTATGATGCCGTACAGAATCCCGCATACTACCATTCTTATGCCGTTGCCATTAAGGAATTTTTCAGGCTTGCGACATCATCCGGAGTAACAGAGCCGGAAGCGGTAACAATTGATCTCATTATCAAGTATTGGAACGACTATTGCTGTTCCCTGGAATCCTTGGCCAGGCGCCGCAATGCTGTATGTGCTATAACTGCCCTCATGAAATACCTGCACGGCAGGGATGGCATCCCAATCTGCTACCAGCTTGTCCTGTATGGGGAAAATGTCGGCAGGCTTTTGTCTATGAAGATGCCGGAAACCGGAACAGCTTTCCACCCAAGCGCTGCGCTTGACGGAAAAGCGGATGAGTATCTGGATGCTTTGGATGAATGGAAGTATATGGAGACTTCCAAGGGTCTTTACCGCAATGACCTTACATGGTATTTCATGTTTTTGGAGCTGAACCATGTATGCCATTCGTCAGAAACAGTGTCCGCATGGCTGTCCATGCTTCCCGAATATCCGAACCAGAAAAAGGATAACTGTTCCATAACTGCCCGGCGCCCGCACACCGTCAGGATGTTTGAGAAGTTCCTGCGTGGTGATATGGCAACTAATGTAGTCCATCAGTACCAGCGGGCATCTGACATGCTTCCTTCCTGGAGCCGGGAAATCCTCACTGGTTTTGTTGAAAGCCGGAAACGCGATGGCATGGCCAGGACAACGCTTGCCATGTGCAGTGCGGCAGGAAGCAGCTTCTTCCAATATCTTGAGACCGTCGGCATTGATTCCCCGGAAGACATAACCCCCCAGGCAGTTGCTGCATTCCATAACCAGGATACCCACTCGACCCCGGAAAGCAAAAATGGTTATGGCACCAAGCTCCGCCAGCTTCTCCGCTACATGGCGGACAAGGGTCTTGTGCCGCCGAACCTTGCTTTTGCCATACCGGCCAGCTGTGCGCCGCGCCGCAGTATCGTTGATGTCCTCAGCGAAGATATGGTGGAGAAGATCTATGATTACCGGGAGGAAGCCTCCAGCCCTATCGAACTCCGTGATACTGCCATTGTCATGCTCGGACTCCGTATGGGCATCAGGGGCGTTGACATCCTGAATCTCCGGGTAAGCGATTTTGACTGGAATGGTAAAACAGTTTCCTTTATCCAGCAGAAAACGGGAAAAGCCATGACACTGCCAGTACCGACAGATGCCGGGAACTCTGTGTATAAGTACATCCTTAATGGGAGGCCCCTGTCTGCTGATGCCGGGAACGGATATATATTCATCCGTCATCAGGCCCCTTATACCCCTTTAAAGGTTACGGCTGCCTGCCGCAATGCTTTGAAAAGGATCCTGTCCACTTATGGTTTTGAATTGTCACCGGGCCAGGGGTTCCACATGACAAGGAAGACATTTGCCACCAGGCTGCTCAGGGCTGACAACAGGCTGGACGATATCTCAAATGTCCTCGGACATGCCAGCCGGGAAACAGCCGAAGTGTACCTGGAACGTGATGAGGGACGGATGCGTATGTGCCCCCTGGAGTTTGGAGGTGTCCTGTCATGACATATACATTTGAAAGCGGCCTGGCAGAGCACATCAGAGGGCTTATTGCCCAAAAACATGCAGATGGCTTTATTTACACTTCCAATGAAAAGCTTTTAAAACGATTCGATGCTTTCTGCGCCCGGTATTTCCCCAACGAATCAACAGTCACCTATGAACTGGCTGCCAGATGGTCAGAAGCCAGGCCGGGCGAGGGCGCCGGATACCATAACCGCCGGGTATCAATCGTAAAAGTACTGGCCGAATACATACTTTCGCTCGGAGAAGACGCATATATCCCCGGCTTCTTCTGCAGGGAACACAAACCGGTTCTTTATATCCCTTCAAAAGAGGAAGTGAAAAAGCTGCTACGGAACATGGATACCCCCACATCACATAACCCGAAACAGCTGCGTCTTGACAGGGAATGCAAGGTGCTGTTCCTCCTTTATTTCTGCTGCGGGCTGCGCCTGTCAGAAGGAAGGCTCCTGAAATGGCAGCATATAGATTTGGAAAGCGGGACGCTTACTATACTTGGTTCAAAAGGCAGGAAAGACCGCCTTGTATATCTTCCGGAAGACAGCATTCCGATCCTGAAGATTTATAAAGGAAAAATGGAATCGGAATTTAAAGGTGTTGAATGGGCGTTCCCGGGTGCCAGCCCTGAAAAACCTGTTTCATGCTCAGGGGTAGAATCCTGCTTCAGGCGGCACTGGACAATGACAGTGACAGGGCAGACACCGGAAAAACACCCGACACCCCATTGCCTGCGCCATGCGTTTGTAGTTGAAAGATTTAATGAATGGATGGCGCAGGGGATAGATACCAATAAGATGCTCCCCTACCTCAGCAGGTACCTCGGGCATAAAAGTCCTGGAGAAACTTATTACTACTATCATTTGGTTGACAATGCCTTTGATACTGTACGGCAGAAGGACTCAGTTTCAGGAAAAGTGATCCCGGAGGTGAAGCTGTATGAAGAATAAAAATGCTAAAACACCTACGGATCAGCTCTTTTTTTCAAAGACCTGGAATTTTCTGAATATTTACCTGGTCAGCCAGGCAGGGAGAAGCCCTGCAACAGCCGAATCTTACCGGGATTCCCTGACTGTGTTCAAAAACTACCTTACGGGCGAGCTTGGCAGCCCTATCAGTATTTTTAAGTTTTCTGACTGTACAAAAGAGTGCATTTATGGTTACCGGGAATATCTTCTCAACAAGGGAGTCAAGCCCTCCACTGTCAATGTCAGGGTAGCCGCCATACGTTCTTATTTAAACTATGCAGCAGACATGGATGTATCGGTACAGTCAATAGCCCTTGCCATAAGCCGGATATCGCCATGCAAGACCATAGCAAAGGAAAACCCCATCCTTACCGAAGATGCGCTTACGGCGCTGCTTGCGGCCCCTCCCCATACCCGGACCGGCATCAGGGACCGTGCAATACTGGTCCTGCTTTATGATACTGCAGTGAGGATAAGCGAACTGCTTAACATCAAGCTGTGCGATATCGTGCTGGATAAAAGATATCCATATGTTTTTATTACTGGAAAAGGGAATAAGGAACGCACCATTCAGCTTACAGATAAAGCAGCCGGCCATTTAAAAGAATACCTGCGTGTTTACCATGGGGCTTCTCCCAAAGATGCTTATCTGTTTTCAACAACCATAAAAGGTGTGACTGACCGTATGTCTGTTGGCAATGCCCAGCGCATTATAAAAAAATATGCTGCGCAGGTCAGGGCCGAAGGGGTTGTGCTTCCTGAATCTGTGCACTGCCATATGTTCCGCAGGACAAGGGCGACAAACCTTTATCAGGACGGCGTAGCAATAGAGCTGGTTTCGACAGTACTCGGCCATGCCCGTACAGATACAACAAAAAACTACTATGCCAAAGCCTCCGTTGAGCAGCTTCGGGATGTCCTCGAATCAGTACCAATACCAACAGAAAAAGAAGAGCCTTTGTGGGTGGGCAATGAAGATGAGATAGCCCGCCGCTGTGGGTTAAGGTAACTGATAATGCTCATCTTTTTGAGTTAAAACGTTGAATTACTCAGCATTCCTATAAATGATTAGCATTATGGAATGCTGAGTATAAGGCTTCCACCTCTTTCGTTTCCCGGTCTTTGTCAAACCCTGTTTCATGTTCTATCTCCCTTGCATGGAGTTTTGCGTGCGCCACTTCATGGACTCCGGTTTTTGCGGTCTGGGCTTCGCTCATGCCCTCTTTAATGGCGATAGGGCGGCTTAAATCAATAAAATATCCTTTCCTGTCACCCTCCATTTCCTCATATCGGATTGGGACAGGGGAAACCCTCTCTAACGCTTCCATAAAATCCCGGTAACGCTCCACATCCCCATGCAGTTCATTCACGCCAAGTCCGGGAAGCTCTTTCCCGTCCGTCTGGGAATAATCGAACACTGTCACGACACGAAAGGCGGGTATCTTTATCTCCACTTCCTCCATGACGGGCATCCCGTCCCGGTCAAGCACAGGCTCATTCGTTACCGGATCAATCTTCTCCTGTTCCTCTTTGATTTTATAAGGCGCAGGCGCAAGGATACGGATACCCCTCTCGCCCTTGTTTACATGGCGTTCAAAATTCCTCTGCCATGCCTTGTACCCGGCAACGTATGTCGCATCCGGGCATTGCATCTCTATGAGCTGGATATTGTTTGCGCTGTAATTGTGGAATTTTGACATGGTGTTCAGGTAGCTTTTATATTTCTCCCCTTCAAACAGCTCCTTCAAGCCTTCCTCCAGCCTGTCCGTTATCTCTTTTACTTTCTGTTTTTCAGTTCTTGCATCTGCCATATGGTTATCTCTCCTTTTCCTCCATAAAAACAGAGGGCAGATAAGTTTCCCTGTCTGCCCCCGCTTTGGATATTTTTATTTGCTGATAGTTTTATAAACATTCCTCTTTGCTTTTTGCCTTATCCGGCTCCGGCGCTTTTTTCTGCTGTCCCGCCTTTTCCTTCATCTGCGACAGCTTATCCTTTACGGACACCCGCCCTCCTTTCTCCGCTTCCTTCCCGGCATCCAGACGGGCAGAGAGCCGATCCAGCTTTTCAAACGCCTGATCCGCCCCGTCAATCTTCTTCCGCAGGTTCTCCACCGCCTTTTTTACAGGCGTGTTGACTGCCCTTGTCAGACCGACACCCGGCTTTTCGTCCGATACCTCTTTCGTTCCTTTCCCGGCTAACAGCCTGCCCACGTTGGAAACGCTGTTCCCGATCTGCTTTAACTCGTCCCCGATGCTGTCAATCTGGTTGGCTGTCTTTTCACAGTCCGTCATCACGTCAACCAGACGTTCCCGGTAGCCGGAAAGCATGGACTTCATGCCGGAGATTCCTTTCTGGAGAACCTTGCACATCTCCGCCTTGCCTTTTTCCTTAAAAGCGTTGATTGCCTGCGTTGCTGTTTCCACAAGGCGGTTTCTTACCGCTGTCAGGCGTTCCGACAGGCTTGTGACTTTCTCCTGAAGGCGGGATATTTTCTCCATAAGGTTCTCCGTAACGGACTTCGGCTGTTTCTCCTGCATCTGCGAAAGCTGCTCCCGGACACCCTGTAATTCATCCACCATTGCGGCAAGCTGTACCTGCATACCCGCCACATACCAGAAAACACCCATAAAATCCTGTGACTGCTCTTTCATGTTCTGCTGGTTCAGCAGCTCTATAAGCTGCTTTAATGCGTCATTTTCCTCCATGACCTGTTTTGTGTTCTGTCCTGCTGTTTCCATTTTGCCCTCCTTATAAACTTTCCTCTTTTCCTTTACCTTTTGAAATATCCGGCTTTTCCGGCGTTTTCTGCCCGTATGCCTTCTCACGCATCTCGGCAAGTTTCTCTTTTACGGAAATGCGGCATCTCGGACTGTCGGCTAACATCCTCTCCTTCCCATGCTCCGCCACCTTCTCCGATACTGCCCGGTTCACCTGCGGTCTGAAAGGCGCATCCGCCACCGCTTCCGCATCACGCCCCATTTCCTCTGTATCAAGTTCCTCCTGTTCCCCGTCATTCTCCGGCTCATCGTCCATATCAATCCCATCGCCGCCTTTTTCGTCCATGTTCAACAGGGCATTTAATTCCGTCAGGCGTTCCAGTTTCTCCGCAAGCTCCGCTTCCTGCGGGAATGGCTTTGTAACCTCCACTTTTGCGGTTTCAAGCTGATGCTCCACGTTTTCCAGTTTCTGTGCCACTTCTTCCATTCTCTTACCCATGCCCTCTAAGGCATTGCTTAACCTCTGTAAATTTCCTAATGGATCAGCGCCGATTTCCACCTCATGACTGATGCTGCCTTTCAAATTGACCGTAAACTTGGAAAAGAACGAATCATAGGAAACACTCATTTTAAATCCCTGATATTCCCCGATTGTGACTGCCATATTCGGCTGTTTTGCGCTCCGGCACATATCAATCAGTGCTGCCCCGGCTTCCTTTTTGTCCGTATATACCCGGTTTCCGATTTTTATGGAGAAAGTGTCCTTGTCCGGGAATTTATTCTGTGCGTAGGTCTGAATGTCGGCACGATACCCCGCAAGGCGTTCTTTCATGGAAGCGATCTGCACCGGGTAGTGCTTCACGATGTTGTCCTCTAAGCGGTACTTCTGACTGGTGTGGTTCGCCTTTAACAGCTTTAGCTTGGATACCTGAATATCTAAATCCATCTTTTCTTTTATGTAGGGATTGCCTGTTGCCAGAGCCTTTACTTCCGCATAGGTGAGAGCCGCTTCGTCTATGTCCTCACAGCTTCTGACCGGGGATTTGCTCGTCATAATCTGCCCGATGAATTTCTGCTTGTTTTCGATGAGCTGCCATGAGTAGCTGTCGAATGTCCCCTCTGTCACATACCGGAATATTTTTACCTTGTCATTCATGTTGCCCTGTCTTAAAATCCGACCTTCCTGCTGTTCAATGTCGGACGGACGCCAGGGCACATCGAGGTGGTGTAACGCAATCAACCTGTCCTGCACGTTGGTTCCGGCTCCCATTTTTGCGGTTGAGCCTAACAAAAAACGAACCTGCCCGCTTCTTACTTTTGCGAACAGCTCCGCTTTCCTTGTTTCCGTATTGGCATCATGGATAA
>OFGZ01001596.1_pt1 | contig 11586 bp, 6 predicted proteins | sample 1521871 | NCBI WGS metagenome assembly OFGZ01 (sample SAMEA3504091, study PRJEB24116) | mouse gut metagenome | biome: mouse gut; feature: mouse-associated habitat; material: faeces | place: Denmark | collected 2011
GGAACACCGAAAGTCCTATCGAAACGCTCTGCTGCATCACAGCTATCTGTGCCGACACAGGATGCCCGGCAGGCAGAGTGTTGTCAAACAGATGGTTGTATGTGTCCGGGTCGGTGGCTTCGATATGGTTGACGAATGCCGAGAGGGCTCCCGGGTCGCCCTGTCCGAGCTCTTCCGTGAGCCATTGTGCGAAGTGGCAGAACGGGAAGAATATGGCGAGGGTCCAGGCTGTGCCGAGGAAGTTGAATAGCAGGTGGCCCATGGCGGTGCGCTTGGCTGCGATGTTGCCACCCATGGATGCCATGAGCGGAGTGACGGTGGTGCCTATGTTGGAGCCGAGCACCAATGCGCAGGAGAGATCAAAGTCTATCCATCCCTTGCTGCACATTATGAGGGTGATGGCGAAAGTGGCTGCACTTGACTGTATCACCATAGTGAGTATGAGGCCGACGAATGTGAATATCAGCACCGACCCGAATCCCATGGAGGTGTAACGCTCAAGGAATGCGAACATTTCGGGGTTGCTTTGCAGGTCAGGCACATAGGTGCTGATGAGGTCGAGACCCATGAAGAGGAACGAGAAGCCTATAAAGAATTCCCCTATTGACTTGTTGCGGCTGCTCTTGCTGAAAAGCAGAGGTATGGAGAGTCCTATCACCGGGAGGACAAAGGCGGATATGTTCACCTTAAAGCCGAAAAGAGCGATAATCCATGCGGTGAATGTAGTACCCACATTCGCACCCATGATTACCGCCATGGACTGTCCGAGCGACATCAGACCTGCGTTGACGAAACTTACCACCATCACGGTGGAAGCTGACGAGCTCTGTATGAGAGCTGTGATGAGAATACCGGTGAGCATACCGGTGAACCGGTTGCGCGTCATAGCCGAAAGGATATTCCTGAGGCGATCGCCTGCGGCTTTTTGCAGGCCTTCGCTCATCACTTTCATACCATAAAGAAAAAGGGCTACGGACCCGAGGAGGCAGAGCAGGTCTAAAAAACTATAGCTCATAACATTACATGATGATTACGTGAAAGGATCGGGCATGCATCCATCCGCCTGCCACTTCTCCGCTGCAAAGATATAACATTTTTTATCATTTTCAAGGGTCACTGCCATAAGAAAATCCGTAATTTTGTGAAAATATTTGAGACAATACTACCTGCAGCGGCGGGTGGGTTTTTTGAAAGACGTTAATTCGTTCTTAGTTTCTACACTTGATTCAGAACTTCGCAACTTTTGATCAACACAGGTGGGAAGCGACAGGGAATGCGTCCACTGTGAGGCTATGCCTCCACATCACTGTAGGGTGGTGTGGTCAGCTATATGCTCTCTCGTGGGGTGCTGCAGATGTTGTCGTTCCTCTGTGTTGGGTAATGCGAAGGCCTTGAATCGAGGGAGTGGCAGCTGCGAGTCCATCCCACGTTTTTCGTTAATTTACCAACACAGAGGTGGTACCTGATAACAGATTCAAGGGCTTAGGGGATGGAAGCCGTATACACCTTAATATATTAAGCATATTATGGAATCAATCGGCACTATGATCAAGGAGGAGCTGGAGCGTCAGGAGCGGACTGTGTCGTGGCTCGCCAGAAAGTTGAACTGCGACCGCTCCAATGTGTTTCAGAAACATTCTATCGACACTGTGCTGCTCCAGAGGATCTCGGTGATACTCAACCGTGATTTCTTTTCTGAGCTGAGCCGCAATCTGCCTCTCGACGGCGGCAGGGATGATGCGTGAGCATCACTGAGCATGATGGGGAAGAGGATATGTGTGAATTTTGCGACATAAGTGTGACAATCCCGCTACGCTTATATCGGGGCTGTGAAATTTCTTTGGCATAACTTTGTAGAGCGATTCCCATGGTGTGTCGTATCGTACACGGAATGGGGCTTCAAATATTACCTAAACACGTGTGTAGTAATACTATAAGTGTAAGGTGACTATGATGTTGCAAGACAAATATCTTTAACCAAAGTTATAACTTAATCAAATTCACGTATGAACAAAAAATTCATCAACGGCCTCCTGATTGCCTCGCTTCTCGTTGGCACAGCAGGTAGCCTTACCTCCTGCAAGGACTATGATGATGACATCGACAGCTTGAACGAGAAAGTGGACAAGCTGACTAAAGATTTGTCTGAATTACAGGCCGCAGCTGGAAAATATGTCACAGCTGTCAAGTATGATGCGGCAACAGGTAAGTTGACTGTTACCGGCGGTAACGGTGAAACTTTCCAACTTCCGATGCCTGCTGAACTTCCCACTTACTCTTTGAAAGTTGTAGATGGTAAGATACAGTTGTTAGATGGTGACAAGGTCGTTTCTGAAGCACCCCTGCCTACAACTGATGCTCCTGCGGCATTTGATCCTACTTTGTTGAAGTGGAACAATGGCTATCTGTATTATGGAGATGTAAAAATCTCAGGTGTAGAGAAACCTCAAAGCGTTGGCTCTATTACAGAAGTGAAAGATGAAGAAACTGGTGAGGTGATTGGCTATGTCATTGAACTAGATGGAAAATCTGCTACATTCTCTTTGGTTGCTGATTTGAAGGCGTTAGTATTCCAACCTGCATTCTATTATCAGGGTATTGAAGCAATGGAAGCTATTGGTCTTAATTATAAAACCTTGACAGTAGCTAAAGTAGATGCAGATGGAAATTATGATAAGGATGCTCCTGTTGTAGGTGAAGCAACTACAATGATTCCGGACTTGGTAGCTGATTATCATGTAAATCCTACCGTAGCGAAAGTTCCAGGTGATGTAAAAGCATATACTTTCTTGCGTTATGACAAGAATTATACTCGTTCTGCTGCGACAGCTCCGAAAGTAGTAAAAACTAATGTTACAAACGGTAAGGCCCCCAAGGGTATATTGACTGTAAATGCTCATTTTACAGATGCTGATATTAAGAACATTGAAAATGATGAGCAAGTAACTGTATTAGCTTTGCAAGTAAGTAAGGGGGATACCGTTGTTACTTCTGATTATGCTGCTGTTAAGGCTGCTTATTACAAGGACTTGGTATTGGCAGCTGTAGATAGTATTCATGCAAATGACCGCCACTTGTTTACAACTGCTGCTGAAGCTATTGCTGATAATGAACATGTTTGCAAGATTGTCTGGAACAGCAATGGTATCGATATTGCTCGTTTGGTCAATACTCACAGAACTAATATAGATAAAGAAGGTACACATTCAAAATGGGATGTTCGTGCTGCTGATGGTACTGTAGAAAAATATGGTTTCAAATATTCTTACGAATTAGTTGGTTATCATAAAGGTAATAACGAAACTTCAGAAAGTGCTCATGCTGCATTGAAGGGTTCTGTTATTCGTCCTCAGATGACAAGTGGTGGTAAGCAGCAACCTTGGGGATTTACTCAGAATAAAGCTACAAAAGATCGTGAACCGTTGGTTCGTGTTATCTTGACTGATACTATTAGCGGAAAAATAGCTTCTGTTGGTTATTTAAAATTCAAGATTACCGATACTGCTAATCAGAATGAAGTTGTATTGACCCCGAATTTCCCATTTGCCAATGGTTATACTGTTGATTGTACAGAAACAGAGACTAAACTTGGTTTGTCATGGCATCAAGTTGAAGAACAGATTCTGGCTCAATTGGAAGAAATTGGTATTTCTAAGGATGAATTCCATAAGAATTTCAAATTGGATGGTGCTGTAGAAGACGTAGAGCAACAAGCTTTGGTAAATGCTACTCAGTATGATGGAATTACTGTTGATTCTAAGGCTGTTACTACTCCGGTTGGTGTGGTTTCACAGACTAATTGGGATCCGGCGGATGAAATGACTGAAGTTTTGACTTGGGTAGTTAAGAATAATCAGGCATATCACATCTTTAAGGCTGGTGCTAAGAGTATTGCAGTAAATGTACGTTATAGCTATGAAGTATCTGAAGGTGTATATCAATATGTATATGTTACTTTCACTTGGACTCCTAGTCCTTTGAACTTTACTCCTAATGGTACCATTGAAAACTCTGCTAAGATTGATAAATATTGGTATGAAAAGAACGGTGCTGTAGCAGGTTCTGGTTATTCAGATATCCATGCTAATGTTCATCAAGTTGTTAGCGATAACTCTAATGATTGTACATTTGATAGCGAAATCTTGAATACTTTCACTGGTAATGTGATTACCGTGACAAGTGACGCTACTTATCCTGCATTTGCTAATGATAAGTTGACTAAGGAAGTTGTATTTGCTAACCCTCAAGATCATTTGACTAAGAAGGGAACTGCTTATGTCGTGAATGGTGCTTCTGGTGCTCAATATGATATCACTGTATCTGCTGATGGAAAAACTCTACAAGCTACTAATAACGCTGTAACAAAAGCAGTTGTTGTTCTTGCTGGAACAGTGATGGAATATCAAGAAAATGATTTTGCAAAAGATATTTTGAACAATGCAGATCACAACTTGCTGGGACAAGACCAGACATTTACTGCTAAATTGCAAATTAATGCTGCTAACTGCGATTATGTAGATTATGCTTTGGGTAACAACGTATTCTATGCTAAATATTTGCGTCCTGTATCAGTAGATCCGTCAGATGTAGATGAATTAATTGATGCTACTAATGGTGCTTCTATTGCAGGCTTGACCTTGAATCTGATTGATTGGAGAGACAAGTATTTTGATAAAGCAGAAGATACTACTGGTGATGATGGTAAGAAATATAATTTCTATGGATTTTATGGCGTAACTAAAGTTGCTGCTGATATTGAAAACGCTACAACAACTTTGAATGGTGGAACATTAGGTTCTACTAAATTATCTTCTGTAACGAAGAATGTAAAATTGTATTTCGGTGAAGATAAATCTACAACCAATGTATTTACTGCTCTGAAGGTTGGCGATAATGGTAAATTCTATTATTACAATAATGGTACTACTTTAGGTAAGTTTACAATCCGCGTTCCGCTGGAAGTTACTTATAAGTGGGGTACTATCTATACCGAAGTTGATTTGAATATCAATAAGACTATTCAGAACTAATATTGTAATAACTTTGAGTTTAATTTAAATAAGGGCCGGCCATTCATAGTGGCTGGCCTTTTTTAATAGGAGGAAAGAATGAAATGAAAAAACTGAAATTTATTTTATTGTTGACTGTTTTATTAACAACCTTTTCTTGTCAATCAGGAAAACAGAAGGTGCAAAGCAAAGAAGAGAAGAGTATTAATGAATTTGTAGCTCATCTAACGGAAGTTGATACGGTTTTGATAACAAACCTAATAAATCAATTTATGGAATATGCGAAAAATGGTCAGCTGGAATCTGCCGCAGCTATGCTTTATAAAGCCGATTCGGCAGATGTTTGGAATGAACCTATTCAATTGGATAACAATGAATTGCATCAAGTCGCAAAAATGATGGAATCTTTTCCTGTATTAAGTTATAAGATAGATTATATAAAGTTCTATACTCCTGTTAAAAACGAGGTGAAGTGCACGATTGTTATGCAGAAAGGAGAAAGTGGAACACCTATTGCAACTAGTAGTTGGTATTTTAAGCTGATGAATTATTTGGGTGGATGGCGGCTTTGTATGATGAATTAGCTAATGATCGATTTATATAAGCAGTCGTGGGAAAAAGTGTCATTTAAAAATTATTGAAGGGGGTGTTTGTTTAGGATATTTATGTGATTTTCAATACAAAAGATTATAGTTATAAATTGTAGCAGGGTCAAAAGAGAACGGTTTCTCAGGCTTGTAGTCGAAAAGTTGACAGTTCAACCAGATAATCCGGACTGTCAGCTTCTTTTTTTGTGTCCGGAGAGATTTCTTCTGTCCGGTAAGTTCCCTATGGATCCAGATAGCAGTGCATTTACCCATAGCAAGGATAACAGCATTACGATAATCTGTGAAAGTATTTCTTTCTTAATCATATTATACCTGTTCCTTTTCAAAAGTTACGAAAGAGTGATCGCATGAGTAAGAAAAATCTTACTCTGCTGTTTTGTAAGCCTTGTCCATGCTTTGTATCCGTCGTCTTGCACCGAATATCTTGTAACAGGAATGAAACTCCTTTGTCACGAAACCTTTAATAGAGTGTAACTCTCAAGAAACCTGACCCATCTACTTTTGCAGCAGATTTATAACGCATAAAAAAGTATATGAAAAAGGTTGTTAGAGCTGTGTCTCTTATGCTGCTGATGGCAGGTGTTTGTGGAAATGCATTTGCCGAGGAAAATGAAAACATTGTCCGGCAAGGCGCTATCCGCGGACGTGTGATAGACAATGGAAAACAAATTCTGCCGGGTGCTTCCATCTTTGTTGAAAATCTGAAAACCGGAGTAATCAGTGATGTGAACGGTTTTTATACGCTGCCCAATCTGAAACCCGGAACTTACACAGTTAAAGTAACCTACGTAGGTTATAGCCCCATTGAAATGAAAGTTACCGTCCCCGAAGGCAAGACTTTAGAAAAAGATATAGTGATGAATGAAGGGGTGGAACTGCAGGAAGTGCAGGTAAAGGGAGCTTTTCAAGGACAGAAGAAAGCAATCAATACACAAAAGAATAATCTGGGTATCACTAATGTTGTATCTGCCGACCAGGTAGGGAAATTTCCCGACTCAAACATAGGTGATGCATTGAAACGTATCAGTGGCATCAATGTGCAATACGATCAAGGCGAGGCCCGTTTCGGACAGGTCCGCGGCACTAGTGCCGATTTAAGCTCCGTCACCATTAACGGCAACCGTGTCCCATCTGCTGAAGGGGATACCCGTAACGTGCAGTTGGACTTGATTCCTGCCGATATGATTCAGACCATCGAAGTAAGCAAAGTCGTTACACCCGATATGGACGGCGATGCTATCGGTGGTTCCATCAATCTGGTAACCAAAAATTCTCCTTATAAACGCACTATCAATGCTACAGCGGGAAGTGGTTACAACTGGATCAGCGAGAAAGCCCAGTTGAACTTAGGTTTCACTTACGGCGATCGTTTCTTCAATGACAGACTGGGCATGCTGCTCTCCGCTTCTTATCAGAATGCTCCTTCCGGTTCTTATGATACTGAATTCATGTGGGAACAAAATGAAGATGGCAAAGTATATGTCAGCGATTATCAGATGCGCCAGTACTTTGTCACCCGTGAACGTCAAAGTTATTCGGCGGCTTTTGATTTTGATATCAATGAAAACCATAAATTGACTTTCAAAGGGATCTTCAACAACCGTAACGATTGGGAAAACCGTTACCGTACCAATATCAAGGATTTGGATGAGAACGGAAAAGGCACAGTCCGCATCCAGACCAAAGCAGGTACTCCCGATAATCGCAATGCCCGTCTGGAGCGTCAGCGTACCATGGATTTCGCTTTGGGCGGAGAACACTTATGGGGGGCAATCGGTATGGATTGGAATGCCAGTTATGCAAAAGCTACGGAAGAACGCCCTAATGAACGTTATCTTGACTTCCAACTGAAAAAGCAGGAATTTGATATGGACTTGAGTGATGAACGCCAGCCGTTGGCAACACCTGGAACAGGTTCTACTTTGACACTGAGTGATAAGTTCAGCTTGAAGGAACTGACGGAACAACAGGAGGACATCAAAGAAGAAGATATGAAATTCTCGGCCAATTTCAAGGCCAGTTTAAATAATGGAGCTAAACTGAAGTTCGGTGCGAAGGTAGTACGTAAAACAAAAGAGAAAGAAATAGACTTCTACGAATATACTCCGAAAGACGAGGATGCCTTCATGACCAACAGCCTGAAAAATACGGTAGACCAGAGTACGGATAAGTTTATGCCGAGCGACAAATATCAGGTAGGAACATTTGCCAGTAAAGAATATGTGGGTGGATTGAATTTAAATGATGCTTCCCAGTTCGATAAAGAACAGGTACAAGCCGAATTGGCTGAGAACTTTGAGGCTCGTGAAACTGTAAGTTCCGGGTATGTGCGGTTTGATCATAAATTCGCTTCCGATATAAACCTGATGGCGGGACTCCGTATGGAACATACTTCCCTTCGTTATACCGGCCGTAACTATGATGATGAGACAGATAAGACCACCAAGACCGGCCGCATGACCAACAGTTATGTGAATTTCCTTCCTTCTATTTTGGTGAAATGGGATGTAAATGATGATTTCAAGATACGCGGTTCTTACACGCAGACCTTGAGCCGGCCCAAATATTCAGCTTTGGTTCCCAGTGTGAATATCAACCGTGGTGATAATGAAATAAAGATTGGTAATTCTGACTTGAAACCGACTATTTCTTATAACTTTGATTTGAGTGCCGATTATTATTTCAAGAGTGTAGGTTTAGTGAGCGCAGGTTTTTTCTATAAGAAAATAGACGATTTCATCGTAGATCAGGTACTGACCAACTATGAATACCAAGGAACAGAATATACCCGTTTCACTCAGCCCAAGAATGCAGGAAATGCTAATCTGTGGGGATTGGAATTTTCTTATCAGCGTGATTTCGGCTTCATTGCTCCGGCCTTGAAGTATGTGGGTTTCTATGGAACCTATACTTATACGCACTCACGCGTGGAGGACTTTAACTTCGAAGGACGTGAGAACGAGAGCGGGTTGAGTTTGCCGGGGTCTCCCGAGCATACGGCGAATGCCTCTCTTTACTTTGAAAAAGGAGGCTTGAATGTGCGCCTGAGCTATAACTTTGCATCTGATTTTATCGATGAAATGGGCCCAAGTACATTTTATGACAGATATTATGATGCTGTGAACTATATGGATGTGAACGCCAGTTATACCTTTGGCAAGAAGGTGAAAATGACCTTTTATGCTGAGGCGAACAATCTGCTGAACCAGCCGCTCCGTTATTACCAGGGAACGAAGGATCGTACTATGCAGGCAGAATATTATGGCGTGAGAATGAATGCAGGTTTAAAAATAAGTTTCTAAAAATAAGTATATGAAAACGTTGATGATGATTAGAAGAATGAAAGAAGTATTGACATGGGTATGGATTGCCGTCATTGGTACGGCTATCTGCCTGAATGTGTGTGCCCAGACTCCGCAAGATTGGAAAGGACTGGAGAAACAACTGAATTTTTATATGGCCAACGATTTGGGACGTAACGGTTATTATGACCAGAAGCCCATAGCCGAGTTGATGGGAGAAATGGCGGATGTTATTGGTCCCGAGTGTGTATTTGCAGCCGGAGACGTGCACCATTTTGAAGGTGTGCGCAGCGTTAACGATCCGCTCTGGATGACCAACTACGAGTTGATTTACAGTCATCCCGAGTTGATGATAGACTGGTTTCCGATCTTGGGAAATCATGAATACCGGGGTAATACGCAGGCTGTGTTGGATTATACCAATGTGAGTCGTCGCTGGTCGATGCCTGGTCGTTATTATACCAAAGTCTTTGAGAAGAAAGGAACTGCCATCCGTTTTGTGATGATAGATACCGCTCCTCTGATTGACAAATACCGTAACGAGAGCGAAACTTATCCGGATGCCTGTAAACAAGATATGGATCAGCAATTGGCATGGATAGATTCTGTACTGACTGTTGCCAAAGAAGATTGGGTAGTCGTAATCGGACATCATCCCATTTATGCTGAAACGTCGAAAGACGACAGTGAACGCAGCGATATGCAGAAGCGTCTGGATCCTATCCTCCGTAAACATAAGGTGGATATCTATGCATGCGGACACATTCATAACTTCCAGCACCTTCGTGTGCCGGGCAGTGATATCGACTATGTGGTAAATTCGGCTGGTTCGTTGAGCCGTAAGGTAAAACCAGTGGAAGGCACTCTGTTCTGTAGTCCCGAACCGGGCTTTTCTATCTTTACGGCAGACAAGAAAGAACTGGATATGCACATGATTGATAAGAAAGGAAAAGTAATCTATACTGTAAAACGCACCAAATAGGAATAGTTATTTTAGGGAAAAAGAGTACATTTGCGGTATAAAACTGTAAATGTACTTTTTGTTATGTTGAATACACTCCTTTTGATTGGTGGTCTGGCTCTCATTTTAGCTGGCGCGAATGGCTTGACGGATGGTTCTGCAGCGGTTGCCAAACGTTTCCGTATTTCTGATTTGGTAATCGGGCTTACCATTGTAGCTTTCGGCACTTCGGCTCCCGAATTGGTTATCAGTGTGCTTTCTGCATTGAATGGCAGTGCTGAAATGGCTATTGGTAATGTGGTGGGTAGTAATATATTCAATGCTTTGATGATTATAGGTTGTACTGCCTTGGTACTCCCCATAAAAGTAGGTGAGGGGACGATGAGTAAAGAGATTCCGTTAGTCATTCTTTCTTCGTTGGTACTTTTTGTCTGTGCCAATGACATGATGCTGGACAGGGAAGCGGTCAATGTTATCAGCCGTTCCGATGGGTTTGTTCTGCTGGCTTTCTTCCTTATATTTATGCGTTATACATTTGCCATCGCCCGTAATGGGGCAGATGAGGCAGGAGAGGAGCAGAAGATAAAGGAAATGCCTGTATGGAAATCGGTGTTGTATATTGCAGGAGGGCTGGCCGGACTCATATTCGGCGGACAGCTTTTTGTCGACGGGGCAAGCGGGCTTGCCCGTTCATGGGGTGTCAGTGAATCGGTAATCGGACTGACATTGGTAGCCGGAGGTACTTCCTTGCCGGAGCTTGCCACATCTGTTACGGCGGCTTTAAAGAAGAATCCGGGAATTGCTATCGGCAATGTCATCGGTAGTAATCTGTTCAATATATTCTTTGTTCTGGGGTGCAGCGCTACGGTGTCACCGCTTCCGATGGGGAATATAAATAACCTCGATTTAAGTGTACTGATTGCTTCCTCCCTGTTGTTGTGGCTGGTAGGCTGGTTTTTCCGCAAACGTACCATAACCCGGCTTGAAGGCGCATTGATGGTTGGCTGTTATGTCGTTTATACCGCCTATCTTATTGCCCAACAGTGAAAAAGCCATAAAAAGAATAAGTTTTCTGCAAAAAAACTTCTATCTTTACACCCCGAATTTTATAAAAATACAGCATGGCTATTACCATTAAAAAAGTCAGTTCAAAGAAAGAACTAAAGACGTTTATACGGTTCAACTACGAGTTATACAAAGAGAATCCCTATTCCGTACCCGATTTGTACGATGATATGCTGAATACGTTCAGCCCGAAGAAGAATGCCGCTTTCGAGTTTTGTGAGGCGGAGTATTTTCTGGCATATAAGGATAACAAGGTGGTAGGACGTATTGCAGGGATTATAAATAAACGCGCAAACGAGACTTGGAATAAAAAAGAAGTTCGTTTCGGATGGATCGATTTTCTGGATGATATCGAAATATCACGTGCCTTGTTGGATGCAGTAGCCCAATGGGGTAAATCAAAAGGTATGGATACCATTCAGGGGCCTTTAGGCTTTACCGACTTTGATGCGGAGGGTATGCTGGTAGAAGGATTCGACCAGTTGAGCACCATGGCGACTATCTATAATTATCCTTATTACCCACAGCATATGGAGAAGTTGGGATTCGAGAAGGATGCCGATTGGGTGGAATATAAAATTTATATTCCGGATGCAATTCCTGATAAGCATAAGCGTATCAGTGACTTGATTCAACGTAAG
>OFGZ01001600.1_pt1 | contig 11532 bp, 17 predicted proteins | sample 1521871 | NCBI WGS metagenome assembly OFGZ01 (sample SAMEA3504091, study PRJEB24116) | mouse gut metagenome | biome: mouse gut; feature: mouse-associated habitat; material: faeces | place: Denmark | collected 2011
GACCGAAGCGGAGCGGAGACCGATTCCCCCTGGTCACCCCATGGATGGGTATGCCCAGCGGCGAGGGCAGCGGACTGTAAATCCGTTACAAAGAAACACCGCAGGTTCGAGTCCTGCCCTATCCACTTTACGTTTGCGTGTCCGAGAGGCTTATGGTGCCATCCTGCTAAGATGGTGTGCGGCAACGCACCGAAGGTTCAAATCCTTCCGCAAACGCTCCTAAACTGAAGATATATCATAATAGAAAAGGACCGGCGAAAACCGGTCCTAAGTCATTGCGCATACCTTTTATACCATTACATTTTCATCCTGAAGGCGAAGTAACTCTGCCTCAGTCAGTCCAGTAACCTTCATAATTTTAATAAGGTCGTCACCTTCATCCATCAAAGATTTAGCCATTTCCATGACTTTTTCCCTTGCTTTCTGATTTTCGTATTCAATTTTTTCTTTTTCATAAAGCTACCCTAACTGTGTCATGTTGATTCTCATCCTTATCTGATCCAGATATTCTCTGCTGATGAATTTATCACTTGCAACAATTACGCCGGAAAGAGTAAAAATCCGTTGTTCTTCATCTGGTATCTGCTCTGCCAGATCCACAATTTTTTCCAGCATTTCCTGTTTCCCTTCAGAACCGGGAACCGTCAGGGGTAGGATTACCAGCTCCATCAGGTCACAGTCTGTAAGCGGCAGGTCTGAATGAATCTTCTGCCGGGCGGCATCCAATCTTTCCCCGCCATCCATACGGGATAAGAAAATCTGTATTGGGCGCAGGGTAAGGCAGCCGCAGTCAAAGACGGGATCAGCTTTTTCCACATCACCAGTGTAAATGATGAGCAGGTGCAGGTCAAAATTTCCGTCTTCCTTATCATATTTTTCCATAATTTTCGCGATATGCTTTGGATATTTGACCATATCCGTCTTATGGCATCCGGAAGTGTAATCCACAAGCATATATGTTCCGTCTGCCAGCAGGAATAAGCTGTCAATGTAACCGTCATCCACAGGGATTGGCGGGAGCATTTCCTGAATTGGCGGGAGACAGGTTCCGAATACTGGGAACTGTTTCCCTTTGTATGTACGGGCAAGAACCTTATATAAGGCATTCCTGTCTTGGTATAATTTTTCTTCTGTCATGGTATCCTCCTGGTTAATAAAATGTCGTATTCTTCAAAAAGTTTGTTCCTGAAGTCTGCGTCCTCTAAAGCTCGTTTCAAATCATCAGTACGGTTTCCTTTAAGCAGAAATTTAGTCAATGCAGCCATATTTTCTTGTCCCTGCAATATGTTTTCTCTGTCTCTTTGCTGTAAAGTCATTGTGTACCCCTTTCATGCCCTAATCATTTTCATAATCGGAGATAACAGATTCTACATATTCCAAATCAAGTTGCAAAGTATTAGCAATGTATTCAATATTATTTCCCTTATTATAGAGTTTCAAAATTCTTGTGGCATACAGACTGCCTTCTGCACGCCCCAATTCAATATTTTCTCTGTCTCTCTGAAATAAAGTCATGTACTCGACCTCTGCTATACAAAATCAGGGGAAGCACATACCTCCCCTGTTAATATGTTTGCTGTTATAAAATGCCATATTCCTTAAAAAGTTCATTCCTGAAATCCGTGTCTTCTGAAGCACGTTTTAAATCATCAGTGCGGTCTTCGGAAAGAAGTATCTTGATTAAGGAAGCCATCTGGTTGCTGCCTTCTTCACGTCCTTCTTCACGCCCTAATTCAATATTTTCTCTATCCCTCTGTAATAAAGTCATATACTCGACCTCCATTTCCTTACTTTCTTTTACCTCAGTAACCTTTTTATGGATCTCTCTTATCAGCGGGCTTCTTGCCTGCGCTGCAAAGTCATCAGTTGTGTTCTCCACATAAGAGAGGAACTCCAGCATTTCCGCATCCACATCGTGCATATTGCCTTTGGTATTCAGGAAAATCTTTGTGGTTTCATCCCCCAGCGTGAGGGAAGGACTCTCCACGCACCTGTTTTCAAAGGTGTAGATATGACGGCGTTCTCCAAACGGATCAAAGGTGCAGATGAAGATGACAAAGGATTTTCTCAGTTTCCGGTAATCTTCCCCTGCAGAAATGATGTCAAGGTCTATATTTCCCTGATAGTACCTCGACCTCTTGGGAAGAATGGCCTTTTTCTGCTTCCCACGTTCCATTTCCACATTGTATACCGTACCCTCGTCATCGTTGATATATACATCAAGACGGATGCCTTTGCCTTCATAAAGGTGATTGATGGTTTTCTGTGTGGCAGGGATTGAAACCTCCCGTATGGAAACCCCCAGTATTTTTTCCAGTACCCTTCTGCATACTTCTTTATCGCTCATTACCTTTGCAAAAAGGAAATCGTCCTCCAGATTCAGCTGCTGGATGGTTTTAATTGTGTCTGACATAAAATATACCTCTCTCTCTCACATTATAACATAATTTGTTGTTTCTGTCAGCGTTTCATGCCCTCAATAAATAAAGACGCCGCAGGGCGCAAATACTTGAAAAAATTTTCATGGAAAAAGCACATCCAGGGGCAGGCTGAGCTGCACCGGCTGATTTTTTTCCTCCTGCATCCGTTGTTCCCGTATCTCAGCCAGCTCCCGTATCCGTTCTGGCGTAAGCCATTTGTCGGCATGGATTTTATCCAGGGAGTATGGCTCCAGGTTTTCATAGCCCACATCCCGCAGCTTCCGTTCAAGCGCCTGTATTTTCTTTTCCATGGCCTCCGCGCGTTTCCGGCTTTTCTGCTCTTTGTCAGCTTTCCGAAGGTCAGCGTCATAACGGATCTCAATGCCATTTTTGATGTCCTGCAGGTCCTGCATCAGATCCCGGCTTGGCCTGGATTCGGCGCGGATGTTTAAGATCTCCGCTTGGAAAGTCCTGTCCAAAGCCCAGAGTTGGGAGTGGTTCCATTTGTATTCCTCATAGATCCTGCCGCCCTGCAGCTTTACAAAAGCCTCGCATATATCCATGCTGACAGGGTGGTCATAGTAGCGGATGCCGCGTGTGACCGATACGATCTTTTCACCGTCGAACAGGGTCCCGTCCTGCCGGATGCGGATGGTCTTCAGGTCATAATATACATTCCCGCGCTTTTTGCTCAGTTCCCGGTTTTGTATCGGGCAGAAATGGGAGCAGCACCTGCGGAAGCATTGATGCGGCTCATAGCGCTGTGACCAGGTGCGCGTGTGTTCATCATAATACATGTGGTTTGCGCATACCCTGCCGTGGTGCATTGACACATATTCCTCATATTTCTGCCTGCGCTCCGCCTCACGTTCCGCATTTGCCAGCTCTATGCTGTTTTGGTAATCGTAAGGCTCTGCAGTTTTGTGGCACTCGCACCAGCACTGGGCGCGGAGCACGCCGCCGTGGGTCCCGTGCAGCAGGGGATTGTTCCTGCTGCATTCAGGATTGTCATAGGGACAGCGCATTACCGGGTTATCATTCTCATGGCACCAGTCGATCCCCATGTAGCCCATATCATGCAGGACATTCTTTCCTTTTACGAACTTCCCGCAGCCGGTTTTATAGATGAGGTCGTCGGTGTAACTGCCCTGGTATACAAAGCCGCCGTCATAGTTTCTCAGCGGGTTGTTTTTGTCGGGTATGCAGCCGGGCAGCTTTACATAGTCCGGATGATTGTCCGCAGTAAAGCCCTGGGCCAGAAGTCCGGTGGTCAGTTTGTTGTATTCCAGATCCATGTCCGCCTCCTTACAGCCCCTGGCAGGGGCGAATATCAAAGAAATCTTCCATCTGCTTACGGAAGGCATCCTTGTCCATGTCATATATGCTGCAGAAACAGCGCTCACAGGTGTCCACTACTTTGAAGGTGTTTGTGAGCCGCCTGTCCCAGCTGTTCATCCGGCTGCCGCATTTGTGGCAGCATTCGTCGAGTAACTTTACTTTTGGCATATGTGAAAAGGGGAACCCGGTTCACCAGGTTCCCGCCTCCTTTCTTATGATTTTTGTCCAGAAAAGATTTCAGCTGCCGCTTTCACAACTTTGAATTCAACCGTTAGACGGTCGCATTCCCATACCTTCATATGTGTCTGGATAAAATCCTCTACGTCCTCAAGCAGGACGTGGTTGAACGTATCAGTCAGTGTGCTTTCCAAAGACCCGGCATCTATGGTTGTGCCTTCCAGCCGTCTGCATACTTCCTGCATCCATGTGTACTTATTGCTGAGATAAGCATCATCTGCATGGCGCAGGTTCCGGTCATACAGCATATAGCAGGCAGTCCAGCGCTGCCGGAGAATGGAAGAGAAATCATCTTCATGGATGGTGATGCTTTCCTGATCTGTTTCTGTCAGTGTGCTGCCGGCAGGAAGATCTGTTAATTCTGCCAGCAGCGGAATGCCTGAAATGTTCATTTGCCATATCCTCCTTTTGTGTTCCGCGTCCACACACAGGCAGCACTGCCTGCATTTCCGGAATCATGTAAGATTCTTCGCTGAAGTAACCGTATTTCTGGCATATGTGAAAAGAGCAGCCGGGCGCACCGGGTCACTGCCTCCCTGGCAGTGGTTTTACGGGAAAAAGTTCCGATATTGCCCATGCGATCCAGAGTTCAACCGTTGCCCGGTCACATTTCCATTCGCTCATATGTTGCTGGATAAAGCCTTCCACATCCTCAAGCAGGACGTGGTTGAACGTATCAGTCAGAGTGCTTTCCAAAGACCTGGCATTTATGGTTGTGCCTTCCAGCCGCCTGCATACTTCCAAAACCCAGATGCACATATCGTCTTCATAAGCGGACTCAGCATTGAGCAGGTTCCAGTCATACAGCATATAGCAGGCAATCCAGCGCTGCCAGATAACAGCCGAAACTACATCTTTGTGAATGGAAATCTCTTCCTGATCTGTTTCTGTAGATTGGCTGCCGGCAGGAAGGTTTGTTAATTCCACCAGCAGCGGAACACCTGAAATGTTCATTTGCTATTTCCTCCTTTGAAAAGCTGCCGCTTCCGTACAGCTTTTTTCACGGCATGGGATATGCCGGTATCCTTTGCGGGTTCATCCCTCAAACATTTCCACTTCCTGATGCCTGTATGGTTCCATGCAGTTTTCATCCTCCGGGAAACGGTTATGCTTATCCGGGATGATAAGCCGTAGCACGTCGCGTCCTGTCTCACGGACTTTCTTCAGACGTATGCTGCAGTCCTCATACAGGCCGGATACCATATCCCCGTCATGGAAGTTCTCCCCGTTCTGCACCCGTCTGCCCAGTGTGTTCAGAAGATAGCAGATATGTTTCCGGGAAAGGTTCAGGACCATCTGGAAGTCCGGGTGGTGGTATTTCTCCATTCCATGCGTGTGCGCATTGCAGAGGTATGGATATGGCCCGGGATCGTCAAAAACGTAGTGTATGATCCAGTCTACTTTTGTTTCCATACAGAACCTCCTTTTTATGCAGGCAACATCTCTAAAAATTCCTGTTCTGTCAGGATCTTTACACCGAGCTGCTGCGCCTTTGCCAGCTTGCTTCCTGCCTTTTCACCGCAGATCAGGTAATCCGTCTTTTTGGTGACGGAGCTGCCGGGCATGGCACCGAGGCTGATGATCCTGGCATTGATGCCGTCACGGGTGAAATTCTTCAGTTTCCCTGTGGCTACGATAGTGCATCCTGCAAATTTGTTATTTGTTCCGTTCATAGTGTTCTCCTCTCCGGATGCCTGTGCATCCAAACCATTTTCAAAGTTTAATTCTTTTTGTAAGCTGCACCATAACAAAAGGTGGTCTGATCTGCGGAACCACTTATGGAGGCTGCTGCTCATGATATCACCGATCCCGTCAAGACAGGTAAAGTCAAAGCGGTCCAGTGCGGCCAGCTGCAGTTCCCGCAGGCTGCCGTGGAAATGCCTGTCCAGTATCCTGCTGGCAGTCCTGCCGATCAGGGGGATGTCCATTGCCACCACAAAGCGCACAAATGTCGTGTTGCGGCTCTCATTGATGGAAGCGATCAGGTTTTCATAGGATTTCTTCCCGAAGCCCTCCAGTGCGGTAATCTCCTCACGGTAGCGGTCAAGGTGGTATAAATCCTGATAGCCTTTTAAGGCGCCGATCCGGATGAGCTGGTCCAGCGTTGCCTCAGAAAGCCCTCTGATGTTCATGGCTTTCTTTTCCGCAAAGTGGACGAAGCGCTGGAGGATACGGCTGCCGCATTCAGGATTGTCACAGTGGAGGGTCTCCACCATGCGTCCCTTGTCACCGGTCCTGGAATAGGTGCGTGTGGGCTGCCCGCAACAGGGGCAGGTATCCGGCACCATGTCTTCATATGCGCCACGGTCAAGGTTCTCCTCCACATGGGGGATGATCATGTTCCGTTTGGATACCAGGATGCGGCATCCGGGGTGCAGTTCAAGGTTTTTGATGAAGGTCAGGTTATGGAGGCTTGCCCTGGAGACCTCACAGCCGTCAATCTCCACTGTGTCAAAAACAGCAACAGGTGCGATTTCGCCGCTGCGTCCGGTCTGCCATTCAATGGAGCGGAAGATTGTTTCATAAACATCATCCTCAAACTTGAAGGCAATGCCATCATTATAATAGCGCGCTGTCCTGCCGAGACCTGCGGAATAGGAAAGGCTGTCATACCGCAGCACCATCCCGTCGATGGGAATGTCCGAAGCCTCCGCAAGGTCCTGCAGGTTCCGGATCTGCTTTTCAATTTCTTCTGTGGAGGCGCCTGCCGGAACCGGCACAAAAGGACAGATTCCAAAACCGAAATCAATCATGGAAAGCAGCAGTGCGCTGCGGCTGTCCCTTATATCCTCAAATTTGTCCATGCCTGCAAGGATATTGAAGGCAAAAAAGCTGATTTCCCGTTCCCTGCAGGTGTTTGCATCCAGACACCGGATAGAGCCAGAGGCAAGGTTCCTTGCATTGCGGTAGGGTTTTCCATCGCTTCCTGCAAGAGTATCCTTCAGACGTTCAAAATCGCTCTTATGGATGAATCCCTCGCCTGATAATTCAAGGTGCCCCTTATACGGGATGGACAGCGGCACATTCCGGAAGGCGGCTACGTTGTGGGTAATAAGTTCCCCTTCATCGCCGTCGCCCCTGGTGGAGCCTTCCACAAGTTTCCCATCCTCGTAAACGAGCTTTACGGTCAGGCCGTCCAGCTTCAGCATGAGCAGAGCGGCATGGTCTTTGGCAAAAGAAGCCAAATCGCTCACCATCTTGGTTTTATCCAGAGAGAGCAGCGGGATGCGGTGCCGTACCTTCTCCAGGTTGCTGACAGCCTTATAGCCCACCGTCTGGGTGGGGGAGTTGCTTAAGATGATCCCTGTTTCTTTCTCTGCACGCGCCAGCTCATCATAGAGATGGTCATAGACGGCATCGGATACGCTGGGTGCATCTTCATTGTAGTATTCGTGGCGGTAGCGGTTGAGTTTGTCTACCAGCTCATGGATACGTTCTGTTGCTTGTGACATTCGTTTTACCTCTTTTCTTTTTTAGTTTGCCATTGGATCTGTGAATTCCTGTTTCCGGCCTCCTTCCTTGAACGAAAAAAGGCAGGAGATGATAACGGCCTGTTCTTGCCGTAGTCATTCCTGCCTGCGTACAGATATGCTGTATGACGGTCTGTAAAGAGGTGCTTTACAGACACAAAAAAGCCAGAAGGCGTAAAGTGTCCTGCACTTTATACTTTCTGACTCCGTACAAACTTAAACAGCGTGTGCTTTTCGTCCTGGAACTGCACAAAATTCAATAACAAATTCATGATAACACAATATATAGAACAAGTCAATTATAAAATACTAGATATTGTATATTAAAACTGACTGGGGGAGTATCTGATGGTTATGACGATAACCTGTAGGCGTTTTTCGCCAATGCGGTAAATAACCGTATAATTACCAACGAAAAGTTGTCTATATCCCTTGTTGGCATATGCCCCTGTTTTCCTCTCTGGAAAGCGGTAGGGCATTTCTTCTAAGGAAAGGATTTCTTTTTCGATTTTATCCACCATTCCCAATGCAGTTTCAGGCACCAGTAAAGTCTGGGCAATATAAACATAGATGCCATCCAGATCCCGTAAAGCCCGGCTTGTAAGGGAGACATTGTATTTATCCAAAATGTTTCCTCCTTAAAGAATCAAATACGCTTCTGGCATCATGGAGTATTCCGTCCTGGGCATATTCGGTTTCTGCTTCTAGGATTGCAGCATCTGTTTCGGCGGTTTCCAGCATGGACTCATATGTTTCTATGCTCATAACAACAAGATCACCATATCCATTTTTAGTAATGAACACGGGCTCTTTTTTTGCATGACAGATTTCAGAAATTTCATTAGTGTTCCGTAAGTCTGTAATTGGTCTGATCTGTGGCATCTTCAACGTCTCCTTTCTTGTTTTGTGTATTATTATAACAGAATTATGTGCAAAATTCAATTTCATATTCTGTATGTGAGTTTTTTATGCAGATAGAGTGGAATGAAAAAGAGGAGAAACAGCATAAACTGCCTCTCCCCGGTTGTTTCTAAAGCGGTCATTGCCCGTTTCGTTTTTGTTTTGCCGCCCTTTTTTCAGGGCACCAGGCGGGAGCTGTCTTGATAGGGACGGCCTCCGAATATCTTGCCCCGTATCCAAGGAAACCAGGCATCTTGTTCATCCTTTTTTCACGGAAATAGTCCTGGATATACCTCTGGTCAGGGTGGGAGCAGGTGAAGCTCGTGCTTGTGTTGCCGGGACGACGCAATCCGCTGCAATGGTTACATTCTGAGCATTTTATGGTTTGTTTTTGGTTTTTCATTAAGTATTCTCCTTTGTGGAAAGTTTTTTCAGGTTTTCTATGTGGCGCTTGGCAAAGATGTGGAAGCTATCGTCCAGATATGTCTGCCCTTTTTCTTCCATAAGCCGCATGGCTTCTTTCTGCTGCAGATACCATTCATCCTGGGATACCTTCTCCCTATTGCATACCAGAAGGGTAACAATGGAAGTTGGATACTGGAACTCATGCAGCCGGAGGCTTTCGGCATAGCTCTGCGCGTCATCCATCCCGTCAAAGATGTCATGGTACATTCTCTGTACCACCGGGATGCCTTTGTATGGAGCAAGGAAATCCTCCGTTACAATGTAGCCGAGCTGGTCGTCCGGGATGTCCTCGACATAATAGGATGTGGTGTAGGAGACCTGCCCGAAAGCATATTCCTGCGTCAGTGTCATTTTTTCGCCGTCAAAGGCTGCCCCGGCTTCATAATAGATCTGTCCGTCATCTTCATAGACAGCGCAGTCCTTATAGAGCGCGTTCCCCATGCTGTCCTTTTCTTCAGACTTGACCATGAAGTGGAAGCAGGACTTTTCAGAGAGGGCCTGCAGAACTTTTTCCCAGATGTCCTCCACATAGGGGAAGTCTTTGGCGATGTCATCGGCAATGGCTTCCGGAACCTTGTCCTTTTCAATATTATAGGAGCCGTTGCTTTTCAGCTGTTCGTGTATGGTGCGGGAGTCATGCCAGTCGATGCCCCCATAGGTTGATGCTGTGATATACATAGGATCCTCCTCTTTATCGTTTTCATTTGTGGTACTGGGACTGCTGATTCAGCGGACTGCCTTCATACATATGCAGCCGGTGGGAATGCTGCGGCATCCTTCCGCGCTATTGCTGACTGGTGGTAGTCCAGTTCGTTGATCACGGCCTCAATCGTGTCGAATGCGGCCGACAGCTCCAGATAGCGGGTGATGAATGCGGTGACCTCCGTGCAGAGCACTGTCTGCTGGCGTTTGGTCAGCCGTCCCAGAGCGGCAATCCTTTTCTTCTTTTCTTCCCACTCATCTGCGCAGAAGATGTTCTCGTTTTCCAGGAGCTCCGTCATGTCGGTGTCATAGAGCATGGCCGCCGCCGTGTTGAACCATGCGATGGCCGTCTGGTCGCAGTCGTCTTCGTCACTGAAGGCGATCTTCTTATAGGGCATCTCTCTGTAGAGATGGCTCTTCAGGGTATCCAGCTCTATGTACATGTCGGAAGCCGCAATGCTCAGTTCGTTGATCAGCTCATAGTAGTAGCCCCAGTAAGGGCTGCCCTTTTCGTTCCCGTTGTAGCAGTAGTCCATCATCCTGTCCAGCCCGTCTGTTATGGACCACAGGTCCAGTTTTTTGTATAATGCCATCAGTTAATCCTCCTATTCTTTCAATGTCCATGATTGTGCAGGCAGGTGAACCTGCTGTTTTTCTGCACATTCCATTCCGTATAAGCGCCATCCCTGTATATCCTGCGGCTGCAGATGGGACAGTCCACAGTTTCAGGATTCCTCTCCTGCAGGTAGACCTTTTCTTGGCAGGAAGGACAGAAATATCCGTACAGCCGCATGGGTTCCCAAACAGCCGCAGAGCTTTGTGCCTTCCGCAGGGATTCCAGTTCGGATAAATGGTCTTTTCTGCGTCCGATGGCCTGCTCATAACGCTGGTAAGGCCCGCCGATGCCATAGACTTCCATGTTGTCATGCTGTTTCCGGGATAATTCCACTATTTCGGACTGGGTCTTCCTTTCTTCTTTCCGGATGATTGCAATGATATGCTCTTTAATCTTTTCAAGGTTCTTCATTCGGCGGCCTCCTTTCTGTCTTCCAGATGGAAAAACTCGCTGATGTCCCATGTGCCCTTTAAGTATTTTGCCGCAGAACATTCCTTGTCGCTGTGATTCTTATTGCAGGTGCAGCTTCCGCTTTGGTGCATGGCCAGTATGGAAGCCAGTGTTTCCCACTGCCTGCTTCTATCATCTGCTTCCGCAATGTTGCTGTAGCGGTGGTGTCTGCCGCAGATCTGCTCGCATTCTGAAATATCTTTTTCAATCCCCATGCAGACTACAGGAGCAGCCATGGAGAGGGATAAGAAAAACTGTGGCTTCAAAGATGCGTTGTGCAGGTGCTTCAGCGAAAGTTCTATCAGGTCATTGTGGCTCATGTTTGCGTCATAGATATCGTCAAAGTATGCGCAGAGCCAGTCCGACAGTTCCGGGAATTCCTCCAGGTGCCCGGAATGAAATCTGGTATCCGGGTCCTGTGCGGCATCTGCAAGGGCATTGGCAAAGTCCTCATCCAGATAGCGCCGCTCCATGATGCGGTAGGCTTTTTCCAGCTCATCATCTGTGAGCGTGACCGTGGTTTTTCTGTTGTCTATGATTCTTTCAATTTGAAGTTCTTTCATCTCATTCTCCTTTTTTGATTTTGTCCTGGCGGTTATGCGCTTTTTCCCTGCAGGCAGGCGGAGCCGGTTTCATATAGCTCCAGTGGAATCCATCTCCCATCCTGCCAGAAGCAATGGTTTGCCATACAGTAGATAAGTGGCGCGACATCCGGATTCTCCAGGCATTCCTGTGTGATATACAGCCCAAGGTGACTCATATAGAAAGGCTCCAGGCCGGCAAGGATCTTCTCCCGTAGCGCATTGGCAAGGGAGTCAAATTCTGCTATATCCTGGTGGCTGAAGGCTGCCCTTGAGAGCTGCTTCAGGAGGCCGGAGTGCTCAATCGTCCCGTTGACAATGGGCACAGCCTCATCAAGGTAGTCTTTGTGGAT
>OFGZ01001603.1_pt1 | contig 11521 bp, 15 predicted proteins | sample 1521871 | NCBI WGS metagenome assembly OFGZ01 (sample SAMEA3504091, study PRJEB24116) | mouse gut metagenome | biome: mouse gut; feature: mouse-associated habitat; material: faeces | place: Denmark | collected 2011
CCCGCCAGCCGGAGCGCGCGCTATTTTTTTCCCTTCTTTTTTTTCTTCTTCTCCGCCTCATCGGGATGGGGGCCTACCGCGTAATCCCCGAAGTTCCTGTGCAGCCATGCCGCACAGTGATTCACCCACACCGCGCAGGGGGCGGAAGCCCTCCAATCCTCCCCGGGAGCAAAAACCGTATGATCCGCCAGAGACTGCCCGTGGCCGCCGCTGGGGTAAATATGCAGCTCCGAGGCTCCCCCCTTGGCCCGCAGGGCCTTGTCCAGCAGCAGGACGTTCTCCACCGGGACACCCACATCATCGGCGTTGTGCCAGATGAAAAAGGGCGGAGCCTGCCGGGGGACCTGCTTCTCCAGGGAAACCAGCTCCAGCAGCTCGCCGTACCGCTCTCCCAGCAGATTCTCTATGGAATCCCTGTGAGCGGCAGCCCCGCTGGTCACCACCGGGTAGCACAGCACCGCTCCGTCCGGGCGGAAAGCAGAGGGGCGGCGGCGCAGGGGCCGGTACAGCTCCTGCTTGTTCCACAGCAGTCCCGCGCTGCCCGCCAGGTGCCCCCCGGCGGAAAATCCCATCACAACAACTGCGTGCGGGTCCACATGGTAGCGCTCCCAGTTGTCCCGCACATACGCGACGGCGGAAAGCAGCTGCCGCTGGGGCACCGGCCAGCGCCCCTGGGGAGCCACATGATATCGCAGGAGGAACGCGGCGAAGCCCAGCCCCGCGAACCGCAGGGCCACCGGTTCCCCCTCCCGGTCGGAGAGGAACCGGTATCCGCCGCCGGGGCAGATGATGACCGCAGGCCGCTGCCGGTCAGACCCCAGCTCCGGAAAGTTGTCGGGGGCGTATGTAATCAGCTCCGCGGGGCCGTCCGCATCGGGGACGGTCAGCGGGATCCTTTCATGAATCATGGCCCGCCTCCTTTTAAGGTAACAGCACCGCAGCGCCGGTACTGCGGATGGAAAGTACGTGGCAGGCGCCCGCGCCCGCCAGGGCCTCCATTCCCCGGGTAAACGCTTCCGTCCGGTCCAGTGGGACGAATGCCTGGATGGTTCCGGCGAAGCCGCCGCCGTGGATCCGGCAGGCCCCCCGGCCCGCCAGCAGCTCCTCCGCCGCGGCCAGCAGAAGGATGGCGGCAGCCAGCACGATGCCCGGCACCGACTGCCGGGACAGCCCGGTCTCCGGATCAAAGCCGTTTTTCAACTGCGCCCAGCGCAGGGCCAGGAGCAGCAGTCCCTGCACCCAAAGGCGCAGGCCCTTCAAATATAACGCATTCTTCATGGCACAAATTCCTTTCTGAGCCTTCTTGGGAGGGCACCCTCCAGTATAACACGCAAATTGCAATTTGTCATTCATTTTTTGGACAAGCAGCGCATATGTTGGGAGAAGAAGGAGAGGATGCGTCTATGGGTAAGCAGATCGCGGTGTCGCTGCTTCTGATTTTTCTGATCTTTTTTCTGCCCTGGCTCTGGGGAGGCCCCGCCAGAGCGCCGGAGCCCCGGCCGGAACCTCAGCCTGCGGAGGATCTGCCGCCCCAGCCGGAGGAGGATGACCCTGCCCCGGACAGCGGAAGCCGGGAGCCGGGAAGGGACAGCACAACGGTTTTGAACCTTCTGGCGGACGGAAAGCTCCAGCAGACGGACATGGAGACCTATCTGATGGGGGTGGTCCGGGCGGAGATGCCCGCTGCCTTTCATCAGGAGGCGCTGAAGGCCCAGGCCGTAGCGGCCCGGACCTATATCCTCCACAAAATCGCCGGGGGAGGCAGCGCCAACCATCCTCAGGCGGACGCCTGCGATGATATCACCTGCTGTCAGGCCTACAAGACTCAGGCGGACGCCGCCGCGGACTGGGGAGAATACGCGGCGGAATACGAGGAAAAGATCCGCCGGGCGGTGACAGAGACCGACGGAGAGTGCGTCCTCTATGAGGGCGCGCCGGTGCTGGCGGTGTTTCACTCATCCTCGGTGGGAACCACCCAGGACGCCCAGAGCGTCTGGAGCGCCAGCCTGCCCTATTTACAGAGCGTGGAGACGCCGGAGGGAGAGGACACGGTGCCCAACTACCGCTCCACTGCCGTATTTTCCGCCGGAGAGCTGGGGGAGCGGCTGCGGGAGGCGCTGCCGGAGGCGGTTCTGGAGGGGAGCCCCTCCAATTGGTTTACCAATATTCAACAGCAGCCCGCCGGTATGGTGACCAGCCTTTCCGTGGGCGGCGTGGAGGTGGGAGGCAACCGCCTGCGGACCATTCTGGATCTTCGCAGCGCCTGCTTCACCATCGCCTTTGACGGGGACGAGGTGACCTTCTCCGTTTCCGGATACGGCCATGGCGTAGGCATGAGCCAATATGGATCCAACGTCCTGGCGGAAGGCGGGATGACCTATCAGGAGATTTTGAAATGGTATTATACGGGAACGGAGGTGGGCGTGATCCAATAGCCCGCCCCGTCTCCCTCCCACGGAAATCCATTTTGCATCCCCGGGCGGGACGGCCCCGCCGCGCCCTGCGGACGCAAAATGGATTTCCTCCTCCCTCCACTTCCCCCTTGCAATTTTCCCCAATCCCGGATATACTACCACTGAGATACGCAGCACGCTCCGGGGAGGGGATTCCATGATCTATCATATTTTGGCCATCGGCGACGTAGTCGGCGAAGAGGGGCTGGCCCATCTGGAGAGAAGCCTGCGCCCCTTGAAGCGGCTGAAGGATATCCATTTTACGGTGGTCAACGGCGAGAACGCCGCCGTCACCGGGATTACCCCGGACCAGACAGAGCGGCTCTATGCCGCCGGGGCGGACGTGGTGACCCTGGGGAACCATACCTTCGGCAAGCCTCAGCTTGCAGCCCGCCTGGAGGAGGACCCTTATCTGCTGCGCCCCGCCAATTATACAGGCCGGGCCCCCGGAAAGGGCTGGGGGGTCTACGACTGCGGACGGGTACAGGTCGGGGTCATGAACCTCATCGGCCGGTGCGGTCTGGACTTCAACGCGGACAACCCCTTCCTCACCGCGGACAGGCTCCTGCGGGGAGACAAGCCCCTGTTCACCCTGGTGGACTTCCATGCCGAGGCCACCAGCGAAAAGCTGGCCATGGCGTATTATCTGGACGGCCGGGTTTCCGCCCTGTGGGGGACCCATACCCACGTGCCCACCGCCGACGGAGGCGTATTCCCAAAGGGGACGGGCTATATCACCGATCTGGGCATGACGGGTCCCGTCGAGAGCGTTCTGGGCATCAGGCCGGAGCAGAGCGTGGAGCAGTTTTTGGGCGGCCTGCCCGGGCGGTACCAGGTGGCCGGCGGGCCCTGCAAGCTGCAGGGAGCGGTGTTCAGCCTGGACAGCGCTGCCGGCTTGTGCGTGGATGTGGAAAGGATCGAGATACGATGACGGCAGAGCGGATGTGGCAGGATTTTACGGCCGCCCGGGGCCCGGCGGAGGCGGACTATGAGGCCTGGGCCTTCGGCGGGGAGCCGGACGAGCTGGCGGGGCTGGTGCTGGCAGGCATAAAGACGGCAACCGCCTCCGCGTATCCCCTCTACGGACTGGAGGGAGAATCCCTGCCGGAGGCGGGAGAGTACAGCGTCATCCTGGACAGCCGGGGCGAGGCGGTATGTGTGATCCTGACGGACCGGGTCACGGTGGTCCCCTATGGGGACGTAGGCCCGGACCATGCCCGCCGGGAGGGAGAGGGCGACCGGTCCCTGGCCTGCTGGAGGCAGGTCCACGAGGCGTTTTTCCGGAGGGAAATGGCCGCTGCCGGTCTGGCCTTTACCGAGGATATGCCGGTGGTGTGCGAGGAATTCCATGTGGTCTGGCCGGAAACGGGGAGGGGAGAGAGCGATGCCTAAGATCGTACATGCCGCAGACTTTCATCTGGACAGCGCCTTTGGCGGCCTGCCCACCGAGAAGGCACGGGAGCGCCGCCGGGAGAGCCGGGAGCTGACCGGCCGTCTGGCCCGGCTGGTCCTGGAGGAGAAGGCGGAGGTGCTGCTGCTGTCCGGGGACCTCTTTGACGGGGAGCGGGTTTTCCCGGAGACCCTGGAGCAGCTGGGGGATGTCCTGGCGTCGCTGCCCTGCCCGGTGTTCATCGCTCCGGGCAACCACGACCCCTATACGGCCATCAGCCCTTACGCCCTCCGGCGATGGCCGGAGAATGTGCATATTTTCCGCTCGGAGGAGCTGGAGGCGGTTGTCCTGCCGGATCTGAACTGCGTGGTCCATGGGGCGGCCTTCACCTCCCGGGGGCGGACGGATCAGGTTCTGGCGGGCTTTGCCGCGCCCCGGGACGGCAGAACCCATCTGCTGTGTCTCCACGGGGACGTGGGGGCCCCCGGCAACGCCTACGGGCCGGTGCTTCGGGAGCAGCTGGCGGCCAGCGGCCTGCACTATGCGGCCCTGGGACACATCCACCAGTACAGCGGCGTTCAGCGGGACGGGAATACCTGCTGGGCTTACCCCGGCTGTCCGGAGGGACGGGGGTTTGACGAGCTGGGAGACAAGGGCGTGCTGTCGGGCACAGCGGACCGGGAGGGGGTCTCCCTCCGCTTCATCCCCCTGTGCCGCAGGAGGTACCGGATCCTGGAGGCGGACGTGACCGAAGCGTCCCCCCGGGAGGCTCTTGAGGCGGTTCTCCCGGAGACGGCGGACCAGGACATCTGCCGGATCATCTTCACCGGAGAGGCGGACGAGCGGGGGGTGGACCTCCCCGCCCTGGAGAGCGCTTTCCGGGAGCGGTTCTACGCCCTGGAGCTACGGGACAAGACCCGTCCGGCCCAGAGCCTGTGGGCCAGAGCCGGTGAGGATTCCCTGCGGGGCCTGTTCCTGCAGGAGATGAAGGGCCGCTATGACGCCGCCCCCTCCGGGGAGGCCCGGGAGGAGATCGCCCTTGCGGTCCGCTTCGGCCTGGCGGCCCTGGACGGACGGGATATAGGGTAATGGTACGTATATTTTGTGTGGAGCAATTTTTGATTTCATTGGAGAAGGAGCGGCTGAAGGATGATGGAGAAAAAAAGGATCCTTCTGATCGGTACGGGAGGCACCATCGCCTCGGAGATGGGGGAAAACGGTCTGACCCCGGAGCTGACCAGCGAGCAGCTCTTAAAATACATCCCCGATATTTCGGGAATCTGTGAGATATCCTGCTGTCAGCTCTTCAGCCTGGACAGCACCAATATCCAGCCTAAGCACTGGGCCCGGATCGCCGGGGCCATCCGGGAGCGGTACCGGGAATTTGACGGCTTTGTGGTTGCACACGGCACGGACACCATGGCCTACACGGCGGCGGGACTGAGCTACCTGATCCAGGGGTGCCCCAAGCCCATCGTGCTGACGGGGGCACAGAAGCCCATCGGCTTCGAGACCACCGACAGCAAGCAGAACCTCCGGGACGCGGTGACCGTGGCGGCCTCGGACATGGCGGGGGTGATGCTGGTCTTCAATGGGAAGATCATCCAGGGCACCCGGGCCAGGAAGACCCGGAGCAAGAGCTTCGAGGCCTTTTCCAGCATCAACTATCCCCTGCTGGGGATGGTCCAGGACGGGCGCATCATCCGGTACATCCGGCCCGAGGCCCGGGCGGTGCCCCAGTTCTATGACGAGGTGAACCCCAGGGTGGCGCTCATGAAGCTAATCCCCGGGGCGGACTGCGGCGCGGCGGCTTACCTGCTGGAACACAACGACGCGCTGGTCATTGAGAGCTTTGGCGTGGGCGGGCTGCCCACCTATAAGGCGGGGGATTACTATGATACGGTGAAGGCGGGGCTGGACGCGGGCAGGATCGTGGTGATGACCACCCAGGTGGAGAATGAGGGCAGCGATCTGGCGGTCTATCACGTGGGAAGCGCCATCAAGCGGGACCTGCCCATTCTGGAGGCCTACGACATGACCACAGAGGCGGTGTGCGCCAAGCTCATGTGGATTCTGGGCCAGACCGCCGACAGGAAATGGGTGGAGGAGCTGTTCTATACGCCGGTGGCCTGCGACATTCTGGCGGGAAAATAAAAAGTCCGCCTTCCGGGAGACGGCAGGTCTTCCGGAAGGCGGTTATGATTCAGTTCAGCGGCGCGCCGCATTCGGCGCAGAACCGCGCCCCCTCCACCGCCGGGGCCGCGCCGCACACCGGACACGTCCGCTGCCGGGCGGCGGGCTTTCCGCAGCCGGGACAGAATTTCGCGCCCTCCGGCAGGGGGCTGCCGCAGGACGGGCAGCAGGAGGCCGGTTCCTCCGGCGCTTCCGGGGCCTTCGGGGCGAAGTTGTTGATGTCCAGGGGCTTGCCCAGGAAGGTATAGCGCTGGACGAAATCAAATATCTCCTGGGGCAGGCGCTGCTGGCCGATGGCCCCGATGGCCGCCGTCAGCAGCAGGGGTGAGAAGATGATGTAGCCCAGCGTGGCCGCGCCCAGCTTATCCACCCAGCGCCCCGCGCCCAGGTCCACCGTCAATATGCCGCCGTAAACGCTCAGCCGGACCTGGATGGCCTGGTCCATGCCCACGAATTTTTTCCAGCCCTCGGTCTGACGGGCCTGGATGAAATAGCTGGTCTCGGACTGGGCGACGCCCTCCGTCTCCAGATGCTTCTGTGTGCGCAGGAAATCCTCCAGGGCGTGCGCCACGTCCTCCAGAGTCTGATTGCCGCCCATGCGGAATACCTTTGCGTCCGCCATGCTGTGTACCTCCATTTCTCCGCCGTTGGGGCGGTCCTTGATGGGGCTATTGTACCACGGCGGAGGAGGAATGTCAATTTGCGCCCTGCCGGTCCAGAATGGCCCGGATTTCCTCAACCTGTTCCGCCGTCAGGGACACCTGTCCGCCGTCGTGGCGGGCGAACCCCTCGGTCAGGCTGACGCCGTAGCCCGCGCCGAACTCCGTGTCCACGCTGTACTCCGGCAGGCATGTGCAGACCTCGCCGCTGTAGTCCAGATACAGCAGCAGGTCCGTCAGCGCTACGGAGTCGTCGTACCAGAAGGAGACTTTCCGGCTCTCGCCGTCCATTCCGGTCTCCCATGACACGGTGGTCACGGTGTTGCCGCAGTATCCCGCCTCCTCGTGTTCCACGATGTTGTTTTCCTGGCAGGGCGTATGGCGGTGTTCGTTTGCTCCGCTCTCCGGCGGCGCCGGAGCGTCGGGGACAGCGGTGTCCGCATAGTCGGGATTTTTCTCCATGGGCGTCCCGCCGGCGTCCGGTGCGCCGCCTCCGGCGGAAGCGACACAGGCGGAGAGGACCAGCACCAGGAGCAGTGCCATCACCAGTGTGCGCAGATGTTTCATCGTATACGGCCTCCTTTTCGAATCGTTATGACCGTATAGACGCAGAAAGGCGGAGAAAGGTTCCCGGGTTTACTCCTCCATCCTCGGCCCCAGGAGCATCCAGGCCGCGCCGCACAGGACGCCGCCCACCGGATAGATGATGGCGGCCCAGTTCCACTTGTAATAGGCCAGTCCGGCAAACAGGAACACGGCGGTAGCCAGGATCATGATGACGGCGCAGGCGGTGGTTGCGCGGCGGCGCCGGCTCTTGTCCTCGGGGGTGGGGTTATTCTGGCGGTTGTACTTGGCGATGTTATATTTATCCTCCAGCATCCCGCCGTAGATCAGGAAATATACCGCGCAGGCCACGACGGCCAGGAACGCCGCGCCTATATAGGACTCGTAGGGCTCCCTTTCCGGCAGGACGGTAAAGGCTAGGACCATCATCACCACGCCCAGCAGAATGGCTCCCACGCCTCCGGCGATGTACCAGATGTACCGGCGGTGGAACCGTTCTTTCTGCGGCTCGGTATAGAAATCGGGGATAACGGGGTGCTTCTTGCGGAAGTGTTCCTCCTCCATGCCGCTGGCGATGAAGACCACCGCCGCCGCTGCTATGACCAGCAGCAGCATCGCCGTGCCCAGCATTTCGGACAGGCCCAGGGCGGACAGGAAGCTCCACAGGGCCACGCTGCCGACGATGGCGGAGACGCCTCCGGCGATCTTGCGGGCGTAGAGGGTCATGAAGCGGTCGTAGCCCGCCGTGTCCTCGCTGAGGGAATTTTCCACGCTGCCCCGGAGGAGGGTGTCCATATCCACCTGGAACATATCGCAGAGCTTTAATAAGGTATCCATTTCAGGATAGCTGGCGGCGGATTCCCATTTGGAGACGGACTGGCGGCTGACGTCCAGGCGCTCGGCCAGCTGTTCCTGGGTGACGCCCTCCCGGGCGCGGAGATATTGGAGATTTTCGGCTAGTGACATCGTTGTGTCCTCCTTGTTGAGATGGGCCTATCTTACCTGCGCTGAGAGGGTGATTCCAGCGATACATGGTTGCTTTTCAGTAGATTACGTGTAAATTTATGGTTGCACCGGCTGCAAGTTAAAAACGAAGTGTATTATTTATCAAATAAACAACGATCAGCAAACGCACTGCGCCTCTGTGAGACCATTATACCACAGACAGAAAGGACATACAGCCCATGCACAAATTTTTTGCCTACATTTCCCGGATGAAGTACATCACCCGGTGGTCGCTGATGCGAAACAGCGTGACGGAGAACATTCAGGAACACAGCCACATGGTTGCCGTGCTGGCCCACGCGCTGGGCGTCATCCGGCGGGATGTATTCCATAGGGACTGTGACCCCGACGCCTGCGCGGCGGCGGCGCTGTTCCACGACGCCTCGGAGATCTTCACCGGGGACCTGCCCACGCCCATCAAGTACCACACTCCCGCCATCCGGGACGCCTACCGGCAGGGGGGGGCGGAGGCCACGGAAAAGCTGCTGGGGATGCTGCCGGAGGAGCTGTGGCCCGCCTACGGGCCCATCCTCCGGGAGGAGGACGGGGAGGTGCGCCGGATTGTCAAGGCCGCCGACAAGCTCTCCGCCTATATCAAGTGTCTGGAGGAGGTCGAGGCGGGGAACAATGAGTTCGGCGACGCCGCCGGAGAGACGCTGGAAGCCCTGCGGGAAATGGAGATGGAGGAAGTCTCCTGGTTTCTGGAGCGGTTTGCCGAGGCCTTCGGCCTGACGCTGGACGGACTGCAGAGGGGATAAGCCAGCCTCCGGCGGCAGGGACGCCGCCGGAGGGCCTCCCCCGGGGAAAAAGTTTTGGAAAATCCGGCTCCCCATGGAAAAAACGCTTGCATTTTCCGGGCCGTTGTGGTATAATCTCACCGTTAGAGTTAGTAGACCAGAGTGGACTTTTCGGTCCGCTCTTTTTCTTGACCTAATTTCATCGGGAGAAATTCCGCGGGAAGCGGACAAATGTTGCCGTGACAGCGGAAAATGAGGAGATGCAATGGCGAAAATTACGGAACTGACGGCGAAACTGGCCCTTCCTGTGGTGGAAGAGGCGGGATGCGAGCTGTGGGATGTGGAGTACGTCCGGGAAGCCGGCAGCTGGTTCCTGCGGATCTACATTGATAAGGAGGGCGGCGTGGATATCCTGGACTGCGAGAAGGTCAGCCGGGCCCTCAGCGATCTGCTGGACGAGGCGGACCCTATCGAGGGGAGCTACACCCTGGAGGTGTCCTCCGCCGGGGCGGAGCGGCCCTTGAAGCGGCCCGGAGATTTCCAGCGGTTCATGGGCAGTCCCGTGGCCGTGAAGCTCTATAAGGCCCAGGGCGGGCGGAAGGAATTTGCCGGGATCCTGGCGGGGTACGACAACGGGGATGTGACCATTACGGTGGGAGACGCCTCCATGACCTTCGCCAAGGCGGACGTGGCGCTGTGCCGCCTGCGGGTGGAATTTTGATAATTGATGGAACCAACACCTTTTTTGGAAATATAATAGGAGTAAGAGCATGAAATGTGATGAAATCTTTGCCGCGCTGGATATGCTGGAGAAGGAGCGGGGCATCTCTCCCACCTTTATGATGGATAAGATCATCCAGGCGCTGACCACCGCCTATAAGAAGGACCACGAGGGCGTGGAAAACGTGATCGTGGATGTGGACGAGGCCAAGAAGGACCTGCGGATGTACGTCCAGAAGGAGATCGTGGAGGAGGTGGAGAACCCCGGCACCCAGATGAGCGCCGAGGAGGCCCGGGCCAAGTACGGCCGGGTGGACCTGGGGGGCGTGGTGAACATCCCGGTGGACAACGTGGAGTTCGGCCGCATCGCCGCCGGCAACGGCAAGCAGGTCATCATCCAGGGCCTGCGGGAGGCGGAGCGGGGCATGGTCTACGACGAGTTCAACTCCAAGCAGCACGAGATCCTCACCGGCGTGGTCAGCCGGATCGATCCCCGGACGGGGAACGTCTCCCTGCGCATCGGCACCGGGCCGGAGTCCACGGAGGCCATGCTGGCCTCCAGCGAGCAGATCCGGACCGAGGAGCTGGTGGAGGGCCAGCACGTGAAGGTGTACGTGGTGGAGGTCCGCCGCAGCACACGGGGACCCCAGGTGCTCATCTCCCGGACCCATCCGGGCCTGGTCAAGCGGCTTTTTGAGCTGGAGGTGCCGGAGATCTACGACGGCATCGTGGAGGTCAAGTCCATCGCCCGTGAGGCGGGCAGCCGCACCAAGATGGCCGTATGGAGCGCCGACGAGGCCGTGGATCCCATCGGCGCCTGCGTGGGCCCCGCCGGACAGCGGGTGGGCAGCATCGTCAACGAGCTGCGGGGCGAGAAGATCGACATCATCAAGTACAGTGAGGACCCCGCCGCGTTCATCGCCGCCGCCCTGGCACCCGCCGACGTGGTGGACGTGCAGCTGTCCGACGAGGGGAAGATGTGCCGGGTGGTGGTGCCCGACGACCAGCTCTCCCTGGCCATCGGCAAGGAGGGCCAGAACGCCCGGCTGGCCGCCCGGCTCACCGGGTATAAGATCGACATCAAGCCCCAGAGCTACCGGGACGAGGAGTAGGTCGTGGACGGACGAATATCCATCGCCTATCTGCAGTCCTATATCAAGTCCAAGGACCACTGCCCCGAGCAGGTGCTGGGATACTTCCTGAAGCTGGCGGAGGAGACGGGGGAGCTGGCCCGGGCGATGAACAAGGGCCTGCGGCCGAAAGCGCCGGGGGAAATTCGGAGCACCGTCGACGAGGAGCTGTGGGACGTGATCTACTATACCCTGGCCATCGCCAACTGCTACGGCATCGACATGGAGGCCGTCATCCCCCGGAAGGAGGCCCTCAACAACGTCCGCTATCCGGGCCCCGCGCCCTTCGAGCTGGACCGGTAGGCGGAGAAAGGACCCAATATGCAGAAACCCAGAAAGATCCCCCAGCGCCAGTGCCTCGGCTGCCGGGAGATGAAAAATAAAAAGGACCTGATCCGCGTGGTCCGCTCCCCGGAGGGAGAGATCAGTCTGGACTTCAAGGGCAAGAAGCCGGGGCGGGGGGCCTATGTGTGCCCCGACGCCGGGTGTCTTGCCAAGGCGAGGAAGAGCCGGGCACTAGAGCGGGCCTTCGAGACCGCCGTCCCGGCGGAGGTCTACGGCCAGCTGGAGGAGCAGATGAGGGAAGAAAGCCATGGATAACACCCTGTCCATGATCGGTCTGGCCCTCCGGGCCGGACGGCTGGAGGTGGGCGACGAGGCCGCGGGGGAC
>OFGZ01001628.1_pt1 | contig 11338 bp, 7 predicted proteins | sample 1521871 | NCBI WGS metagenome assembly OFGZ01 (sample SAMEA3504091, study PRJEB24116) | mouse gut metagenome | biome: mouse gut; feature: mouse-associated habitat; material: faeces | place: Denmark | collected 2011
TGAAAAGCTAGCTTTTCAAGCACTTTTTGTGCAAGATGTCTATGCTGCCAAAGGCTGCAAGACCTTTTGGCACTATGAATTGCAAAATGGGGAAACTCAAAGGTTCTATATATTGACATATTTTTGTCAAAGTTATATATTATAGGTATCATTAAATACATAATTTTTAGGAGGGTCCTACACATGAATAACTTAAAATTAGACGTAGCTGATCAGATCGCCGTCCTGACAATCAGCAGGCCAGGCGCATTAAACGCTTTGAACAGCGAGACTTTGGACGAGCTGAACACTGTGCTCAGCGAAATTGAAGCAAGAGACGACGTTAAAGTCGTAATCCTCACCGGCGGTCCTGACAAAAAAGAAAACGCATTCAAATCTTTCGTCGCTGGCGCTGACATCGCTGAGATGGTGAACTTTTCCGCTGCTGAGGCACGCGCTTTTGGCATGAGGGCTGCAGAGCCGTTCTTCAAACTGATGAACATGCGTCAGGTAACGATCGCTGCTGTCAACGGATTTGCACTGGGCGGCGGATGCGAGATCGCCATGGCTTGCGATATCCGTATCGCATCTGACAACGCCACCTTTGCACAGCCTGAAACTGGCCTTGGCATCATTCCTGGCTTCGGCGGAACCCAGAGGCTTGCCCGCCTGGTAGGCATGGGACGTGCCAAAGAATTAATTTTCACCTGTGACAATATTGACGCTGCAGAGGCTTACCGCATCGGCTTGGTGAACAAAGTAGTTGCCAAAGAAGAACTCATGGATACCGCAAAGAAAATGGCTTCAAAGATTATCTCCAAAGGAAGCTACGCTGTTTCCATCGCAAAAGCTGCGATCAACAACGGCTATGACATGGACATCAAGAATGCTGTAGAAATGGAAGCGAACCTGTTCGGCATTACCTGCTCCACACATGACAAGACAGAAGGCATGACTGCTTTCTTAGAGAGACGTGCCGCTGATTTGACCGATTTCTAATTTTCGCTTTACGGTTATAGGTAACACTAATGATCAAAGGACTGCCGTATTCAGAGGAGATCAGAAGATATGGAATATTTTTATAAATAAGCCATATCCTGACCTGCTCCCTGTCTTACGGCAGTCCTATTTTAAATTCCCCTGTTTTCATTCACAGGAAGCCTTATTTTGATGCTCACAGACTTCGTTTGATTTCGAATTTCTTTCCAGAATTATTTTACAATTTTCACCTTTTTCCCCTGCCCTTTGTTCCGAAGTAACTTTTTATAGGAAGATAATTTCTGTGCCGGAACTTTGATCTTTGCAGTAGACTTGATACCTTTCAGGGCATTTTTACCAATTTTCTTGAGCTTTTTAGATTTTATGGATATAGATCCCAGTTTCTTGCAGTTTTTAAAGGCATTGCTGCCGATTTCCGTAACCCCTTTTCCAAGGGTTGCCTTACTGAGATTTGTGCAGCCTTCAAATGCGGATGCTCCTATGAGCTTTACATTATCTGCGATTACAACGCTTTTGATCTTCTTATTATTCTTGAAAGCCTTACTTCCAATAGCAGTTACTTTGAAAGTTTTCCCGCCAATTTTCATTTTTGAGGGAACTTTTATTTTTGTGGTTTTCTTATTCTTTACTGCCGTCATTGATACCGTGGATGCAGATGTCACCCGATATTGATAGGAGCCAACTTTGTAAGATGCACCCTTCTTTATGGTAATGGCAAAGGATTTCTTTACTGTCCCCTTATAATCTCCTCTTCCTTTTATCGTTACTTTCCCGGTTCCTACATTGATATTATTCTCATAGGTCAGCGTATAATCGGTTTCTTTTAACAATGTTTTGTTTCCATCTTTGACCGTGACCGTGGGAGTTTTGGGCTTCCCGTCATAGGTATAGGCAGTTTTACTTAGCGTTATCCTGCATTGGGAGAGTTCTTTTGGTTCCTCCACCGGCGGCTCCTTCTCTGTAATTACAAATTCCTTTGTCACCGTCCCGGTGTAATCTCCCGTTCCTGTTACCTTTACTTTCCCAGTTCCTATGTTGATATTATCCTCATAAGATAGCGTATAATCGGTTTCTTCTAACAATGTTCTGTTTCCGTCTTTGACCGTGACCGCTGGCGTTTTGGGCGTCCCGTCATAGATATAAGCAGTTTGGCTTAGCGTTATGATGCATTGGGAGAGTTCTTTTGGTTCCTCCACCGGCGGCTCCTCCTCTGTAATTGCAAATTCCTTTGTCACCGTCCCGGTGTAATCTCCTGTTCCTGTTACCGTTACTTTGCCGGTTCCTACATTGATATTATCCTCATAGGCCACCGTATAATCAATATCTTCTACCAGTGTTTTATCGCCAACCTTGACAGTAACCTCTGGCTCCTTGGCTTTTCCATCAAAAACATAGGACGTCTGGCTTAAGCTTACGTGATCAGCAGAAATCGATGTCTTTTTTTCTGTTTCAAGGAGATTATCGGTGGTCTCCCTTCCATCTACGGAAATCCTGCAGAATATTGGAGCGCTTTCTCCAGTTTTCGTTCCAGTATAATACCACACGACCTGCCCATTCTGCACGATCGGATGGCAGTCAGAAAGGGAACCATGGAAAGATTGTTCTGCTGTGACTTTATTTCCGTCCTCATCAATCAATTGGCTATGTACAGTTGTTCCCGATGCATCTGTCTCATTCCAAAGGACAAGAAAGGTCTTTTCGTTGATTTTCACCAGCTGCGGCGTCGAAACCGTCACACCGCTGTCCGCATCGTAATCTGTCAGATATACCATGCGTGTATCCTGGTTGCGCAGAAGATCCTTGTCTGTGATATTTACAAAGATATTCCGCACTGAAGAGCTGCTGTTATTGGCATAATTTCCGGCAAAAATATAATAATGTTCTGATACTTCTAGTCCGCCAAGACTCGCCCTGGTCGTATTGTTCCCGATAGTTCCTGGAAATACCAGTGCGTTGCAATGCTCTACAGATGCTCTTGCAAAAGTTGTGTCTTTGATACCCGGATATTTGATCAGCACGGCAGCCCTCGGATAGGCGTCTCCGTGGTCAAGCGCAATCAAATCTTCCCCATCCATCTGAAGGAACTGGTTGAAAGAGTGCGATACATAACCGCCATGGTCGATATTTGCCACCTTTGAAAATACATCCGTAATTTCCATAGAAGGCATATCTACAGTGACTTGCAGGTTCGACTGATGACCGTCGTACATCTCATGGCAAGTGCGGATATAGAGTTTATCCCCATTCTCTGCAAAGCGAAGGCTTCCGGCGTCGAAAGGTACTGTGGTATTTTCGCCGTATAAAGAACAGGAAGATACACGGTTCCAATCCTGATCGTATTTAACGATACGCATAACCTCCATCTCATCACTTCCCGCGCTGTTTGTCTGTCCGTAAATAGCGAAACGATACATGCCTGAAACATAGAATCCGCCGACAAGAGGCAGTTCATCTGGAATATTGCCGCTTTCTCTCAATGTTCCGTCCATTCCATATGTTTCATGCACCAGTTTGCCATCTATAAACTCTGCCCGTTCCAGGCACCCTTCCTGGTTCTCAAACAGATAGGACTTCATCGGGCTTGACCAACTGGTATAATTCTGCGCATTGTAATTACTGCTCGCCGTTCCTCCAGAAGTTTCTATGCGGAAATCCTGTGGAGGCTGTTCTCCCCGGACTGTGACGAAGCATTCAGTGGAAAGTTCGCCGGCAGTCACTTTGATCTTTGCCGTTCCGGCTGATAAAGCCTTAACCTGGCCATTCTGATCTACAAAAGCAACACCTTTCTCAGATGTATCCCAGACATATTCTTGCACTACGGCGTCCTCCGGCAGCACTGCAGGCTGAAGCACTGCCGTCTCTCCCACATCCAGAATCACGAAAGAGGGATTCAGCGTCAGCCGTTCTGCTGGAATGGCATCGCCATGTACGATGCGCATCCGGCTCCATGGCAGTACGTCATAGCCTTGTGCGCCTTCTGGAACAAAAATCCGTACATTTGCGGCCTGTTTAATCAATTCCGCCTGGGCATCCTCTCCCTGCAGATAGATACTGTAGGAGATGGACGGGGCTTGGGACGACCTTAGACGGACAGTTCGTAAAGAGTCACCGAAAAAGACGTTGTCTGCCACAGATGTAACAGTTTCCGGCAATGTGAGTTCCGTAAGCGCATTACATTTGCTAAAATCGTTAATACTCGTAACTTGCGCATCTATCGTCGCTGTCTTAAGGGAAGTACACCCGGAAAAGACGCTGCTTCCTATCTTCGTCACCGAGGACGGGATATAAGCTGTCTCTGCCTTGGTGCAGTTCTCAAACGCATTGTTTCCAATGGAGACTACCGTATCTGGTACTATAATCTCGGTAAATGGCATCCCATAGCAAGCCTTATCCGCAATGGCTGTTACTCCATTTGGAAGTATGAATTGTGTATTTCCTGCTGCGGCATACTGGATCAGCGTAAGGCCGTCTTTTGTAAGCAGCATCCCTCCTTCCGATTTAAAGTTTGGGTTTGCCTCCGAAATTTCAAATGTTTCCAATGCTGTGAGCCCATAAAAACAGTTCCCTCCGATCGATGCTACTCCTGAGCCGATTACAATGCTTTTCAGTTTGCCGCAATCCATAAAATCTCCTGCTCCAAGTGATACGACGGTATCTGGAATCACGACCGATTCAAGCGGCGTTCCTGTAAAGACGTACCCACCGATTTCTGTGATGGTCTCGGGAAACACAATGGACTCAAGCTTTGACTCATAAAAAATCCCACCGTTCAGACTCGTAAGGCTATTCGGAAGGCTGACGGAGCGGATTGAGGCTCCCATACAGCAATACATGCCGATTTCCTGAAGCCCTTCGGGGAGTATGAGGCTTTCCAAATACTGCAGGTTATTCATGGCATAGTCGTCAATGGACGTGACCCCACTTGGTACGGTAAATTCAACATCCTCCTTAAGTACCGGATATATCTTCAATTCCGTCATATCTTTGGAATACAGTACGCCGTCCACCGCAGTAATCACGGTATTCTCAGAAGATACACGGTATTCCTTGGTCTGAATATCATAGATCTCATCGGCCATGATCATATTGATGTCCCTGATATAATTATATGTTGCAAAGTTTTTCCCCAAGGACACAAAATTTAAATTATGAGAATGGGTAAAAAACGGCACATTTGACAGTCCGGCAACACTGTCTGGAATCGTAATACTGTCAAAACGATTATAACGAACCGTGCTCCATCCGCTTGGTTTTCCAATATACTTTACCACATACCCGTCAATTTCCTCCGGAATCACAAGATCCCTGTCCGTTCCATTGTATTCATCTACAACGGCAACGGTCTCTCCCGACTCTTCCTTAAGTTCGTATTTCCACAGACCATCACTGCTTGTAAGGACGCTGCCTGCCGCTTCTACAACCGGAGTTTCAAATAGCGGCACACTAAAGATACCCAGCGCAAACACCAGCATCCAACTGATCAATCGAAATACCTTGCTTTTTTTCTTCATGGCACATTTCCTCCCTTTTTATTCTCCTGCAATTTTCCTCTTTTTACCAAAGTCTTCCCATGCCAATCCACTATTCCTCTTTTCCATACAATATTTTGTATAGCTTCTTCAGCAGCAGATTGTCTCTGAATTTATGGAAAAGCTATAGAAAGAATCTCGTTCTTATTTCAGTTCTGAAAGAGCTGCCCTCGTTCCCGGAGGTACGATGCTTTCATAACGGTAAAGGCTTTGGGGATCTGTATTGGCATTCCTGTCTACAGACATATTTTTCACTTCATCCAATGTCAGGATACATGCATCCGCAAAATCCCCTTATTCTATGGCTAAGTATTCCCGGGTATTTTCATCCTGGCAAACAGCATGGTCATAGACAGAAGCAATCAAGCTACCGCTGTATTCATCAAAGCTGAATTTTGTAAAACCGCTCCAGATTCCTGTCTTTGGATCATAGGACGATATTTCCTCAATGGGCACGCCCTTATAGAAATATTCTTTGCCATCCCCATTCTTTGGGAATGGAAGCTTTGCATCTTTTATCACAATATCCGCATCCGGCGGACAACTGAGCCGATATACGAGAATCTCTGGTCTAATCTCTTTGCCTGTATAATCGAATACTGCCCCTTGGGAAAATATTATGTCTGTAAAATCAGACAATTATTTTTCTGAGTCCTCCTCTGAAATAATAGTGAAATTTAATAATCTGGATTCTTCCCATTTTAAAATATCTATATCTGAATTTTAGTTAAATATCCATATTTTGTCAAGGGCATTGATATCCTTGAGTTTCCGCAGTTCTGTCCACAAAACTGTCAAATGGCCATGCGGATTATAAACAACTTTCAAAAATGAGGGGATATATCCATTTTTTTAGTAAAATTAAGGCGTCTAATCAAAAACTTAGTAAACAAAAACAGGAGGACTCCTTATGTCTAACTCTACCTCGGATGGGTTCGGATGGTTCAGAAAACACTGCTACAAAACTCTATTTTTCCAGATGGAAAATCGAAGAATATTTCCGTTGTAAGAAGCAGGTGTTCCAGCTTGAAAATTTCCGGGTACGGAAACTAAAGGTAATCAATGCATTAAATTTTTACATCACTTTGTGCATGGCATTGCTGGGGCATATTTCTATAAGTTTTTGTTTTATGAAAAAGTGATGAAGCTCCTTTTTACATTTGCAGAAAAGGCAGAGACTTAAGTAGTCCCTGCCATCTGTTAACTCGCTCACTTAAGGCTGCGCGCCACCCGCTCATAATTCCCATTTATAAGGCTGTGCGTCACCTGCGATACTTAATATACGCAATTTCTGATAAATTAATTCCTTTGACGCTCTAAACCCATAAAAAATGGCAACTCAGGCATTGTAATAATTCATCATTCTCTCATAGATACTCCTGCTTTGTTCTTCATCTCCCCAGGATAATGGGTCGTCAGCGTAGGACAGCACATAAAAAGGCTCTTGATACTGAATAAAATCTGGGAGAATTTTCCATAAGCCGTACATCCTGCTTGCAAATTTTTTTATGTCGAAAGAGCATTCCCTATAAAACTCAGCAATCTTATCCATGAAACATCTTCCAAACAGCACGGTGTCAATCGCTTTGCAGTCTGACCGTTGCCTGATATATGCAATCGCTTTCTCTATATCCGTCTCCCATTCCAGATAAAGCAAGTCCTCATTCTGAGGATTTTCTAAAAACAGTTCGTCAAGCCGGTTTTGATATTCATCCTCTGTCACGATCTTTTGATATGACAAAAATATATAGACTAATACTTCTTCCAATATTTACCAACTCCGTCAAAACAATGTCTTTTAGCTGTTTCAACCCTACGCCGTTCCTGGCGTTCTGCCCTCGTTCATCTGCTGATGTTCTTTCTTGATTTCTTGAAACAATTCCCATACATTCCACCCTTGATTGGAGGCAGTGAGCACTGCCTTATAGGGAATCGACAACCCCGATTTGCGGATCGCCCTCAATACCTGATCCACCCGCTGGCTTGACACCCCTGCCATGACAAGCAATTCCGAAGAAAGCTCTTCCCCGTTCCAGGCAAGTTCTCCAGGATCAAGCTCTTTTATTCCCGCAAAAAAACCAATGGGTTTTCCATAATCCTCTTTGGAGATTTCTTTGAGCCTGATTCGCAGAGGCAGCAGGGCCCTTGTAAGCTTATTCCTCCTGTCTTTGTCTAAACAGGCGGCGATTAAAATAGTCTCTCTCATTTTACCTTCCTTTATCATATCATCTTCTTTTTACATAGTGCCACAAATATCGTTGACAGTCAATTAATATTTTCGGCTTTTCCATGCTAAAATTTCTTCAAGCCTCGCCTTTACCTTTTCTTCTTGTCCTTGGTCTGTCGGCCGATAATAGCGCCTGTTTGCCAACGCATCTGGCAGGCACTGCATTTGCGCCATTTTCTCTTGCGTATCATGGGCGTAAATGTAGCCCTTGCCATAATTCATCTCTTTCATCAAACCCGTGGGAGCATTGCAAATCTGCAACGGTACAGGCTCTGCCGGAAGTTCCCTGATATCCGCCTTACAGGCTTCACACGCCTGATAAAGGGCGTTGGATTTTGGAGCCATTGACAGATAGACTACGGCATGTGTCAGATGCACGTCACATTCTGGCATCCCAAGAAAATGACAAGCCTGGTAAGCTGCCACTGCAGTCTGCAGAGCATTGGAATCCGCCATGCCCACGTCCTCGCTGGCAAAGCGCACCAGCCGTCTTGCAATATAAAGCGGATCTTCTCCTCCGTCGAGCATCCGGCACATCCAATACACGGCTGCGTCAGGATCGCTGTTGCGCATCGATTTGTGGAGAGCGGAAATCAGGTTGTAATGCTCTTCCCCATTTTTATCGTAAAGTAGAGAACGCCTATTCATACACTGTGCAAGCACGTCTTCCTCTATGCAAAGAACGGCATGCTCATTCATCCTGCCGTTGCACACTGCCATCTCTAAGGTATTGAGCGCAGTCCGTGCGTCTCCATTGGCAAACCTTGCAATAGCCGACAGGCAGGCATCTTCAATCGCAATCTCCATATTTCCGAAGCCTTTGGGGCTTTTTAATGCATGAGCCAACAGCTGCTTGAGATCCTCTTCCTCCAATGCCTTCAAAATAAACACTTTGCATCTTGAAAGCAATGCGGAGTTAATTTCAAAGGATGGATTTTCGGTAGTGGCGCCCACAAGGATAATGCTCCCCTTTTCCACAAAAGGAAGAAATGCGTCCTGCTGCGCTTTATTAAAGCGGTGAATCTCATCCGCAAACAGCAAGGTACGGATTCCCATTTTCCTGTTTTCTTCCGCCCGGGCCATAACTTCCTTAATCTCTTTGATGCCGCTGTTTACTGCGCTGTACTCCACAAATTCCGCCTTTGTCTTTTCTGCGATAATCCTAGCCAAAGTGGTCTTCCCCACCCCAGGAGGCCCCCAGAATATCATCGAAGAAATCTGGTCGTCCTCGATTAAACGACGTAAAATTTTCCCCTCCCCAAGCAAGTGCTTCTGCCCTACATAATCGTTTAAGCTGCCTGGCCTGAGCCTGCTTGCCAGAGGCGCCGCCTGCTGCCTGTTATCGAACAAACTTAATTGTTCCATGTGTCGCACCCTCTTCCTGATCGATCTTTTATGCACAGCTTACCATATTTTTGGCATGCAATCAATCAGTAGTGGCACTGCCCTGCTACCATTCCACCACCTGGGTCGCAATCTGTTCCCGGAATCTGATATCATGTTCCACAAACAACATCGTAGGCTGATACTGTAACAACAGTTGTTCAATCTGCATCCTCGAAAACACATCGATATAATTGAGCGGCTCATCCCAGACATACAAATGCGCCGGAGTTAGAAGGCTTGCGGCAATCAGAGCCTTTTTCTTCTGTCCCTCTGAATAATCCTCGATATTTTTCTGAAACTGCACCCGTTCCATGCCTAGCTGGCGCAATATGGAGCAAAACAAGCTCTTTTCAAGATTATGCGCTGCACAAAATGCTGAAATACTGCCCTTTAACATCGAGGTATCTTGATTCACATAAGAAATCACCAGTCCAGACGCCGCCTCGCAGGTACCTGCTTCCTCAATCACGTCCCCAAGCGTCTTGACGCCTGCTTTCTGCAAGATCATTTGCATCAGCGTTGATTTGCCGCACCCATTTTTGCCATGGAGGGCGATCCTCTCTCCCTGACGCAGGGCGAACGTCAAATCCGCCGTCAAAAATTCTTCCGCTCCGGCATACTTGAAAGTATATTCTCTGAGATTTACGAGCACCTTTTTTTCATGTGCAAGAGGCATGATTTTTAACTCCACTGGTTGCTCTAGATCTGCTAAAAGCCCCTGCTTTTCTTGAATTTCCCGGTCGATCCGTTTCTCCATCTGACTAATCCGGCTCTGCATCTTCTTTGTCTTTGCGCCGATATATGCCCGTGTAGGGCGATCTGGCTCCTTTATGGGATCAAACCCAATCTTGGTGCTTTCATTTTTGTCTGCCCAGCGGCAGGCCCGCGCCGCCGCCTGTTTCAACTTGCCGATTTCTTTTAAATGCTTTTCATTTTCCGCTCTGGCAAACTGATCTTTGCGCCGCTTATTTTCCCACCAGCTAGAAAAGTTCCCAGCCTGAACTTCAATCGTCTGTCTGTTTAATACTAAGACATGATCGACGCAGGCGTCCAGCAAATCTCTGTCATGGGACACCAGGATATACCCCTTCTTTGACGCTAAATAAGATTTTACCACTTCTCTGGATTGCTCATCCAGATGGTTTGTCGGCTCATCAATCAAAAGAAAATCATTTTCACCAGAAAATAAGACCGCCAAAAGCGTTTTCGTGCGCTCTCCGGGACTTAGCGTCCCAAAAGGCCTGTATAAAATTTCCGTGCTTTCCTGCATCTCGCCTAGTTCACAGATCACCCTCCACAGCTCGCACCGGCTCTTTATTTCATCTAAGAACTCGGCAGCAGGCATCTGCATCTGTCGTTGCGTTACCAAATATGGAAAATACTCAAACACCGCCTGAGTGCTGATCTTTCCCGCATACTCATGCTTTCCCAGCAAAAGGTTCAAAAACGTGGTTTTTCCTTTCCCATTGCGTCCGATAAATCCCAGTCTCCAATCGGTATCAATCGAAAAAGATACGTTATCAAAGATATTGTCATAACTGCCCTCATAAGAAAACGTCAGACTGTTTACATTTATTTGTGCCATAAGCATCCCTCCTTCTCACGGCTCTGCGCATGGAGCTGCCGCAAAATCAGAAATCTTTAAGTCGTACAGATATTGGCAATGTGGACGTTGTATACTGCACAATCCCTGTATTTTCCAACAATCCCCATCAAAAAAGAACCATTTGCTGCCAAACAGTTCCATTACATGCCATAACCTATCTCCTCAGAGCTCCCACGAGAAAGAAACCCTGCTCATTTTTCAGCACAAAAAAAGAAAGGTTATGAGAACATAATCCACTTTTGGCAACATGACAAAACAGTATATCCACGATACTGCTTCAAAACATTCATGCGATCAAAAGTAAATTATATTCTCATCCTTTCACCTCTCTCTTTGAAGATGGAAGTATTCTAACAAATTTTATTCAATTTGTCAACAAGAATACCCTTTTTGAGTTTCCGCATTTCATAATTTCTCCCATTCTGTGCGCTTTTCAGCACATAAAGGTAGTTTGTGAAAGATTTTGATGATTCTTTCACTCTTTCCTCCATTCTGTGCGCTTTTCAGCACATAAAGGTAGTTTGTGAAAGATTTTGATGATTCTTTCACTCTTTCCTCCATTCTGTGCGCTTTTCAGCACATAAAGGTAGTTTGTGAAAGATTTTGATGATT
>OFGZ01001630.1_pt1 | contig 11314 bp, 19 predicted proteins | sample 1521871 | NCBI WGS metagenome assembly OFGZ01 (sample SAMEA3504091, study PRJEB24116) | mouse gut metagenome | biome: mouse gut; feature: mouse-associated habitat; material: faeces | place: Denmark | collected 2011
CAGGGTCGGCTTTAAGATGGAGGGAGACAAGAAGGTTCGTTTCGCCAAGGCAACCGGCGAAGTGATTGACTGATCGAAAACTGTAGAGACCACAGTTGGGAAGGAGTAAGAGAAAGTGGCAAGATTAAAGGACTTTTATAACGAGACAATCGTGGACGCCATGATGAAGAAGTTCGGATATAAGAACGTCATGCAGGTTCCGAAGCTCGATAAAATTGTGATCAACATGGGGATCGGAGAAGCCAAGGATAATCCCAAGGTGCTTGAGAATGCCGTGTCCGATATGGAGACTATCACCGGCCAGAAAGCAATCCTCACCAAGGCGAAAAAGTCAGTGGCAAATTTCAAGATCCGTGAGGGTATGAACATTGGCTGCAAGACCACTCTCCGCGGAGAGAAGATGTACGAGTTCCTTGACCGTCTGGTGAATCTGGCACTGCCCCGTGTGCGTGACTTCAGGGGTGTGAATCCCAATGCCTTCGACGGCAGGGGAAATTATGCCCTGGGAATCAAGGAGCAGTTCATTTTCCCCGAGATCGAGTATGACAAGATCGACAAGACAAGGGGTATGGACGTTATCATTGTAACCACCGCCAGGACGGATGAAGAAGCACGCGAGCTGCTGACATTGTTCAACATGCCTTTCGCAAAACAATAAGGAGGTAAATTTTTCATGGCAAAGACATCACTGAAAATAAAACAGCAGCGCAAGCCCAGATTTTCTACCCAGGCCTACACACGCTGCAAGATTTGCGGTCGTCCCCACGCATATTTGAGAAAATATGGTATTTGCAGAGTTTGCTTCCGCGAATTGGCATATAAGGGACAGATCCCCGGCGTCAAGAAGGCAAGCTGGTAGGAAGGAGGAAAAAATTATGACAATGAATGATCCTATTGCGGATATGCTTACAAGAATCCGTAATGCAAATATGGCCAAGCATGACACAGTTGATATCCCCGCTTCCAAAATGAAACTGGCTATCGCACAGATTCTTTACGATGAGGGATATATCACCAAATATGACGTAATTGATGATGGAAACTTCAAGTCCATTCATGTGACCCTGAAGTACGGCGCTGACAAGAACGAGAAGATCATTTCCGGCATCAAGAGAATTTCCAAGCCGGGACTTCGCGTGTATGCGGGCAAAGAAGATATGCCGAGAGTTCTGGGCGGCCTGGGAATCGCTATCGTTTCCACAAATGAGGGCGTTATCACAGACAAGAAAGCAAGAGAGTTAGGCGTAGGCGGCGAAGTATTAGCATTCGTGTGGTAAAGGTAAGAAGATTTTCCAAGCTGGTAAAATACGCCGGCTGACAAAATCTGAATTTCACATCGAAAATGCTTCGCATTTTCTCCGGCGCTGTGGTAGAAATATAGAATATAGGAGGTACGGGCATGTCACGTATAGGAAGAATGCCAATCGCGATTCCTGCAGGTGTTACTGTGGAAGTTGCAGAAAATAATAAAGTGACTGTAAAAGGTCCTAAGGGTACTCTGGAGAGAGTACTTCCATCCGAGATGGAGATCAAGGTGGAAGGTGCGGAGGTTACCGTATCCAGACCGAATGATTTAAAGAGAATGAAATCTTTACACGGCCTCACCAGGACACTGATCCACAACATGGTAGTCGGTGTGACGGAAGGTTTCCAGAAGAAACTGGAAGTGAACGGCGTAGGTTACAGGGCGGCAAAGGCCGGTAAGGTGCTTACCTTATCCCTTGGTTATTCCCACCCGGTTGAGATGACTGATCCTGAAGGCGTTGAGACAGTTCTGGAAGGCCAGAACGTGATCATCGTAAAGGGGATTGATAAAGAAAAAGTTGGCCAGTTTGCAGCTGAAATCAGAGACAAGAGAAGACCGGAACCTTATAAGGGCAAGGGTATCAAGTATGCTGATGAAGTGATCAGACGTAAAGTCGGTAAGACCGGTAAGAAATAACGGATAAGGAGAGTGTGAAAATGGTTAGTAAAAAATCAAGACAGGAAGTTCGTGTAAAAAAACACAGAAGAATGCGTAACCGTTTGTCCGGAACTGCTGAGAGACCTCGTCTGTCAGTGTTCAGAAGTAATAATCATATGTATGCTCAAATTATCGATGATGTAGCCGGAGTGACTCTCGCTGCCGCTTCTACTGTGGAAAAGGAAGTGAAAGCGGAGCTTACGAAGACGAATAACGTTGACGCAGCGGCGTATCTTGGAACGGTAATTGGAAAGAGAGCAGTGGAAAAAGGTATTAAAGAAGTTGTCTTTGACAGAGGCGGCTATATATACCAGGGTAAAGTAGCAGCGTTAGCTGATGCGGCCAGAGAAGCTGGCCTTACATTCTAGGAAGGGAGAAACGTACATGAAGCGTACAATCATTGATATAAGCAACATGGAATTAACGGAAAAAGTTGTTACCATCAAACGTGTTACCAAGGTTGTAAAGGGCGGACGTAATATGCGGTTTACGGCTCTTGTGGTTGTTGGTGACAGCAATGGTCATGTAGGTGCCGGCCTGGGAAAAGCTACTGAGATCCCTGAGGCCATCAGAAAAGGCAAAGAGGACGCGATCAAGAATCTGGTCAGCGTCGCAGTAGATGAAAACGGCAGTATTACACATGATTTTATCGGAAAATATGGTTCTTCAGAGGTCCTGCTTAAGAGGGCTCCCGAAGGTACCGGTATCATCGCAGGCGGCCCTGCGCGTATTGTCTGCGAACTTGCGGGAATCAGAAATATCCGTACAAAATCTCTGGGTTCCAATAATAAGCAGAACGTAGTTCTTGCGGCAGTTTCAGGCCTCAGCCAGTTGAAGACCCCGGAAGAGGTAGCAAAGAATCGTGGTAAATCCGTAGAGGAAGTTGTAAGCTAGAAAGGAGAATGAAACCCATGGCAGATAATAAAACATTGAAGATCACTCTGGTAAAATCTCCTATCGGCGCGATACCGAAGCAGCGCGCAACAGTTGTTGCAATGGGACTTCGGAAAATGCATCAGACGGTGGAACTGCCCGATAACGGAGCAACCAGAGGCATGATTCAGAAAGTAAGACACTTAGTAAAAGTAGAGGAAGCTTAAAGAGAGAAGGAGGTGTCATCAGAATGGATTTATCTAATTTGAGACCTGCGGAAGGTTCCAGACACAGTGATAATTTCAGAAGAGGTCGTGGACATGGCTCAGGTAACGGCAAGACAGCCGGTAAAGGCCATAAAGGACAGAAAGCCCGTTCCGGAGCCCCGAGAATCGGTTTTGAGGGCGGTCAGATGCCTTTATACAGGCGACTTCCCAAGAGAGGCTTTAAGAACAGAAACAGAAAAGAGATCGTAAGCATTAATATCAGTGCTCTTGAAGTATTTGAAAATGACAGCACCGTGGATGTACAGGCATTGATGGAGAAGGGGATCGTGAAAAATCCCGGAGACGGTGTGAAAATCCTTGGAAACGGAGAACTTACCAAAAAGCTGAATGTAAAAGCGGATGCTTTCAGTGCATCAGCGACTGAAAAGATTCAGGCACTTGGTGGAACAACAGAGGTATTGTAATGCTTACAACATTAAAAAATGCATTTAAAGTAAAGGAAATCAGGCAGAGAGTTCTGTATACGCTGGGGATGTTAGTGATTATCAGACTTGCTTCCCAGCTCCCTGTTCCGGGGGTTAACAGAGATTACTTTGCAAACTGGTTTGCGTCGCAGACAGGAGATGCGTTCAATTTATTTGACGCGTTTACAGGTGGATCATTCCTGAGCATGTCTGTTATTGCACTGAATATCACGCCTTACATCACATCATCGATCATCATTCAGCTTTTAACGATTGCGATTCCGAAGCTGGAAGAGATGCAGAAAGACGGTGAGGAAGGCAGAAAGAAGATCACAGCCATCACCCGTTATGTGACAGTGGCATTGGCGCTGATCGAATCCAGTGCTATGGCAATCGGTTTTGGACGGCAGGGACTTTTGCAGGAGTACAATGCATTAAATGTGATTACAGTAATTGTCGCATTGACGGCAGGCAGCGCATTCTTAATGTGGATCGGCGAGAAGATCACGGAAAAGGGTATCGGTAATGGTATTTCCATTGTCCTGACGATCAACATCGTCTCCAGGATGCCGCAGGAGCTGACCGGGCTGTTCAGACAGTTTGTGACAAGCAGAGAGATCGCGCCGGCTGTAGTGGCTGCTGTGATCATTATTGCTGTGATCGTCCTGATGGTAGTACTTGTTATCATACTGAATTCCGGAACCCGTAAGATACCGGTACAGTATGCAAAAAAGATGCAGGGCAGGAAAATGTATGGTGGAAATTCCAGCAATATTCCGTTAAAGATCAACACGGCAGGGGTCATCCCGGTTATCTTCGCATCTTCCCTGATGCAGTTCCCGGTAATCATCTGTTCCCTGTTCGGTATAAACGGCGGAACGGGATTCTGGGGCAAGGTACTTCGGGGATTAAGTTCCAGCAACTGGTGCCGGCCCAGCGAACCGATCTACAGTATCGGCCTTGTGGTATATATTGCACTTGTAATTTTCTTTGCTTACTTTTATACTTCGATCACATTCAATCCGATTGAGATCGCAGAGAATATGAAGAAGCAGGGCGGCTTTGTTCCGGGTATCAGGCCGGGTAGACCGACCAGCGAGTATCTGACAAAGATTCTTAACTATATTATCTTTATCGGTGCCTGCGGACTTACGATCGTGTGTGTGCTGCCGTTTTTCTTTAACGGTATGTTTGGCGCCAGCGTATCTTTTGGCGGTACAAGTCTGATCATTATCGTCAGCGTTATCGTTGAGACTTTGAAGCAGGTGGAATCCCTGATGTTAGTTCGCAATTACAAAGGATTTTTAAATGACTGACAGAAAATAGCGTGCAATCACTATGGGATGGAGATTCTCCATCCCATAGTCAGCATGGTGAGGATCATGTAAAAGGCGGCGCAGGTAATTTGCCGTGTGTGGAAGGGCAGGGTTATTGAAATGAAAATTATTATGTTAGGAGCACCGGGAGCAGGAAAGGGAACGCAGGCAAAGATGATTTCTGAGAAGTATCATCTGCCTCATATCTCCACAGGCGATATTTTCCGGGCAAATATCAAGAATGGTACGGAGCTTGGAAAAGAGGCAAAGGGCTATATGGATAAAGGACTGCTTGTTCCGGATGAATTGACAGTCAGGATACTCCTCGACAGAGTGGCGAAGGAAGACTGCAAAAACGGCTATATACTGGACGGTTTTCCCAGAAATATTCCTCAGGCGGAAGTGCTTGATAAAGAGCTTACCAGGTTGGGCGATAAGATCGATATTGTGATCGACATGGAAGTGCCGGATGAAAGTATTATTAAGAGGATGACAGGCAGGCGCGCCTGCACATCCTGCGGGGCGACATATCATATCGTAAATGTACCGCCCAAAAAAGAAGGAGTCTGCGATAAATGCGGCGAGGAGCTTATTCTCCGGGATGATGACAGAGAAGAGACGGTAAAAAAACGTCTGAATATATACCATGAGCAGACACAGCCCCTGATCAAATATTATCAGAAAAAAGGCGTTCTGAAGACATTTGACGGGACAAAGGACATGATGGATGTCTTTACAGAGATCACAGAAATTTTGGCATAGTGCAAAACAATACAGGGCATGGTGTCCGTATTATGCAGTAAAGAAGGCATGAGTAATGGCAGTCAGTATAAAATCAGCGAGAGAAATTGAACTTATGCGGGAGTCCTGCAGACTCCTTGAGATCGTACATGACGAGTTGGGAAAGGCGATAAGGCCCGGCATTTCCACATTGGACATTGACCGTATGGGGGAAAAAATGATCCGGGATATGGGCTGTGTCCCCAATTTCAAAAACTATAACGGTTATCCGGCTTCCATCTGTGTTTCGGTCAATGACGAGGTCGTACATGGGATCCCCCACAAAGACAGAATACTGTTGGATGGAGATATTGTAAGTCTGGATGCCGGACTTATTTACAAAGGCTATCATTCTGATGCGGCAAGGACTTATGCAGTCGGAGAGATAAGCGAAGAGGCCAGGCTTTTAATAGAAAGAACCCGCCAGAGTTTCTTCGAGGGAATTAAGATGGCGAGGCCGGGAAATCATCTCCATGATATTTCCAACACCATCGACAGTTATATCAGCCAGTTTGGCTACGGTATCGTCAGAGACCTTGTGGGCCACGGTATCGGGACTTCTCTCCACGAGGATCCGCAGATTCCGAATTTTAGGCAGAGAAAAAAAGGCGTGAAGTTAATGCCGGGTATGACACTTGCGGTGGAACCCATGATCAATCTGGGACGCGCTGATGTGGAGTGGCTGGAGGATGACTGGACGGTTGTGACGGAGGACGGAAGCATCTCCGCCCACTATGAGAATACGATACTGATCACAGAGGGTGAACCGGAGATTCTGACACTCAGTCATCTGCCGTGAGAAGACAGAAGAGCTGAACCAATGTTATTCAGTTAGCTATCCAGGCCGGGAACGGACATAACGAAACAACATGGATAGCTGAACTGTAACAGTTGATTTGCAGATTGTTGGTAAGGTGCAGGAGATTTGGCGCAACCGGAATAAGAACGGAAACAGAGGTTATACATGACAGGCTGCATGGCGTTATCCCTTGCGGGGCATGACAGAAATAAAATATATCTTATTGTAGGCGAAGAAAAAGAGTATGTGTATCTTGCGGATGGGAAAAGAAGGACCTGCAAAAATCCGAAGAAAAAAAACAGGAGACATATTCAGATTATGAAAAAGTATGAGAATCCGGAAGTGACGAAAAAGCTGCTTCGGGGTGAGAGTATTGATGCAGGCATCATTATTCAGGAGGTTAAGGCATGTCAAAAGCAGATGTAATTGAAATTGAAGGAACAGTGGTGGAGAAATTACCGAATACCATGTTTCAGGTAGAACTGGAAAACGGACATAAGGTATTGGCCCATATCAGCGGTAAGTTACGGCAGAACTTTATTCGTATTCTTCCCGGCGATAAAGTGACACTGGAGCTTTCGCCTTATGATCTGTCCAAGGGAAGAATTATCTGGAGGGATAAATAAGAATAATTACGAGCCCATTGAAGCGAGTAATTATTCGCTGCTTCTCGATATGCGGAGCATATTGAGAAGATTCCCGTATTATAAGGGATTCTTGGATAAAATATACTTGCATTAGCGGTATGAATATGATACAATGAGAAACGGTCTTTTTGAAAGGAGGGAAAACGATGAAGGTTAGATCATCAGTAAAACCGATTTGCGAAAAGTGCAAAGTTATTAAGAGAAAAGGAAAAATCAGAATAATCTGTGAGAATCCAAAGCATAAACAGGTACAGGGATAAGAGCCTGTTCCATTGTTGACGTGCTCGGCAATGCCGACGCGCTCAGCATTTTACTTTTTGATACCGATAGGTATTCGGAAAGGCTGGATTATTCTAGCTGGCGGCATGAGGACAGAAGGCAAAGTGACCGGACGCCCCCTGATAGAGGTGCGGAAGGCGAAGCATACTGGCCGTTGCTTAGCCCAGTCAATTAGTAACTTAACCATGTAAAGCAAATCCAAAGAAACAGAGAAAATGGAGGAAAAATGGAATGGCTCGTATTTCAGGTGTAGACTTACCCAGAGACAAACGTGTCGAAATCGGACTCACCTACATTTATGGTATTGGACGTGTGAGTGCAACAAAGATCTGTGCAGCGGCGAAGGTAAATCCGGATACCCGTTGTCGTGATCTGACAGACGAAGAAGTAAAGAAAATCAGCGAAGTGATTGATGCAGATTATATGGTAGAAGGTGATCTCAGAAGAGAAGTTGCGCTGAATATCAAGAGACTTCAGGAAATTGGATGCTATCGCGGTATCCGTCACAGAAAAGGGCTTCCTGTTCGTGGTCAGAATACCAAGACCAATGCAAGAACAAGAAAAGGTCCCAAGAGAACCGTAGCGAATAAGAAAAAGTAAGGCGCTGAAAGCGTGAGGTTCTCTTTGAGAACGCGTAGCGAATAAGAAAAATAAGAAGAAATAGCAAACGACGCATAGTAGAAAGAAAGTAGGTTAGTTTAAAATGGCAAAAAAAGTTACAGCAAAAAAAGTGACAAAAAGACGTGTCAAGAAAAACGTTGAACATGGACAGGCACATATTCAGTCTTCCTTTAATAATACAATCGTCACATTGACGGATACGGAAGGCAATGCGCTCAGCTGGGCAAGTGCTGGTGGTCTTGGTTTTAGAGGTTCAAGGAAATCTACTCCGTATGCAGCACAGATGGCATCAGAAACAGCGACGAAGGCAGCGCTTGTACATGGTCTGAAGAAAGTTGATGTTTTTGTGAAAGGTCCTGGTTCAGGACGTGAAGCAGCGATTCGTGCGCTCCAGGCATGCGGACTGGAAGTACTGAGCATTCGCGACGTAACTCCGGTTCCTCATAACGGATGCCGTCCGCCCAAGCGCCGTCGTGTATAGTGTTTTTTGACGTTGGAAGAATGTACGAAAGTATTGTAAACAATGTATGGAAAGAGAGGAAAATAATTAAATGGCAGTAAACAGAGTACCAGTACTGAAAAGATGTCGTTCCCTGGAGCTTGATCCGACTTTTTTGGGATATGATAAGAAATCCAGGAGGAAATCTTCCAGAGCAGGAAAGAAGATGAGTGAGTATGCCCTGCAGCTTCGCGCAAAGCAGCAGGCTAAATTCATCTACGGCGTTCTGGAGAAACCCTTCAGAAATTATTATAACAGGGCTGAGAGAATGAAAGGACGTACAGGCGAGAACCTGATGATCCTGTTGGAGAGAAGATTGGACAGCGTTATCTTCAGAATGGGTTTTGCGAGAACAAGAAGAGAGGCAAGACAGATCGTCGGCCATCAGCATGTTCTTGTGAACGGTAAGGCTGTACAAATCCCGTCCTATCTGGTTAGCGCCGGTGATACGATTGAGATCAGGGAGAAATCCAGAGAATTACAGAGATATAAAGATATCGTAGAAGTTACAGGCGGGAGACTTACTCCGGAATGGATGGAGGTAGATCTGGACGCTCTGAAAGGCACGATTAAAGCACTTCCTACAAGAGAAATGATAGACGTACCTGTTGATGAGATGGCTATCGTCGAGCTGTATTCGAAATAATCGTAATCGTTCATAAAAGGAGGGTGTTTACTGTGTTTGATTTTGAAAGACCTAATATTGAGGTTGTAGAAATCTCTGATGATAAAAAGTATGGCAAATTAGTAGTAGAGCCGTTGGAAAGAGGTTATGGTATTACACTTGGTAACTCTCTCAGAAGAATTATGCTTTCTTCCCTGCCCGGTACGGCTGTGAGTCAGGTGAAATTTGATGGTGTGCTGCACGAATTTACGACGATTGAGGGCGTAAAAGAGGATGTGACAGAGATCATCATGAACATTAAAAGCCTTGCGATCAAAAATAACAGCGAGAGCAATGAACCTAAGACAGCGATTATTGATTTTCAGGGAGAAGGCGTTATCCATGCTTCCGATATTGAGGTGGATCAGGATATTGAAATCATGAATCCGGATCAGGTTATCGCCACATTGAGCGGCGGAAAAGACTCCAAGCTGTATGTGGAGCTGATGATCACAAGAGGCAGAGGATATGTAGGCGCTGAAAAAAATAAAAGCAGCGATATGTCCATCGGTGTGATCGCAATCGATTCGATCTACACACCGGTGGAGCGGGTTAATGTCACTGTGGAAAATACCCGTGTCGGCCAGATGACAGACTATGATAAGCTGACGATGGATGTCTACACAGACGGTACACTTGCGCCGGACGAGGCGGTAAGCCTTGCGGCAAAAGTGCTCAGTGAGCATTTGAGTTCCTTCATTGATCTCTCTGAGAACGCAAAATCTGCCGAGGTTATGGTGGAGAAGGAAGACGATGAGAAGGGCAAAGTTCTGGAGATGAGTATTGATGAGCTGGAGCTTTCAGTTCGTTCCTACAACTGTCTGAAACGCGCGGGAATCAATACCGTAGAAGAACTGACAAACAAGACACCCGATGATATGATGAAAGTCCGCAATCTGGGACGGAAATCGTTAGATGAAGTGCTGGCGAAACTGAAAGAGTTAGGCCTTCAGTTAAATCCCAGCGAAGAATAAAGGAATGTTTGGTTATGCCGCCGGCGGTAATGCCAAAGGGTTCGCGCCTGTGCTCAAAGATGGAAATTATAAACTAACATTTGATAAGTAAGTCCAAAGGGCGTTGTCATTTGTTCCACCAATGAGGGTAGCCTACATAAGCTTGTAGGTGATGTGTCCTCACAATGAAAGGAGCCTATTATGGCAGGTTATAGAAAACTCGGAAGAACATCAGATCAGAGAAAAGCATTATTAAGAGGTCAGGTGACATCATTAGTTGCAAGCAAGGACGGCAGGATCATCACGACAGAGGCTAGAGCAAAGGAAGTCCAGAAGATCGTTGAAGGACTGATTGCATTGGCAGTCAAGGAAAAAGATAACTTTGACATGGTGAAGGTCACAGCAAAAGTTCCCAGAAAAGATGCTGATGGCAAGAGAGTCAAAGAGGTAAAAGATGGAAAGAAAGTGACCATCTATGATGAGGTGGAGAAGGAGATCAAGAAAGATCTGCCTTCCAGGCTTCATGCGAGAAGACAGATGATGAGGGTGCTTTATCCTGTCAAGGAAGTGCCTAACACACCTGCAAAGAATGCTGGCAAAAAGAAGAATACGAAGGAAATTGACCTTGTAGCAAAGTTATTTGATGAAATTGCACCCAAGTATACCGGACGCAACGGCGGATATACCAGAATCATCAAAATTGGTCAGCGTAAGGGCGACGGTGCTATGCAGGTAGTGCTTGAGTTTGTATAATAGAAAACCGTATTTTGTATGCAGATGCGCTCCCAGCCTTTGGGGGCGTTTTTGGCATAATTTATCATGAAATTGGTAATCATTCAGAAATATAGGAGTTGTGCTCTTATATTTCTGAATGACGACCAGTGTAACTGAATTTTAATAGTCTGTGCACGGGAAGTGTAGTGGGATTATTGAGAGGGATGTGTATATGATGAATCAAAAAGGCAAGATGACAAGGAGAGAAGCATGTTACTTTCTGGGCATTGGCGAGAATGCCTCGGAGGAACAGATTAAAAGAGCATACCGGTATAAGGCAAAACTGTATCATCCAGATGCAAATCCAGATGGAGATACAAAAGAATATTATATCAAAGTGCAGGATGCATACGAGTATTTGATCAACAATCCAAATACCGTACAGCCATCCACAGCCAAAGCACAGCCAGCAGGCAGCAATACTGGAGGCTGGCAGTACAATACGCCGTTTGCTG
>OFGZ01001632.1_pt1 | contig 11303 bp, 14 predicted proteins | sample 1521871 | NCBI WGS metagenome assembly OFGZ01 (sample SAMEA3504091, study PRJEB24116) | mouse gut metagenome | biome: mouse gut; feature: mouse-associated habitat; material: faeces | place: Denmark | collected 2011
GGACTGAAAAAACTTTTTTATTCCTCTGATTCCACTTTTCCTTTGGTTTCCTGAAATGGCAATTTTGCATCTTTAGATAACTTCTGAAATCCATTCTCATCTGTCACTCTTTTCCAGCCTCTTTGTGTCCCATACTTAGGAAATCTATGAGAAGATACTTTTTCCCAACCAACAATACTATGATTCATTATCTTGTTAATTTCCTTTAATTCCCAATCCTTTGGCGTATCAAACTCATGAGAAAAGGCTTCTTTATAAATCATCATACTACATACATAGTTTTCTGATAATTCATCTAACCATATCTGAATAATTCCAACCTTTGCATCTTCTGGCATAAACTCTTTCTGTAATTCTTTTAAATATTCTTCTGTTTCCTTTGATAACTTTAGTTCTTGTATCCCATTTCGATAGAGTTCCATTGCCTCTGCCCATGCCTGTTGGAAATATTCTCTTGCCTCTGTTTCATTTTCAAGAATATGTTTCTTTACTCGTTCTGGGTGTACCAACACAGGTGCAAATCTTCGGTTTCCTGTACGATCCAAAGGCAAAAAATCCATACTGTTAGAAGTTCCTACAAAAACACACTGTCTTGGTCTGTCCTCTGGATGTGTTTCATATGGTATTTTATAGGTTTCCTTCTGTCTGCTGAGAAAAGACTTAATATCTTCAATACTTTTTGCATTGACAGTTGCCATCATTTCTGACATTTCTATAATCCAATGTCCCTGTAATTTTCGATACACATTCTCATCATCCATTCGTTTCAAATCATCAGAAAACCATTCGTCATGAATAGCAAGGAAACGAAAGAACGTAGATTTTCCTGCACCTTGTCCGCCCACCAAACATACCATAATTTCAAATTTACACCCTGGTTCATAGACTCTATGAATAACCGCCGGCATTAAAAGACGCATAATTTCCTTTGTATAAGTATTTTCATCTGCCCCTAAATACTTTGGCAACAAAGAAGAAATACGTGATTCCCCATCCCATCTTAAGTGTTCTAAATATTCTCGAATCGGATGATACTTATTTTCATTTGCAACTATATTCATTGCCTTATTGATATTTCGATCATGTTTTAGTCCATAGTTCTTTTCCAAATACCACTGAATTTGATATACATCAGTATCGGTTAAACTAGAAGAAGTTCGATTCCAGCCAAGATCGCCCACTACATCTATTTTTCCTGATAACTCATTTTTGCGAATTGCACCTTTTAATAATGGATCACGTTGTAATACCACCATACAATTATTGATTGTCTGACAAGTGATTCCTTTCTCATTTCTTGCTAAATAAGCCTGTATATCTTCTATTGTACTCATTTCCTGATCCAAGACTTCCCCTATTTCGTTCCATAAGGTGTTTTCTACTTGTCTGAACTCTTTCTGCAACTTCTTCCACCTCTTTTCTTCCTTTCAGAAATAACTCTTGTTTTTCTTCTATGCTCCCAAAACATAAAATATCTAACCAATATTCCATCACTGGTTCTGCATGTAGTAATGTTGCATAATCCTCTGAAAATACCATTTCTGGTGGTTGATCTTTCAAAAAAATACCAACCTGTTCGATTTCTAATAAACAATCCTTTAATTTCTCTATGGTTTGATTACACCATTTTTTAAAACGATCTTTAATACGAAAAAGATGTGCCTGTTCTGCCTTTACTTCCCGAAACCGTTTCTTTTGTAATCTATCTAATTTTACTTTTCCTTGAATTGGTAAATGAAACTCGTCTATCAGTTTGAGTGCTGCTTCATATTGTGACAATCCAAACATACGAGAAATATAATCTATCACATCTCCACCAACACCACAACCAAAACAATGATAATTTCTGTCTAACTTCATACTTGGATGCTTCTCTTCATGAAACGGACAACAAGCAAATCCATTTCTTTTTACTTGTAATCCATAAAATTCTGCCACTTGCCTTGTGGTCAGGTATTCTTTTACTTCCAAAAAAATATTCAATTTTCAAAGTTCCTCCTTTTCATTTCGGAGAGCCTTTGTTATAATAAATTTGCTAAGTTTATTGTAAAAAGGCTCATCCTTTTTACTCCTTGCTCCTGATGGTAACAGGAGCAATTTTATTTTGAATTCATTTCCAATAACTGCTTTATCAGCTCCAATAACATTTTTTCATCTTCTGTATTGCCTTCTTTTAGATGTTCCAGTATCTGCTCCAATGCCTTTGCTACTCTAGCTGACAAATAAGTACCAGCAACTATACTTACTTCCTGCCCCAAGATAGATTTCCTATAATATTCCCCCTTAGAAAGACCAGATAAAAGAATCTTTGCTTCTACTTGACTTTTTTCTTCATCGCTTAGCCAAAAGGCAATCGTATTGTGCCGAAACCGATCCTTTCTTTCACACGCCATGTTCTTCCCCTCTTTCCACTTTTCCGAGCCTATCTGCAATCTTTTTTTGTGCATCCATTGGCTGATGACAATATGTTTCAATCGTAGTGGTAACTTTTCCATGTCCTAATCGTTTGGCAATTTCAATTGGACTAAATCCCATCTGGACAAGCATACTTGCATGGCTATGTCTGGTACAATGAACCGTAATCTTTTTTACTCCTGACAATCTAATTCCTTTCTCCATTTCATGTTCAAAAAAACTTTTCGTTCTTCCTGCAAATAGTCGTGTAGTTGGTCTGGCTCGATATAGGGTTGCCATATATTCCTTTAATGCTTCTTGCAATTCCTGATGAATCGTAATCACTCGTATCGAACTTTCTGTCTTAGGTGCAGTAATCAAATCTTCTCCATCAATCCTTGCCAGAGATTCATCTATGGTAATTGTTCCTGTTTCAAAATTCACATCTTTTACTTGTAAGGCTAAAAGTTCGCCTAATCGAATCCCTGTCCAGAATAAAATCTGAAACGCTATCCAAGAATCTTGTTTATCCATAATCGCATCGGAAAATTTTTGGAACTCTGTTAAAGTCCAATAGGGTCTTTCCTCCGCCCTGCTTTTTCCCATACTCCCTGCTTTCCGACAAGGATTAGAACGTAATTCATAAAAATTAACTGCATAATTCATAATTGCACTTAATTGATTCTGTATGGTTTTTAAATAAGTAGGTCGAAATCCTTTTTCCATCATCTCTCCCTGCCATTTCCGAATCATAGGAGCTGTAATTTCATTGATAGGTGTCTTTCCAAAATAGGGAAGTATTTTATCTTTCATAACATACTCTTTTTGTTTCATAGTCGTTTTTCTCAGACGCTTTTCCATATCTGTTTTGTAAATCTCCCAAAAATCAGCCAATGTCATAGTTGGATCAGAAGACTGTTGTAACAAAAAACGTGCATACCATTCTTCTGCTTCTTTTTTTGTTTGAAATCCTCTTTTCTGTTACTTTCTTTTTGTTCCTGTCCAGTCAGTCCAACGGTACTGTATTCTCCATGTACCATTGGGATCTTTTTTTGCACTACAGCTCATGCACTTACCTCCTTTGTCCCTCCATACCATTTTTCTTTGAAATACTCCACTGGAATCTTCCCTGCAATGGTAAGAAACCCTTTTCCTGCTAAATCCTTATTCATTTCTCTCAGGATTTTGTAAGCCTTTCTCATGCTTACTCCTAACATGGTAGCAACTTCTTCTGCATTGTAATAAACCTTTTCTTTCATATGATTGTTCTCTTTTTATATCTTTTGATTTTGTTTCGTTTCTTTTGATACACTTATTATATTACCGTATCTTTTGATGCGTGTCAATCATTTTTTTCATATATCTTCCTTTTTTTCGTATCTTATGATATGATTAAATTACATTTGATACTTTCCTATTAGTAAGGATAGCTTTAAAACAGGAGGCATATATTATGACAGTTGGAGAAAATATACGACGTATCCGAAAAGAACGTGGTCTTACATTAAAACAATTAGGTGATATGGTAGGCGTTAGTGAAGCCTATATTCGTGCTTATGAAAGTGGTAGAAGAAACCCTAAATTAAAATCGTTAGAAACTTTAGCACAAGCACTTGCCGTTAATGTGGAAGTATTGACTAACTCCGATTTTGATGGTATTAAAGCCATGCACAGGCTTTTTCAAGTATTCCGTCAATATGATGGACACCTTTTTGAATATCAAGATCAAGATGGAAATGATATAATTGGTATTAGTTTTGGAACATTAACTTTGATGCGGTCATGGTTTGACCGTTATGAAAACTATTTACAAGAAGTAGAGAAATGCAATTCTATTAAAGATGTAAAGAAGCGTGGAGAAGCCTTACTAAAAGCAGAAGCAGATTTCAATGTCTGGATGGACATTTACCCAGAATCAGAATCCTTCCCTATGAATCTTCAGATTCAAAAGACACATGATGAATTTATGGATAAGATTGGGTTGAATCCAAAAGAGGAAAAATAAATGATATAAAATAATCTGTTTTTATATCCGAATGTTAAAAAAATAGAAGGTTATTTATATTTGGGGTGATGACATGGACAATGAATCGATTTTGGAAATTATCAGTAAGAACATTAAATCAACTGAAGTAGATGATAAGCTAAAAATATGTGATTTCAGAAAATTACTATATAAGGAATTACACCGAGATTTCTCTTACAAATATGCTGAACTTATTAGAAAGTTATTCGCAATCGAGGTAAAAGAACGCGAAGCTCTTTGTAGTTATGATTCAAACGTTGCAAGAGAAATTGATAATACTTATGATTGCCCACTTTCTATAATATGTAGTACCTATCTACTTTATCGTTTGGGCGATTTAAATGATGTAAAATCTATATGGAATGCAAAATGCATTGACTATGATTCATATTTTGAAATTGATGGTCAGTTTTTAGTAGGAGCAGGAGTGGATGAAACAATTGCATTTCTTCGTAGAAAAAAAGGAAGAATAGCAAAATTTATTATAAAAGATATTAAAAGGTATAAGAAACAAGGGGCTTTTGAGCAATTAGCATATACTAACTGGAAAAATTGTATGAACAAAATGATGGACAATCTTTGAATCAAATAAGCATAATCTATAGTTTGTCTTTTCGAACTAATTTAGAGTCATTCAATTTGGGTAGTTAAAAATTATAACTTATTTTAGTTGTATCAAAATAAAAATCTGTACCCAAATCGTACCCAAACGCAAAATAAAAATCGCTACAAAGCTGATAAACTCTAGCTTTATAGCGATTTTACTATTTACTCGAACTCGGCGTGTTCTTTGTTGTCATTAACTATATTTGTTTAAGTTTTATGCAAATACACACCTATTTTTATATCAACTACATCATTTATTATGGCTTGCTGATTTTCTGTTGCCAAAATGTTGCCACGCATTTATTATAGCAAATCCCCACAGATTAGCAAGCCATTTTTCAAATATTACGCAGTAAAAACCCATTTTTGAGGATAATGGTATAAAATATCGTTCTGCATTTATTTACGTCCTAAAGGTCTTGCAAAATAAGACTTTCAAAAGGGCTAAAGCGTAACATATTCAACACATATTTTCTCTTTGAACCTCCTTATCACTAAAGAAAATATTATTCTACTTCCTTCAAAACTATAACCCATCTGGCAGTTCCAAAAGCGATTTTACTCTATTTATATCTTTTTCTGATTGCCCTTTCATTGTTATCTGTGCCAATGAAATGATAATATTCTTTAGATCTCCATATGCTTCATCTGTATAAACATCCTCATACTCTCTTATCCTATTCATTATCGCTAATACGAATTTTAAAAATTGAATTGGTATTACCAAGTCCGAAATATCATTCCACCCTGTTATATTTCCATAAGAACGTGCTATTGCCTCCATTTTTCTATCACATATTCCTTTACAAACGCAATAAACTTCTGTATATTTATTCTTTCCAGCATTACATCTATAGTAGTCCATATCCTGAACAAATACGACTATTCCTTCATATTTATCCAACATATCCCTGTGAAGCAAATCTTTTCCGCACACCTTACATCGTAATGGTTCATATTTTGACAATAAATTGGAAGGTGATTTTAATTCTATTTCGTTATAGGATTGTGGAAAGAAACGCCTTATCAATTTATTAACTGCTCTATTTTCTAATAAAATTCTCTCTATCTTTTCTCTGTCAAATATTTCTATCTGATATTTATCTTTTAATGCCTCAAACTTTCTATTTAGTGGCGAACTAACAACCGTAGAATAAAAGCCAATAAATCCATCACAGCGATGAAATTGTATTCTATCTGATATATCTTCTTCATCGCTCACATTAACTGCTGAACCACTATGAATTTTATGTTTACAACTAACTAACCAACGTATCTCTGTATCATTTATAATGCCCGTCCGCTTTTCAGAAATGATTATATCTCTTCCACCGTCCTGTCCTCTGTCTGGATCTTCAAGAACAAAAAAACCTAATGCATGAAAAAACTCGCGAGCAAATAATTCAAAAACATCTTGATTTCCATTTGCGACATTGGCTTTGGGGATCTCTTTAAAATCTATAATAGCCATAACTCATCTCCTCATTATATCATTGGCAACAATTCTACATTTTGAAATAAAAAACTCTTTTTAGATAAAGCAAGTAACCTTATGAACTATCTTTCACATAAAATAAATGATATACCTTTTACGCCATTTTTATGTTCGGAACGGCTTATAAAATAAAACATTCCAAAAAGCTAATGTGCAACAAATTCAACACGCATCTTCTCTTTGAGTGTCCTTATTACATGGTGCTAGCACCATGTAAATACTACACATACGGAAAAACAGGGACAGTGCTACCTACCCCTATGCTTTTCTTTCCTTTTCTGCTGTTTCAGTTCAAACTGCCGTTGTTTTTCTGTTTCTCGCTGTTCCCGGCTCACAGTCTTTCGTTCAGTTTTCAACTGCTCCTGCTGTAATTTCAAAGCCTGTTGCGATTTTGTGCCTATCCCGGTATTCTGTACCTGTTTCCGTACCCCTCTTTGTATCCGTTTAGGATTGCGGCTAGTTTCTTTTACATCAGTTGCCACAGCCGGACTAAATCGTAGCTGATAGTAATTTCTCAGAACGAAATCGTATATTTCATAATCTTTTGGTTCTGCGCCAAATGTAACCTTACACGCAGACAATTTATTATCTGATATTCGTTCAAAAACACCTACCCAAAATGGTTCCTCAAAAAATACTGTCAAACTACCCGATACTTTATCCATGACAATTCCTCCTTAAAATGATTGTGATGAACAAAGAACGGACGACCCTAAGGAGGGAGGGCTACTTACACCCAAATGGTGCGACTGGACTACCTACCAGTTCTGCAAGATTTCCTTGCGTTGTGTTTTTATCTTTGCCCCTATATATTACCACATAACCGCCTACTTTTCCATAAAAATGTGACAATCCGCTTGATACTGCGAACTGCCACATTATTACCTTACCCTTATTTGCATTAACTTACATGGTGCTAGCACCATGTTCAAATTCATTACTAAGGAAAATGTTATCTCTATTTCCTTGCAAATTAAACTTTAGCCTATTACTTTTTTCATCCAAGCATTTAAAAAGGCAAGCTGTTCTTCCGTATGAAACCAATGCTCCCCATTTTCCATAACAGTAAGATGTGCATTATGATTACCAGTAAATTCACTCACTGTTTGACGGGATACAAGGTTATCATTTCCCGCATATAAGATTTCTGTGGGAATATTCCATGTTATAGGATTTTCTCTGACAAAACATAAATATTTCCATGACAATGTTTCCCCAAAGTCTGTAGGAATTTCGCCTTTCTCGCACAAATCTTTTTCTGATACATTTACCCAACTCATCATATCAAGTATAAGACGTTCCATATCAAGTACAGGCGATATAAATAAAGCCTTTTCAATATCACAAGCCTGTAATGTATGCATTGCAAAATAAGCCCCTATACTGTTCGCAATCAGATAAATTTTATCATATCTTTTATGTGCTTCGTCATAGACCGTTTGAATCTGATTTTGCACAATCCACGGAAGATAGTCGTTATAATCCACCCCTATCATATCAAAACCAGTGCAATTCTTTTTATACTGTTCGGCTTCTAAATAACTTCCGCCTTTTCCATGAATATATAAGATTACCTTTTTCAAAATACCACCTCTTTCAATTCTGATTTATAGCCATACTCCCCAATCCCCATATTGAAACGTCCCGCTTCCATGATGAAGTTTTCCATCTGCCCTAAGACTTCTAAACGCATCCCGCATACGGATTAAGATTTCCGGCTGTATATCCAGTGAATGATGTCCCGGAAATACTTCTTTCACAGGTAATGCCGCAACTTTTTCCAATGAATCAAGATAGCTCTTCGGGTCAGTAGACGGGTAATATGCAAATAATATATCTTTATAAACCAAATCGCCTGTAAATAAATATCCCCTGCTTTTCTCCCAAAAACATAAATGCCCCGGAGAATGTCCGGGTGTATGCAGCACTTCAATTTCCCTACCGCCAATATCAATCATATCATGGTCTGCCAGCACTTTTGTCGGCATACCTTGAAATAATTCATAATTATCCACACAGAAACTGTCAGGCAAATCACAGCGGTCTATGACCATCTCTCTAATTGTTCCGATTGACAAAGGAAACTTACCATTCAGCCACTTCAATTCATCAGCGTGGGCATAAAAATCTGAAAAATACTTATGTCCCCCGATATGATCCCAGTGAATATGTGTAGCCACTGCCGTAATGGGTTTATCGGTAAGTTTCAACACTTCCTCATATATATTGGAAATGCCAAGCCCTGTATCAATAAGCAGGCTTCGCATATTTCCATTCAGCAAATAACAATGCGTTTCCTCCCAATGTCTATATTCACTGATAATATATGTATTTTCATCAATCTCATCTATCGTAAACCAGTTATCCATTATTTCACGCTCCTTAAAATCTCAATAAATTTATAGTTTCTCTATCTCTGCCAAAGAATTTTGAATATCCTTACAGACCAATGGCTGCATACTGTCAGCATAAATTGATATATCCGCTTTTTTCAGTGCAGAAACAATATCGCTCTTTAACTCCGGCTTATTTTTTGCAATCAAAGGCAGCAATTTTATACACTGCCTTGCAGTTATCGGTTTCACATCCTCTATATGCTTCAAATATTCGTCGATGATTTCATCAATTTTATTATCCCTATCCCATTTGGCGTTATAGGCAATCAGTATCAGTCCTCTTGTCCGTATATAAGAATTATCGCTATCTATCATATCGGCTAGCTTATCCATATAGCAGTATATTTTATCCGATTCCTCACATTCCTTTTGTAACGCTTGTAATGCTTTATATGCAGTACTATTATTCTTATCAAAAAGCAGCGCAAAATTCTCCTCAACATTTATTTTCATTCTTTTTCATCTCCCATCTAAAATCACGCTTTCGATTATATCACTTTTTCCCAATGTCTGCCACTATAAAATATAGGGCATAGCAACCGCCACGCCCCACATTTTTTATCGTTCCAACGACTTCTCAATCTTCCATCTCTGCCCTTTCAAGTCATTCTGCTTTTCATACAGACTGTTCCGCTCCTTGCAAAGTTCTTTCATGCGCTCCAACTGCGCTCGCACTCCCTCCCGGCAATCCGGCTCTATCTTCTTATATTCCCCGGTCAGATTACGGATTGTATGTTATTCGTCTTAATCTGCTCCGACACACATATCCAGTCAATCAGATTCCTCATTTCCATATCCGTATCATATAATTCTGTTTCTGTCAAAATCTTTGCACACAGCCGCACCATGACTTTCTTTTCCATATCCGTCATATCCAATCAATCCTCTCTTTCCTACTGGCTCATTTCAAAGGCACGTTTCGGGCGTTTAATTGCCCTCTCCGCCTGTTCTAACGCCTTTGACCGTTCTACTATCAACTGCACCTGTTCCCTGCCGAAATGACGCTCCAAACGCCCCAAATCAGACGCTTTTTCCTGCAATCGGTCTATGGTGTCGCTCTGCTCCATGACCTTATCCGTCAAGCGGCTAATCTGTTTCTGTTGTCCGTCCACTTTGGCGGTCAGCTTCTTGCTTTGCTCTGCAAGCTGTACGCATTTGATAGTCAGATTTTTTACCACTTCTTTCAATTTCTCCACAAGCGGTAAAGCCTTTTTATCCCGGTATGCCTTTGCGCTCATCAATGCCCCCGGCTCTGCCAACTGCCATTTCACATCTTCATCATAGGCGTGAATATTGCGCTCCATGACTTCCTTTGACTGCACCATTTTGTTAAGTTCCTGCTGTAACTTTTTCTGCTGTTTCTCCAATTTTTCATTTTCAGACAGCAGCTTTTCCTTATCTTCTGTCAGCGTTTCCGTCTGCTCTTTCAAAAGAAGATTTGTAGCGGAAAGTTCTGATACTTCCTGCCGGATCGCTTCGCCCTCTTTCCGTATCTGCTCCGTTTCCTGCCCTGCCGCTATCTGCTGATGAAAAATAGAGGATAATTCCTCTTTACTGCCGAAGATTGTCTGTTCCAGTTCTGCAACTTCTTTCTGCCGCTCCTGCTTTTCAAAATCAAGTACCGACAAATGTTTCTCATGTGTTCCCTTTTTCTCCCACTCAATATCATGCTTGAGCATAATCTCCGCAAGACGTTCCTTTTCTACCGCTACCCACTGGTTACGCTCCGTTTCACTCCTTGTGCCGCCTTTGAAGCCGAGTTCTGCCAGTGCCTTTTTTAATGACACTCTTGTTTCAAGCCCTCTTTTGCTTCCAGTCGTATAAGGTATAAAATCTATATGCAGATGTGGTGTTGCTTCATCCATATGGAGATGTGCCGAAAACACTCTCAATGTGGGATTGCGCCGCTGAAAATCCTGCATATATTCGTCAAGTATTTCTGCCGCAAGCTGTCCGTCTTTTGTCTTTGCCCCCATATCGTCTTTATTCCCAATTTGTAAAATAATCTCATGGAATGGCTTCTCCTGTTTGCCGGAACAGATTTTCTCATAGTAATTATCAATCCTGCGGTCACTTCTGGTCTGCTTCTCATTGTACCGGGCAAGTGCTTCATCAAATAATTCGTGGTATACGTCTTTGATATTTTCGTTGCAGTATTCCACATTCAGACAACTCCGCTCCGGGTCAGTGTTCTTTGCATGGAATTTTCTGCTGTTATGGTTGACAGAGCCTTTCCCTGTCATAACGCTGATAGTCCGCTTCAATCAATTTCCCTTTCTCCCTATCGGGTAATGAGCGCCGGATACGGCGCATAGCCTTTGTTACTTTCTGCGAAAGTAACGCAAAAGCACTTTCGACAGGCTACGCTCTATCAAAAGTGCCTTTG
>OFGZ01001637.1_pt1 | contig 11268 bp, 14 predicted proteins | sample 1521871 | NCBI WGS metagenome assembly OFGZ01 (sample SAMEA3504091, study PRJEB24116) | mouse gut metagenome | biome: mouse gut; feature: mouse-associated habitat; material: faeces | place: Denmark | collected 2011
GTCTCCGCCCTGCTCAGCGGAATGCTTCTGTGCCGCCTGTGCAGGGACCGGGGAACCGTCCCCGCCGGGAAGCGGAGGGCGGTCCGGACCGTCTCTTTCCCGCAGGCCCTTACCGCCTCCGTCTCCGGAGCCATGCAGTCCATGCTGAATATCTGCGCTTTTGTAGTCCTCTTTCGGGTTTTGGCGGCGCTGCCGCCGGTTCCGCTGCCTTTTCCGGTGCTGGGCGCATTGGAAATGGTCTCCGCCGCCGCCGCGCTTCCGGCGGGCAGAGCGGCTTTTCCCGCTGCCGCTGCCGCTGTGGGCTGGGGCGGGCTTTCGGTTCACTGCCAGGCTATGTCCCTCGCCGCTCCGGCGGGCCTCTCCTTTCGCTGGCATTGGCTGGGGAAAGCGGTTCAGGCGGCGCTGTCCTTTCTGCTGGCCTCGGCCCTGCGGAACTTCATCGGATTGTAGTTTCCTTCCGGTCCGCCGGGATGCCGCCGGACTTCCGTCGATTTTGGGCGGAAGTCCGGCATTGCTGTCTCCTGGGTTCCCGGAAGCCGGCTTTACCGGCCCAATGAGAGAAAATACGGTCGAATATAGTCCGATTTGACTTTTCAGGAATATTTTTACATTTTTGTCGAACGAAATTCAGGCTTTTTAAGGCGGAAATTCCAAGTTTCGACTTGTGTTTTCTGTCTGTTTATGGTAATTTGTAAACAAGGCGCAACGAAGCTTCGATATTTCGTCTAAACAGACGGATGGCCCTCTATTCATGTCGACATGCAAATTTTTGAAAGGATCAATGCGTATGGACAACAGAATAAAAATCATGCTGGCGGACGCCGATACCGATGCCTGCGGCATGCTGCAGGATGCTCTGGAACAGACCGGCCGCTTTGCCGTAGTCGCTTCCACGGGTGATGGCAGTGAAGTGCTGTCCCTGGTTGGCAGAACAAAACCGGATATTCTGGTTCTCGATCTGGTGCTGCCAGGCCTGGATGGCTTAAATATCATGCAGAGGATGGAGGGCGATGATCTTCCGATGGTTCTGATGACCTCCTCTATCGCCAATCATGAAACCATTGCCCAGGCCGGGGACCTCGGCGTTGCCATGTTTATCCGGAAGCCCTACAGCGAGACGGCCATGGTGGACAGCCTGCTCCGTCTGGCGGAGAAGGCGGACCCCAAGATTCACGCCCCCGGGCTGGAGGAGCTGGTAACCTCCATCATCCATGAGGTAGGCGTTCCCGCCCATATCAAGGGGTATCAGTATGTCCGCGAGGCAATTATGATTACGGTGGAGGATATGGATGTCATCAATTCCGTCACCAAGGTCCTCTATCCGGAGGTAGCCAAGCGCTACCATACCACCCCCAGCCGGGTGGAACGCGCCATACGCCACGCCATTGAAGTGGCATGGGACCGGGGCGATTTGGAAACCCTGCAAAAATTCTTTGGCTATACCGTCAGCAATGCCAAGGGAAAGCCCACGAATTCTGAATTTATCGCCATGATTAGCGACCGCATTCGACTCAAGCTGAAAATTGCCACCGCTTAATCGCGCTTTCCGCCGCGCAGGAAAACGCAGCACTCATGCCATGCCAGGATTAGAGAGAACCGAATGGAATATGCGCCTGTTGACCACTCTCCCTCGCCGTGCGCGGCGGCGGGGGAGTGGCCTTTTTCTGGCTTTTCTGACGGAATACCTCTTGACAAACCCGGCTTTTCCGGCTATACTACCACCAGTTAACGCAATGATGAGAACCAGTAGCGCGGCACAGTCCTGCCAAGAGAACCCCCGGATGGTGGAAGGGGGAGAGGGCGGCGGCGTGAATACATCTCTGAGCAGCGGACCAAAGCGGTGCAAACCGTGCGTAGGCTCCGCCGGGCGCGCCCGATACAGCGCCGGGGTCCTGTCGGGGACCTCACGAGGCCGCGCCCTGCAAAGGGGCGGCGAATCAGAGGTGGTACCGCGAGCTTTCGCCCTCTGTCCTGTGGGACAGGGGGCGTTGTTTTATTGGCGGAAGGAATGTGAAAGGAGCGGCATATGCTGGAAAATAAAATACGGACTCCAGAGGAGGTGGAGGCCTATCTCCACGAACTGAGGGAGTGGATCGCCGGTGAGGAGGAAGCAGCGGCGGAAGAAATGTCCGCGTTCTTCACCAAGCGCCTGGCGCACTACGAGGACGTCCACCTGGGGAACTGGGGAGAGCTGTACGCCCATATCGCGGATTTCTTTGACGGTGGACTGGAGACGCTGCTGGACATTGGCTGCGGCACCGGGCTGGAGCTGGAGGCCGTCTACCGCCGGTTTCCGGAGGCGGCGGTCACCGGGATCGACCTCTCCGGCGATATGCTGGCAAAGGCCCGGGAGAAGTTTGCCGGGAGGGGCTTTCGGGGGATCGAGGCGGACTATTTTGTCCATCCGTTTCCGGCGGGGGTCTTTGACGCGGCGCTCTCCTTTGAGACGCTGCACCACTTCCCGTTTGAGAAAAAAGGACAAATCTACGAAAAGCTGTTTCAGGCGCTGAAAAACGGCGGATATTATATCGAGTGCGACTATGTCGCCTGCTGTCAGGAGGAGGAAGACCTGTGCCGGGAACGGATGGCGCGGGCCCGGGCGAGAAGCGTGCTGCCGGAGGACGTCTTCCTCCACATCGACACTCCGCTGACCCTGGAGCATCAGGTGGAGCTGATGGAGCGGGCCGGGTTCCGGGTGCGGGTCCTGTACCAAAACTGCGGGACTGTGGTCTTCCGGGCGGAGAAGCGGAGGGACGCGTAATGGAACGGGAATGCTGCCTGCGCTGCGGCGGGAAAATGGTTCATATCGGGCAGGAAAAGCTGCAATTGGGGCAGTATTGGGACCAGCTTTTTTCGGGAGCGCTGGAGGTAGACATCTACTGCTGCCGGGACTGCAAGAAGCTGGAGTTTTACGCGGTGGAAGCGCCGGAGGAGGAAGAAGACAGCATTGCCCAGGTCCCTTGTCCCTACTGCGGCCAGCTCCATGAGATCGACGACCCCAAGTGCCCCCACTGCGGGCAGCGGCTGCTGGAGTGAGCCGCCGCACAGTAATAAGTGAAATAATTACAAAATTATAATAAAAGGAGACGAACTATGCAACTATACGAAGAACTGGCAGCCCGGGGGCTGATCGCCCAGGTCACCAACGAGGACGAGATCCGCGAGATGATTAACGCAGGCAAGGCCACCTTCTATATCGGCTTTGACTGCACCGCCGACAGTCTGACAGCGGGACATTTCGTGGCCCTGACCTTCATGAAGCGCCTGCAGCAGGCGGGCAACAGGCCTATCGCCCTCATCGGCGGCGGCACCACCATGATCGGCGACCCCTCCGGGCGCACCGATATGCGGAAAATGCTCACCCGGGAGGACATCGACCACAACGCTCAGTGCTTTAAGCATCAGATGGAGCGGTTTATTGAGTTCGGCGAGGGTAAGGCCCAGATGGTCAACAACGCAGACTGGCTGCTGAACCTGAACTATGTGGACCTGCTGCGGGAGGTGGGGGCCTGCTTCTCCGTGAACAACATGCTCCGGGCGGAGTGCTACAAGCAGCGTATGGAGAAGGGGCTTAGCTTCCTGGAGTTCAACTATATGATTATGCAGTCCTACGACTTCTACCACCTCTTCCAGAGCCACAACTGCAACATGCAGTTTGGCGGCAATGACCAGTGGAGCAATATGCTGGGCGGTACAGAGCTTATCCGCCGGAAGCTGGGCAAGGACGCACACTGCATGACCATCAACCTCCTCACCGACTCCCAGGGCAACAAAATGGGCAAGACCGCCGGCAACGCCGTGTGGCTGGATCCCAACAGGACCAGTCCCTACGACTTCTACCAGTACTGGCGGAACGTGGAGGACGCGGACGTGATGAAGTGCATCCGCTGGCTCACCTTCCTGCCCCTGGAGCAGGTGGACGAGATGGACGGCTGGACTGGCAGCCAGCTCAATCAGGCCAAGGAGATCCTGGCCTGGGAGCTGACAAGCATGGTCCACGGCAAAGAGGAGGCCGACAAGGCTCAGAACGCCGCAAAGGCCCTCTTTGGCGGCAGCGGGGACAACGCCAACATGCCCACCACGGAGCTGACCTCCGACAGCTTCGGCGACGGTCAGATTGGAATCATGAATCTGCTGGTGGCCTGCGGACTGGCTCCCTCCAAGGGGGAGGCACGGCGGCTGGTGCAGCAGGGCGGCGTGTCCGTCAACGACCAGAAGGTGACGGACATCGATCAGAAGTATGGCTGCGAGCTGTTTCTGGGCGAGGGCGTTATCATTAAGAAGGGGAAGAAGGTCTTCCACCGGGCGGTGATGAACTGAATATCCTGGCCCGGCACGGGGAATCCCCGTGCCGGGCGCATATATGGCAGATGATTTCTGATTTCTATATAAATTTTCCTTCTGTATCCGCAAATTTGGTCACTTTTGTGTGAAACTGTAGGCATCACACAAAGGAGGCCTTTCTATGCCAGTCACAAGGATCGAATTGGAGTCATTTTCATCCAGCCTGAAGCGAGAGGAGCGCACCCCCGGGACCATCGGGAAGTACCTCCGGGACAGCGGGGAGTTCGCTTCCTGGCTGGGAGAGCGGGAGCTGGCGAAGGATACCGCGGCCGGGTGGCGGGAGCATCTTCTGGAGGCGGGCTACGCCCCCGCCACCATCAACTCCATGCTGTCCGCCGTCAACCGCCTGCTGAAATTCCTGGGCCGGGATTGCAGAATCCGGTTCCTCCGTGCCCAGCGGAAGACCTTCCGGGAGCAGAACCGTGAGTTGACGCGGGCGGAATACCAGCGCTTTCTCGACACAGCGGCGGAGCAGGGGCAGGAGCGTCTGGGACTTTTGATGGAAACCATCTGTGCCACCGGCATCCGTGTTTCGGAGGTGCAATATATCACCGTGGAAGCCGTGCAGAGCGGGCGGGCGGAGATCAGCCTGAAAGGCAAAATCCGCACCATCCTCCTCCCGTCCAAGCTCTGCCGGAAGCTGTTGAAATACGCCCGGAAACAGAAAACCGCCTCCGGAGAGATTTTTCTCACCAGAAGCGGAAAGCCGGTCTCCCGCCGCCAGATCTGGCGGGAAATGAAAGCGCTGTGCGCCAAAGCCGGGGTGGAGGCCTCCAAGGTTTTCCCCCACAACCTCCGGCATCTGTTCGCCACGCTGTTCTATAAGGTCTGCCGGGACATCGCCAAGCTGGCGGACGTGCTGGGACACTCCTCCATCAACACCACACGGATTTATCTCATGACCACCGGCGCGGAACACGCCCGGCAGCTGGAAACTTTTGGCAATTCATTCGAAAGAATGGCCGCGCAAAGTCAGGAGGCTAAAACGCCGTCACGGCGTCATGCTCGTCCGGCTGCCGGATCTTTGTATCCGAATTTTCCAAAGAAAGGAAGTATGGCATGAAAGTTTTGATTTATTTACGCAATCGCGGACTTGCACTGTTCATGGCCTTGGTCATGTGCCTCAGTCTCCTGCCCGCGTAGGCTTTGGCCGCGGAGGAGGAGACTGGTTTCCAGACCGCAGCAGAGGTCTCTTACCCCACGCTAAAGCGGGATTCTGCTGAGATCGTCTACACCCGCGCTGCCCGGAAATCAGAGGATATCCATCTGATCTGTCTGGTGGACTGTACGCCTAAGGGAAATGTTTCCGGGGATATGTCTGCTGTGATCGGTGAACTCCAGGGACTGTTTTATGACAGTGAGGCCCTGGGGCATACCATCACTTACCAGCACACGGCAAAAACCGTTAACAGACTGACCAATGGCAGCGACCTGCCTGGAGACAACGGCCTCTTTGCCACTGGCGGTCAGGCCAACGAAGCTGCCGGGCTGGAGGCTGCTCTGGGCAGAAGGCCAACAAGCCGGAGGCGTGGCTGAAAGACTATACCGGCCATACCTATGCCACTGTGGAAACCTTCCGCAGCGAGGTGCGGGAGAGCCTGGAGGCAGCTTTTACTGACTCGGTCAAGGATTTCCGGATCACCTTTGACCTGACCGGTCTGGCCAGCGAGATCACCGGTGTGGACGCGCAGGTCAAGTGGGAAGTCAGCTCGAATGGTACTGCAAAAACGGTCAACCTTGACTTCGGGACAATCGTGATTGCTGGCGATGGCCGCTCTGCCACCGTCACAGCCGGTAAGCTCTACGACCACCAGACGCTTCGGATCACTGTCCGAACAGCTCTGAATACCGAACTGAACGAGGCGGGCCCAGTCCTGACCGCCTCGGCTGCCGGCGCGCACTGCGTTGGGTTTTCTGACGAAATCAAGGGCGGCAAGACACTGTCCTTCCCCAGCGCGGAAATCGACAGGGTACTGCGAAAAATGACCTTCCAGAGCGGCACGGCAGAAGCAGGGGCCATTGAAAAAACAGCTCTGCCCGGTGAACTGGTACTGGCGCCTGACGCAAGTCAGTGGAGCAGACCCGGCAGCAGCTTCGGCGGCTGGGTGGATGCCAACAGCAGGCACTATAAGGCCAATCAGCTGATTGCCATGCCGGAGGATGGCGCGGTACTGACTGCCACATGGGGCCACGCAGAGCTGGAGCTGCGCCTGGGCGATGTGGAGCTGAGCGAGGCCAAGGGGAACTGGATGGCGGTGATTAACAGCAGCCGGTTTGGACAATTTGAGAATGCAGACGGCAAGATGATTAACAGCAATAATATCGTATCCGTCACATTCAAGAATCAGTCATTCAAATATGAATATGACAGCGATACCGGTGCAGTCAAAGGAATCGTGGGGTATCCCATTGCTCAGTACATTGGAGCCGATCCAGCAAAGGATATGGTCGTTGCCTATCTCGAGCCCACGGCAGAGGAAGACGGCAAGTATGACATGACCATCGCCGGACCGGGGGGAGTAACTGCGTCCTGGACTCTCCAAAATCTATCTGTTGGCATGGCAAATCTGCGAAGCGTGAGATTCAACGGTTGTCTGGATACCAGTGCTGTGACAAATATGGTTGGCATGTTTTAGGAATGCAGCAGCCTCGAAACGCTCGATATGAGCGGCATCGACACCTCGAGGGTAACAGCTATGGACAGGATGTTCTATCGCTGTTCAGTGTTGAAGGAGCTTGACGTGAGCGAATTCGATACGTCCCGTGTGAACACTGCGGCGCATATGTTCTTTAATTGTCAGGGGTTGACAGAACTTGATCTTACAAATTTTGACACATCCAAGATGACAACCATGAACAATATGTTTCGATGCTGTAAGAATCTGAAAACTCTTGACATAAGCAGCTTCAATACATCCAAAGTAACAGATATGCAGTATATGTTCAGCGATTGCAACCAACTGAAAAATTTGTATTTGGATGAAAATTTTGATACAGCAGCTGTAAAAAACATGAGGGACATGTTTGCTCAGTGCTTTCAGCTCACAACGATCGATTTCGGGGATAAATTCAACACCTTTCAAGTAAACACAATGGCCAATATGTTTCGTGGTTGTGGCCGCTTGACTGGGCTGGATGTCAGCGGATTTGATACGTCCAAAGTATCAAATATGCGAGGCATGTTTCAAAACTGCAACGGCCTAGCAAAGCTGGATGTCAGCAGCTTTAATACGTCCCAAGTGACGAATATGCACGAGATGTTTGCTGGATGCAAAAACCTGCAAAATCTTAATTTAGGCAATAGCTTTAATACATCAAAAGTGACTGGCATGAGTTCCATGTTCAGCCTTTGCATCAACTTGGAAGAACTCAATTTAGGAGAGTCTTTCGATACATCCAGTGTAACCAACATGAGCAACATGTTCTGTGCCCTTTGAAAAAATGGATCAGATATTTGAAGACTGCACTAATCTGAAAGAAGTCATCTTCCAGGCAGCTGAGGGCGGCACAACATTCAAAAATCTATCGTCTTTGGATAGAATGTTTGAGATTGTCTTCTATTACACCGTCAGGCAGTACGCCGTGTCCTTTAACGCCAACGGCGGCAGCGCAGCAGCGGGACAGACCGTAAACCATGGCGGAACGGCGGCGAGACCTGCCAATCCCACCCGCAGCGGCTACACCTTCATTGGCTGGAACCTTGGCACAGCGGCGTACAATTTTGACAGCCCGGTTACCCGGGATATTACCCTGATTGCCCAGTGGAGGAGAAACGGCGGCACTGACAGCGGAACCGGAAACACCGGTGGAGGGGAATACCACGCCGCCTACCACCACCATTCCCGACACCCAGACGCCCCTTGATCCCGGCACCACCATCATCGATCAGGAGGTACCTCTGGCGGGAGCCGTGGGCCTGAACGACACGAACCACTTCGCCTACGTCATCGGCTACGATGTGGACCATGTGCGTCCGCTGGCCAACATCACCCGGGCGGAGTTCGCGGCCATCGCGGTCCGGTTTCTGGACGACAGTCATGTGGACGATGGCAAGGGCGATTTCTCCGATACGGCGGATCACTGGGCCGCTTCCTACATCCGTCTGGACGCTAAAGCCGGGTGGATCAACGGGAACGGTAACAGATTTGACCCGGAGGACTTCATTACCCGCGCCCAGGTCATGACCATCGTCAACCGTATGCTGGACCGAACTCCCGACAAGGATCACATGCTTCCCGAGACGAAGAAGTGGGCCGACAATCCGGAGGACACCTGGTACTACGAGGCGGTACAGGAGGCCGCCAACGAGCATGATTACACCCGTGATGAGATGAACGTTGAGACCTGGACCGTCCTCAAGGAGGGCACGGACTGGGCCGCCCTGGAATTGGGCTGGGCCGCCAACAACGGCGCGCCCGCGTCCAAGACGGAGGATGCCGGCAGCGGAGATACTCAAAGCTAGAGGCTTCCCTGACATGCGCCAGGACGAATCCACATTCATAGCAAAAGCTCCGGAGACGTTCGCCTCCGGGGCCAGTCTGTATATGCCGGATATCCCTTATTCGCGTCTCACCGCTGCCCGGCACTCCAGCTCAGAATCGTCTCCCGCAGCCCGCCCAGGTCCAGCACGCCCAAAGCAAAGCCCTTCCGCACCAGCGCCTCCGGGAGATATTCGTCATATTTGTTGAATAGAGGCAGTTCCTTGGGGTAAACCAGCTCCAGCGGATCAATAGGCTTTTGGATTTCCTCCGTTATTACACGGAAGAAGGTTTTCTCCTCAGCCTTCATCGTAAACTGCATATAGTAGGGCCGGGCAGAATCCAGATTCTGCAGCCCCAGACGCTCCCCGCATTTGATTTTCAGAAACCGCTCCATGGTAAGGAAGGTGTAGGTCCCCACCCAGGGCAGCAGGCACCACATGTTGCCCCCCAGGTGGATCATAGGATGCTCCCCGGTGCCGGAGCGGACTGCCGTGAACCGGGCCTGCTCCAGGCGGGCCACGGCGTTTTTCATCAGATAGGGGTACTGCCGCTCCTCACGGAGGACCTGCCGCATCCGCCGGAGGATTCTGGTGTGCAGATCCCCGGGGCAAAGCCCGAAGTAGGCGGGGATGTTCCCCTTGACCTGTTCGCAGTACACCAGATGCCGCTTGCGGTCCACATCCAGCACAACCCAGACGTGCCCCGCAATGGCCAGCTTTTCCCCTACCGGCGGCGGCATGACGATGGTTCCCAGCTCCTGCGCCTCGCTGCGGACGGTATACTCCTCGTTTTCCTCAAATACGCCGTAAAATTTGAAGGAATTGACCACCCGCTCCCCTGCCAGGCCCACGATGAGTCCGCCCTGTTCTGTTCGCTGAATGTGGTCGGTTTCAACCAGATGGCGCAGCAGCACCCGGCAGTCCTCCGGTGGAAGTAGTGCAGCCGCAGCACCCGGTCTGCCAGCGCCCCCGGGGACAGCTCGCCGCAGGAGGCCAGGGTGGACATGGTCTGGTGGTACAGCAGGCTGAAGGGCAGCCGGTCCAGCCGGGGCGGTTCCACCCAGCGCTCTTCCAGATAGAGCTGTACCAGGGCGATGCCCTGGAGAAGCTTCCAGGGGATTGTGGCGGGCAGCATGGCCCGGGCCTCCGGCTCGTCCTCCCGCATGACAAACCACATCTCCGGGGGCAGCTCCCGCCGCCCGGTGCGGCCCATACGCTGAAGGAAGGAGGACACCGTCCAGGGGGCGTCGATCTGGAAAGCCCGCTCCAGCCGCCCGATGTCGATGCCCAGCTCCAATGTGGCGGTGGTGACGGTGGTCAGATATTGGCTCTCATCCTTCATTATCTCCTCCGCCGTCTCTCGGTAGGAGGCGGAGAGGTTGCCATGGTGAATGAGGAAACGGTCCGGCTCCCGGCTGCGCTCGCAGTATTGCCGCAGGGTGGTGGTGACCGTCTCGCACTCCTCCCGGGAGTTGACGAAGAGCAGGCACTTTTTGCCCCGGGTGTGTTCAAAAATATATCCCAGCCCCGGGTCCGCATTGTCCGGAGCCTGGTCGGTTTTTTCCTCCAGCACAGGCAGGGCCTCGATATCCGTCCGGTCCCCGGCGGCCTGGATATCCTTCACATAGAAATGCTCCATGCTCAGCCGCCATTTGACGCCCTTGGCCTCGATCCTGGGGATGATCGTCTTCCGCCCGGTGCCCAGGGAGAGGAACTCCCCCGTCCGATCCGGGTCGCCCATGGTGGCGGACAGGCCGATGCGCCGGGGGTTGACCCCCGCCAGACGGCTCAGACGCTCAATAAGGCACAGGGTCTGTCCGCCCCGGTCCCCCCGCAGGAGGGAGTGAACCTCGTCGATGACCACGAACCGCAGATCACCGAAGAGCTTGGGGATGGCGGCGTGCTTGTGGAGCAGCATGGCCTCCAGGGACTCCGGGGTGATCTGCAAAATGCCGGAGGGACGCTTCATGAGCCGTTCCTTGTGGCTCTGGGCCACGTCGCCGTGCCAGTGCCAGACGGGAATGTCTGCCTCCTCGCACAGGTCGTTGAGCCGGAGGAACTGGTCGTTGATGAGGGCCTTCAGGGGGCCGATGTAGATGCAGCCCACGGAGGACGGTGGGTCCTCAGAAAAGAGGGTAATAATGGGGAAGAAGGCCGCCTCCGTCTTGCCGGAGGCGGTGGAGGCGGGGAGGAGCAGGTTATCGTCCGTGCGGAAGATCACCTACGCCGCAGCCACCTGGATGGCCCGGAGGCTCTCCCAGCCGTTGCGGTAGATGTACTCCTGCACAAAGGGGGCGTAGTGGTCGAAGATGTTCATGGAAAGCTCCTTATAGGATCGTTCGATACACTGGAATTTATAAAGCCCGCTGAGCTACAACGACCGTATAGTGATCCGTGTCATACGTAATCCCTGTTTCCTTAAAATTGTTTTTACGCCAAAAATG
>OFGZ01001640.1_pt1 | contig 11249 bp, 9 predicted proteins | sample 1521871 | NCBI WGS metagenome assembly OFGZ01 (sample SAMEA3504091, study PRJEB24116) | mouse gut metagenome | biome: mouse gut; feature: mouse-associated habitat; material: faeces | place: Denmark | collected 2011
CCCCGTATTCGCCGTGACGTTTTTCGGCATGGTATAGCTCAGCGCCGGGTCCACAACCGCAGCGTCGGCATACAGCGCGTCATTCACAATGGGGCTCTTGTCGCCGGTGGCCGGGTTGTTGAACACCGCAACGTTCGTGACCTCGCTCCCAGTGCCCGCAGTGGTGGGCACAAGGATCAGCCGCGTGCTCCGCCGGCCAAAGGCCCTGCCCCCACCGGCATAATCCAGAATGCTCCCCTCGTTCCCGGCCAGATATGCCACGGCCTTCGCCACGTCCAGGCTGCTGCCTCCGCCGATGCCGATCACCGTTGTGACACGGTTTTCCCGGGCCATCCCGGCCCCCGCATCCACATTGTCCGTTGTGGGGTTGGGTACGATGTCCGAGAAAAAGCAGAGCTCCTTCCCCGCCAGCGCCTCCCGCAGCCTCTCCACAAACTCCGACGCCATCAGGAACCGATCCATCACCACCTGAACGCGGTCTCCCTCCACCAGCTCCGGCAGCTTCTCCATGGCGCTTTTTCCAAAGTGAATTTTGACAGGGTTCCAAAATGAAAAGTCAAGTTTTTTCATGCGCAGCACCATCCTTGATCACCGAGTATTAAGAGGCGTTTTCCCTCTCCTGATGTTCAATATCTTACCATCCGCCACCCCATATGTCAACAATAATCTTATAAATTCACTCAAAATTTACTCATAATATTACAGAGACGTTGCGCTGCAACGGGTTCAGCCATTTTCCGACAGCAAAAATTCGAGCAAAACCACGTGAAGTTTTACAGATAAGCCGGAATCTCCCCCAACACCTTCGTATGAAATGCTCAATTCCCTGTGCGCAAATTGCCCACTTTGCTCTCCGATGGCCCCGGATCAGAATTATAACTTTTTGGCCCAAAACAGGGGCCGACAGACTCCGCCGGGATCAGCCTCTCAGAGGCGGGACGCCGCCCCGCCGGAGGGCAGTTTTCGGCCGCAAAAGAGGCCCTCCGCAGAAGCAGAAAGGACAAGGCCCAAATGGGCCTTGTCCTTTTGTTGAGCTTTGTGCCTGCCAATCCTTCCGCCGCAGCTCATATTATTTCATCCTCCCGCCACCCAGCCTATGGGAGACTGCTAACACAATAAATTTTGGTAGAATTTGTTGTTTCTTGTAAAATAGGATTGCTCACTATATCAAAAGGAGGCAATTCTATGGAAGGGACAACCTACGGCTATGTGCGGGTATCCACCTGTGAACAGAATGAGGCCCGTCAGCTGGCCGCCATGCGGGAGTTCGGCGTGGAGGATGAGCGGATCATTGTAGAAAAGCTGTCGGGGAAGGATTTTTGCCGTCCTCGTTATCAGCGGCTGGTGAAGGGCCTGCGGCAAAAGGATGTGCTGGTGATCAAAAGCATCGACCGGCTGGGGCGGAACTACGCCGAAATTCTGGAGCAGTGGGCTGTCATTACAAAAGAGCGGGCGGCCGCCATTGTGGTGCTGGATATGCCTCTGCTGGACACCCGCCGGGGGCGGGACCTCACCGGGACGCTGATCGCAGACATTGTGCTCCAGCTCCTCAGCTATGTGGCCCAGACGGAGCGGGAGAATATCCGCCAGCGGCAGGCGGAGGGAATCGCGGCGGCCAAAGATAAGGGCGTCCGTTTTGGGCCGCCGCCCCGGACATTGCCGGATAATTTCGACGCGGCACGGCAGGCGTGGCGGGATGGTAAAATCACGCTGCGGACTGCGGCCGAGCTGTGCGGCATTCCAAAGTCCACATTCCGCGACGCTGCGGTTCGCGCAGAACGGCGGGTAAGCAGTGCAGGCACGTAAAAAGCCTTGGACGGAGTAGTATACAACCCTGTCCAAAAAATTTTTTCTGAAAAAGTCTTAATTCTCCTGAAAGAGTGCCGACAAATAGAACAGAACAAGGAACCTAAAAGTTCAAAAAGCCTTGGACGGAGTAGTATACAAACCCGTCCAAAGCTTTGGGAGATGGGCCGGCTGAGCAGGTGTTGAGGAGGGGGGACGGACATGGCGTGGAAAAAGCGGGCTGCCGGGAACGGCGAAACGGTTCGGTATACCACCCTCAAAGTCCGGCTCTACCCGACCAAGGCCCAGGCGGATCTGTTTGAGAACACCTTCGGCTGCTGCCGGTACATCTGGAACCGAATGCTGGCCGACGAGCAGCGGTTCTACCTGGAAACCGACCAGCACTTCATCCCCACGCCCGCCAAGTATAAAAAGGAAGCTCCCTTTTTAAAGGAAGTGGATAATCAGGCCCTCATTCAGGAGCACAACAAGCTGGCCCAGGCGTTCCGAATGTTCTTCAAAGCCCCGGAGACCTTTGGGCACCCCAATTTCAAGCGCAGAAAGGCCGGTAAGAATTCCTTCACCGCCTGCAACCATGTGTTTGAGTCCGGCCCCACCATCTACACCACCAGGGACGGCATCCGCATGACCAAGGCGGGGGTGGTCAAGGCCAAATTCTCCCGCCGCCCCCAGGCCTGGTGGAAGCTGCGGCGGATCACCGTAGAACGGACAAAGACCGGGAAATATTTCTGCTCCATTGCCTACGAGTACACAGAAAAGGCCCGGGAAGCCGCTGTCCCAACGCCTGAGACCACAATCGGCCTGAAATACTCCCTGGCCCATTTCTATGCGGCAGACAATGGGGAGATGGCCGGCCCTCCCCGCTGGCTGAAGCAGTCCAAAGAAAAGTTGGGCAAAATCCAGCGGCAGCTCAGCCGGATGCAGCCAGGCTCCAGAAATTATGAGCAGGCTGTTCAAAAATACCGCCTGCTCCACGAGCACATCGCCAACCAGCGGCGCGACTTCATTCACAAGGAATCCAGCCGGATAGCCAACGGCTGGGACGCTGTGTGCGTGAGGGACGACGACCTGCGGGAGATGGCCCGGGAGATCAAGCTGGACCGCGTGCCGGACGCCGGGTTCGGGATGTTCCGGGAATGCCTGCGCTACAAGCTGGAGCGCCAGGGCAAGCCTTTGATTTTGGTAAACCGCTACCAGCCCACCACCCGCGCCTGCTCCGCCTGCGGCTTTGTGGGGGAAGCGGTTTCCGACAGGGTGAAAACCTGGGCCTGCCCCAAGTGCGGCGCGGTTCATAACCGGGAAATCAACGCCGCGAAAAACATCAAGACCCAGGGCCTTAGCCAATATTTCAACCGTCAGGAATTGCGCGAAAGCGCTTGACTGCAACGCCCCCGCTATTCCGGTTGGGACGCCGGTGAACGCCCATGTTCCGGCTGGGAGCGTTGAGCAGAGCGAAAACAATGGATTTCCGTTCTGTTCAGCGTTTTCCAGGCCGCAGAGTGGGAAACGAGAGGGTGTGTGCGCACATCCGAAAGCCCTTGGGGCTGTCCAAAATATTATGACGATGAAAAAGGTTCGCAGGAAGCGGGCCGCGTCAGATAAAGGAGAACGCCTATGCTGTGCATCACCATGAAGCGCGGCGAGTACTTCACCGTGGGCGGCGACACGGTCATTCTGTTCGACCAGCTCAGCGGTGAGCGCGCCCATCTCACCATCCACGCCCCCCGGGAGGTTCCCATCGTCCGGGGCGAGGTGCTTGAACGCCAAGGCGGGAAACGGCCCGCCTGCCTTTCAAACCTCCCACCCCGAAAAAAGTTCCGGCATAAGCCGGCCTGCGCCGTCCTTTGGAACGACGGTCGGGAACGCGCCGTTGGCGCGTTGGAAAAGCTGGCGGGCCAGCTGGAGGCGGGGTACTGCGCGGGGATGACCTGGATGCAGACCATGAGGCGGATCATCCTGCCCCAGGCCATGCGCACGGCTTTCCCGCCCCTGTCCAACTCCCTCATTGCCATGGTGAAGGACACCTCCCTTGCCGCAAACATCACGGTGGTGGAGATGTTTCGGGCTGCCGAGCAGATCAACGCCCGGGTCTATGAACCTCTGGCGCTGTACATAGAGGTGGGCCTCATTTATCTGATGTTCTCCACGGTGCTGACCTGGCTCCAGCGGGCAGGGGAGAGGAAGCTGGGCGCTTATGGGAATCAGGAGGTGTAGCCTGTGCTGGAAATCCAAAACGTAACCAAGTCCTTTGGCGCTCTGGAGGTGCTGCGGGGTGTGGACCTCACGGTGGAAAAGGGAGACGTGGCGGCCATTATCGGTCCCAGCGGCTCCGGGAAGACTACGCTTCTGCGGTGCATGAACTTCTTGGAGCGGGCCGGGAGCGGTACGATGATCTTTGACGGGGAACGCGTTGACCTGGCCAGGGTCTCCGGGAAGGAGGCGGCACGGCTGCGGAGGAAGACGGCCTTTGTGTTTCAGAGCTACAACCTTTTCCGGAACAAGACCGCCCTCCAGAATGTTACCGAGGGGCTGACCGTGGCCCGAAAAATTCCCAGGGAACAGGCGGCGGAAACCGCCCGCCGGGCCCTCCGGAAGGTAGGCATGCTGGACCGGGCGGACCACTATCCCCACCAGCTGTCCGGCGGACAGCAGCAGCGGGTGGCCATTGCCCGGGCCATCGCACCGGACCCGGAGATCATCTACTTTGACGAGCCCACCTCTGCCCTGGACCCGGAACTCACCGGGGAGGTGCTGGCCGTTATGCGGCAGCTGGCGGAGGAGGGAATGACCATGCTGGTGGTCACGCATGAGATGGGCTTTGCCCGGAATGTGTCCAGTAAGGTGGTTTTCATGGAAGACGGCCGGATCGTGGAAAGCGGAACCGCGCGGGAGCTGTTTGAACACCCGCGTCAGCAGAGGACCCGGGCGTTTTTGCAGACTGTCCCGGATATGGCCGAATAAAAATAAGGAGAACATATCATGAGAATACAGCATAAAATTCTTGCGGCGCTGCTGTGCGCCGCGCTGTTCCTTCTGCCCGGATGCGGCCAGAAGGACGGCGGCGATCTTTTGACCGTCATCCGGGAAAAGGGTGAGATCGTGATCGCCATGGAAGGCACCTGGGCGCCTTGGGGGTATCATGACGGGAGCGGCGCGCTGGTGGGCTACGACGTGGAGGTGTCCCAGGCCATCGCGGAAAAACTGGGGGTGACTCCCGTTTTTGTTGAGGGCGAGTTCAACGGCCTGCTGGCAGGCCTGGAGGCCCGGCGGTACGACATTATGGTCAACGGCGTGGACATCGATGAAAGCCGGCAGGAGAAGTACGACTTTTCCACACCCTATGCCTATAACCGAACCGCCGTCATCGTCCGCGGGGATGACAGCTCCATTCAATCCATGGAGGACCTGCGCGGCAAGAACACCGCCAACACGCTGGACAGCACCTATGCCGCCGTGGCGGAGCGGTACGGCGCTTCTGTCACCGGTGTGGACGATTTCATCCAGACCATTGAGCTGCTTACCAGCGGGCGTATTGACGCCACCCTCAACGCCGAAGTGAGTTACTACGACTATATGGCCCAGCATCCCGAGGCCGGTGTAAAGATTGCCTGCATCGACCCGGAGGCCACCCAGGTGGCCATCCCCATGCGCAAGGGGGAAGAGACCTCCGCCCTGCGGGAGGCCATTGACCGGGCTCTGACAGAGATGGCAGAGGACGGCACCCTGACGGAGCTGTCTGTCAAATATTTCGGTACGGATATTACCCAAAGCAGGTAACAGGAAAAAGGGGATGCCGGGTCTTTGCCCGGCATCCCCTCTCACATCACTGCATCCGGATGGCCTCGGTGCGGTAGATGAATTTCACCTGCCCATCAGCCTCCTCACCGCCGGAGAAGGTCCGGTAGTTCTTCGCGGCATCCGCCGTGGCCTCCAGCCGCTCCGCCAGCAGCGCGAGGTCCCCGCCGAAGGCGTCAACGATCTTCTGCACACCCTTCTCGTCAAACTCCGCCAGCCCGCGGGCCAGCTCGCCCGCGCCGTCATGGAGCTGTTCTACGCCCGCTGTCAGCGCGGGCATATTCTGCCGCAGGGCCTGCGCGCCCTCATTGAGCTGGACCGCGCCTTCCGCCAGAGCGTCCGCGCCGCCCTTCAGGCTGTCAAGGCCCGCGTTCAGCTCTCCCGCCCCGGCGGCGGCCTGATCCACTCCGGCGGTGTACTGCCGCAGTCCCTGGCAGAAGGTGTTATAGCTGTCCAGAGAGGCTTTCAGCCCGGCAGCCTGCCTGGCAGCGGGACTGTCTCCCAGGGAGGCGATGACGCCGTCCAGTACCTGCGCGTAGTTTTCCGCCGTCAGCTCCGGCGCCTTAGCGCCGGAGGCGGCCAGCTGTCCATTGGCGGCGGCCAGCAGCGCGTCGAAGGTCTGCTTTGCACCAGCATTCAGCTGCTCGCTGTTACCGCTCAGCGCCTGCAGGCCGGTCTGAAGACTGCCGGCGCCCTTTTGCAATTGCGCCGCGCCGCTCTGAAGCTCCGCGCCGCCAGCTTGCAGGGCCTCCGCGCCAGCCGCCAGCTGGTCCACGCCGCCGGCCAGAGTCCCGGTCTTCTCCAGCAGCTCTCCCAAGCCGTCATAGAGCCTGCCGGACCCATTCAGTAGCTGCTCCATGGCGTCGGAGAGTTCCTCCAGAGAACTGTTCAGCTCTTCCGCGTCCTCCAGCTTCCCGGCATCCAGTTCCCGGAAGGGGTCGCTGACGGCCGCGGTGAAAGTGGTCTCCAGCGCGAAATCCTCCACGTCGGCGGTAATCTCCACATAGCCGGGAAGCTCCACATTCTTCGGATCCAGCGCCAGATTTTCCTGCATTCCCGGCAGGGCAAGGCCAAGGACAGCTGTGCGGTCCCCATCGTTGTACACGCGGCCGTTGGCGGCGGTCACGTTGGTAAAGCGCTCGTTGTCCAGAACCACCCCCGTCACCACGGCAAAGGGTACGTAGATCTTCTCCGTCTTGCCGCCTACCAGCCTCTCCTCAAAAAGCCGGTTGTCATAGTCGAAGCGGATCACTACCCGTCCGCTCTTCCCCGCCAGCTGGTCCGGGGCAATGGCCCGGCCATCCAGCGCGTAGGAGACGCGAACCGCTATGGGAGGCTCCTTTTCCGTGACGCCCTGTGTGTAGACGTCGCCGCCCAGAGTGTCCCAGACCCGGGCGTCTCCGCTGACGGTACAGGCCCCGTTCCCCTTCACGTTTTCCACGTCCTCCAGCCCGGCGGTGTCTCTGAGCTGGGCCAGCCCCTGAGGATTTTTCAGCCAGTCGCTGACGATGACCTTCTCCACCGTTCCGTCCGCTCCCGCCAGGACGTACACCGTCTCGTCCCGGAAGGCGGCGGGCTCCGCCGCGGACACCGGAGCGGGAGCCTCCTCGGAGACGGGGGCGGCCGTGCCGTTATCCCCTGCCCGTGCGCATACCGCGCCGCCGAGGCTGCCAACTGCCAAAACCACGCTCAGGCCCAGGGCCATGAGCTTCATGGATGTCTGTTTCATTTCACAAAAGCCTCCTGTTTAGATATGGTAGAATGTTTTCCGCTCCGCATTCCCGCCGTCGTGGCGCAGATGAGCCGGTCGCACAGCAGCAGAAAAGCGGGCAGGATGAAGATAACGGACAGCATACTGATGACCGCGCCCCGGGCCATCAGCAGGCACATGGAGCTGATGATATCCAGGTCCGAGTACAGGGCCACGCCGAAGGTCGCGGCGAACAGGCCCATACCGGACACCAGGATCGAGGGGATCGAGGTGGACAGGGCCGTGTGGACGGCCTTTTTCTTATCCTCTCCGGCGATTCTTTCCGCTTTATAACGGGTCGTCATCAAAATCGCGTAGTCCACCGTGGCCCCCAGCTGGATGGTACTGATGCATATAGGGGCGATAAAGGGCAGGCTCTGTCCCAGATAGTGAGGCAGGCCCAGGTTCACGAAGATGGCCGCCTCAATGACCGCAATGAGGATGAAGGGCAGGGTAAGGCTTTTCTCCACCAGGGCGATGATGAGGAAGATGGCGATGATGGACACCGCGTTGACCACCTGGAAGTCGCGGTCCGTTGTTTCGATCATATCCTTCATGCAGGGGGCTTCTCCGATGAGCAGGCCGGACGGATCGTGGCGCTTCAGGATGCCGCCCAGCAGATCCAGCTGGCGGTCAACATCGTCACTGGCCACCTTGTACGCCGAGTTCACCAGCAGCAGCTCCCATTTGCCGCTCTTCAGCTTCTCCGTGACCTTGTCCGGCAGGAACTCCTCCGGCACCCGGGAGCCCGTCACAGACTCCATGCCCAATACATACCGCACGCCATCCACCTGCTCCATCTCCCGGATCATGGCCCGTACCTCCCGGTCGGGAAGGCCGGCGTCCACCAGCAGCATATGGGTCGAGGCCACGCCGAAGTCCTCGCTGAGTTTTTTGTTGGCTGTCACATAGGCCATATCCTCCGGCAGGCACTGTCCCATGTCGTAGTACACCTCGCCGTTGGTCCGCTCATACCCGTACAGGGCGGGAGGGATGACCACCAGGAACACCGCGAGAAAGACGGGGAAAATTTTGACCACGCCGGATGAGAAGCCGCGCATATCGGGGATCAGGGACCGGTGCCGCGTTCTCTGCATGGGCTTGTCGAACACCAGGATCAGACTGGGCAGCACGGTGACGCATCCCACAACGCCCAGCAGCACGCCCTTGGCCATCACGATGCCCAGGTCGCGGCCCATGGTGAAGGACATGAAGCACAGGGCGATAAAACCGGCGATGGTGGTCACGGCGGAGCCGGTGACCGAGGCCAGGGTGGCGTCGATGGCGGCGGTCATGGCCTCCTCATGGCCGCCGCGGCGCGCGCGCTGCTCGTTGTAGCTGTTCCAGAGGAAGATGGAGTAGTCCATGGTCACCGCCAGCTGCAGGACCGCGGACAGCGCCTTGGTGATGTAGGATATCTCCCCCATAAAATAATTGGTGCCCAGGTTCAGCAGGATCATCATACCGATGCTGGCCAGGAACACCAGCGGAGCCAGCCAGCTGTCCAGCAAAAGCAGCATGGCGGCGCAGGCCAACGCGACGGCGATACCCACGTAAACCGGCTCCTCCGCCTCGCACAGGTCCTTCAGGTCCGTCACCAGGGCGGACATGCCGGAGACGAAGCACTGTTCCCCGGCGATGGACCGGATCTCCCGGATAGCGTCCATAGTCAGGTCGGAGGAGGTGGAGGTATCGAAGAACACCGCCATCATGGTAGCCCCCTCCGTGTTGAAGGCGTCGTAGACCTTATCCGGCAGCAGCTCCATGGGGACGGATATGTCCAGCAGGGAGTCGTACCACAGCACGGTCTCCACATGGTCCACCCTCTGAATCTTCTCCTTCAGGACGGACACGTCCCGGGCGGGCATATCCTCCAGAATGAGGAAGGAGAACGCCCCCTTGTGGAACTCCTCCAGCAGCTCGTTCTGCCCGATGACGGTATCCATATCCTCCGGCAGATAGTCCAGCATGTCATAGTTGATCCTCGTCCCCGCCATGCCCATGACCGAAGGGATCATGAGCAGCAGCGCGGCGATCAGGATCGGTACGCGGTATTTGACCACCGCTTTGGAAAAACGCATGAGTTTCCTAACTTCCTTTCTTAACAATAATTACCGGTACTCCCGTACCTCGAAATACTCCGTCTCGATCACGTCCGGCCGCTGGTTCTTCACGATCTTCACCGTGCTGAGGGCCACGCACAGATTCAGCACGCCCTCCGCCAGCAGCGCCGCGCCCAGCAGCACCGTCAGCACCTGCACGCTCTCCCACGGACGGAAGACCAGCAGCAGCCCCACGCCGCCGGTGACCACCGCCAGAAGCAGGATCAGCCACCAGTCCCGGATGCCGAAGCGCCGCGCGTCTATGGCGATCTGTATCTTGAACAGCCCATCCGCCAGGATGGACACCCCTGCGGCGATGCAGATAAAGTCCATCACGCCGTTGGTCCGCAGCAGCACGATCACCCCCAGGGCGATGAGCAGGATGCCGAACTCCAGATCGTACTGGAACGCCAGCCGGTACAGGTCCCGGGAAAAGTACCCCACCAGCTTCACCGCGCCGAAGGCCGCCATAGCCGCGCCCAGCACCCGGCCGATCATCACCGCCGAGCGGGCGGGCAGGGCGATGAACAGGACGCCCACCACGCAGAACACGATGGACATGACGACATATCCGGTCTTGGCCGCCCGCATGGGCGTTACGGAACGAGTTTCCATTTGTTACACCTCCTTTGCCTTCCGGCTCTTTACAGGTCAAAGTATAGTACCGGACCGGGCATTTGAAAATGGACAGCATGATCCCCGTGTCCGAAAATCAGACACGGGGATCATACTGCCCAAAAACCAGACACCCGGGAGGCGTCTGCCTATTTCTCCGGCAAACCCAGCCGGAGCTGCCGGATGCGCCGGAAGTAATCGCTGACATCGTCCTTCATGCCGCCGTTGAGCCAGTCGATAACACTGCCGAAGCAGGCGCACCTGTGGAAGCGCAGGATGGCGTCCCGGTCCGCTTCCTCCACCTCCTCCAGCATACCATCCAAATACGTGGTAACGACGTACCGGCAGACCTCCATCAAATGCCGCTCGAACACGTCCCGGCTGACGGAATTGTAGATGTGGTAGATGGCCCGTTTGTTGTGCATCACGAACTCGACGATGGCGTCGGCCCCCTCCTGCACTGAATCGACGGTGGGGTGATTCTCCACCATCGCGGAGACCCGTTCCGCCATGATCTCCTCCACCAAGGCGGGCAGATCGGAAAAATGGTAATAAAAAGAGTTGCGATTGATGCCGCAATCCTCTACAATGTCCTTAACGGTGATCTGATTCAGGGGACGCTGGTTGAGCAGCTTCAAAAAGGATTCCTTGATGGCCCGGCGGGTAAAGTTCGGCATACGCGCGCTCCTTTCTTTATTGTCAGGCCACAGTATAGCACAGCCCGCCCGGAATTTGTATGGAGAAATTCACCGAAATTTACGCAACAGGAGGACACGCCCATGGCGATCGACCGGCTCATCGGCATCCTTGCCATCCTTCTGCGGGAGGAGAAGGCCACCGCGGCCCAGCTTGCCGCCCGTCTGGAGGTAAACCAGAGGACCATCTACCGCGACATGGACCGCCTGTGCCGCGCAGGCATCCCCCTCCGGTCGGACCGGGGCCGCAATGGGGGCATCTCCATCATGGAGGGCTACTCCATGGAGCGGACCCTGCTGACGGAGGCGGACCGGGGGGCCATCCTGGCGGGCCTGCGGAGCCTGGACAGCGTGTCCGGCACGGGGTACTACCGCCGCCTCATGGAAAAGCTCCCCCAGGCGGAGGCCGGGACGGCGGACGACTGCGTGTCCATCGACCTGTCCTCCTGGTACGGCCCGGTTCTGGCCCCCCGGCTGGAGGCGCTG